>Ga0299906_10000314_pt1 | contig 47444 bp, 37 predicted proteins | sample RVTome_14_FD_200259 | JGI IMG/M metagenome (GOLD analysis project Ga0299906, IMG submission 200259) | Soil microbial communities from uranium-contaminated site in the Upper Colorado River Basin, Wyoming, United States - RVT145D125 (version 2) ... | reverse complement strand
GACGACGTCGAGGAGCGCTGGAGTCTCTTCTACGTCGCGTACCGCTCCATGCCCGGGGACGGGACGCGGTTCCTGAGCAACCACGATGGCCGGATCTGGCGGGCTGTCTCCCAGGCCCGGGGTCGAGAGGGGATCCGCGGTCCGTGGCGGGACGTCGGCCTCGTGATGCAGCCGGGCCCCGATTCTCTCGACTGGGAGGGCCTGCAGGGCACCGACTCGTTCTTCGCCTGGCGCGTGGGTGATCGCTGGCGGGCGTTCTACGGGAGCGCCCGGACAGAAACGATGCCCATCGAGCACTGGCTCGTGGGCCCGGCCGAGGCCCCGGCCGTGGAGGGGCCGTGGCGGCGTGTTCGCGAGGACAACCCCTCGCCCATCGAGGAGCGCTTCATCGAGAACCCCATCGTCACCCCTGCTCCCGGCGGAGGCTGGCTGGCGGTCTACGACACGGAGGGGGCGGACGCCATCGGCTGGTCGTTCAGCGCGGACGGTATCCGTTGGGAGCCCGGTCGCCGCCTCGTCATCCAGCCGGAGCCGGGGGTGTGGGCTGAGGACGTGCGCACCGCCCTGGGCCTGGTCGACGAGGGCGACGGCCGCCTTACCCTCTTCTACACCGGCTTCGAGCAGCCGCCCGACTGGGACCGGCTGCTCCAGGGACGGGGCGAGGAGACCTGCGCGATCGGCTTCGTCGAGCTGCACCTGGAGCGTTAGCGCCCCAGCGAACGTTCCCCGCCGCTCGGTGTCTGGGCACTGGCCGCTCCCAGCCCTCCGCCCACGACCGCAGGTGGGCGCGTGGCGGCGGCCGCCGCCGCCACGCGGACACGGCGCTACTTGCGGAGCTGGGTGAAGCGTCGGTTCTGGACGTTGTAGGCGCGGGCGACGTCGCAGGAGACGACCCGATCGAAGAGCTCGGTGCTCTTGCGATAGAGGCCGCCGTTCGCCATCGCCTCGTAGTAGGCGCCAAAGGCGGTGTGACTCCCGAAGGCCTCGACCCACTTGAAGTCGAACTCCTGACCGCCTCCGAAGACCGGGTACCAGTGGAAGATGCCGGCCTCGAGCTGGTGCTCGTCGAGCACGGCAGACCAGGCTGCCATGGCCGCGTTCAGGTCCTCGGTCCTCGCGCCCTCCTCGAGGTTGCAGTCGCTCATGGTCAGGACCCCGTTCGAGGGCGTGTCGTTGTTGGGCGTGGGCCTCATGTTGAGGGAGGCGAAGTTGCTCGTGGTGTCGCACGCGACGACCTCTGCGAATCCAGCCTGGATCTCGCCAGCGTTCGCGAGGTAGTTGTCCATTCCAGCGCCCATCTCCCTCGCGTTCTTCCAGGCTCCGAGCCAGGCGACGTCGAAGTCCTGCTCGGGTCCCGTGTAGTGCTTGGTCAACGTCCAGGCCGAGTAGACCTCGGGTCGACCGCTCGCGTCGACCCAGGCGTTCCACGCGTCCACGGCAGCGTCCAGATCGCTCGGACCCTTGCCGTCGCGGTAGCTGCACGTCATGACGTCGACCGGAATGATGAGCGGCGCTTCCTGCTCCTGCGCCAGCGCTCCACTCCCGAGGGTAGCCCCCAGGATTACGAAACCGACGGCTCGAATAGGAATCCCCATCTCGACCCCCTTCAGGCCCTCCACTGGACCAGTGCCGCGAGTATAGCCGTCGCTGATCAGTCGTCCTGCTGGCGGTCGCGGTCGGGGCGCGGGGCGACGGCGTCCGCCTCCTGCGGCCCCCAGCTCCCGGGCTCGTACTCGACGGCGGGGGTGTGCTCGCCGATCACCGGATCCACGATGCGCCACGCGGCCTCGACGCCATCCTCGCGCGCAAACAGCGTGGTGTCTCCCGCGAGCGGGTCGCCGAGCAGCCTCTCGTAAGCCGACATCTCGTCGTCCTCGGCCGCGTAACGCAGGAACGCCAGCTCCGACTCCTCGCCGGCCATCTGGTCTCCGTGGGCCTTGACCCGGGCCTGGAGGGCGATGTGCATGTCGGGCCCGAGCCGGAAGCGGAGCTGGTTCGGTGCGCCGCGGCGGTCCTCGGGGAAGACCGTCTTGGGCGGCCGCCGGAGCTGCACCCGCACCTCGGTGAGGGTCTCGGGAAGGCACTTGCCGGCCCGGATCGTGAATGGGACGCCCTTCCAGCGCCAGGAGTCGATCTGGAGGCGGAGCGCGACGAAGGTCTCCACAGCGGAGTCGGGGGCGACGCCGGGCTCGTCGCGGTAGCCGCGGAACTGGCCGCACACCACGTCCTCGGGACGCAGCGGGCGGATCGACTTGAACACCTTGCCCTTCTCGTCGCGGGTCGACTCGTCGTCCCCTGCGATCGGGGCCTCCATCGCCACGAAGGCCACGACCTGCAGGAGGTGGTTCTGGACCACGTCGCGGATCGCCCCCGTCTCGTCGTAGAAGCGGCCTCTTCCCGCCACCCCGAACTCCTCGGCCATGATGACGTGGACCGCGGAAACGTAGTTGCGGTTCCACAGAGGCTCCAGGAAGGAGTTCGCGAAGCGGAAGTAGAGCAGGTTCTGCAGCCGGCCACGGCGGGCCATCCTGTGGAGGGCGGGAAAGTTCTTCTTGTAGGCGAGATCGCCGGTGGCTCCGAAGAAGATCAGCGCGTCGGAGCGGGGCTGGCGGGTGCCCGTGGTCACGGGCCCGCCCCGGAGTAGCGGGCAGGTGGGACCGCGAAAGCCGGGCGGGAAACCATCCGCCGCACACTGACACACGGACGGAGAGGAGCCGGCGAGCGGGTGGATCAGCGCGCCTCGGCGCCCGGGGGGAGGGGCGCCAAGGCGTACCGCAGGCTGAACAGCTTGCTTTCGGTCGCGTCGGCGAGGTACTCGCCGATCCTCTCGGCGAGTCGGCGGCGGCGCTCCAGCAGGGCCCGGGTCTCCCGCTCGGGCAGGTAGTCGAGGAGCATCTGCTCGAGCTCGGCGTCGGAGACCTCCTGGAGGCGGGTCCACAGCTCCCTGGGAGCCGAGAGCCCGAACCGGGGCTCACCGGAGCTGCTCGACGCGGGAGAAGCTCCGGGTGTGGTCCACGTACCAGATCCTCCCGCCGTCGTCGGTGAGGTCGTTTCCTCGTTCAGGACGCTTTCGATCCAGAGCTGGAGTGAGCCGTCCTCGTCCTTCCAGTGGCGCAGCACGGTGGGGGGTACGGTGTGGAGCCCGAGCAGCTCGCTCAGCTCGAACGCCGCCACCTCGTTCACGTAGTGGTCCCGGAAGAAGGGCTCGAGCGTCCCGACTCGAACTGCTGGACGTACTTCTCGATCACGACCTTCCAGAAAGATGCCGTGAGCCCGTACGCCGTCCCGCTCGAGCAGCACCTTGCGCGCTCCGTTCGTCCCGCCAGGAGCCCGCTCGTCCGACACGATCTCCGCTGCGCGGAGGAAGTCGAGGGCCTCTTCTGTGCTCCGGAACGGGAGCCTGGACCGGTCGGCTCCGTCTCCGGAAGGGGTAGCATGTAGGTCAGGGCGGCGTCGCGCCGAGGCCACCCCGAAGCGCTCGACTGGCCGGCGGCGCGGAAGCGCGCCCTCGCCGGAGGTGGATATGCCGGTCCCCTTCAGCCCGAGTCGCCGGACGATCCTCAGGGGCGGCGCGGCCGCGGCCGCGATCCCGTTCGTGGGAGCCCTCAGGGCGTTCTCCGAGCGCCTCGGGAGCGACGCCGGGGTCGCCCCCGTCGCCGGACCCTACGGGCCCATCCAGCCCGCGAAGGACGAGAGCACGGGGCTCGAGCTGCTCCAGCTCCCGCGCGGCTTCCGGTACGCGAGCTTCTCGTGGACGGGCGATCCGATGGCGAACGGCGACCCGGTGCCGCCGCGACACGATGGGATGGCGGTGGTGGCGTCCCGTCGCCGCCGGGGCGTGTCCGAGCTGGTGCTGGTGCGCAACCACGAGGTGGGCAGCGGCGCCTTGATCCGGGCGCCTGGTATCTACGACGCCCTGGGCGCGCCGAGCGCGCTGGGGGGTGGGACGACGAACCTCGTGGTCGGCCCCGACCCGGCGCGGGGCGTCACGACGCTGCCGAGCCTCGGCGGCACCCTGATCAACTGCGCGGGCGGGCCGACGCCGTGGGGGACCTGGCTGACGTGCGAGGAGACGACGGCGGATCTTCGCTCGTCGGGAGGGAAGAAGCACGGGTACGTCTTCGAGGTCGGCGCGGAGCCGGACGCGTCGGCAGGCGTGCCGCTGGTGGGCATGGGGCGCTTCGTCCACGAGGCCGTGGCCGTCGATCCGGCCAGCGGTATCGTCTACCAGACCCAGGACGACCTCAACAGGTCTGCGCTCTACCGCTACGTCCCCGACGACGACAGCGGCCGGCCGGGCTCCCTCGCGCGAGGCGGGCGCCTGCAGGCCGCCCGGGTGAAGGGCGTGGACAACGCAAGCCTCCTGGCTCCGGCGCTGGGCGAGGAGCACGACGTCGGGTGGGTCGACATCGCCGATCCCGACGCCGACCCGGGGGACGGCTCGCTCCCCGACGCACCCGGGCCCGCGGCGGGACCGTTCCTCCAGGCATGGGCCGCCGGTGCGCTGCGCATGAGCCGGGGCGAAGGGATCTGGTACTTCGGCGGCAAGCTGTTCGTCGTGGACACCAGCGCGGGCGTGGACGGGGAAGGGCGGCCGGGCTTCGGCACCGGTGCGGTCTGGGAGCTGGACCTTGCGACGATGCGGATGCGGGCGATCTTCGTCTCTTCCGACCCGCTCGCGGGCAACCATCCGGACAACGTCACGGTGAGCCCGCGCGGCGGGATCCTGCTGTGCGAGGACGGGGGCGGCGTGGAGGACGACTTCGGGTTCGGCAACCGGCTCATGGGCCTGCTCCCGAGCGGCGAGACGTTCGTCTTGGCGAAGAACGACATCACCCTCGGCCAGGCCGACCTCGCGGCTGCCGGGAAGGCCGTGGAGCCCGGCGACTACCGCGGCGCGGAGTTCTGCGGCGCCTGTTTCGACCCGGCGGGCGAGGTCCTCTTCGTCAACGTCCAGACGCCGGGGATCACCGTCGCGATCCGGGGCCCCTGGGCCCGCGGCACGCTGTAGCGCCGAAGCGGTCGGGGCGCACGGCGGGGCGCTAAAGCCCCACGACTCCATTGGATGGTGCCGGCATCGGAGGGATCGCCGGGTGGAGTCGCGGGGCCGGCTAAAGGGTACGACGGGCGGGGCCCGACGGCAAGGTCGGAAACCCGCCCGGGGGGCTCGCCGGGGGGCCGGCCGCTGGGCCGTCGGTGCCGCCTCCCCTGACGGCCTCAGTGACCGGTGGGGCACTGCCCCGAGGGCACGGGGATCGGCCGTCCGGGCGGCACGGGTGTCCCGAGCAGGGGCGAGCCTTCCGCGCTCCACAGAAAGGGCTGCATCCGCACCACCCGCTCCCAGCCCGGTTTCGTGGAGGTCTTCGAGTGGTAGACGATCCAGTCCTCGCTGCCGTCGGGGGAGACGGTGAAGCCGGCGTGCCCGACACCGTGGACGTCCTCGGTGCCGGCGAAGACCGGGCCGCTCTTGACCCAGCTCGCCGGGTCGAGAGGATCGCCGCCCTCGACGAGGGCGAGCTGCCCCATCCGGTAGGCGGGGAGCCAGGACTCCCGGGCCGAGTAGAGGATGAACACCCGATCGCCGCGAACCAGGAACGTGGGGCCCTCGTTGAGGTCCAGCTCCGTGCCTCGCTCCCAGTCCTCCACGGGTGAGGAGATCCGCACGCGCCTCTCCGAGAGCGTCCAGGGGTTCGCCATCGGGGCGACGTAGAGGTGCTGCGGCGTCTTGTCGGTGTCGGCGCTCGCCTCCCAGCCCGACCACACCGCGTAGAGCCGGCGGTCGAGCCGGGCGACGGTCACGTCGATGGCCCAGATCGGCTCGGCGTCCGGGGTCACGCCGTCCCCCGTCCTCAGCATCCCCCGGTCGCGGTACGGCCCCTGCGGGTCCTCGCCCTCGGACTCGAGGACGCCGCTGCGCTGGTGGACGAAGGGAGGCCCCGCGGCGCCGGCGGCGTAGTAGACGTACCAGCGCCCGTCGATGAAGTGCAGCTCGGGGGCCCACACGTGGTCCCGGTTCCAGCCGGACTCGGGAGCGAGCCAGACCCTCACCTCGTTCCGTTTCGGGTCGGTCAGCGTCGCGCTCCGGTAGACGTAGATGCCGCGGTCCCGGGACTCGACCATGTAGTAGGCGTCCCCGTGGCGGACGACCCAGGGATCCTGACCCGGCGCGACCGGGTTCACGAAGGTGCACTCCGGGGCGGCCTCGCGGCTCGGCGCCTGGGCGAAGGCGGCTCCCGAGAGCGCGGCGCAGCAGGCCAGGGCCGCGACGGCGCGAGGGAGGGCGCGGAGCCGGCTGCGGCCGGGAGGTGCGGATCTCATGCGCCCTACGATACGTGGGAACGGGCGGCGCCGCACCCGCCGTCCCTGTAGCGGCCCTAGCGCTCGACCCCCATTCTCGTTCCTTCGAAGGCGATCAGGCTCGTCACGAGGCGCGCTGCGTCCTGCTCCTCCACGGTCCACTCCACCGGGCAGGCGTCCATGATCGTCCAGGAGCGCTGGCGCTGGCGCATCCCGTGTCCGAAGCGTTGGACCACCGACACCTTCCGCCCCGGGCACGGGCCGGTCCGGCTGTTCTCGCCGGTCGCGAGGGGCGCCTCGGAGCCCTCGAGCTCGTTCCACCACGCCTCGAGAACCCCGGCGTTCACCCACCCGTCACGCAGCGAGAGCCCGGCGCCGTCTCGGCCGCCCGGGCTCATCTCCTGGAACTCCCCGATGGTCTTGCCTTCGACGACGAGGCTGTACGACCCCGCCGGGGCTCCGGCCAGGGAAACGGCGAGGATCACGGCGAGCATCGGCGAACCTCCGGGCTGAATCGGACGGGGCGGACCGGCGGTCCGCCCCGTCCTGGCCCGTCGATCGCTCGACGGGCGGCGTCAGTCTCCGCGACGGCGACGATCGTCGTGATCGTGATCGTCGTCGTCGTCACGGCCCTTGTGCTTCTTTCGGTGCGTGCGGCACTCGAACTCGAACTTTCCGACGTAGGTGCCCCAGCCCGCGAAGGGATTCGCGACCGAGTTGTCGCGGCTGTACTCCCCGAGGTACCAGAAGGTCTTGCCGTCGGGGTCGATGGTCATGCCCGTGTAGTCACCCCAGCGCTGCGGATCGCGGACGCCGGGGGTGGTGTCCGGGTCCTCCGGTTGGTTGTCCTGGAACGACGTGTACGGCACGTCGCCCTCCTTCAGCAGCACCTCGCGCCGGACCCGACCACGCTTGTCGTCGTCCTTGCGGCCGGTCACGTAGATCGACGGGTAGATCGACGCGCCGCCGACCGTGTAGCCGATGGCCATGTCGTCGCAGTGGTTGACGGCCAGCGACGGGAACGTCCGATGGTCGCCGTCGCTCGCGAACACGCCCGCCTGACCCACCCCGCGGGTCCGGGCGGTGAGGACGAAGGTGGTGAGGTCCAGCTCGCCGGGGACCACCCGCTTCGGGTTGATCTCGGCCCAGCGGATGCAGTTGACGGTGCCGTCGCCGGGGTTGCAGGAGATCGTCTGCGCCGTCCAAAGCTGGCCGTTGCGGTACTTCGTCTCCTGGCCCCGGTAGTCGTTGCCCTGGAGGATCTGGTCGGAGTCGGCCTGGGGCCACGAGACCGGGAAGCAGCTGAAGCTCTCGCAGGGGACGCCGCTCGCCGCCGCGAGGTCGACGTCGCCCACGAGGTCGAAGTCGTCCTGCCCGAAGGGGTCCATCCAGGCGTAGACGGAATGGACCTTGCCGTCGAAGTACTCGGTCATGATGTAGTGCGGCCCGTGCTTCGGGTAGGTGCGCTGCTTGTACCCGTGGAGCTGCGCCGGCTGGGGCGTGCCGTCGAGCCGGAGGTTCGGCAGGCCGTCGTCCGGCTTGACGTCCCGGGTCACGACCGTGAGCGGGTCGCCGACGTACATGGCCGCCTTGTCCATCGCGTACACGCGCCCTTCGAAGAACGGCGGGGCCGGGAGGAAGTTGTTGGACCCCATGTAGATGGCGTCCAGGCCCACGCCGATGTGGGGGAAGTCGAAGAACGCGCCGTTGACGTCCGTCTCGAAGCCGTAGCGGTTCCATTCGCCGGTGGGGTCGCCCGTGACCGTGGCCGCGACGCAGTAGTCCGTGGCGTTGCCGTCGATACCGATCACGAAGCGGTCGTGCTCCTCGTCGTACACCACGTCCGGGTCGAACACGGCGCCGAACTGGTTCCCGTCGCCGAAGAAGTCGGCGTAGGCCGTGCAGCCGGGGGTGGGCTCGCCCTCGGCGTCGGGGTCGGTGCCACCCTGGGTCGGGTCGAAGAACGTGGAGAACTGGATCGGCCCGGTGAGGGAGTTCCCGCGCTTGTCGTAGACCTCGAAGCTGGTGTTGACGACGGCGATAACGTGGTGCTTGCCGACGGCGATGTCGGGGTCGGGCGGTACCGTGGCGGCGAAGCCGGTGTTCTCGCAGCAGTCGCCGGCGTCGATCGCGTCCCAGCTCTTCTTCAGCTGCGGCCCGCGCCGCTTCAGCTTGTGGAAGAAGCCGTGCCCGTCGTCCTCGCCGATCGACGGCAGCTCCTGGAGGCCGCGGCCGGGCTTCGCGGTCCGCGCCCACGCCTGGGCCCGGGCCACGTCCTGGCTGTTGAAGCGCGACTCGATCCGCTTCGAGCCACGGACGAATCTCTGGTTGGCCTCGGCGAGGGACGCCGCGGTCGCCGTCCGGGGGACTCTCGCCAGCGCGATCGTCGAGGGTCCCTGGGCCGTGTAGGTGAGGCTGCCCTCGCCTCTGAGGCGCGAAGCCCTCCGGGATGCGGCGGAGGCCCGCACCACGATGGGAGCGTGCGCACCGGGCATCAGCTTCGCCCGGGCCCGTCCCCCCGCGTGCACGCCCTCGGGCTCGTCCATCCTTTTGAACGTATCCATCGACTTGAACGTAGGCGCGCTCGCGGACAGCGACACCGCGAGGGCCAGACCGACCGCACCCCCTGCACTCGCTAGACGTACCAAGGCACACCCCTTTCCTATTCCGCCCCGACTCAGCGGTTGTCGTCGCACGGCCCGACCCTTCCGACATCGGCCGCAGGTGAGCGGAGGGAGCTACTCGTCGGCCGACCAGTCTGTGTTGGTTGATGCGGAACTTAACCGAGCAGCGCGGCGGGAATCAACGAGATTCTTTGCCGTCCCGGTTCGTCCGATCGTTCGGTAGAGCGGCGGGGGAGTCGATCGCGACTGGCGCTACACGGACAGCGTCACCTGGAACGTGGCGGCGTAGCCGGAGGTCGGGTCGCCGGTGGGCTCGACCAGCTCCGCGACGAGGCTGTCCGCGAAGATGCCGTCCCGGGAGTTGGCGGTGGGATTGGCTCCGCGGCCGGAGTAGGCGCCGCTCGCGTGCACGAGGTCGCTGACGTCCTCCGGGAATGCGATCTGGGTCACCTTGCGGGAGACGCCGCCGATGCCGACCTCGACGTGGATGTGCGTGGCGCGTCCCTGGTACCAGCCGGGGTAGATGGTGGTGAAGACGACCTGGCCGGACGCGTCGGTGGTCTGGATGCCGCGCAGGAAGGTCTGGGCCGACTGGGAGCCGTACTGGGAGTAGTCCCCCGCGGCGTCGACGTGCCAGATCTCCACGTTCGCGCCCTGGACCGGGCTGCAGCCGTCGCCGCCGTTCACCACCTGGATCGTGAGCGTCAGCATCGCACCGGCCTTGCCTTCACGGATGTCGCTGCGGAACATCTCCGTCAGGGAAGGGAAGGGGCCCGCCGTCTCCGAGGGGGTCTCGGCGCAGGCGGCGTTGCTGCTGTCGTTGGAGGCGCCGCCGCTCGCGCCGTCAGGGGCCGTCGGCGAAGAGGCGCCGTACCCGACCGCGGCGGCCGCGCCGCTCGCGCCGATCAGCTCCAGGGCCCGGCGCCGCTTGATCGTCCCGATCCTCATGGTTCACTCCTCCTGGATGGAACGTACGCACGGGGAGGAGCCGGCGTATCAGGCCGGAGCAATGAAGTTGTAAGAACGTGTAAGGCGTGCGCACGCGCTCGACTCTATGCCGAGATGCGGGGACGCAGCACGAGCCCGGACAGGTCGTCGCCGTCCTCGCGAGGAGGAGGCGACGGCGACGCTGCTGGAGGGCTCGGAGGTCGCGCTGTGGTCGCAGCCGCGGTAGGCGGGGGAGGGAGCGGCGGCGCGGAAACCGAAGGGACCTCGGGCGGCGCCGGAGGTTCCGGTGGTTCGGGCGGCTCGGGAGGTTCCGGAGGCTCCGGGGGTTGCGGCGGCTCCTCGAAGCCCAGCTCCCACGCTCCCAAGGAGCGAGCCAGACGCCGGGTCAGCTCCCTCAGCCGCGACGTCAGCTCGCGCATACGGTTCCGGTCGGGCATCACCTCCCGAACCCGCTCGCGGATCCGGACGCGATCCTCGTCCGACAGCCGGAGCTCCCGACCGCGCTCCCGCATCTGCTGGTGGAGCTCCCGCATCTGCTCCCGGTGCGTGCGGCGCAGCGAGCGCAGATCCTCGCGCTGCGCCTCGGTCAGCGTTCCTGGCCGCTCCAGCAGCACGCGGGTCTCCCGCAGGTGCTCCCTCACGGCCTCGCCGATCTGCTCGCCGAGGCCCTCGAGGTCCCGCTCGATCCCGCGGAGATCGTCGTCGGAGGGGCCCACGTCCTCGAGCGCGCGCTCGATCTCGTCGGCGTGAGCGGAGACCTCCACCTCGATCTCGCTCGCGACGCGCTCCATCTCCTCTTCGATCTCGGCGATCGCTTCCTCGAGATCCTCGTCCGAGATCTCGATCGCCTCGTCCACATCCGCGTGCACGTGTCGCTCGGCGTGCCTGTCGGCGTGGCGCTCGGCCTGGCCGGTGGCGCGCCGCACGACCTCCAGGTCCTCGCGCTGGGCCTCGGTGGCCTCGTCCCGCTCCTCGGTCGCGCGCTCGAGCGCGTCCTCGATGGCGTCCAGGCTTTCGTCGGGCTCGGGCTCCGGGGCGCGCGCCTCCGCGGGAAGCGGCGCGGCGCTGCTGCGGTCGGTGACGCCGGGCAGCGCCACCGCTCCGGCGGCGAGGGCCAGGGCCGCCAGGGGCAGCCAGCGGCTCTCGGGGTCGAGGGGTCGTCTCGGCTCGCGCATCAGCTTCTCCAGTCTCTCCACGCGCCGCCCCAGTCCGCGGGGCGCACGCAGCGCCGTCGATGCGGGGAGGGCGGCGCTCCCCGCGCTCCAGTCCGCCACCTCGACGAGGGTCCGCGCCAGCTCGGGGGCGCGGCCGGTGGCGCGCGCCGCCAGCTCGTCGCTCAGGCACTCCGAAAGCTCGCCGAGCTGACGGGCGGCCCAGTGGTTCAGGGGTTGAAAGAACAGCGTCCCCGCGATGGCACGGCTCGCGAGCAGCCACTGCGGGTCCCGGCGGCGCACGTGGGCCAGCTCGTGAGCGCACAGGCTCTCCTGCTCCCGCGGGCTCAGGTCGGTCAGCACCCGCTCCGGCAGGCAGACCCGGGCGCGCCGGATCCCCGCGGCGAACGGCACCGCGATCCGGCGGCTCATGCGCAGCTCGACGGGCCGCGCCAGGCCCAGTGCCGCCGCCGCGCGGCGGGCGGTCGCGGGCAGCGCGCCTTCGACCAGGATGCGACCGCTGCCCACGAGGCGGCGCAGGCGCATCGAGGCGACGCCGAGACGGAGCAGGGCCCAGCCCGCACCCCCTGCCCACAGGCAGAGTGCGACCAGCGCCCAGTCGAGGTCCAGCAAGTCGCGGGAGCCGGTCGCGGACGCGACGGTCCGAGGCGACGGGGCTGCCGCCGCAGCGGCGTGCGGGCCGGGCTCCGGCGCCAGGGAGATCGTCCAGCCGGAGGGGCCGGCGTCGAGCCCGACCTGGAGCGCGGAGGTGAGGAGGGCGCCCACGAAGGCGAAGCGCAGCAGCCGCTCCTGGAGGCCCAGCCGCGTCTCGCCGAGGGCCCGGATCGCGAGCCAGGCGACCCCCAGCAGCACGGTGCTGTGGAGCAGGTAGGTGAGCAGCCCGGCGAGGAGTGTCGTCACGGAGCGCTCTCCCTGGCCTTCGCCAGGCGGCGCTTCAGCGCCGCCAGCTCCTTCGGGTTCACCTCGTGCTCGGAGACCAGGTGGCTCGCGAGAGCAGCGGGGTCGCCGGCGAACAGGCGCTCGACCAGCTCCGCGACCATCGACCGCCTCACGGCGTCCTCGCTGACCGCCGGCCGGTAGACGAACTGGCGGCCGCTGGTGCGGTGCTCGACGACGCCCTTCTCCTCCATCTTGCGCAGCATCGTCGCGATGGTGGTGGGGGCCAGTCCGCGCTCGGGGTGCAGCGAGCGGTGGACTTCGCTCGCGGTGGCCTCGCCCTCCTGCCACAGCACCCGCATGATCGCGGCCTGGAGATCACCCAGGCTGTGTCGGCTCACGCTCCCTCCTGGACGACCAAGGTAGGACTACTCTGGTAGTTTGTCAAGGCTGGACCGTTTGAACCATGGCCAATCCGCGCTGAAGAAAGCGTTTTCAGGTTCGGTCTTGACGCCGCTCGGCGTCCGGCCCTACACAGTGAGCATAGACCTGGAGCCGATCACTCAGCGTCGGAGGACCAGCCCCGACGGCCGGTCCCCCCAGTGGCGCCGAGAGACGGCTCGGGCGAGAGAAAGCGCGAGCTTGCTCGGTGCACACGAGCCGCTGTCGTCTCGACGCCGATCCGGCGCGAACCCCGCTCCGCACTCGACCCCGGCGCAACCCAGCGCATCGGGCCGCGTTCCAGGCTGCCTGCCACTCGCCCCTGTCGGAAGAAGACAGATACAGGGCTGTCACCTCAGAGAGGAGGACCTCATGAACGTCGTGCGAACACTCCGCACCGCGGGTGCGGCGGCCCTGGTCGGGCTGCTCTGCCTCGCGGGCCAGCCGGCCGAGGCGCAGACGACCACTGCCTCGGTGTCCGGCTCGATCGCGGACACACAGGGTGGCTTCCTGCCCGGAGCCACGATCACCCTGACCAGTAACACGCAGGGCAACGTCCTGACCACGGCGAGCGACGACGAGGGCAACTTCGTCTTCAACGTCGTGCGGCCGGACAGCTACACGCTGCGAGTCAGCATGCCGGGCTTCAAGAGCCTCGAGCGTCCCAACGTCGTCGTCAACGCGAACGACAAGTTCTTCACCGGCACGATGACGCTCGACGTGGGCGAGATCACCGAGAGCGTGACCGTGCTCGCCCGCGTCTCCGAGCTGCAGGCCACCAGCGGCGAGCGCTCGTTCACCCTGGAGACCGAGGCGATGCAGAACATCGCGGTCAACGGCCGCAGCATGTTCGGCCTGCTCGCCCTCGTGCCGGGCGTGGTCCCGAACCCGGAGACCACGGGTGTTCCCGACGAGGTCGTCGACATCTCGGTCAACGGGCAGCGTCCCGAGTCCAACAACATGACGATCGACGGCGTCGCGAACATCGACACCGGCAACAACGGCGGCAACATGGTCACCACGAACCTCGACTCCGTCGCCGAGTTCAAGGTGCTGACGAACTCCTACCAGGCCGAATACGGGCGCGCCGTCGGCGCGCAGGTGCAGGCCGTGACGAAGAGCGGCACCCAGGACTTCCACGGCTCGACGTACTGGTACGGCAGGCGCTCGTCCTGGGCCGCGAACAGCTGGACGAACAACCGGGACGGCGTGGAGAAGGCGGACACCTCCCGCAACGACTACGGCTACACCCTGGGCGGCCCGATCTACATCCCTGGCAAGTTCAATACCGACCGGCGGAAGCTGTTCTTCTTCTTCAGCCAGGAATGGCAGAAGCGCACCGACCCCGTGGCCGAGCGCCTCTCCCGCGTGCCGACGGCCCTGGAGCGAGCGGGCGACTTCTCGCAGAGCATCGACAACAACGGCGCGCCGTTCCCGTACATCCGCGACCACACCACCGGCCTGCCGTGCAACGCGCAGGACACCCGCGGCTGCTTCCAGGACGGCGGCGTGCTGGGAAGGATCCCGGCCGACCGCATCTACCAGCCCGGGCTCAACGCCCTGAGCATCTACCCGATGCCGAACTTCGAGGGCGACAGCGGCATCAACTACCGCAGCCAGGCCCCCAACGACACCCCGCGCCGCGAGGAGATGCTGCGCCTCGACTTCCAGCCCAACGACAACTGGCGGTTCACGGGCCGCTACATGCGCAACAGCGACCTGCAGAGCCTTCCCTACGGCACGACCTGGGCGGGCGTCGGCAGCAACAACCTGGACAACGTCCAGACCGAGTTCGACCACCCCGGGCGCAACTGGATGCTCTCCGCCACCGGTATCCTCGACACGACCACCTCCCTGGAGATCAGCTTCGGCCAGGCCTACAACGAGCTGGTCTTCGACATCACGAACCAGAACCTGCGGCGTTCCGCCGCGGGCCTTTCGGACCTGCCGCTGCTGTTCCCGAACGCCGTTCAGAACGACTACATCCCCGACATGCGCTTCGACGGCGGCCGGGTCGGCACGAACGCGGGGCGCTACCAGACGGACCGGGGCCCGTTCCAGAACGCGAACCGCACCTACGACGCGCTCGCCAACCTCACCAAGGTGCTCGGGCCCCACACGCTCAAGGCGGGCGTCTACTTCCAGAGCAGCTGGAAGCCCCAGAGCCCGTTCACGAGCTTCAACGGCCTGATCGACTTCCGCGACAACTCCAGCAACCCTTTCGACACCGGCTTCAGCTACGCGAACGCGGCGGTTGGCTCTTTCACGTCCTACACCCAGGCCTCCCGCTACGCCATGCCGGAGTGGGTCTACAAGAACTTCGAGTGGTACGTCCAGGACAACTGGAAGGTGGACCGCAAGCTCACGCTGGACTACGGCGTCCGCTTCTACTACCTGACGCCGCAGTGGGACCAGACCCTCGCCGCCTCGACGTTCCTCCCCGATCAGTACGACACGAGCCAGGCGGTGCGGCTCTACACGCCGGTCTGCGTCGGCGCCTCGCCCTGCTCCGGTTCCGATCGGCGCGGCATGGACCCGGCGCTCGCCGGACAGGCGCCCACGGCGAGCAACACCGTGGACGGAGGCTTCATCGGCCAGATCGTCCCCGGCTCCGGTGACCGCTTCAACGGCGCGTTCCAGGCCGGTCAGGGCATCGACGACCAGCTCTCGAGCGGGTCCGTGTTCCGGGTCTCGCCCCGTTTCGGCTTCGTCTACGACGTCTCCGGCAGGCAGTCGATGATCCTGCGCGGCGGCTTCGGGATCTTCTACGACCGTCCGATGGGGAACATCGTGTTCGACAACATCACGAACGCCCCGGGCACGGTGGTCCCGCAGATCAGCTACGGGCTGCTCCAGGAGCTGAACTCGCTGTTCCAGGCGTCGCAGATCGTCCCGCCGCTGTCCATGAACCCGACGGCGTTCGAGTTCGTCCCGCCCAAGGCCTACGCCTGGAACGTCGGCGTCCAGACGAAGCTCCCGTCCTCGTTCACCCTGGACCTGGCCTACGTCGGTTCATCGAACCACGACCTGCTCCACCAGAACCAGATCAACACCCCGGAGTACGGCGCGGCCTTCCAGGCCGAGAACCAGGATCCGACACGGGCGCCCAGCGACGTCGTCGGTCAGAACGCCCTGCCCACGGACCTGCTTCGGCCCTACCCGGGCTACGGCAACATCCGGCTGTGGGAGCCCGGCTCCTGGTCGAACTACCACTCGCTGCAGGTCGGGCTCAACCGGCGCTTCGACGAGGGGTTGATGTTCAACGCGTTCTACGTCTGGAGCAAGTCTCTCTCCACGACGAACGACGACTACTCCGGGTCGCGTCCCAACGCTACCGAGGACGAGCTGCGCCGCACGATGTACTCGTACGGCGAGAACGACCGGCCCCACAACCTCGTAGTCAACTTCGTCTACCAGACGCCGAAGGTCACGGACGGCAACCTCGGCTTCCTGGTGAACGACTGGCAGGTCTCGGGTGTCTACCGCTGGATGAGCGGGGTGCCCTACGGGATCACCTACTCGATCCCCGGCATCAGCAACGAGAACCTCACCGGGACCAACCAGGCAGCGCGGGTGTACGTGAACGGCGATCCCGGACCGGGCTCCAGCAGCGATCCCTACCGGCAGATCGACAACCCGAACGTGTTCGCGCCTCCGCGGCCGGGGAGCGACGGCAACGAGTCGGCTCGCTTCTTCCTGCATCGGCCGGCGTTCAATAACCTCGACCTCTCGGTGTCCAAGCGCTTCAGGGTGGGCGATCGGGTCGCCCTCGAGGTCCGGCTCGACGCGTTCAACGCGCTGAACCACACGCAGTTCACCGGGGTGAACAGCCAGGTGAGCTTCGCCAGCCTGGACGATCCGACGATCACGAACCTGCCCTACGACCAGAACGGCAACCTGGTCCGGCCGAACGGCTTCGGCACCATCAACGGCGTGTATCCACCGAGGACGCTGCAGCTCGTGACACGTCTGACCTTCTAGGCTCTCGCTAGCCGCAAAGGGGCCGGCTCCCCCGGGCGCCGGCCCCTCTTTTTGTCTCACCGGGGGGGTCAGGTCTGTCCCTTTGCTCATTCGGCTCGACTGCCCCGGATCCCCCTGTCCCGACAGCACCAGGAATGGGGGTCAGGTCTGTCCCTTTGCTGGTTCGGCGTCCGCTGGGGGACGCCGGATTCCGCCAGCGGACACACGGCGCGGCTCGGGGCCAGGACCTGAAAGGGATAAGGTGTGGCACACCGCTTGCTCGATCCGGAGCGCCCCCCGGGGAGTGGAGCGAGAGTGCTGAGCCCGATGCGCGAGTTGAGGACGACGCTCCGATCACTGAGCCGGGCCCCGCTGCTCGCGGGGGTCGCGATCCTCACCCTGGGCCTCGGGATTGGCGCGAACGCGGCCATCTTCAGCGTGGTGCGCAGCACGCTGCTCGCCCCGCTCTCCTATCCCGCCCCGGAGCGGCTGGTGCGCGTGTGGCCCGAGATGCCCTCGTCCACGGAGCTGTACGAGCACCTCCGTGAGCGGGTCCCTTCGTTCTCCGCGATCTCGGCCTTCGCGCCCACCTCGTTCGCGCTGTCGGGGGACGGGCGTCCCGAGGAGATCGCCGGGGCGCGGGTCACCGCGGAGCACTTCGAGGTCCTGGGCGTGGCGCCGGCCCTGGGACGCGGCTTCCGTCCCGAGGAGTCGGCCCCGGGCAGCCCCGACGTCGCGATCCTGAGCCACGCGCTGTGGGAGAGCCGCTTCGGAGCCGCCCCCGACGTCCTCGGGCGCGAGGTCGACCTCGACGGCCGTCCCCACACCGTCGTCGGCGTGATGCCCGCGGACTTCAGACCCCTGGGCGAGAGCTGGCGGATCTGGGTGCCGATGGAGATCGACCGGAGCGACGAGGCGCATTGGGACTGGATCTTCCAGCGCCTGATCGCCCGCCTCTCACCCGGCACCGAGCCGGAGCGGGCGGCCGCCGAGGCCCGCGAGGCGCTCGTCGCCTACGGCGACGAGGTCCGGCCGGGCTACTTCAAGGAGATGCTGGACCGGCCGCTGAGCGTGGTGCCCATCGGCGAGCACCTCGTGGGGGACGTGCGCCCGACCCTGCTGCTGCTCTGCGGCGCCGTGGGGCTCGTGCTTCTCGTCGCCTGCGCGAACGTCGCGAACCTGCTCCTGGCGCGCACCGCCTCGAGACAACGCGAGCTCGCGCTGCGCGGTGCCCTCGGAGCCGGCCGCCGGCGGCTCCTGGGCCTCGTGCTGCAGGAGAGCCTACTGCTCTCCGCGTGCGGGGGCGCCGTGGGGGTTCTGGTGGCGGAGTGGGCGGCCGGGGCCCTCGCCGGTCAGCTCCCGCCCTCGCTGGCAGGGGCCGATCGCGTGTCCGTGGACGGCGCGGTGGTGGCGTTCAGCCTCGGGCTCTCGGCGCTGGCCGGGGTGGGCTTCGGGCTGCTCCCCGCGCTGCGGGCGCTAAGGGTCGACCTGAGGACGGCGCTCGGGGGCGGGCGCGGATCCAGCGCGCCCCGGGGAGGAGCGAGCCAGGGCATCGTCGCGGCCGAGACGGCGCTGGCCGCCGTCCTGGTCCTGTCCGCGGCGCTGCTCGTGAAGAGCTTCGACGCCCTGCAGCGGGTGGACCTCGGCTTCGCCGCCGAGGACCTGATCACCCTCGAGCTGGCCCCGGCTGGGGTCCGGCATCCCGACGACGCGGCGCGGCGGCGCTACTTCGAGGCGGTCGCCGAGCGGGCCGAGGCCGTGCCCGGGGTCGCCTCGGCGGCGGTGATGGCGCGGGCGCCGATGACGCCCGGAGACACGCGGCTCACGTTCCAGCTCCCGGGCGACGACCCCGACACCCGGCGCTCGGTGTCGGTTCGCGCCGCCAGCCCCGCCTTTCTGGATGCCCTCGGGGTCCCGCTGCTCGCTGGGAGGGGCTTCACCGCGAGCGATCGGGCCGGGGCTCCTCCCGTCGGGCTCGTCAACGCGGCCCTCGCCCGCGAGCTGTGGGGCGAGCAGGACCCGCTCGGCCGGCGCCTGGTCTTCGAGGACGGCTCGCTCTGGTTCAGCGTGGTCGGCGTGGTGGGGAACACGCGCCACTCCCGCCTCGACGAGCCCTTCCCGCCCCAGGCGTACCTTCCCCTCGCCCAGGCCTCCTGGGAGAAGCGCATGACGCTGCTCGCCCGGCTGCGGGTCGAGCCCGAGGGCGCGCTGCCGGCGCTCCGGGAGGCGGTGTGGTCCGTGGATCCCGACGTGCCGATCTCCCGGGTGGCGTCCATGGACGCGCTGGTCGGCCGATCCCTCGGCGAGGCGCGGCTGCTCACGCTCCTGTTCACGCTCTTCGGAGGCCTGGCCCTGGTGCTGGGGATGGTGGGTGTCTTCGGCGTGACGTCCTACGCGGTGAGCCGGAGGCTGCGGGAGAGCGGCATCCGCCTCGCCCTCGGCGCGACCGCGGGGGACGTGGTACGCGGCGTCCTGGCCCGGGCGATGGCCCCGGTAGTCACGGGGCTCGGCGTCGGCTGCCTGGCCTTCTGGTGGGCGGGTCGCCTGCTCCAGGGCCACCTGTTCGAGGTGCAGCCCGGAGACCCCGCCGTGCTGGTCGCCGTGATCGCGCTGCTCGGGGTGGGAGCGCTGGCGGCCGCGTGGCCTCCCGCCCGTCGCGCCACGCGCGCCGACCCCGCAGCGGTGCTCAAGGCCGAGTGAGCCACTCGCTACCCCGCTGCGTTGCCTCTCGACGGTCCAGCGCAGCGTGATCCCTCAGGAAACCCTGGGCACGGCTCGGATTCCCGGACAGGCGGGCGCGATCCAGCTCTGCCGGCACGACCGCGATTTCAGCATTCGCGTGCAGGGAATCGAGCTGATGACGAGTCGCGAGCACGGCTCCGAAGAGGTCCTCGCCGAGCTGGCCCTGGCCTGCCTGCCGAGCACCGACAACGCCCGCGTGCTGGTGGGAGGGTTGGGCATGGGCTTCACTCTCGCCAGGACCCTGCAGCTCGTCGGCACCGCTGCCCAGGTCGAGGTCGTCGAGCTGGTCCCCGAGGTGATCTCCTGGAACCGCGAGTGGTTGGGGGAGCTGACCGGACACCCGCTCAGCGACCGGCGAGTGTCGGCGCTGGCGGGCGACGTCCTGCAACGCATCCGAAGCGCCAACGCAGACTACGACGCGATCCTGCTCGACGTCGACAACGGTCCCGTGGGGCTGACGCGCCCGGCCAACGACCGGCTCTACGACCGCGCCGGCCTCGCCGCCGCCGGGATCGCGCTGCGCCCGGGCGGGGTGCTGGCGATCTGGTCGTCGACGCCTCACCCGCAGTTCGCGAAGCGCCTCCGGAGCGCGGGGTACGAGGCCCGCGAGGAGAGGGTTCGCGCGCGACTGACGAGGGGCCCGCACCGGACGATCTGGATCGCTACGGCGCGTCGCTGGGGTTCGCGGCGACGGAATCAACGTGGGCCATCCACGCCATCCGGGTGAGCAGGTCAGCGAAGCGGGGATCGGCGCGCCGCGAGCCGGCAGCCAGTCGAAGGCGAGATCGACCTTCTCGCCGCCGCCCGTAACCCCGGACTCTCGCTGAGGAAGATACGGATGTACGGTCCGTCTTCCCGGTCCGCTCTTCCGGGGGAGTCATTCGATGCGTCGCAGAACGAGCACTGCCGCCCTGGCGCTCTCCGCTCTGCTTCCCCTCGCGAGCGGGGCGGCGGGGCAGGGCCTGCCGCCCGCGCCAGCGATCGACTACTCGCTGGAGCTTCAACACACCCTGGAGCAGCTCGCGGCGGAATCCGACGTCGATCTGCTCAGGCTCCACTGGGAATCGATCGCCCAGGTCGTGAGGACCGCCGATCCGGAGTCCCCCCGAGATGCCGCCAACCTCCAGCGGCTGTACGAGGCGTTCCTGGACACTTCGGACGCGGACAGCCCGCTGCGGGTCGAGAGCTACCTCGACCGCCGTCGCCCGCTCATCATCTCGTGGGTATCCGCTATGGACGGGGAGGTCTCCTTTGCCTGGCTGACGTTGCCCGCCGCATGGGACCCGGACCGGGCGTACCCCCTCTACGTCCAGCTCCACGGCCTCTGGGACGTGGCGTCGACCCGCCTCGAGTACCTCGCCCATCCCTTCTCGAACGTCGGGAGCAGCTTCGCGTTCGATGACGGCTACGCGGTGGCGCCCTGGGGCCGGGGCAACCAGTGGTACCGCGGCCTGGCCGAAGGCGACGTCTGGGAGTGCCTCGACGTCGTCGAGCAGGTGGTCCGGGTGGACGAGTCCCGCCAGTACCTGACCGGCCACTCCATGGGGGGGTACGGAGCCTGGCACCTCGCCCAGCGGACTCCTGGCCGATGGGCCGCCCTCGGTGTCCACGCGGGGGCGCTGTGGTACGACGGGAGCGAGCTGAGGATCGACTCCGTCGCCCGTCTGCGTGACGTGCCCACGTACTTCGTCGTCGGCGATCTCGACCCCCTGTTCGACGTCAACCTGTTCGCGGCTCGCCTGCTCGTCTCTGTGGGGAACCCCCAGGTGGTGTTCGTGACGTTCCCCGGCGGGCACGACCACCACCAGGAGGACGTCGAGCAGATGTACCTCTGGCTGCGCGGCTTCCCGCTTCACTCGGCTGAGTGATGGTGAGCCCTGTCACCGGGGGCGGCGGCCCCCGGGGATAGGGTGGCGCGTGTCGGAGGGGCCCACGCGACCTCGGGTGCTCCTGGTCTCGGCGCACCCTCTCGCGCTGAGTGAGCTGAAGCGCGTCGTGGGCCCTGTGTGCGCCTCGATGAAGTGCCTCCGCTTCGAAGACGTGTCGGGCAACACCGCCCAGGCGCGGGACGAGGACGTCTGCGTGGTCGACGCGTGCGTGCCACCGCCCTCCCGGGACGCGCTGCTCGGCGACCTGCTCGCGGACGCGCCCGCCTGCCGCGTCGTGGTGGTGGCCGAAACGTTCGAGCAGGAGGACAGCGTCCTTCTGCTACGACTGGGTGTCCGGGGGCTGGTCCGCTACGCGAGCATCGCGGATCAGCTCCCGGGAGCCCTCGCCGCGGTGGCCCGGGGAGGCTACTGGGCTCCACGGTCGCTGATCTCACGCGTGATCGACGTGATACAGGTCCCCGCTCGCGGCCGGCCTGCCGAGGCGCGCGGTGCGCGGCTCAGCCGCCGCGAGGAAGAAGTCCTGGACGCGCTGGTCGACAACCTCTCGAACAAGGAGATCGCGGAGCGACTCCACATTTGCGAGCGCACGGTCAAGTTCCACGTGTCCAACGTGCTCTCGAAGTTCGGGGTCGCCCGGCGCGCCGACCTGATCCTCCAGGTACTGCAGCACCGACCCGCGTCGCGGTAGTCCTACCTGTCCTCCGGTACAGGTCGAGGGCTGGACCGATTCCGTCCTCGCGTCCAGTCGTCGCGCTCGTGACGGTCGCCTAGCTTACAGCGCACAGCTTCGCTTCCTCCTCCGACCGTGTCCGATGGAGCGAGGCGAGTCATGGAGGAGCCCAGGGCCGTGAGATTCGGCAGCTCGTACCGGCCTCGCCAGTCCCTCCCGGGGCCCGCGCATCAGTCGACGACGTGGAAACCGATGGAGACCCCTATGCGATCGACGAGACTTCTCCACGCCGCCCCTTCGCTGGTGGCGGCCGGCATTCTGATCTGGACGACCTCCGATGCTGTCCAGGCGCGGCAGCCCGCCCCCGACTTTGGCGAGCCTCTCGACAGGATCACGATGGACGAATGGTCGCGCTTCTTCGCGGGCCGGGAGGAGTTCGAGGCCGTCGAGGATGCCGGCGACGGGCTCGGGCCCACCTTCAACGGCAGGTCGTGTGCAGGGTGTCATGGCGTGCCGGCCGTCGGGGGGAGCGCGCCCATAAACGAGACGCGGGCCCAACGGGTCGTGGGAGGTGTCCACTCCGAGCTGCCGGGCGGGTCGCTCTTCCAATCCGACGCGATCTCCCCGGACTGCGCCGAGACCGTCCCTCCCGAGGCCAACGTGGTCGCATTGCGCCAGTCGACCCCGCTCTTCGGCTCCGGCCTCATCGAGGCCATTCCCGACCGGAGCATCCTGGCCCGCGCCCGGTGGCAGGCGCGGACGCATCCGCAGCAGGCGGGACGCGTGCACGTCGTCACCGACGTGGCGAGCGGGAGGCGCCGCGCGGGTCGCTTCGGCTGGAAGTCACAACAGGCCACTCTCCTCAGCTTCGCCGCGGATGCATACGTCAACGAGATGGGGATCACGAGCCGCCTCTTCCCCGTCGAGAACGCACCGAACGGAGACCTGGCCAGGCTCGCCACCTGCGACGCGACCCCGGACCCGGAGGACGAGGAGGACGACTTCGTGGCATTCGCCGACTTCATGCGGCTGCTCGCGCCGCCGCCCGGGGCGGACGGCCGCTTCGACAGGCCCGGCCGGGGCCGCGGGGATCGCGACCGGGACCGGAGCCCGGGTCGTCGTCTCTTCGACCAGGTCGGGTGTGTCGTCTGCCACTACGACGGCTACCAGGCGCGGAGCTCCGTCCGCGCGATCAACGGTCGCCGTGTGGAGGCTTTCTCGGACTTCCTCCTGCATGACGTGGGCACCGGGGACGGAATCGTCCAGGGCGGCGCGCGTGCGAATGAGCTTCGGACCGCGCCCCTCTGGGGGCTGAAGGAAAGCGCACCCTACCTCCACGACGGGTCGGCGCCGACCATCGAGGAGGCCATCCGCCGCCACGGCAACCAGGGCGCGGCGGCCCGTGACGCGTTCGACGGGCTGTCCCAATTCGACAAGGAGAGGTTGCTGGACTTCCTCGAGTCGATCTGACTCGCGTCCTCGACCATCGCCTGAGGCCGAGGCCGATCCATCTCGACGAGATCCTCGAGGTGCGCGTCCGTTGACGGCTCGGGGAGCCATCCGTGGCGGGAGCAGGGTCCCAAGCGCGCCGACACGCGATTCAGCTTCGAGGCACGTGCTCCGTGAGGTCAGACCTCAGCTGCCCCTCCCAGCCCTCTCCCGGAGCTGCCGCAGCGCTTTCAGATCCTCGAGGTCTTTCGGACGGCCCGCCGCCTCCTTCATCCGAATCAGGTCGTCGAGGCTGGCGAAGGCCGCCGGCGTCTCCCCGATCTGGTCCCTCGACGCGGCGCCGCCATATGCCCTCGAAGTCGCCACCTGCCACGAACGGGTGGATGTCCGTCTCCAGGAGGTACTGGCGGATCAGCACCTTCTTCTCGAGGAGCTCCTCCTCGCTGACGTCGGTCATGTCGTAGCCAAAATCGAGAAGTGCCTGCCGAACGCGCTTCGCGTTGTCGGGCGTGGCCTCGATCAGCAGATCGACGTCGAGGGTCGCCCTCGCGTAGCCGTGCACCGGGAAAGCCGTGGCGCCGATCACGACGTAACGCGCCTTACGTGCGTTTAATGATCTGAGCAGGCTCTCGATGTCCACGGCGGAGCAGCTCCTCGGCGATCTGGCGCGAGCGCCGGAACATCATCTCGAAGCGCTGAGCGGTCGTGAGGCCGCAAAGGTAGTCGAGCTCAGGCAGCGCGTGCCGGTCGAGTCATTCCGCTGGATCGACGCCACAGCAGTCGTGGAGCCAGGGGATGATTCGCTTCGCGTGTGATTCCCGCGCAGAGCTGCTCCCTTGGCATTGGATCCTGGTTCGAAGCTCGGCTCGTACGAGATCCTCGGCCCGCTCGGGGCCGGGGGGATGGGCGAGGTGTACCGCGCTCGCGACCCGAAGCTGGGTCGCCTGGTGGCGATCAAGGTACTGCCCGCCGAGGTGGCTCGGGACCCCGACCGGCTGGGCCGGTTTCGACGTGAAGCCTCGCTGCTCGCGGCGCTGACCCACGGCAAGGGAATCGTCCACCGCGACCTCAAGCCCGGCAACGTCAAGCTCACCCCCGAGGGCGAGGTCAAGGTCCTCGACTTCGGCCTCGCCAAGGCCTACGAGAGCGACCCGGTCTCGGGCGGGACGGCGCTGGACCTGTCGCAGTCGCCGACGCTCGCCCAGAGCGGGACCGTGGCCGGGGTCGTCCTGGGGACCGCCACCTACATGTCCCCCGAGCAGGCGAGCGGCAAGGCGGTCGACAAGCGGGCCGACATCTGGTCGTTCGGCGTGGTCTTTTCGAGATGCTCATCGGGGCGTCGCTCTTCTCGGGAGAGACGGCGTCCGAGGTGATGGCGGCGGTCCTGAAGGAGGAGCCGGCCTGGGACGCACGCCGCTCGCGGTCTCAGCGGCGCAGCGGTCTCAGGTCCGCCTCGAGGCGCGCCGCCGACACGGCCCGGATCCTCTTCGTGAGGGGATAGGTGCGCTGTCCCGCGTGGACGACATCGAGCTGATCGAGCCGGAGCGTCTCGAGCGCGCTCCTCATCGAGGCGGTGACCGTCGGGGTGTCGGTGCGCTTGACCTCGAACCCAAGCTGTCGCCTGCCCGATACTACGAGCAGGTCCAGCTCGGCCCCCGCGTGGGTGGCCCAGAAGAAGCACTCCTCTGAGCGGGCGCGGAGCACCCGTCGGACCTGGGTCAGAGCGAAACCCTCCCAGCTCGCGCCGAGCACCGGGTGGCGCAGCACGTCCCGTGGCGTCGCCAGGCCGAGCAGGGCGTGGAGGATCCCGCTGTCGCTGAGGTAGACCTTGGGAGAGCGCACCACGCGTTTCCCCACGTTCTGCGCCCACGGCCTCAGCTGCTCGACCACGAAGCCGCCGGACAGGATGTCCAGGTACTTGCGCACGGTCGTGTGGGAGACCCCGAAGGAGCGCGCGAAGGAGGAGGCGTTCCAGACCTGGCCGTGATAGTGGGCGAGCATGGTCCAGAAGCGATCCAGGGTCGCGGTCGGCAGGGCACCACCCAGGCGCGGCACGTCTCGCTCGAGAAAGGTGCGGACGAAGTCCCGGCGCCACTCGTCGCTCGCGCGGTGACTCGGAGCAAGAAAGGAGAGCGGAAGGCCGCCGCGGAACCAGAGGCGGTCGAGCCGGCGGGCGCCCACCTCCTGGAGATCGAAGCCGCCGAGTTCGTGGAACCCGATGCGACCAGCCAGGGTCTCGGCGCCCTGGCGGAGCAGATCGGGTGTGGCGCTCCCGAGCACCAGGAAGCGGGCGGGTCGGCGCGGCCGGTCCGCCAATACCCTGAGGACGGGGAAGAGCTGCGGCCGGGCCTGAATCTCGTCGAGCACCACGAGCCCCTTGAGCCCCTCGAGAGCCAACGTGGGTTCCTCGAGCTGGCGCAGGTCGCGGGGGTCCTCGAGATCGAAGTGGGTCGTCGGGCCCCGCCAGCGGCGAGCCACGGCCCTGGACAGGGTGGTCTTGCCGACCTGCCGGGCGCCCAGCAGGGCGACGACGGGCCGCTCCCGCAGCAGGCGCTCCAAGAGGTCCAGGTGGGCGGCCCGCTCGATGGTTGGCATACCTTGAATATTGAAGCAGATGGCCTCAGATTTCAATAAGAACGCGGGGGGGCCTCTACATGGTCTCCGACGTGCCATCCTCCGAGTCGCTGCGGCATAGGCAATACGAGGCGAGATAGGGCGCGACGCGGGCTGGACGCTCACTGCTCCTGATTCGATTCCCGTATGATTCCCGCGCGGAGGCGACTGTCCCTTGGCATTGGATCCTGGTTCGAAGCTCGGCTCGTACGAGATCCTCGGCCCGCTCGGGGCGGGGGAATGGGCGAGGTGTACCGCGCTCGCGACCGGAAGCTGGGTCGCCAGGTGGCAATCAAGGTGTTGCCCTCGGAGGTAGCTCGGGATCCCGAACGGCTGGGCCGGTTTCGACGTGAAGCCTCGCTGCTCGCCGCGTTGAACCATCCTCACATCGCCAGCATCCACGGTCTCGAGGAGAGCGATGGCAGCCCGTTCCTGGTTCTGCTGGTGGAAGGCGAGGATCTCTCCCAACGACTGAAGCGCGGGGCCATCCCCGTCGGCGAGGCCCTCGAGATCGCGGAGCAGATCGCGGAGGGGCTCGAGGAGGCCCACGGCAAGGGAATCGTCCACCGCGACCTCAAGCCCGGTAACGTCAAGCTCACCCCCGAGGGCAAGGTCAAGGTCCTCGACTTCGGGCTCGCCAAGGCCTACTTGAGCGACCCGGTCTCGGCGGGGGCGATGTCGGATCTGTCGCAGTCGCCGACGCTCGCCCAGAGCGGAACCGTGGCCGGGGTCATCCTGGGAACCGCCGCCTACATGTCCCCCGAGCAGGCGAGTGGCAAGGCGGTCGACAAGCGGGCCGACATCTGGTCGTTCGGCGTGGTCCTGTTCGAGATGCTCACCGGGGCGCAGCTCTTCTCGGGGGAGACCGCGTCCGATGTGATGGCGGCGGTCTTGAAGGAGGAGCCGGCCTGGGACCGCCTGCCGGCCGAGTGCCCCGCGACGATCGCGAAGCTGCTCCGTCGCTGCCTGCGCAAGCGCCCGCGAGAGAGGCTGCAGGACGTGGGCGACGCCCGCCTGGAGATCCAGGAGGTTCGGGCCGGGACCGCAGTCGAGGCGACGCCATCCCCGGGCGACGTCGAAGGAGCGCTCCGGACCGAGCGTCGCCGCCACTCGCGCGAGCGCTGGGCCTGGGTGGCGGTCGCCCTGGCTCTCGCCGGGATCGCCGCGTTCTTCGCCCTTCAGCGGGTTTGGGGGACCGCCGTGCCACGGCAGCCCAGCCGCTTCGTTCTCGAGATGCCTGAGGATCGGGTCCTGTCGAGCTTCGACGCCGTTTCCGTATCCCCCGACGGCCGCCGAATCGCCTACGTCGCCGCGTCTGCCGGCGGCCCGCAGCAGCTGTGGATGCGCTCGCTCGACTCCCCAGAGGCCCGACCGCTCCCCGGAACGGAGGGGGCCACGGCGGCCTTCTGGTCCGCGGACGGCGCAGAGGTCGCATTCGTCGTCGGGGACGAGCTCCGAAAGCTGGCCCTCGTCGGAGGGGCGGTCCAGCGCCTCTGCACGCTGCCCGGCTTCTTCACCGGTGGGACGTGGAGCTCCGAGGGCACGATCGTGTTCTCTGCGGGCGGCGCCCGTGCGCGGCTGTACACCGTGTCGCAGTCGGGTGGGGAGGCGAAGTTGCTCATGCCCCACGACGCATCGCGGGGCGAGACGGCACACTCCTGGCCCGAGTTCCTGCCCGACGCCCGCCACATGCTCTTCGATGTCACGAGTACCGAGGAAGACAACGCCGGCTTCTTCGTGACGTCACTCGAGGATCCCGGACGGAGGAAACGGATCCGTCCCGAGCTCGCCCGCTTCCGATTCGCCGCGCCCGGATACCTCGTGGTCATGCAGGGTGGCAACCTGTTGTCGTACCACTTCGACCCCAGGACGCAGACGACGACGGGCGAAGCGGCTCTGATTGCCTCGGACGTCGCCGGTCTCAGCGTCGTCCCGAACACGGGCTACTTCGCCGCCTCGGAGACGGGCATCCTGGCCTGGCTGTCGGGCAGCACCGAGATCACGCAGCTCGAGTGGGTCGACCGACAAGGACGTCGGGTGGGGACGGTCGGCGAGCCGGCCGCGTACGGGCAGATCGCCCTCTCCCCGGACGGCCAGCGGGTGGCGGCCGAGATCGCCGACGCGAACGGTCGGTACGGCCTCTGGGTGATCGATGCGGTCCGCGGCGGGCGCAGCCGCTTCACGACTGACTCCGGCAATGATCGGGACCCCGTCTGGTCGCCCGACAGCCAGCAGATCGTCTACACCAGCTGGACCGGTGAGGAGAACCTCATCCGCAAGGGGCTCCAGGGATCCGGGACGCCCGCGGCGCTTCCGGACGAGATCGGGCAGACCCCCGGAGATCGGGACATCGCGAAGGATTGGTCCTCCGAGGAGAACACACTGCTCTACCTGACGATCGGCGCCGAGAGGATCCTCTGGCGGGCTTCCCTGGACGGACACGGATCCCCCGAGCCGCTCGCGAAGGGCTACGCGGTCGATCAGCCCCGGGTCTCTCCCGACGGTCGCTGGCTCGCCTACATCTCGCAGGAGTCGGGGCGCTTCGAGGTCTACGTCGTGCCGTTCGGCCAGGACGGGGAGAGGGTGCGGGCCTCGACCCTCGGCGGCGGTCAGCCCCGGTGGCGCGGGGACGACAAGGAGCTGTTCTACCTCTCGCTCGACGGGGCGTTGATGGCCGTGAGCGTCCGCGCCGGGGCCATCGGCGTCGAGGTCGAGCCGCCGACCATGCTCGTCCCGGCCCGGGATCTGATGGCCGTCGGCGCGAATCCGGACTTCAGCAGCTACTCGGTCGCCTCGGACGGCCAGCGCTTCCTGGTGAAGCGACGCAGCGGAGGCGACGAGAGGCCGCGGATCCACGTCCTCCTCGACTGGCCATCCCTGCTGGAGCCACGTTGAATATGTCAACACACGGAGTGTGCTAGCCCCCGTCCGGTTGGCAATTCGGGCGAGGTGATAGAGGTGTCAACTCCGTCCGGACGGAGTTGGCGCCTGCTGGGTCCCCGGAGTTGCCTCTCGGGAGCCAACGTGGATCGCAGAGCAGACCGTGGCCCGTGCCACGATCGAGCAGCTCCTGAACCGAGTATGCCGAAGCGCGCCGGTGGCCGCGAGCGCCGGGGGCTCAGTTCGTTACGGAGCGGGGCGGGGTCACCTGGGAAGCATCTCGACTTCCAGCTCCAACTCCGCCCGCTCGCGCCCGCCGCGGATGTAGAGCAGGTTCAGGTCGTACACGGGCAGGAACGCGTAGCCCCGCGCGGCGGCGGTCTTGACACCCAGGATGACGACCATGGCCTTCGGCGGGCCGAAGTGCTTGAACGGCAGCTCGTCGAGCAGATCCCCGGGCAGCGCCACGGTCCCTCCCGAGTCCGCCATCAGGACGCGCGCCGGCGTCGCCGGGTAGATGTCCTGGTAGGCGTGGTTTGCCCAGGTCCAGGTAGACCTCGACCGTCGCATTCGGGTGGAGGCGTGATCTCATACGCGTCGCTCCTCAGCCCCCTCGCGACTCCCGCCGATCATATACGGCCCGATGGTCCCCGGTCGCGCCTCGAGCCCGTGTCGGCTCCGGCTCCCGACGGCTACCGCGACGCGTACTCTCCCCAAGAACGCCTGCTTCGCGGCCAGGAGCCACCACGGGCTGCTAGCGCAGGACGCGCGCGCGCAACCAGTCGAGCTGGGCCTCGTAGTAGCCCTGGCTCTTCCGGTGCTCGCGCATCGCGCGCATCTCCCGGATCCCGCCTGTCTCCGAGACGTCGATGTTGTGATTGGCGTCCGGAAAGGTCCTCACGGTCAGTCTGGCCCGGTGGTTCCGGCCGATGCTGGCTTCGTAGAGCGCTCGCGTCTTGCGCCAGTCGACATTCCTGTCCTTTTCCCCGAACAGGGCGAGCACGTGGACGTCGAGGCCCCGCAGTATCGCGTCGAACCCGTCGACGAAGATCGTCATCCCCGTCTCCGGCTCGACCGGGACGTTCTCGGCGCCCAGGAACGCCTCCTGTGCAGCCCGGTAGGTCGTCTCGTCGGCGAAGTCCTTCACGCCCATCACGTCGGTGAGGAACGGATCGGTGAGGATGTGCGCCCTGGCAGACCGATACGCCTCGTACGATCCGCCGGATCGGAAGATCCGAAGCCCGCCCTTCCACTCGCTCGAGAGCCTCTCGGTCTCCTCGGCGTTGCGTCCCTCGAGCGGCCAGTTCGACTCGAGCAGGTAGAGAAAGTTGTCCTCGGCGGTTACGCCGCTGACGGAGATCCAGAAGTCGACGTCGGGGTCCCGGGAGAGAGCGATCGGGACGATCCAGCCCGCGCGGCTGATGCCCCACATGCCGATCCGATCCGAGCCCGGCACGCCCTGCGCGCGCAGATGGGCGACCGCATCGAGAACCTCACGGGCGCCGTCCTCCACGGGCTGGTCGATGTCGAAGTCGCCTTCGCTACGCCCCCGGCCGGGCTTGTCCCAGGTCGCGCTGGCGATCCCGAGCGTGGCGAACCGGCCGCGCAGGTCGGCGTACATGCTCCAGCCGCGCACGTCGGTGGGGCCGTAGCCGTGCACGAAGACGACCAGCGCCCGGGCCATGCCGCCCGTGGGCTGGTCGATCACACCGGAGAGGGTTATCCCGGCCGAGACGAAGGCGAAGTCGCGGGTCGTCATCGGGAACGCATCCTCGGCCGCGGCGGAGCACCCGAGAGCCGCGACCAGACCCGCGGCGGCCAGCACGGGGCGGAGGAGCCGGGACAGCGCTCGCTTCATCACTTCAAGTGACGCCCCCGATGCGGTGGAGGTTTACCCTACTGTGCTTCTCCACGCCGAAGCTCAATCCCAGACGCGATCGACGCCGAAAGCCGTCGAGGGCCTGGTCTGCGCTGACGAGGCGGGACTCGGTGGCCCGGGCCGCGGCGAGCCCGTACTCGGGAGAGGGCTCTCGGGCGAGGAGACCCGAGAGCCGCCGAGCGCTGGCTCCGGCGGATCCCGGCGACTCGTTCTCGAGGCCCCTCTCGATCAGGTGCTCCACCTGCTGAGACGACGACCGTCCTTCGCGCCGTGCCAGTTCCTCGAGCCGGTGTCGCTGAGCAGCGAAGCGCTGCTCGCCGACGTTCGCGGGCTTCAGGTCGCTGTGGACGATCGCCTGCGCATGGGCGGCCTCCAGGGCCACCGCGATCTGCTTCGCGATGGGCAGGGCCTCGTCGACGGGGAGGGGTCCGCGAGCGATCCGGTCGGCCAGCGTCGGCCCCTCGACGAGCTCCATGACGAGGGCCGTCGTGCCCCCGAAGCGCTCGTGTCGGTCGGGTCGGACACCTCTCCCATCTGTACTGCTCAGTCCCGCCCCAGGTGCTCGAGCGCCTCGATGTCGGCCATGTCCTGGGGACGTCCGGCCAGCCGCTTCATCGCGATCAGGTCGTCTCGGCTCACGAAGCGCACAGGGATCCCGGGCGCGTACTCCTGCTCGAGCGCTCCGGCATTCGCGGCGTCGAAGGGGAAGGGCTCTTCGATGAAGACGTCGATCGGCGTGAAGCGATGCTCGTCGCTGAACAGCGTGAAGACCTTGGCGTCCTTCTCCTCTACCCACCGGCGTCTCTCGGATGCATGGGCGAAATCCTCCAGCCGGATCGCTGCCACGACAGGTCGATAGCCCATCTCCCGAAACACACCGAGGGCGCCCAGGACGTTCTTCTCGTCGAGTGCCAGGACGAGATCGATATCCTTCGTGAAGCGGACATGGCCGTGTGCAACGACGGCCAGCCCGCCCGCGACGAGGTACCGGACGCCTGCCTCGTTGAGCTTCCTGAACACGGTCTCGACGCTCCGCGCCTCCACGGGCGCATGCTACGCTAGCCTGATGAGCGAGCCCAAGCTCGACACGTCCTGGCGAGCCATGAGCTGGGAGGGGGCGCGGCAGAACACTCTCCGAGCCGGCGCCCGGCTGACACTCGCAGAAAAGGTGGCCTGGCTCGAACAGGCCCATCGATCCGCGATCCGGCTCGGCGCCCTTCCGGATCCAGAGGGCTCGGTTGAAGCAGGGCCAGGCCGAACCGTGACGAGCGTGTAGCCTGCCTCTGATCACGGACATCCGAGGCCGCTGGCGCTCGGGTTCGGAAGTGAGCGCGACCCGGCAATCCCGTACCCAGCCGGCGACTCTGAGACCCGTTTCGGCGCACGCCTGAAGCGGTCCATCGTCTCGCGCCCATACTCTCGCTGGCCGACGCCCGAGTTACGTGTGATCGCGTAGGACGGTTCTGCCCGCTGGTGCCGGCCGCGGGGGCGATCCCCTCGTGTTCGACCGTGCTAGAGTCCGCTTCTATCCAAATGCCGGTCATAACGAGGGGGCAAACATGAAGCGCGTATCCCTGGCAGTGGCCGTGCTGGCTCTCGTCGCGTTCGCTGGGCCGGCCCCGGCGCAGGACCCGACCGAGGTCGACGCCGAGCACTACACGGTCGAGTTCGAGAACGAGCACGTGCGGATCGTGCGGATCAAGTATGGCCCGGGCGAGAAGTCCGTCATGCACGAGCACCCACCCGCCGTGGCGGTGTTCCTGAGCGACGGCAAGGCGCAGTTCACGCTGGAGGACGGGTCGACGGTGGATGCGCCGGTGGTGGCCGGGACTGCGCAGTGGGAGGCCGCCGGCAAGCATCTGCCCGCGAACGTCGGCGACGCGCCCTTCGAGGTCGTGCTCGTGGAGCTCAAGGTGGAGGCGGCGGAATAGCAGCCGCGTACGGGAGCTCCGCGGATCGCGGACGGCTCGCCCTGCTGTTCGCGGTGCAGGGTAACGATGGGATTCATGCGTGAGGCGCGGCGCGCTGGCAGGTAGACCGCGAGTGCGGCCACGCATGTGAGTACGCCGGTCGCGGCAGGGGTCGCTGTGCCCAGGCCGTAGAGCGTTCTCGACAAGAGCCGCGTCGTGGTCTGTCCACGCCCCGAGCAGGCTGCGCACAACCCGACGCACCGAAAGCGCGACGACTCTCCAGGCCCGGGCGCTAGACCCCGAGCTGGTCGTAGACGGCGCGCTCGAGGCCCGCCCAGACCTGGAGGCAGTCGGGATCGGCGAACGGCCTCACCTGCATCATGACCACGCCCGCGATGCCGGTCCGGCGATCGATCCAGAAGTAGGTGTTCAGGATGCCTCCCCAGCTCGCCGTTCCCGTCGGCCGGCCGCTGTCCCGGGGCCGCGTCTCGATCATGAGACCGAAGCCGAACTGCTGCGTACCGTCCATGAAGATGAAGTCGTTCGTGAAGTTCGGGTCGGCAGTCGTCTGCACCTCCGCCTTGAGATCACCGATCTGGTTGCGACACATCGCCTCGACGGCGTCGGGTCGGACCAGGCGCACGCCGTCCAGCTCTCCATCGCGCAGCAGGAGCTGCAGCAGCCTCAGGTAGTCGGGCACGGTCGAGAACAGGCTCCCGCCGCCCCGCGGCTCCACCACCGGCGCTTCGTCCGGCCGCTCGGCGAGCCCGCCGTCCTCGCGCTGGTGCACGCTGGCGAGCCGACCGAGGTCGCCGGGGGGCGCCCAGCCCGTGTCGGGCATGCCCAGGGGCAGGAAGACCCTCCGCCGAAGGTACTCCCCGAGGGGGAGGCCGGAGACCGGGGCGATGATCTGCCCCAGCACGTCGGTGCTGACGCTGTAAGCGAAGCGCCGTCCCGGATCCGCGACCAGGAACGGTGGCTCGAACACCCGGGGCTCACCCCTCGCGAGCAGCCGGAGGGGCCGGTGGAGGAACCAGTAGCCGTAGCCCGAGGTGTGGGTCAGCAGATGGCGCAGCGTGATCGCCGTGTCGCTCTCGCGGGTCGTGAAGTCGAGCGTCCTCTCGTCGAAGCTCTCGAGCACGCCCGGCTGGCGGTAGCCGGGCAGGTAGTCGGACAACGGAGCCTCCAGGTCGAGGGCACCCACCTCGCGCAGCATGAGGACGGCCAGGGTGGTGATGGGCTTGGCGAGGGAGGCGACGCGAAACACGGTGTCGGTGGCCATGCGGCGCGGAGCCCCGGTCCTCGCCAGCCCCGCCGCGGAGACGTAGAGCGGTCCATCCCGGTCGGCGACGCCGGCGACGAGCCCCGACACGCGCCCGGCCTCGACGGCCCGGGAGAGCACGCGGTCGAGCGGCTCGGCCCTCAGGCGCACGGTCGGATCGGGGGCTCGGGGCTCGCGCAACCGGTCATGTCGAGACGATGGTACGCGCCTCGAGAGGCGTCGCGGTCAGGCAGTTACTTGACTAGACTAAAGACTTAGTCCATCATCCACGGATGGAAGTGAACGTCCACGAAGCCAAGACGCACCTGTCCCGGTTGCTGGCCCGGGTCGCGGCGGGCGAGGAGGTGCTGATCTCTCGGGCGGGCAAGCCCGTCGCCCGCCTCGTGCCCGTCGGCAAGCCGCGTGGCAAGCGCAAGGCGGGGCGCTTCGTCGGCAAGGGCCGCGTCGGCGACGACTTCAACGCCCCGCTTCCCGAGGACGTTCTGCGACAGTTCCTCGAGTGAGACGCGTCCTGTTGGACACCGAGTGCTGGCTGTGGTGGCACTTCCAACCGGATCGACTGAACCTGAAGGCGCTCGAGGCCTTCGAGGATCGGCGCTGCCCGCTTCTCTTCTCGGCGGCCAGCTCCTGGGAGATCGCCATCAAGACCGACCTGGGACGACTGGAGCTGCCGACGAGTCCGGAGCGCTTCGTGCCCGAGCGCCTGGCCGAAGACGGAATCGACGCGCTGCCGATCCAGCACGCACATGCCCTCGGCGTCGCGGGCCTTCCCCGTCACCACGCCGATCCCTTCGATCGACTCCTGATCGCGCAGGCGCGTCTCGAGCGGTGTCTGCTGATGACCGCCGATCGCCAGCTCACCGCGTACGACGTGGACACGCTCTGGGCGGCGCACGGACCTCCGCCTCAGCCACGTCCCCGTCGCCGCTCTGCCCGCCGCTGACCCGGTTGACCCCGCACCGGGTCGGCCGCAACAGGGATCCCTCTCCGACGAGGCGTACCACAGACCGCCGTCCCCACTGGTGGAGACCGGACGCCTCGCGGATCGACACCCTTCCTCGCTCGACAGCCCGTCGCGGGGAACCTACACTCCGGGGCGTACCCCCGAGCGCTACGCGCCGAGAGGGTGACCGATGGCGCCAAGCCTCTCGCGACTGCTGAACCTCAGGCCCGGTGTCGCCACGCTGTCCAGCTGGAGAGAGGCGATCCTGCGCGCGGGGTTGGCGTCCTTCGCGACCGCCCTGATCGCGGGCACGAGCAGTTTCCTGCTCATCGCGCGGCCGTCGCCCGTCCCCCACTTCGTGTGGGTCCTGTACGGGACCGGCGTCTTCCATCTCGTGCTTCTCTTCGTGGGGCGCGGGCCGACGTCCGGCAGGAGCCTCTCGTTCGTGGCCAGCGCCGCCGTCGCCTTCGGCTCGCTGGGGATCAGCTATGGGTGGGTTCCCGCGTATCAGGTCGGGTCGCTGTCGGTGGCCGTCATGGCCGGTCTGCTCCTGGGCCGGCGCGCGGCCTACTTGACCATCGGCCTGGCGCCCCTGACGTGCTGGGCAGGTGCCCTCGGTCTCCAGGGAGGCCACTTCACCTTCTCCACGGACCCCTACCATCCCGGGGTCTACCAGCACTGGGTCCAGGTCGCCATCGTCTTCTTCATCGGGATCGGGAGCATGGTCATGGCCCTGCTCCGTGTGCTACCGGTCGTCGAGTCGGCCCGCGAGCAGGCCGAACGCAGCTTGGAGGAGGCGCGGCGCGAGCTTGCGAACGCGGACGAGGCCCGGCGCCGCCGTCTCGACATGGACAGGGCCTTTCGACACTCCCAGCGGCTCCAGATCGTGTCCCAGCTCGGGCGTGGGCTGGCTCAACTGTTCAACAACGGAATCACGGTCATGCTCGGCTGTGTCGACGAGCTGCGCCGTGCCGGCTCGCAGGAGGCCGTCTCGGATACCGCGGCCAGGCTGATGCGTACCGTCAAGAAGGCCGCCCAGACCGCCGTCGATCTGCTCGTCTTCGGCCGGGAGCCCGCCGGCGATCCCAGGCCCGTCCTCCTCCGCGAGGAGCTCGCGGCCAAGGGGAAGGTGCTCCGGAGCGCCTTGAGGGACGACATTCAGCTCTCGATCTCTCACGAGGGTCCCGCCGCGACGGTCCGCATCGATCCCGTTCAGCTGAATCAACTGCTTCTGAATCTCGCACTGAACAGCCGCGACGCCATGCCCGAGGGAGGACGCCTGTCGATCGTGTCGGGAATCAGGAGCCTGGATGCCACGTATCCGTCCGTGGACCCCCTGGCCCGAGGGGAGTACGTGGCGATCGCGGTCCGCGACACGGGCCACGGCATGGACGACGACACGCTGGCCCGCGCCTGCGAGCCCTTCTTCACCACCAGGAAGTCGGGGCGCAACCAGGGTCTGGGTCTGTGGGTCTGCCTCGGCATCGCGCAGCAGGCGGGAGGCTCCCTGGCTCTACGCGCCGCCCCGGACCTGGGCACGGAGATCACGGTCCTGATCCCGGCGTTCGACGCCGAGGGAGCGCGGTGCGCCGGGGCGCCCCCCGGCCCGCCCTCGGCAGGGGCAGCGCCGGCCGCCGAATCTCCCAGCACCGCCCCCCTGGCCCCTGGCGGTACGGCCGAGGTCGCGGCCGGCGCCACCGCAGAGGAAGGCCAGACCCGTCCGAGGCCGGCCGCTGAGCCCCGCGCCCGTGGCAGCGAGTCCGGGCCGGGACCCGGCGCATCACCAATGTCCGCCTGGCGGGAGCTGTACCTGCGTCGCACGATGCGGGTGGCTCTCGTCGCCTTCAGCCCGGCCCTGGTCATTGCGTACCTGCTCATTCCGGAGCACTCCAGGGCGGGTACCGAGGGCGCTATCGCGGCGTGCGGCATCGCCCTCGCTCTCCTCGCGTTCGCGACTCTCGCGCCCCGGGCGACTCACTCGCTGCGTCTGTGGACGCTGGTGGTGGCAATCGGCGTCCTGAGCGGCGCGCTTCTCGCAGGCTGGTCCTTCATGGTCCCCTCGAGCTGCCTGCTTCTCGGCTCCGTCGTCCTCTGGGCGACGGTGTTCGGAGGCCCTCGAGCGGCGGTCGCGGCGCTGGTGATGGCGACCGGGTTGCTCGCGCTGGCCGGCAGGATCTACGTCGAGCATGGTTTCGTCGAGACGCTGCCCGTCTTCCTGCCGCTCTTCGTCGAGAACTGGGTGCGGGCAGGGATCATGCTGGCGTGTCTGCTGGTACCCCTGTTCCACTCGATCCTGTCCGTGGCCGAGAGCGCCCAGGCCCGTGTCGTGGAACTGGAGCGCTCCCTCGCGGGGCTCGCCGCGGCGCGTGAGGCCCGCCGCGCGGAGGACGAGGCCCTCGCCCAGGCGGAGGAGCGCGCGATTCGGGCGGAGAGGCTGCAGACCGCAGGTCGGGTTGCGGGGGGTATCGCCCACGACATGGGCAATGCGCTCCAGGTCATCATGGCCACGAGCGAGCTGATCGAGATGACCCCTTCGGATCAGGGAGACTCGATCCAGTCTCAGCTGGACCACATGGAGAGGGCGCTGGAGCACACCGAGGCCCTGATCGCGCAGCTCGGAGCCGAGAGCTCGCTGCGAGCCTCAGCCGCACCCCTGGAGCTGGGAGCCGCCCTCGAGCGAGCGGTGGCGAGCCTGCGTCAGATCCTTCCCGGGAGCGTCCACCTCGAGGCGGTGACCGGGGGCGAGCCGATCTGGGCCCGGCTCAGGAGAGCTGACCTCACGCGCATCCTGCTCAACCTGGCCACGAACGCCCGGGATGCCATGCCCGATGGCGGCCGGCTGACGCTGCGTCTCCGGCGCCAGGCCGACCACGTGCTCGTCGACGTGGAGGACACGGGCGTGGGCATGGACCCGAGCACCCGTGGTCAGGTCTTCAACCCCTTCTTCAGCACCAAGCGACCCGGAACAGGCACTGGACTGGGGCTCTACAACGTCAAGCAGCTCGCCGAGGCGGGGGGAGGCGCCCTGGAGCTCTGGAGCGAGCCCGGTGTGGGGACCCGCGTCACGCTCAAGTGGCCGTGCAGTGACGCCCCCAGGACGCGACGGCGGGCGGTGCCGGTGTCGGCTTTGGACGGGTCCCGCGACCAGAAGGGCCGCGGAGACAGAGGTGCCGTCCTCCTGGCCGAGGACGACCACGACGTGCGCTACTTCATGGAGCGGGCTCTCCGGCGTGCCGGATTCGAGGTGTTCGCCGCGGCGGATGCCCGGGCGGCGGCCGAGCTGCTGGAGAGGGCCTCCTCGTTGGACGCGTTGTGCGTGGATGCCGTGATGCCCGGCAGCGTCTCCGCCGTCGAGCTGATCGGCCGGTTCAGCGCCCGGCATCCCGGCCGACCGGTCCTGCTGTGCTCGGGGTACCTTCCCGAGGAGGTGGCGTCGAGGCTCGCGAGCGTCCCGCGCGGCGGCTACCTGCGGAAGCCCTTTGGCGGCGCCGAGCTGATCGACGCGCTTTCGACCGCGATGAGCCAGGCCGGCGACGCCGCGTAGGCAGCCGCGGGGTGCCGGGCCGGCCGGACGTTCCGACCGGCCCGGCAATGCGCTGCAGGCTCGGCGTACCTCACGCCGCGGGGCCGACGTGGGTCACCACTCGATCTCGAGGCGATGAACACCCGGAGGCAGGATCGTCGACGATGAGACGTAGCCGACCCCTCCCGGACGATCCGCCACGAAGGCGATGACCTCGTCCTCGGTGCTGACCACGGGCGGGGCGCTGCCGCGACCCGTGAACATGAGCCGCTGCCAGTGGGCGCGAACGTCGGAGAGCCGCTCCATCCGGAGCACGTCCCGCGTGAAGACGAGCCGGATAGGGCTCTGGAGGGACTGGTCCACGGGCTCGACGCGGACGTCCGAGTCCCAGCTCGCCCGCTGCTTCAGGAACACGCGTCTCGCCTCCTCGCGGGTCACGGACTGAACCGGGTTGTCGGCGTTCACGATGATCTGGAGCGCCCCGTAGGCGTCCGGACCGGCATCCGCTGCCCAGGTCGCGACCGGGGACAGCGCCAGGGATAGCGAGGCGACCGCCGTACCGACGACGCTCAGCCGCGAGCGGCTCTGCCGCCGCGAGCCACGGGGGGCGGGTGAGTCGGGGCGACCGCTGAAGGACTGCGGCCCGAGGTCGAGTGCTGTCATGTGTCTGCTGTGCATTGTCGTATCCCTGCCGTCAGAAGCTGAACGAGGTCTTGAGGACGAGGAAGCGCCAGTCCTCACTGCGGTCGCTGGCCGGCGTGTCGGCGTTGTAGAAGCCGAGCCGCGCGGTGCCGCTGGCCAGGTGCCCCTCGAGCTTGACGATCCAGCGGTTGCTCACGAAGTAGTTCACCCCGAGGGCGACGTCCTGACGCCACGCCTGGTAGTCCGGGCTGCGCTTGCCCCGCAGCGCGCCGATGGCGACACTCGGGCTCAGCGTGCCGCTCGCCAGCCTCTGGCCGTCCCGATCGTCGTTCCGGTCCCACTGCTTCGAGTAGTACCCCCCGACCTGCCAGTGGTCGCCGATGCGGACCGAAGCCCCGACGTAGCCGCCGTCGGCGTAGAAGTCCCCGTCATTGAGGGCGTCCCAGTCCCGGTGGTTGGTGTGGCGGTCCTGGCGGTACTCGAGGTCGAAGCTCCAGGGGCCGGCGGTGTACTGGACGCCGGCGTTGAGGAGCGTTCGATGCTGATCGAAGGCGACGGCGTAGACCGACGCTGTGTCGAGACCGACCAGGTCGCCGAGGCGAAACGGACCCAGCTGCTGCCCGCCGTCGATCTTCAGGCCGGTGTCCGCGAGGAAGTTGTGGGCATGGAACGCGCTCAGGACGATGCGCAGCTCGGGCACGGGGTAGTAGTCGAGGGCGGCCGCGGCGGCGTAGTCGCTCTCGATGGCGACCGGTTCGGGGAGGCCGAGCCCGCGGGCGTTCACGGCGATGTCGCCGCCGGTCGAGAACGAGAGATCGCCGGCCCCGGCCTGGTACTCGAGGCGCCCGGCGCCGCCCAGCTCGAAGCTCCCGTAGATGGCCAGGCCGTTGTAGGCGTTGGCGAGCTCGCGGAAGGTCGGATCGTAGGCCGACGCCGGCAGCAGAGCGTAGCTGCGCAGGAAGTCGAAGTCCTGGATCTGCTGGTACAGGCCGCCCGGCGCCTTGATGCGGCCGGCCCGGATGCCGAGCTCCTCGCTGACGAAGTAGTCGACGAGGACCCAGTCGAGGCTGACGTCGTGCTGCCCGTAGTCTCCCATGTCGCGCATGTAGAACTGCGCACCGACCCGCAGGTTCCGCGACAGGTTGCTCCCGACGTTGATGCCGGCTTCGTTCAGCTCGAACGACCCCTCGGTCGAGTGGGGTGAGAGGTACGCGTTGCGGCCAGAGGCGATCAGGCCCTGGCTCAGGAAGCCGTGGACCTCGACCTCCGCGGCGGAAGCGCTGCCGCCGAGAGCGAGGGCTACAGCCAGGCCCGCATTGAAACGGCTGAGACGAGACATCTGTCTGTCCTCCCGAGTGTTTGTCGTGAACGGCACGTCGGTAGCTCTGGTCGAAGACCATCTCCACCGCCGTGCTGCCGCACTGCAACGCCGCTGCCAGATTCCGCCTCGAGCGAAGGTCTCACCTGAGCAACGGCTTACGAGTGGCCGGGAGGGGGTCGCGGGCCCCGAGTGGACGGATCGAGACTGGAGTCCGGGAATGCAGATCGGGGCGGCCAGGCCCGAGGGGAGCCGGACGAGGCGACAGGGACCGTGTGGCTACGGTTTCAGCGCGATGCCGTGCCGCTTGATACGCTTGTAGAGAGAGGACCGGGAGATTCCCAGCACCCTGGCCGCGTTCGGGACCACCCAGCTCTCCTCCAGGAGCACCCGGGCGATGTGGGCCTTCTCCGCCGCGACGAGGCTTCGCGGTCGATCGGAGGGGGCGGTGGGCGCTTCTGCGACCTGCCCCGCGAGCCCGTCGCGCAGGTCGTCGGCCTCTATGACCGGGCGGCTACCGAGCAGGATGGCACGCTCGAGGGTGTTGCGCAGCTCACGGATGTTGCCGGGCCAGGGGTGCAGCAGCAGGGCGCGCTCGGCATCCGTCGAGAGCCGGACCCCGGGGCGGCCCAGGTCTGCGGCGATGCGCTCGGCCAGGTCGCGGGCCAGGGCGACGACGTCTCCTTCGCGTTCGCGCAGCGGGGGGACCGGCAGGGGGACGGTCCGGATCCGGTAGTAGAGGTCCTCCCGAAAGCTCCCCTCCCGAACCAGCGCCCCGAGGTCGCGGTGGGTGGCCGCGATCAGGCGCACGTCCACCTCGCGGTCGCGCACGTCCCCCAGGCGGCGGAACCGAAGCTCCTCGATCACCTTGAGCAGCTTCCCCTGGACCTGGAGGTCCACGTCGCCGATCTCGTCGAGGAACAGCGTGCCGCGGTGCGCCGTCTCGAGCAGCCCCGGCTTGGCGGTCACGGCACCCGTGAAGGCCCCTTTCTGGTGCCCGAACAGCTCGCTCTCCAGCAGGTCCCGGGACAGGCCGGCGCAGTTGAGATCGACGAACGCCTCCTCCCGGCGAGCGCCGGTCTCGTGCAGCCAGCGCGCGAGGACGCCCTTTCCCGTCCCCGTCTCACCCAGCACCAGCACCGGCACGCGGCTCGAGGCGACCCGCTCCGCCTGCTGGGCCAGGCGGCGGATGGCAGCGCTCTGACCGCGAAAGGGATCGACCGCCCGGCGCGCCTCGCGCTTGCGACCCGCCGCGTTGACCAGCCTCATGCGCTGGTTCGACAGCAGCCGCTGCACGATCACCTCGAGGCCGCGCAGCTCCACCGGCTTCGTGAAGAACTGCTCCGCGCCCTCCTTGATCGCCTGCACGGCCAGGTCGATCGAGCCGTGAGCCGTCAGGATCACCATGGGAACGTCGGGGTCCAGCTCCCGGAGCTGGACGAGCAGCGCCAGCCCGTCCCCGTCCGGGAGCGCGTAGTCGAGGATCCCGACGTCGGGCCGCGACGCGCGAAAGACCTCCACCGCCTCGCGCACGCTCCCGGCCTCGGCGACCTCGTAACCGCCACCCGTGAAGAACCTGGAGATCTGAAGGCGGACGCCGTCGTCGTCGTCGACGACGAGCAGACGGCGGCTCGACACGTTCTTCAGGTGCGCCGTCTGGTCGGTGGCGCCACCGTGGGTCCGTTCAGGCTCCAGAGCCGGTCCCAGGAGCGCTCGTCGTCCCACTCGGGGGTCGGGTCGAAGTACCCCTCGCCGTCCCGGAGGTGGCTGCGGACCTCGTCCTCGTTCAGCTCCACTCCCAGCCCTGGAGTATCGGGGACGGGGACGAAGCCGTCGGCCCCGACCAGGGGTCCCGCCGGGGTGGTCACGAGGCGGTCGTACCACTCGTTGTCGACGTTGTGGTGCTCCATCACCAGGAAGTTCTCCGTGGCCGCCGCGCAGTGGACGCTGGCCATGAGCGTCACGGGGCTGCCGGCCATGTGGAGCGCCATCGAGATGCCGTGCTCCATGGCCAGGTCACCGATCTTCTTGGTCTCGAGCAGGCCGCCGGAGGTCGCGATGTCGGGGTGGCAGATCGAGATCGCCTTCTTCTCGAACAAGTCGATGAAGCCTTCCTTGAGGTAGATGTCCTCCCCGGTCAGGATCGGCGTGGTACACGCGTTCTTCAGTCGCACGTACTGGTCCGTGTAGAACCAGGGGACCATGTCCTCGAGCCAGGCCAGGTTGAACGGGTCCAGGGCCTGGGCGAGCTTGATCCCGTCCTCGATCCCGAAATGGCCGTAGTGATCGGTGGCGATCGGGACCTCCCAGCCCACGATGTCGCGAATCGTCGCCACGTACTCCTGGAGCACCTCCAGGCCCTTGTCCGTGACGCGGATTCCCGTGAAGGGGTGCTCGAGCTGGGCGAACTCGTCGTTCCCGTACTGGTTGAAGGGGTCGACGCCGCCTCCCTTCGGCCAGGTGAGCCCACCCTCCACGTCGCGCAGCTGGTTGATGCTGACGTCCATCTTGAGGAACGTGAAGCCGCGCTCCATCCGCGCCTTGAGCTTGTTGCCCATGGCGACGGGATCCCGCTCGGCGGGGGTGTCGGAGTACACCCGGATCGAGTCGCGGAACTTCCCCCCGAGCATCTGCCAGCACGGCACGCCCCAGGCGCGCCCCGCCAGGTCCCAGCACGCCTCCTCCACCGCGACCACCCCGCCGGCCTGCCGGGCGTGGAAGCCGAACTGCTTCAGCTTGCGGAAGATCTTGTCCACGTTGCAGGGATTCATGCCGAGGATGCGGCTCTTGAGCATGAGCGCGTAGGTGGCGCTGGCGCCGTCCCGCACCTCGCCGTAACCGTAGAGCCCCTGGTTCGTGTCCAGCCGGATCACGTAGCGCCGGGACTGCGGCCCCATGCGCACGACCCGCATGTCGGTGATCTTCAGGTCCGAGGGCTGCGAGGCCGTCTGGACGCGGCCCAGAGCCGCCTCGGCGTCCTGGACGGCGAAGAGCCCTCCGGTCGCCGCCGCCGCCGTCGTCCCTCCGAGCGCCTTGATGAGATTCCGCCGGTCCATGCTTTACCCCTTTCACTCCCCTCGCGGTGCCACGCTCGGGTCCTCGGGAAGCCCGAGCTGCTCGTACAGGCTGCGCCGGCCGGCCTTGTCGTTCTCGAGGATGACGTGGGCCAGCCGCGCGACCTCCGCGGCCTCCTCCCGGGGCACCACGATCACGCCGTCGCCGTCGGCCACCACCACGTCCCCCGGTCTGACCAGCACGCCTCCGACGGTCACTGGCCGGTTCACCGACTCGACCTCGTTGCGCCCCGGCCGGATGCCGCGGCCCAGGCGGCGCAGGTAGAGCGGGACGCCCTGCTTGATGATCTCGTCGGTGTCCCGGGCGCCGCCGCTGGTGACGACCCCGACGGCGCCCCGGACCGTCCAGGCCAGGATGTTGTTGGAGCCGATGCTGCCCGTGTCGTTGTCCTCGCCGGCGTCGATCACCACCGCGGAGCCCGGGCGCAGGTGCTCGACGAAGGGCTCGGGGGAGAGCTCGTTGTACCAGCGGCTCTCCCACTCCCGGAACTCCTCCTCGCCCATGCGGTCGGCGCGGCGGTTCGTGGGGACGTAGCGCACGGTCACGGCCACGCCGATGATGCGGTGTGAGAACTCGTCCACGTCGCGCCACAGCGTCGCGATCTCGGGGTCGACGAGGCCGACGTCCTGCAGGCCGACCATGTCCATCCCGTCCGACACGTCGGCCACCCGCAGGCCCTCGAAGGCCGCGAGGATCTCCCGGTCCTGCTCGGCGGTGTAGCTCCCGAACTCGACGAAGCCGGAGTCCTGGGCGCGGAGCGCGCTGCCCGCCAGGGCGAGCGCGAGGACGGCGGACGCGGTCGTGCGCATGGCCTTCCCCCTGTTCGAGAGCGCCACTCTACCAGCCGCGAGGCCCCCGGGAGAGGCCCCCTTGGCCTACCCGAGGGCAGGGGGACGGAAGCCCCCGAGCCCGTCCTCCAGCGCTGCCGCGACCGCCAGAGCGACGTCCTCGCGAGCGGGCCGCGCTGCGAGCTGGACGCCGATGGGCAGGCCTTCGGGGGAGGAGCCGGCCCGGACCGCGACGGCGGGCCAGCCGGTGAGGTTGTAGACCATGGTGTAGCTGAAGCTGGGGGCGTTCTCCGGCAGCATCGCCGTGCCGTGGAGCATGGCGGGCTGCGCGTTAACCGGACCGAGGACCACGTCGTAGCCCTCGAGAAAGCGGCTCATGCGGCTGCGCAGCGCGTACCACTCGGTCACCACGGCGTCGAGCTGTCGCGGAGTGAGCGGCGCCGCTCCCACCAGCCCCGCAAGCGTGTGCTCCCGCGTGCCGGCCTCGTCGAGCAGGCGGCGCACGGCGAGCCCGCCGTCCGCGAAGTAGATCCGCATCGCGAGGGAGAAGGACTCCTCGATCCCCGCCGGGCGAGCCTCGTCGACCTCGGCGCCGGCGGCCGCCAGGAGGTCGGCGGCGGCGCGGACGGTGTCCCGGGTGGCGGCGGTGGGGGTCGCGATCCCGTTGTCGGTGTGGAACGCGATGCGCAGCGACGGGAGCCGGACCGAGGCGGGATCCCCGAGCGGCATCGGCACGATGGCGGGGTCCACGAAGTCGGGGCCCGAGAGGAGCGGGAGCAGCAGGCTCAGGTCCTCGACCCAGCGGGCGATCGGGCCGATCTGGTGCGCCGAGTCCAGCAGCCCGCCGAAGGGGAACACGTGGCCGGTCCTGGGAACGCGGCCCATGGTCGGCTTGAGGCCGGCCAGGCCGCAGAAATGGCAGGGGAGGCGGATGCTCCCCCCGTAGTCGCTCCCGACGTCGAAAGGGGAGCCCCCGGCCGCCACGATCGCGGCGGCGCCGCCGCTGCTCCCGCCGGGAGTGCGCTCGAGGTCGTAGGGGTTGCTCGTGCGGCCGTAGACGAGGTTTGACGTCTCGAAGCCCAGGGTCAGCTCGGGGGTGTTCGTCTTCCCCAGGAGGATCGCCCCGGCCTGCTTCAGGCGGCGGACAACGGTGGCGTCCTCCCGTGGCACGAAGCCCGCTCTCCCCTTCGTCCCCCCGGTCGTGACCACCCCGGCGGTGTCGAAGGAGTCCTTGACGGTCATCGGGACGCCGTGGAGGGGCCCGCGCCCCTCGCCTCGCTTCAGCGCGGCGTCGGCCGTGCGGGCCCGGGCGAGGGCGTCCTCGGCGACGACCTGGACGACGGCGTTGAGCCTGTCGTCGACCGCAGCGATGCGATCGAGACAGGCCCGGACGAGCTCCTCCGAGGAGAGCTGTCCCTCGCGGATGGCCCGGGCCAGGGCGCTCGCCGACGCTTCGCCCATGGGCGGCGGCCCCGCGCGGGCATCCGAAGCGGGCTCCAGAGGGTGGGCGCACGCGGCGGTCCCGACGAGCAGGGATCCCGCGAGCATCTCCCGCCGCGTGAGGCCGTCGTTTGCGCTTCCTGAAGCCACGGGCGTCCCTCGGAGCGGGAGTCTATGCGAGAGGCCGCCGCGGAGGAACCATTCCCTGCTCGGGTCCGGTATCGTAAGGGCGGCCCCGGAGGCCGGAAGGAGCGACGGCAGATGAAGACCCCGAGCGCCCTGGCGCTGGTTCTGGGCGCGGCGAGCCTCGCGTCCGCGGAGCAGCCCGCGCCGCACGCGTGGCCCGGCGCAGCGCGGGCGGCGGTGGCCCTCACCTACGACGACGGGCTCGACCTGCACCTGGACCACGCCGCCCCGGACCTGGACGCGGTCGGGCTGAAGGGAACGTTCTACGTCCCCGGTCACTCCTACTCCCTCGCCAGCCGGCTGCCGGAGTGGCGAGCTCTCGCGCTGCGCGGCCACGAGCTGGGGAACCATGCGCTGTTCCACCCCTGCCTGAAGGATCCCCCGGGCGGCGGCGACCGGGACTGGGTCCGGCCGGAGTACGCGCTGGAGGGCTACAGCGTGGCGCAGATGGCGAACGAGGCTCGGATCATGAACACGCTGCTGTCCGCCCTGGACGGGGAGGGCGCCCGGACCTTCGCCTACAACTGCACGGAGACGACGGCGGGAGGCGAGTCGTACGTCGACGCGCTGCGGCCCCTCTTCCTCGCGGCGCGGGTGGGAGGCGACGCGATCGTCGAGGACGTCGGCGGCCTCGACCCGATGCTGGTGCCGAGCTGGGCGGTCGAGGAAGCGAGCGGTGCCGAGATGGTCGCCTTCGTGGAGCAGGCGGTGGCGGCGGGAGGAATGGCCGTCTTCATGTTCCACGGCGTGGGTGGGGGATACCTGAAGGTCTCCCGGGAGGCCCACCGCGAGCTGCTGGCGTGGTTGGACGCGAATCGCGACCGGGTCTGGACGGACACCTTCCTGAGCGTGATGCGGCATGCGGCGGGGGTCGCGGAGTCACCCGAGGCGCCGGAGGTGGGCGCGAGGTGAGCGGGATGGGGCGCGGGCTCGCGGCCGCGGGTCTCGTCGCCGCGCTGGCGCCCTCGGGGCTCTCCCAGGAGAGTCCCGACGTCCAGCACCAGGCCGCCTACTGCACGGTCCCGGATCGGCCGATCCGGCTCTGCGCCGTGATCACGGACGACGGGGAGGTGGTGAAGGCTCGCGCGCACTTCCGGGCGGAGGGGCGGGAGCACTTCAGCATCGTGGAGATGGAGCTGCTCGAGGACCAGTACTGCGCGACGCTGCCGGCGCCACGGGCCGGCAGGACGAAGGCGGTCGAGTACTACATCCAGGCGATCGACGACGACTACCTGCCCCAGCGCACGGTCCCGTTCCTGCTGGAGCTGCAGGAGCCCGAGGTGTGCGGCTTCCCGCCCGTGGAGTACGATTCGGCTCGGGCCGCGTCCATCACGGTCCTCGCCACGCACCGCCGTCAGGGCGACGAGCTGGACGACCGCTTCGTGAGCACCGGCGTGAGGTTCGTGCCGAAGCGGTGACCCCGGCCGCGCGGCCGGCTCAGGCGTTCGACTCGCAGCGGTGGGAGTAGGCGAAGCGGTCGGCCTGGGCGAGGTTGCCGGAACCCCGCTCCTGGCACCGGCAACACCTCCAGGACCAGGAACCCGATCCCGGCGTGATGCTGACGTGGCTGGGATAGTCGCGAAGGCTCACGCCGCTCGCGTCCCAACCGGGGGTGAGGGATGGCGTCCCTCCGGGTGGCGTGCTGGTGTCGCTTCTCATGGCATTCCGCGCGAGTGAGTCGCAGCCGCGGCCTGCCGGAGGGAGGTAGGCCGCGGCTGCGATCGACGGCGGGGCCCCGAGCCCACCGTCCTACCCGTTGAGGGTAGCGAGGACCCGCGTCTGATAGAGGGCGGCGGACCATCGGCATGTCGCGACGGCCGAGAACCGGACATGACCGCCGTCCTCGAGGTGCCGGACTAGCGTTAACAATCTGATTGATAGCAACTTAGTCCAGTAC
>Ga0299906_10000313_pt1 | contig 47449 bp, 31 predicted proteins | sample RVTome_14_FD_200259 | JGI IMG/M metagenome (GOLD analysis project Ga0299906, IMG submission 200259) | Soil microbial communities from uranium-contaminated site in the Upper Colorado River Basin, Wyoming, United States - RVT145D125 (version 2) ... | reverse complement strand
CACATCGGCGCGATCCAGGGGCTCGCGAGCCTCTCGATCCGGGCGCGGCGGGAGGAGCCGCGGCTCGGGGAGTGGCTGGAGCGCGTGGCGCTCGAGGGCGAGAGCGAGGCGTGGAGGGAGTGGGCGCCGGAGTGGGGCGCGCGGGGCGGACGGTGAAGCTGCTTGCGGGATGACAGCCCGGGATCCCTCTGCTTGACTGTCCCCGTTGCCGCGCACTTCGACCGAAGAGCAAGTTCGGGCTTCGGGCCGAGCGCCGCGGAGTGAGCGAACGACGCGAGAGCGTCCCGTCAGCGCGGCCGTCGAATCTTCGGCTGCCGCGTAGAGCATCGAGCGGATTCTAGGCAGGCACTCCGCCGACCCATCCGGTGCCCGAGCAAGCTCGACACCGACGGTTGGGTACCCGCCCATTCCCGCCGCACATCTCACACCGAACGGCCCCACCCTCATCGGCGGAGTACGGCGCTTTCACCTTTCGATTCCCCTTGCAGATCGGGCAGTCCTCGGTAACCTCCCGCAGGTTCGGCATTCCCATCTCGCTGTGCTTGAAGATGTCGCCGTAGGTTCCTGGCGCATAGAGCATGTCGCGCGTGACCTCGATGAACCCGACGCCCTCGCAGTATCCGCACTCGACTAGGTCCATAGCTTAGGCGCGCTTAGGTCAGATCTCGCCGCTTTCCAGGTCGCGCTTGTTCCTCTTGGCCACGCCCTGAGCAAGTTCGACGGCCTGTCGCCGGAGGATGATGTACTGGTCGTCCTCGTCGAGGAGGTTTCCGCGATCCGTCAGCCCCTCAGCGGCGGCGCAGGTCGCGTTCAACCTGCGCTCCAGTCTGACCTCCCGCGTGCGAGGCGGAGGGTGGGTCACCGTGAGGGTGCCGCTCCCGCTGAACCTGAACGGGGATTGGCCGGCCGGCCCTTCGACGGAGACATCGGGGACGCGGAAGCCACGCGCGACGGCAGGGTCTGCGTTCTGGAAGGTCGGCTCGGGATCGGTGGGGCTCATGATCAGCTCTCGGGGCGAATGATTCAGCAGCGGAAGTCTACCGACGGCGTTCGAATCATTCACTCCCGGATGATCCGACGGCGGGCGCGGGCCGCGCCAGGAGAACCAGCTCACGAGCGTGGTGACCCTCCCCGACGGCTACACCGTCGTCATCGGCGGCCTCGACGTCGAGGCCGAGACGAAGGCTGTCTCGTAGGTGCCGGTGCTGGGCTGGATCCCGGGGATCGGGGAGCTTGTGCCGGTTCCGGGTATGGCCGCCGGACCCGCGTATCGTGGTCGAGTGGTCTATCCACGACCCCTGACGCGCATTGGTGGGCGGGACCGGTGTCCACTGGCGCGTGCGCCGGAGTCGGCGCGTCGGTCGGTGGGCAGGCCCAGAGGCCCTACCGTGCAGTCCCTGCTCAGCACCCGTACCCTGTGGTCCTGGCGCTGCGCCGCCGGGACGGCAGCATCACCCGGACGTCGGTTCTCGAAGGGGAGCAGCTTGCCCCTCCCGGGCGCGCGCCGACTGGAGGCCTATGTCACGTCCGAGACACGCTTCGCCGTCATCCTACGGATGCACGTCCCGTCCGTCCGAAGGCCACCACGTTTCGAGCCGTGGTTGATGACTACATCCGCAACTGGCGCGAAAGGGCCGCGAGGGAGTCCGAGTACTTCGCTCGTCAGCGGAGCTTCGAGGACGCCGTGGATCGGGCCGCGCGCTGCGTCCTGCCGAGCGGGAAGCGGCACTCTCACCAGCGCCGCATCCCCGGGGAGTCGCTCGACGAGGCTCGATCACGCCTTCTCGATGACGACGGCCTCCGATCCTGCGGCTCCTTCCACGATCTCCACGAGAGAGTCAACTCGTTGATCCACGACATCCACATGGTCGGCCCTCTCGTCGTCTACGACGTGTCGCACCGCATCGGGGCCTACCTCGGCCTGGAGCCCGAGCATGTGTACCTGCACGCGGGGACGCGCGACGGGGCTCGGGCCCTCGGGCTCGGCCGAGGCCGGGAGACCCTCGATCCCTCGGAGCTGCCGAACGAGTTCGCCGCGCTCACTCCCGCCGAGATCGAGGACTGCCTCTGCATCTACAAGTCGCGGCTCCGCGCGATGTGAAGGCACCGCGATGACCCGGCCCGTCCCTGCTCCCCCATGGCCAGCGGCCTGGATCTGGCCGCGAGCCCCGACCCAGCGTAGCCTGCGCCCAAGGCTCGGCCGGCCGACGCGCCGTACATGCCGCCGGACACGGGCACCCCGGCGGAATGCGTCATCGTCCCGACTGGCTGCCTTGCCGACGCGCCCCGGACTTGCTAGACGCTCAGGCAGGGGGAACGAGTGGTTGAAACCTCGGAGTGGAAGCCCGGCTCGGGGCCTGGACCGCACTCCTCGATCGAGCGCGTCCCCGACGTCGGGGAGCTCGTCCGCGTCCGCTCGAGGCGCTGGTTGGTCGAGCGGGTCGTCCCGTCGAACGGGCGTGGCGGATCCTGCCGGGTGTCCCTCGCCTGCGCCGAGGAGGACTCCCAGGGCGAGCAGCTCGAGGTGTTCTGGGAATACGAGCTCGATCGGCTCATCCTCGAGGAGGAGGGCTGGAGCCGGCTCGCGGCGCAGGGATTCGACGCCGCGGACCAGTTCGGTGCCTTCCTCCACACGCTCCAGTGGAACTGCGTCACGGCCACCGACCCGACGCTCTTCCAGTCGCCGTTCCGCGCCGGCATCAAGATCGACGCCTACCAGATGGAGCCCCTGCGCAAGGCGCTGCGGCTCCCGCGCGTCAATCTCTTCATCGCCGACGACACGGGCCTGGGCAAGACGATCGAGGCGGCCCTGATCGCACAGGAGCTCCTGCTCCGGCGCAAGGTCAAGACGATCGTCGTCGCGGCGCCGCCCTCGGTCCTCGAGCAGTGGAAGGGCGAGCTCGAGGAGCGCTTCGGGCTCCTCTTCCGCGTCCTGGATCGCGACTACCTGACGCAGATGCGCCGGGAGCGGGGCTTCGGCGTCAACCCCTGGCGGACCCACAGCCGCTTCCTCGTCTCGCACAGGCTCCTGGTCGACGACGCCTACGCGGCGCCGATGCGCGAGTGGCTGGGGGCGTTCTGTCCGGGCAGCCTCTTGATCCTCGACGAGGCGCACCACGCCGCGCCCGCGAGCGGCAACCGCTACGGCATCGATAGCAAGTTCACGCGCGCCGTCCGCGACCTCGCGCGACGCTTCGAGCACCGCCTGTTCCTCTCGGCCACTCCGCACAACGGGCACTCGAGCTCGTTCTCGACGCTGCTGGAGATCCTCGACCCGACGCGGTTCACGCGTGGCGTCAAGGTGCGCAAGATGGCGCTCGAGGACGTCATGGTCCGGCGCCTCAAGGAGGACATCCGCAGCGTCCAGGGCGGCTTCCCGAAGCGCTCCATCGTGCGGGTCGTGATCGACGGCCTGCCCGAGGACACCCCCGAGCTGCGCCTCAGCCGGCTCCTCGATCAGTACCGGACCTCGAGAGAACAACGGCACGAAGGAGGCTCCAGCCGCTCGAGGGCGGCCGCCGGCCTCCTCGTCGTCGGCTTGCAGCAACGGCTCCTCTCCTCGATCGAGGCCTTCGCCCGGACGCTGAAGGTGCACCGGCGCACCGTGGCGAAGCAGTGGGAGAAGGCGCGGGGCGCCGAGGCTCCCGGCGAGCGGGATCCCCGCGACCTGGAGGCCGAAGCCGTCGACGTTCTCGCCCCGCCGGACGCCGACGACGAACGCGCGGACTGGACCGACGACGAGCTGGAGGCGCACGAGGATTCCCTGTTCGAGGAGCTCTCGGAGGAAGCCGAGGAGGGAGCCTCGCATGCGCAGGATGCCGCGAGGCTCTGGGCCGAGGAACAGCGCCTCCTCGACGAAATGGAGCAGGTCGCCGAGGCGTCTCGCTACGCGCCCGACGCCAAGATGCTCCGCCTCGTCGACTGGATCCGCGAGAACCTGTGTCCGGAGCTCCCGCCCTGGGGTGCGCGCGTCACGCGCGGCGCGCCGCGCTGGAACGAGCGCCGCCTCCTCGTCTTCACCGAGAACCGCCAGGGCACGAAGCTGCGCCTGCGCGAGGTGCTGACACGCGCCATCGAGGGCTCCGACCGCTGGGAGGACCGCATCGCCGTCATCGAGGGTCCCACGCGGCCCGAGGAGCGGCGCGAGATCCAGCAGCGCTTCAACGCCGACCCCGGCAAGGAGCCGCTGCGGATCCTGATCGCGACCGATGCCGCCCGGGAAGGGCTGAACCTCCAGGGGCACTGCACCGACCTCTTCCACTTCGACCTGCCCTGGAACCCGGCCCGCCTGGAGCAGCGCAACGGCCGCATCGACCGAAAGCTCCAGCCGGCGGACGAGGTCCGCTGCCACTACTTCGTGCTCCCCCAGCGCGTCGAGGACCGCGTGCTCGAGGTCCTGGTCCAGAAGACCGAGACGATCCACAAGGAGCTCGGCAGCCTCTCCAAGGTCATCGACGACTCGATCGAGCGGCGCTTGCGGCTGGGCATCAAGCACTCCGAGGCCGACGCCCTCGCCCGCGCGCTCGAGGACGAGAACCTCGACGCCGAGCGCAAGCGCGTCACCGCGGAGGAGCTCGAGGCGGCGCGCGAGCGCCAGGACGATCTGAAGGCGCAGATCGAGCGCTGCCAGTCCCTGCTCGAGAAGTCGCGCAAGTGGATCGACTTCCGGCCCCAGGCCTTCCGCGAGGCGCTCTCCTGCGCCCTGCGCTTGCAAAGCGTCGAACCCCTGAAGCGCTCCGAGGCGGGCGACGGCCGCGCGGTCTGGACCTTCCCCGCGCTCGACCGCGCCGTCGAGGCCGATCCGAGCTGGGCCGCGACCCTCGACACCCTGCGCGCCCCGCGCAAGCCCAAGCAGAAGCTCGCCGAGTGGCGCCGCGAGGCCCCGATCCGCCCGGTCGTCTTCGAGGACGAGGGCGTGCTCACCGACGAGACGGTCCACCTGCACCTCCAGCAGCGCGTGGCCCAGCGCCTCCTGGCCCGCTTCCGCTCCCAGGGCTTCCTCCACCACGACCTCTCCCGCGCCTGCCTCGCCCAGGCGGCGGACTCGATCCCGCGCGTGATCCTGCTCGGGCGCCTCTCCCTCTACGGCACGCGCGCCGAGCGCCTGCACGAGGAGATCGTCCCCGTGGCCGCCCGCTGGCTCGACCTCGAGCGCCGGGACGGTCCCTTGCGGGCCTACGCGCGCGAGGCCGAGGCGAACACCCTCGCCCTGCTCGAGGAGTCGCTGGAGAGGGGCGGGCGCTCGCCCATCGCCGAGGCGATCCGGCAGCGCCTCCTCGCCGCCGCACCCGGAGACATCGCCGACCTCCGCCCGCAGCTCGAGCCGCGCGGAGAGGAGCTGGCCCAGCAGGCGACCCAACGCTTGCGCGAGCGCGGCGAGCGCGAGGCCGCCGACCTCTGCGAGACGCTCGAGCGCCAGCGCCAGCGCGTGCGCGAGGAGCTCGCGAAGCACGACAAGGAGGCCGGCCAGCTCCTGCTCGACTTCTCGGAGGACGAGCGCCGCCAGTACGAAGCCAACGTCCGCGCGTGGCGCGAGCGCCTCGAGCAGTTCGAGCGCGACCTCGCCGAGGAGCCGAGCCGCATCCGGGCGTTCTACGAGGTGCGTGCCTCCCGCATCGAGCCCGTCGGCCTCGTCTACCTCTGGCCCGAGACCAACTGACGATGGCCAGACTCGCCCCCGAGGTCCTCGCCCACCTCGAGTGGATCGGCTTCGTCCAGCCCACGGGTCTGGTCGTCTCCGCCCCGGCCCTGGCCCAGGCCGGCGTCGTCCTGGAGCAGAGCGACAAGGAGGGCCAGCGCCGCCTGCAGGCGCTGGCGCTGGAGCGGCGACCGACGCCCGACGCCGACCCTCGGCCGTACCTCCCGAGCTTCGAGCGCTTCGCGGCCGAGTTCCTCGACTGGCGCTGGTCGCCCAAGGGCTACGCCGGCGGACCTGCCGGTGCGATCCCGGACGAGATCGTCGTGAACCTCCCCGACTACGAGGAGACCCTCCGTCCGAGCTTCGCTGTCCGCGAGCGGGACCCGGAGGACGGCGGCGCCCCCTGGCAGCTCCTCGCCTGCGAGCTCGAAACGGGCCAGGACCTCGACCAGCCCGTGCGGGGATCCGGCCACCTCGAGGCCTCGCCGCACGCGCGCCTCGAGCGGCTCCTGCGCAACACGGGCGCGCCCGCGGGGCTGCTCTTCAACGGCGAGACCCTTCGCCTGCTCTCCGCCCCGAGCGGCGAGAGCTCGGGCTGGATGGACTTCCGCGTGGCCGAGATGGTCCAGACCGCCGGCCGCCCGATCGCCGGAGCCCTGCGACTGCTGCTCTCCGAGCAGCGCCTGCTCGCCGCGTCGCGGGACAAGCGCCTGGCGGCCCTGCTCGAGGCGAGCCGCAAGTTCCAGAACGAGGTCTCCGAGCGCCTCGCCGAGCAGGTCCTGCACGCGCTCTACGAGCTGATGCGCGGCCTGCAAGCGGCCCACGACGCCTCGAAGGGCGCGCTCCTGCGCGAGGTCCTCGCCGAGCGCCCCGACGACGTCTACCACGGCCTCTTGAACGTCGTCCTGCGCCTCGTGTTCCTGCTCTACGCCGAGGAGCGCGGGATGCTGCCGGCCGACGAGACCTTCGTCCGCCACTACTCGCTGGCCGGGCTCTTCGAGCGCCTGCGCGAGGACGCGGCGCAGCACCCCGACACGATGGACCAGCGCTACGGCGCATGGGCTCAGCTCCTGGTCCTGTCGCGCATGATCTTCGACGGGGCGGAGCACGGCGAGCTCGCGCTCCCCCGGCGCCACGGCGTGCTCTTCGACCCCCAGCGCTTTCCCTTCCTCGAGGGCCGGAGCTCGATCGGCCACCGCCAGGCCGGAGAACGCCTCGAGCCGCCCCTCGTGCCCGACGGAACGCTCTACCGCGCCCTCGACAAGCTCCTGGTCCTGGACGGCGAGCGCCTCTCCTATCGGGCCCTCGACGTCGAGCAGATCGGCTCGGTGTACGAGACGATGATGGGCTTTCGGATCGAGACCGCGACGGGCACGTCGCTCGCGATCAAGGCCCAGAAGAAGCACGGTGCGCCGACGACGATCGACCTGGACGCGCTGCTCGCCGTCGCGCCGGCGAAGCGCGCGAAGTGGGTCGAGGAGCGCGCCTCGCGCAAGCTCACCAAGACCGTCACGGGGCCGCTGAAGGACGCCGACTCGATCGAGGCCCTGCACCAGGCTCTCGATCGCGTCGTCGACCGCCGCGCGACACCGGACCTCGCACCCCGCGGCGGGCTCGTCCTGCAGCCCAGCGAGGCGCGGCGCAAGTCGGGCTCGCACTACACGCCGCGCTCCCTGACCGAGCCGATCGTGCGCACCACCCTGCGGCCGATCCTCGAGCGCCTGCGCGAAGAGGCCGGCGGCCCGCCGGCGCCCGAGCAGATCCTCGAGCTCAAGGTCTGCGATCCGGCGATGGGATCGGGCGCCTTCCTGGTCGAGGCCTGCCGCCGGCTCGGCGAGGAGCTGATCGAGGCCTGGGAGATCCACGGCGCGAAACCCGAGATCCCGCCTGACGAGGACGAGGTGATCCATGCCCGGCGCCTCGTGGCCCAGCGCTGCCTGTACGGGGTCGACCGCAACCCCGTGGCGGTGGATCTTTCCAAGGTGTCGCTGTGGCTCGCGACCCTGGCCCGGGACCACGCGTTCACGTTCGTGGACCACGCGCTGCGCCACGGCGACTCGCTCGTCGGTCTCTCCAACGAGCAGATCGCCGCCCGCGACTGGTCGAAGTCCGCGCCCATCGACAGCCCCGCCTACCGCCGGCTCAAGGCCCAGGTGGATCGGGTGACGGAGCTGCGGCGCCAGATCCGTGAAGCGGACGAGTCCGTGCAGGATTCCGAGCTGCGCGAGCTCCTCGACGACGCGAAGGACGCCGCGGCGCAGGTGCGAACCTACGGTGACCTGGTCGTGGAGGCTTTCTTCAACGGCGCCAGGCCGAAGGAGCGAGCCCTTTGCTTGCAAGCGGCTTCGACGGTCATCGCGTCCGGGGACGTGGCGGCCGAGCGGAGGCGCCTCGACGAGCTGCGACTGGAGGATCCGCCGCTGGCGCCGTTCCACTGGGAGCTGGAGTTCCCGGAGGTCTTCGACCGCGACAGCGCGGGCTTCGACGCCTTCGTGGGGAACCCGCCCTTCGCCGGCAAGAACACGATCGGATCGGGCAACGTGGAGCACTACCTCGACTGGCTGAAGGCCGTCCACGAGGGGAGCCACGGCAACTCCGACCTCGTCGCGCACTTCTTCCGCCGCGCCTTCCACCTTCTCCGCGACGGGGGGACGTTCGGGCTCATCGCCACGAACACGATCGCTCAGGGGGACACGCGCGGCACCGGGTTGCGGTGGATCTGCCAACACCGGGGCACGATCTACGAGGCACGCCGCCGCGTGAAATGGCCCGGGCAATCCGCGGTGGTCGTCAGTGTCGTGCACGTAGCCCGTGGGCCTTGGCGAGACGGCTTCCTGCTCGATGGCCGGCGGACCGACACGATCACCGCGTACCTGTTCCACCGCGGCGGACACGACGACCCCAAGAGCTTGAAGGCCAACGCTGGGCAGAGCTTCCAGGGCAGCATCGTGCTGGGCATGGGCTTCACGTTCGACGACACCGACAAGAAGGGCGTCGCCTCGACTCTGGACGAGATGCAGGGCCTCATCGCCAGGGATCCGCGCAACCAAGAGGTGATCTTTCCGTACATCGGCGGCGATGAGGTCAACGACAGCCCGACGCACGCGCATCACCGCTATGTGATCAACTTCGGAGAACATAGCGAGGAGGAATGCTTGGAACGCTGGCCGGAGCTGATGGCGATCGTCGAGGAGCGCGTGAAGCCGGACCGGATGAAGAACAAGCGCGGGATCCGCAAGCGCCACTGGTGGCGGTTCGGCGAAACGACCCCCGCGTTGTTCGCTGCCATCGCCGGGCTGGAGCGGGTGTTGGTTTGCCCAGGCGGGACTGGAGCCACCAAGTATCTCGGCTTTGTATTCCTTGACCGAGGAATGGTGTTCTCGCAGACGGTGTGCGTCTTTGCGTTCGATTGCGACGCGGCATTCACGTTGGTCCAGTCACGGGTTCATGACGTCTGGGCGCGGTTCTTCGGGTCGTCGCTGGGGGATACACTCCGCTACAACTCATCCGACTGCTTCGAGACCTTCCCCTTCCCCCAGGACTGGCGCACCCATCCCGCCCTCGAAGTGGCCGGCCGCGCCTACTACGACTTCCGCGCCGGCCTCATGGTCCAGAGCGACGAGGGCCTGACCAAGACCTACAACCGCTTCCACGACGAGGGCGAGCGCGACCCCGAGATCGAGCGCCTGCGCGAGCTGCACGCCGCCATGGACCGCGCGGTGCTCGACGCCTACGGCTGGAGCGACATCCCAATGGCCTGCGAGTTCCTGCTCGACTACGAGGACGAGGACGACGGCGCCACGGGCTCCGGTCGCCGCAAGAGCAGGAAGAAGCCCTGGCGCTACCGCTGGCCCGACGAGACCCGCGACGAGGTCCTCGCCCGCCTGCTCGAGCTCAACGCCGAGCGCGCCCGGCAAGAGGCCCTCTCGGGCGCCGCCGGACCCACGAAGGGCGGCCGGAGGAGGGCGGCGAGGCGTAGCTCTGGAACGGGAGACCTCTTCTCATGACCGTGATCGCCGGGCGTCCGCCCGGGTACGATCCCCACGGCGCGCCCCGCGCGGAGATCCGATGAGGCCGGACACGAGATTCACGAAGCTGCGCTTGCAGAACTGGAAGAACTTCGCCGCCGTCGACGTCGCGCTCCAGAACCGGGTCTTCCTCGTGGGCCCGAACGCCTCGGGCAAGTCGAACCTCCTGGACGCGCTCCGCTTCCTGAGGGACATCGCCTCGCCCGGCGGGGGCTTCCAGGAGGCCGTCCGGCGCCGCGGCGGCGTGAGCGCGATTCGCTGCCTGGCGGCCCGCCGCTACCCGGACGTCGAGATCGCGGTCGAGGTCGGCCTGCCCGAGGGCTCGTGGCAGTACGAGCTCGCCTTCCATCAGGACAATCAGCGCCGCCACCTCGTGCGCAAGGAGCGGGTGCGCAAGGCCGGCGCGACCCTCCTCGAGCGTCCCAACGCGGAGGACGAGGCCGACGCGGTGCGCCTGACGCAGACCTATCTCGAGCAAGTCAACGTCAATCAGCCCTTCCGCGAGCTGGTCGAGTTCTTCGCGTCGATCCGGTACCTGCACATCGTCCCGCAGCTCGTGCGCGAGCCCGACCGCTCCGCCGGCCGGACGGGCGATCCATTCGGGGGCGACTTCCTGGAGCAGGTGGCGCGGACGAACCCGAGGACCCGCGACGCGCGGCTGCGACGCATCCGGGACGCTTTGCGGGTGGCCGTGCCGCAGCTCCAGGAGGTCGAGCTCACGCGCGATGCACGGGGCACCCCCCACCTGCGCGGCAAGTACCAGCACTGGCGGCCGCAGGGCGCCTGGCAGAACGAGGAGCAGTTCTCGGACGGGACGCTGCGCCTCTTGGGCCTCTTGTGGGTCGCGATGGAGAAGCACGGGCCGCTGCTCCTGGAGGAGCCGGAGCTGTCGCTCCACCCCGAGATCGTGCGCCTCCTGCCGCAGGTCCTCGCGCGGGCCCAGCGCCGGACGGGCCGGCAGGTCTTCCTCAGCACCCACTCCCCCGAGCTCTTGCGCGACGAAGGCATCGGGCTCGACGAGGTTCTGCTGCTCGTTCCCAGGACCGAGGGCACGAGCGTGACGCTCGCGGCCGCGCACCAGGACGTGCGCGACCTCCTGGAGGGCGGGCACTCGCTGGCCGACGCCGTGATCCCCAAGACCCGGCCGCCAGAGGCGGCGCAGCTCACGCTGTTCGAGGAGGAGTGAGGTTGCCTCCGGTCTACGTCTCGGCCGCCGTGGAAGGCCTCGTGGACGAGGCCGTCGTGCAGAGGCTGATCGAGCACGCGGGCGGCGTTCCCGGCCCCGTCTACGGCAAGAACGGGAAGCCGGCGCTGCGAAGCCGGGTCCGCGGCTACGACAACGCCGCGCGGCACGCGCCCTGGATCCTGCTCGTCGACCTGAACGCCGAACAGGAATGCGCGCCGCAGCTGCGGGCAGCCTGGCTTCCGGCGGCCGCGCCGCAACTGTGCTTTCGCGTCGCGGTGCGGGCGATCGAGGCCTGGCTGCTCGCCGATCCCGAGCGGATGGCCCGTTTCTTGAGAATCGCAAAGACCCGGGTTCCAAGGGAGCCCGAGTCGGTGCAGGATCCGAAACGAGCCCTCGTCGATCTCGCGCGGGCTTCGCGGCTGCGCGCGATTCGAGAGGACATGGTGCCCCGCGAAGGAAGCGGTCGCCCGGTCGGGCCGGCGTACGTGTCGCGAGTCATCGAATACGTTCGCAGCGAATGGCGCCCCGACGTCGCCGCGTCCCGGTCCGAGAGCCTGCGAAGGGCCATCGCCTGCCTTCAGCGGCTCGTCGGGGGGCCGGGCGCGGCTCCCGACACGGGAGGCCTCTTCTCGTGAAAGACCGTCCCCGCTCTTCCCGCGAGCGCTCCCTGCGAGACCGCAAGCTCTACCCCATCACGCACGTGGACAACCTGGCGGCGATCGCCGACGAGGGAGCGCTCGTCTCCGACCGCGAGATGATCGAACGAGGCGGGCCGGCGCGTCCGATCGGGATGTCGAGGATCAAGCGCCGCCGGGTCGAGGAGCTCGAGGTCGACCTCCATCCCGGGACGAAGGTAGGCGACTATGTACCGTTCTACTTCTGCCCGCGGTCGGTCATGCTGTACGTGGTCCATCGCGCCAACGACCCCGAGCTCGTCTACCGGGACGGTCAAGGACCCATCCCTGCACCTCGTGGCCGATCTGGAGTCCGCGCTCGGGTGGGCGGAGGACGGTCGTGTTCGCTGGGCGTTCTCACGCTCCAACGCAGGCGCTTACTACGCGGAGTTCGGAGCGAGCCGCGAAGGGCTGAGAGACTTGGACTGGCGGGCGATCGACGCGACGGACTTCCGCTCGCCCCAAGTCAAGGAGCGCAAGCAGGCCGAGTTCCTGGTGCACGGGCGCTTTCCGTTCGAGCTGATCGAGAGGATCGGCGTTCGTTTCCCGGCCGTGGCAAGGCCCGTCGCGGCCGCCCTGCGGGGGAAACTCCGCCGTCCCGTGGTCGAGGTCCGGGGGGATTGGTACTACTGAGCGAACCACCGCCATGATCGAGTACAAGCAGGGCGATCTCCTCGCGGAACCGGCCGAGACGCTGGTCAACACGGTGAACTGCGTCGGCTTCATGGGCCGGGGGATCGCGTTGCAGTTCAAGCGCGCTTTCCCGGAGAACTTCAAGGCGTACGCCGCGGCCTGCCGCCGCGGCGAGGTCGAGCCGGGCCGGATGCTCGTGTTCGAGACCGGCGAGCTCACGCCCCCGCGCTACATCGTCAACTTCCCGACCAAGCGCCACTGGCGCGGCAAGTCGCGGATCGAGGACATCGAGCGCGGGCTCGCGGCGCTGGTCGCGGAGGTGAAGGAGCGCGGCATCCGCTCGATCGCCGTACCGCCCCTCGGGGCCGGTCTCGGCGGGCTCGAGTGGGAAGTGGTGCGCCGGCGCATCGAGGAGGCCCTCGGCGAGCTGGCCGGCGTGCAGGTGACCGTCTTCGAGCCCGGCGGCGAGCCGGCGGCGAGCCGCGGCGCCCGGTCGAAGGCCGTCCCGCGGATGACCCACGCCCGGGCGGCCCTGGTGGCGCTGATGGAGCGCTACCTCCGTGGCCTGCTCGACCCCTTCGTCTCCACGCTCGAGGTGCACAAGCTCATGTACTTCATGCAGGAGGCGGGCGAGCCGCTGGATCTCCGGCTGGCGAAGGGACTGTACGGGCCCTACGCCGAGAACTTGCGCCACGTGCTGGCCGAGATCGAGGGCTACTACGTCAGCGGCTTCGGCACGGGCGGCGAGGCGCCCGACAAGCCCTTGGAGCTCGTGCCCGGCGCGGTCCAGGACGCCCAGGCGATGCTCGCAGAGCGCCCGGACACGCGGGCGCGGTTCGAGCGCGTCTCCGAGCTGGTCGAGGGGTTCGAGTCGCCGTTCGGCCTGGAGCTGCTCGCCACGGTGCATTGGGTAGCGACGCGCGAAGGCGCGGGCCCCGAGCAAGCCGTCGAGCGGACCTACGCCCGGGACGAGCGCAAGCGGCAGTTCTCCGAGCGTCAGATTGCCTTCGCGTGGAATCGGCTGGCTGCGCAGGGCTGGATCGAAGGTGCACGAGCGTGACGGAGACCCGGGCCTCCCCCTCGGTTGCGAGTCATGGAGGTCGGGATGAGTGAGCGGCCCCCCGATTCGAGGACGGTCCGCGAGCGGCTGATCGAGACCCTCGAGCTCGACCTCGTCGGCCCCTGGCCGGGCCACGAGCTGGCGGAGGAGAAGCTGCCCGGCTGGCAGCGTCCGTCGAACTGGTACCTGACGGGCTTCCTGATCCCGGCCGACACTCCGGTCGAGGCGGCCGGGGACGACGACTCCGACGACGAGATCGCCGACGTCACGGAGACGGCGGGCCTCATCGAGGAGAACACCGAGGAGCGCCAGGCCGCGAAGAAGAGCTACTTCCCCTCGTCCATGGGGCTCAGCTTCCTGGCACCCGCGGGCGCGGGGAGCGTCGAGGTCCTCGTGCGCTGGGGGGACTACACGCCGGACGAGATCGAGCGGCCGGAGAAGCCCCTTCCCGTCTGGCGGCGACGCCCCGAGGAACGCGCGGTGGCGGTCGAGCTGGACGCCGCGCCCGGGAAGCCGCGCACGCTCGCCGTGCCCGACTCGGGCGGCCTGGAGCTCACCGTCCTCGTCCGCCCGATCGGCGGGCCAGCCCTGGAGGGCGCGGTCCCGGCGGGGACCCACTTTGTGTCGCTCTTCCTGGTCAACAAGCGCGCGCATCGCGCCGCGAACCCGGACCTCGCCTTCGCGTTCCAGCCCGAGCTCGCGGTGCGCAGCGCGGCCGGCTTCGTGCCGCGCCCCGACCTGCGCGGCGTGGAGCTCGGCGACTGGGACGATCGGGTGGCGGACCTGCACTACGCGGACACGCCGGAGTACGCCTCGGGCCACGGCGTCTCGGTCGACTGGGACCTCGTGGACGGCGGCTGCCGCGAGATCCGCACCGCGTGGGTGCCCAAGGCCCAGGTCGAGCGGACGGAGACCGCCAGCGGCGAGGCGCTGGGCCGCGTCGAGCTCCGCATGGAGGTCCTGGGAGACCTGAAGGACGGCGCGGCGGCGCGCGCGGCCCTGTCCCCGCTCGTCGAAGCCTACCGGGCCTGGATCGCCCGTCAGCGTGACGATCTGCCGAGCGTGAAGGAGCGGCGACGCGAGACCGCCGAGGTGCTGCTCGACCATGCCGAGCTCGCCGCCGAGCGCATCGCGCGCGGGATCGAGGAGCTCGACCACGATGCCGATGCGCTCGACGCCTTTCGCGTGGCGAACCGGGCGGTCGCGCGCGCCCTGCGCAAGCGCCTTTGGATCGAGGTGCCGTCCTGGCACTCGTTCCAGCTCGCGTTCCTGCTCCTGAACCTGCGTGGCATGTCGGATCCGACCGATCCGCATCGCGAGACCGTCGATCTCCTGTTCTTCCCCACGGGCGGCGGCAAGACCGAGGCCTACCTCGGGCTCGCGGCGTTCGCGATGGTGCTGCGGCGACTGCGCCACCCGGACGGATCTGCCGGCGGGGGCGCGGGCGTGAGCGTGATGATGCGCTACACCCTGCGCCTGCTCACGCTCGACCAGCTCGGGCGCGCGGCGGGCATGGTGTGCGCGCTGGAGCTCGAGCGCCGCGCGGCGCCGGAGCGGCTTGGCGCCTGGCCGTTCGAGATCGGGCTGTGGGTGGGCAAGGCGGCGACGCCGAACGTCATGGGCCGCAAGGGCGACAACCGCCGGGACTCGGCCCGCGCCAAGACCATCGCGCTCCAGAACGACCCCGAGCGCAAGCCATCCCCGATTCCGCTCGAGAACTGCCCGTGGTGCGGGAAGCGCTTCACTGCGGCGTCCTTCGAGCTGAAGCCGACCGCCGACGAGCCGCGAGAGCTGCGCGTCGTCTGCGCGAACTTCGAGTGCGAGTTCGCGGGCGACGTGGCCCTGCCCGTCCTGGCCGTGGACGAGGTCATCTACCGCCGGCTGCCCGCGTTCCTGGTCGCGACGGTGGACAAGTTCGCCTCGCTGCCCTTCACGGGCGAGTCGGGCCTCCTGCTCGGGGGAGCCGAGCGCGCGGACGCGGAAGGCTTCTACGGGCCGGCGACGCCGAGAGCCGGACGGCGGCTCGAGCAGCCTCTACAACCGCCCGACGTCGTGATCCAGGACGAGCTGCACCTGATCTCGGGGCCGCTCGGCACGATGGCCGGCCTGTACGAGACGGTGATCGACACGCTCTGCGCGCGGCGCGCTGGCGAGCGCACGATCCGTCCCAAGATCGTGGCCTCCACGGCCACCGTCCGGCGCGCCCGGAGCCAGATCCAGGCGCTCTTCGCGCGGGCGGACACGCAGATCTTCCCGCCGCCGGGGCCCAGTCGCCGGGACTCGTTCTTCGCGCGCACGAGCACGGCGGACGAGGCGCCGGCGCGCAGCTACCTCGGGATCGCGGCCCAGGGCCGCAACCCGAAGGTCGTGCTGCGCCGGACCTGGACGGCGCTGATGGCCGCTGCCCAGAACTCGTTCGTCGATGCCGGCGGCTACGACGAGCCCGGCAACGTGGCCGACCCGTACATGACCGTCCTCGGCTACTTCAACAGCCTGCGCGAGCTGGGCGGCAGCCGGCGGATCCTGGAGGAGGAGGTCCAGAACACGCTCAAGGCCTACGGCAAGGAGCGGCGGCGGATCGACGAGCCGCGCCGGCTCTTCCGCGATCGGGGCACCTTCAAGGAGGTCGTCGAGCTCACCTCGCGCGTCTCGACGGACCGGATCGCCGAGGCCAAGCGGCGCCTCGAGGCGAGCTTCTACGACAGGGAGCAGCGCGTCGACTGCGCCATCGCGACCAACATGATCTCGGTCGGGCTCGACATCCAGCGCCTCGGCCTGATGCTCGTCTTCGGGCAGCCGAAGACGCACTCGGAGTACATCCAGGCGACGAGCCGCGTGGGGCGCGATCCGGAGCGGCCGGGCCTGGTCGTGACGCTCCTCAACATCCACAAGCCGCGCGACCGCTCGCACTACGAGCGTTTCCGGCACTATCACGAGACCTTCTACCGCTCGGTCGAGGTCTCGAGCGTGACGCCGTTCTCGCCGCGCGCCCTGGATCGCGGGTTCGCGGGCGCGCTCGTGGCCCTGGCGCGCCACCTCGATCCCGCGCTGGCGCCGGCCTTCGGAGCCCAGGAGATCGAGAAGGTGCGCGCCGCGCTCGAGGAGCGCCTGGTCGCTGCCTTCGAAGCGCGCGTCGAGGCCCAGGAGTTCCAGGACATCGACGAGCAGCGCGAGCGCCTCAGCTCGGTGCACCACCGCGTGAAGGACCTGCTCGACTCCTGGATCCGGATCGTCCGCTCGGCCCAGGAGGGCGACGGCTCGAGGGTCCGCTATCAGCAGTACGAGCCGCAGCGCAACACGCCGGGCGTGCACCTGTTGCGGGAGATGCTGGACCAGGAGTTCCCCTCCGAGCACCACCGGAAGTTCCGCGCCAACCGCTCGCTGCGAGACGTGGAGCCGCAGGTGGTCGTCCAGATCCGCGACCTCGTGAACGTCGGTGCGGGAGATGCGCGATGAGCCCCGAGGCCAGGGCGGAGATCCGCCGCAGCCAGGCCATCATGACCTTCGGGCCCGGGGCCCTGATCGATCTGCCCGAGGAGTCGGCGATCATGGGCGGGCTCGACGGCTGGCCCGCGGAGACGAAGCTGGAGCGCATCGAGGAGCCGCGGCTGTGCTCGAAGCTGCGCCAGATGACGGGCGTGGCGCACCCGAGGCTCTTCGCGCCGCCCGCGGACGACAGCCTGCCGTGGGAGCAGGGGCTGAGGATCACGGCCTGGCGCTTCCCGAACTGGTTCCTCGTCCAGGAACCGCATGGCCAGCCGGAGGAGGGGGGCGAGAACGAACGCTCGCGGAGGCTCGTGCAGCGCGACTCCCTGGACCAGCGACAGCGCTTCGACGGCCAGCGGGTCGTGCCGACCCGTTTCGTCCAGGCCTGTCCCCGCGGGCACATCAGCGACCTGAGCTGGCGCCGGTTCGTTCACGGGGGAGCGACCGAGTGCCCCCGGCAGTTGTGGCTCGACGAGCGCGGGACCGGGGGCGACCTCGCCGACATCGTGGCGCGCTGCGAGTGCAAGGCGAGCCGGCGGATGAGCGAGGCCATGGACATGTCCGCTCTGCCGCTTGGGATCTGCAACGGGGATCGCCCCTGGCTGGGGCGGAACGCGCGGGAGGACTGCAACCAGCTCGCGAGGCTGCTCCTGCGGACGGCGACGAACGCGTACTTCGCGCAGACGGTGAGCGTGCTGTCGCTGCCGGAGGCCCGTTCCGGAGCGACGGTCGCCGTCGAGGAGGTCTGGGACGTGCTCCAGGCGGTGACCGAAGCCGGCCAGTTGACGATGTTCCGGACGATCCCGAAGGTCGCGAAGGCGCTCGAGGGCCTCCCGGACGCGGAGGTCATGGATGCCATCAGCCGCGTGCGCGACGGAGCAGGCGAGGATCGGCCGGTGAAGCTGGTCGAGCTCGAGGCCATCCTCGGCGCCCCCGCGGGCTACCAGGAAGACGTCCCGCCCGACGAGGACTTCTACGCCCGTCGCCTCCCGGAATCGATCTGGCGTCGATCGGGCCTGATCGCTCCCGTCGAAGCCGTCATCCAGCTTCATCGCCTGCGCGAGGTGATCGCGATGCCGGGCTTCACGCGCTTCGAGGCGCTGATGCCCGACATCCACGGCGAGTACGACACGGACGTGACTCCGGCGAGCATCGCCCTCGATCCCGACTGGTTTCCGGCGATCGAAAACCGTGGCGAGGGGATCTTCGTGCAGCTCGAGGCGGCGGCAATCGAGCAGTGGTTGAAGCGGCCCGCGGTGAAGGCACGCGCGGAGCAGCTCATCGCAGGCTTCAAGACGTGGTGCAAGCAGCGGAAGAAAGAGGAAGAGAAGGCCCGCTACGTCGGCCTGCCCTACGTCCTCATCCACACGCTGTCCCACCTGGTCCTTCAGTCGCTCTCGATCACCTGCGGCTACCCGGCGAGCTCCATTCGCGAGCGGATCTACGTGGGCGACAAGGCGTTCGGCTTCCTCCTGTACACCGGCACGCCCGACGCCGACGGGACCCTCGGCGGCCTCGTGAGCGAGGCGCGGCACATCGAGCGGCACCTGACCGAAGCGCTGCGCATGGCCACGCTCTGCTCCAACGACCCGATCTGCGCCGGCCACGACGCCGGCGCGAGCATGGAGGGCCGCTGGCTGACCGGAGCGGCGTGCCACGGCTGCTGCTTCATCGCCGAGACCTCGTGCGAGATGCGCAACGAGTACCTCGACCGAGCCCTCGTCGTGCCGACCCTCGGCCACGAGGACGTGGCCTTCTTCTCCCTCGAAGCGTGATCCAGGCCCTGCTCGAGCTGCCCGCCAACCTGAGGGACCGGCTCGCTCGGTCGCTCGAAACCGGCATGCTGCGGCCCCCTTTCACGTCAGCGGCACTCGGGGCGGCACTCGGGGCGGTTCCTGGCGATGGAGTCGCGCCGGCCCTCGACGCGCTCGCCGACAAGGGGCTCACGCCAGCGGCGATCGCCGCCTGGATCCGCGTCACCGCCGAGGCCCTGAAAGCCGTCCCGCGCCCGGAGCTGGTCTGGACCGGCCCCGAGGTGCCGGGTCTCCATGCCCGCGACACGCGGATGGTGTTCGACCAGATGCTCGGCTCGGCGGAACGCTCGCTGTGGGCCTCGACCTACGCCTACTTCGACGGGCCGAAGGCGTTCGGCGTGCTCGCGGCCCGCATGGACGCGACTCCGGAGCTCGAGGTAACCCTGCTCCTGAACGTCGGACGAACTCGGGGCGAGACGCGGAGTCGCGAGGCTCTCGTCGACGCGTTCGCCGAGCGCTTCTGGAATCGGGATTGGCCGGGGACCAGGAGGCCGCGAGTGTTCTACGACCCCCGGGGCTTGGAGGTGGAAGCCTCGACGCGGAGCGTGCTCCATGCGAAGGCGTTGATCCAGGACGAGGAGTACGTGCTGGTCACGTCCGCGAACTTCACCGAGGCCGCCCTCGAGCGGAACATCGAGGTGGGCCTGCGCGTGCGCGACACGATCCTGGCACGCCAGCTCGAGCGACACTTCAGCCGTCTCATCGAGTCGGGCGAGCTCGTCCGGCTCCAGGAGGCTTGAGCTCGTCGCCAGCGACCAATCCTGTTGCGGCAATCCGCAGGGTGCTCGACGCGCTCAGGAGCGGGCCACGATCATCGGTCTCCGCGCCGACGGCAGGTATCCTCCGACGAACGGGTGGATCTTCTGGAAGGTCTCGGCTCCGGACGGGGCGCTGGTACGCGTCGATAGACTCCGGCAGCGATACCTCGGGCAAGCCGAGTCCGAGGTGGCGGGCTGAGAGCTGCACGGCCCCCGCCACCATGGCCAAAGCGCCCGGGGCGGCCCGCGTTCACCGCGCCGGTGGCGACCGACCACCGATTCCGTAGACTCCCACGAAGAGCGAGAGAGACGCCACTACCTCGGATGGCGTCGGGCGCGCACGACATCCCATGGCACGTTCGCGAAGACGAGGACCTCGACGCAAGGGACAGGGCGAGGCCCGCACCGTCAACCCGCCGAAACGCCGGCGACTGGATCGGGAGGAGGTCGCCCGCCTGCACGACCGGGGCCGCTCGGGCGCGGACATCGCAAGGCGCTTGGGGTTCCGTCAGGGCACGGTCCGGATGGCCCTGCGCTCGATGGGGCGCGGACGCGGCACGCGACGGCGCATCGAGGACGTTCGATGGGGACGGAGGCTGAGAGGGGTCCTGATATCGCTCCGCCAGCGATGCACCAACCCGAAGCACCGCATATTCGAGCTCTACGGCGCCCGCGGTGTCTTCGTGTCGGCTCACTGGAGCTCGTTCTGGTCGTTCTACGAATGGGCGATCGCCAGCGGCTACCGCCCGGGACTCGTCCTCGAGCTGGTCGGCGAGGCCCGCTGCTTCGGCCCTTCGACGTGTCGCTGGATCACGCAGGCCGAGAAGGTTCGTCGCGATCGAGGCTCGCTGGGTCCCGCGCGACGACGGCTGGAGGCCTTCGGCGAGGCGAAGACCATGCCGGAGTGGGCCGAGGACCCGCGTTGCCGGGTATCGAAGTACACGCTCCGGGCCCGACTCAAGAAAGGGATCTCACCGGAGCAAGCGATCTCGGCACCTCCCCGATCGTGGCCGCCGCGCGACGGCAGGCGCGCCAGAGCCTGGAACAAGCCCCGCCGCTACCTCGACTGGAAGGAGATCGAGCGGCTGTACGTCCGCGAGGAGCTGACCGCCAACAAGATCGCGCACCGCCTGAAGGCCCACGAGAGCGCGATCCGTCAGGGCCTCGCCGATCGCGGCCTGTTCCGCAAGCGGGAACGGAGGAGCGAGCCCGAGCTGCGTCTCCGCAAGACTTGGACGAGCCTCTGGCGCTGCTGCGAGAATCCCGAAGACCCGAGGTACCGCTACTACGGTGGGCAGGGCAAGCAGGTCTGCGCCGAATGGAAGAACTTCGAGGCGTTTCGAGCCTGGGCACTCTCGTCGGGGTACACTTCGGGGCTCTGCTTGTCACTCCGCTCCGGTACGCGAGTCTACTCGCCGCGGAACGCGATCTGGGTGGCTCGGTCGGAGGCGGCCAAGAACGGGGTGCATCCGCCGTTTCGCTTTCCGCCGCGATGGACGTTCGAGGCATTCGGAGAGCGCAAGGGCCCGACGGAATGGTCTCGCGATCCTCGGTGCAAGGTGACTCTGACCGGGCTCCGCGGGCGCTTGAAGAACGGCTGGGATCCGGAGGACGCCATCTCCATCCCGCCGCTCACCAGGGGTAGGGAGGAACCGACTCACATCATCGAGGCCTTCGGCACGCGGAAGGGCCTGAGCGCCTGGGAGCGCGATGGACGGTGCAGGGTCACCCACAAGACGCTGCGGTCCCGCCTCGCGGCCGGCATTCCTCCGGAAACGGCGATCGCGACGCCCCCCTTCCAGCTCCACCGCCGCGGGCGCTGGCCTGCATCGACGTCACGGATGGCGGGTCGGCCGTCGAAGCGGCGCTCGTGAAACGGATCGTCGCGCCCGGTCCCGGAGTTGAGGCCGACTGTACGCAGGCAGCGGGGGCATGTCGGTTGTGCCCGGGACCGCCGGCCAGAGCCGAACCAAGCGGGGGGTCCGGGGGTCGTGCACGCCGCACGCCAAGCTGGACGCCAAGCGGCCGACTCGCCGGTACGTAACTCTGGTGTCCACAGCGCCTTACGTCACCCCCGCATCGGACTTTAAATCCGAAGGGCAGCGGCCCGTGGGGGTTCGAGCCCCCCCTTCCCCACCACATGTTGGTCGGTTGGCGGCACCAGGGGGTACTGGGGGGCATTGGACGGTACCGAGAGACGCCAAGGACGGCGCCAAGCGGGAGGCGGCGTCGTTCGTGCCGATCGGGCACGCCTGCTGCTCCTCGGCGCCGCGTCGCACGCTCTCCCGCCATGCCTCCTTCCAAGAAAGCCTACCGCGCCCGCCGCCGTCTCGATCTCGCCCCGTCCGTCGGGACGCATTCCCATGACGGTGTGCGAATCGCGACTTCCGCGGCGACTCCTCGCTTGAGTCGACCCTGCAAGCCGCCGAGCGTCACCTTGCAGCGGCGATCCCTCGCCCAGTCGGTGACGCTCTTCGTCTCACCGAACGCTCGGACCCGATGGAAAACGTGACCGGAGAGGCCGGGGTAGGCAGGCGGCTCGGTGATCGCGTCCTCGGATTTCCAGCCCTTTTCGAGCCGCCGCCGCACCGCTGGTGCAGTGACGGCGCACCTGGGATCACGCGCCCAGGCCGTCAGCCCCTTCTCTTCCCCGAACGCCTTCAAGGTCCACCGCGGCGGCCGCTCCTTCTTCGCTGGCTTCCGCCGGTGGTATCCTGATGCCCGAGCGCGCGAGACGAACTGGCAGTTGAGCGGCTCCCAATCGCCGTTTGGGTCCTTGCGAACCAGGCTGAGCCCGGCCCGATAGCCGTGGGTTAGCGCCCACTCTCGGAAGGCAGCGTAGTCGCTCCACTCGGCAGCGACCTCGAACGGCTCTCCCCGTTGACGAAGCCAGCGCGCGCGGGCACGTATCCACCGCCACTTCAGGTAGAGCGCCTCGGGGCGAATCGGCGTCGAACGTCGTGAGCGCGGGCGTATGATCCCCGCTTTCCTGAATCGGCCATGGATGGTGCGGGCCGAGATCCCCGTTTCGCTCGCGAGCCTCGACACGGACTTTCCCGCGTCCGAATACTGCCACGCCAGCTCGTCCCAGTCGACGACATGCCGCTTCTGCGCCCCGACCGCCCCGGCGGGGCGCCGCAGAAGCCGGGATGGGCCGCTCGAGAGAGGCAGCGCGATGGCTTCTTCCGGAGGCCAGCGGCGGTTCAAGCGACTGTAGAGCGTTCTGAGGCTGACCCGGCACCTACGGTCGCGACTCCACTCGCCAACGCCTTTCCTCTCCCCGAACGCGCGCACGATCCTCTTCGGCGTCCAAGGTTGACGGGGTCTTCGCCTCGTCTCCCAGCGACAGTTTGCTGGCGAGAAACCGCGCGCCACATCGACGCGCGTGAAGACTCGGCCCGGCTTCCAGCCGTTCTCGAGGGACCACTTCTGAAACTCGGCGTACTGCTCCCACTCCCGCGTCACGTCTTTCCCCACGGGTCGAAGGAGACGGTATCCCCTGTACGACGGATCCCGGCACGAGCGGATCATGTGCTTCCATGCTTTGCGGATTGGCAGCGTGGCAGGATCCAGCTTCTGCGGCACTAGGCCGAGCGGTCGAAGCCACCCGGCGACGGTACTGCCGGCGAATCCCATCCTCTTCCCGACCGCCGCGTAGGAGCCGAGCTCGCGAAACAGCTCGCACGCCTCGTCCACGTCGAACGGGGGGCGGGGAGGAGGGGGAGGGCGACGGCCAGCCATGCTCTCGGGATGCGCGCGGTGATCGCGGCGGACGCCCGAAGATCATACGCCTGCGGGATTCGGCCCGCCGAAACTTCTCGGCTGCGTGCCAGGTCACGCGGGTGCGTCGTCACCAAGCGACGCCGGGCCGGGATGGTTGTCCGTGCCCGTCGCCCGGTACGACATGCGCCTGAAGCTCGCCAGCGCCTCCGCCTCGCTCGCGCGCTCGCGCTTCCAGTAGCGGTCGATGAAGACCTTGGGCGTCTTGTGCCGGCTCAGCGACAGCGCGTCCTTCAGGGTCCTCGCGTTGCGGCCCACGATCGTGCAGAACGACGCGCGCAGCGAGTGGAAGTTCGCCTCGACGCCGTGCTCGTCCTTGACGGACAGGCCCGCCCGAACCATGTCGCGGCGGATCATCTCGGCCGTGCGTCCTGGGATCAGGTCGAAGACCTTCGCCGTGGGCAGCTTGCCCCGGACCTGCGCCCGGAGAGCCGCGACGAGCTCGGGGTCGGCGAGCGGGATCTCGGCGCGCTGGCGGTTCTTGGTCTTGCCTGCCTCGAGCACGACGTGCGGAACTTCGGCGTCCAGGCGGAGCGAGGAGGCCGTGAGCCTGGAGATCTCGCCCCGGCGCAGGCCAGTGGCAAACGCCAGGTGGTAGATCGTCGCGCGCTCGCGGCCGTCGAGCCCGAACAGTTCGGGGGCCGACCAGGTCGACTGGAGCAGCCTCTCGACCTCGCCCTCGCTCAGCGCGCGCGACTCCTCGCGGTCGAGGTCGGGGTTCTTCCGGGACAGGGCCATCAGGCGCTTCTCAACGCCCTTGCGGACGACGAGCCATCGCTCGAAGTGCTTCGCCGCGGCCACGTAGTGCGTCCATGTCGCTGAGCTAATCGCGGCGCCGGAGCGGCCCTTCATGGCGTCAAGCTGCTCCTCGACGTCGGGCCACGCGTCGAAGTCGCACAGCTCGACCAGAAGCCGCTTCGTGCGCCGGGCGTCCTCGACGGCCGTCGACTTGCCGACGAGCTTCTGCTGGGCCTCGTACTCGTCGATCAGGGCGCCGAGGCTCGTCGCGAGCGTCATGCGCCTCTTGTCCGCGTATCCCCACCGGACCAACTTCTGCCTGATCCGCTTGGGGACCCGATCGAGCCGCTTCACGAGCTCGGGCGGCACCGGGGAGCCGACGCTCAGGCAAGCGTGAACCTCGTCGAGCACGACGCCGAGCTGCTCGGTCGACCGCCGGTCCTCGAAGGCGGGCAGCTTGTGCGGCCGGCGGCCGGGCGTGAGGCTCTTGACGCGCCAGTACCAGTTCGGGACCCATCTTCGCTCGCCGGTCTTCGGGTCCCGGTACCCGTGCCTGAACGCTCGCCTCGCGCCGTTCACTTCCCCTCCCAGTCGTCGGCGGTCGGACAGCCGGCGCGGACCCACGCCTCGACCGTACCGACGGCCCACAGCCGCCGCCGTCCCAGTTCGACCGGCTCGATCGGGAACTCCCCGCGCTTGCGAAGGTTCGTGAAGTGCTTCGATGAGATCCCAAGCAGAGACGCGGTACCGTCGTCGTCCACGAGCAGCGGTGCCAGCGCGAGGTCGAACCCGTGCGGGTCGCGGTCGGTCGGCCGCGGCGGCGCCGGGGCGGCCTCGTGGGCGGTCTGCGCCACGGCGCCCATCAGCTGCATGCGCTTCTTCAGTATCCGTCCGAGCCGTCTTGACGGGCTCCGTTGCCCCGCCGCTGGCCGCCGGCGAGGCTGGGGGGCATGGGCAGTACGAAGACCGAAAGGCGCTGGCGGGCCCTGGTCGCGGAGCAGGAGCGCAGCGGCGTGAGCGTTCGTGAGTTCGCGGAGGGGCGCGGGATCTCCCGCTGGTCGCTGTACGGCTGCCCGCCCGAATCGTTCACGCGGAGTGGGCTACGGGAGCTCGGGCGCATGCACGATCACCACCGGTCGCGGCGTGAGTCGGGCGAGCCGCGACGAAGTGCTGCCCAGCAGCAGGCCCTTGACCGCCCCCATGGCGCGCGCGCCGACGACGATCAGATCCGCCCCGACCTCGTCGGCCGCTTCCACGATGACCTGCGCCGGCTCGCCTTCGCGCACGAGCGTCTCGTACTCGAGGCCGCGAGCGCGCAGGTCCTCGCACATGGGGCCGCGTACGCTGGCCGTCGCCCGGCCCCGCGCCGCGCGCAGGTCCGCGCCGGGAGCGAGCTCGGCCAGGTGCGCGAGGGGCTCGAAGACGTGCAGGAGGACGAGCTTGGCCCGGAGGTCCGCGGCGAGATCCGTGGCCCACGTGAGCGCGGCCCGCGAGCCCGCGGAGCCGTCCACGCCGACGAGGATCGTTTGGACGCTCACGCTTCACTCTCCGCCTGCCGGGGCCTCGCGCGCAACGAAGCCCACACCGTGACCGAGAGGACGAGAACGATGAAGCCGAGCGAAAGCAACGTAGGCACGTGGAACCACTCGGACGCGATCATCTTGACCCCCACGTAGGCGAGGATGACGGCGAGCCCCTTGTTGAGGTACACGAGGCGCCCTTGGGCGCCGGCGAGGAGGAAGTAGAGCGCGCGCAGGCCCAGGATGGCCGTGGCGTTCGAGCTGAACACGACGAACGGGTCGCGGCTGACGGCGAGGATCGCGGGCACGGAGTCCACGGCGAAAACGACGTCGGTCGCCTCGACGAGCACGAGCGTGACGAAGAGCGGCGTCGCCAGCAGGCGGCCGTCGATTCGCGTGAAGAGGCGTTGCCCGTGGAAGTCCGCCGTGACCGGCACGAAGCGGCGCAAGAGCTTGAGGAGGGGGTTCTTCTCGGGATGCACCTCCCCCACCTCGTGCGTCGCGACGCGCCACGCGGTGACGAGCAACAGACCGCCGAACACGAACAGGAGCCACTCGAGCCGCTCCAGCAGCGCGACACCCGACAAGATGAATGCCGCGCGCAACACCAGCGCGCCGAAGATACCCCAGAAGAGCACCCGGTGCTGGTAGCGCGAGGGGATCGAGAAGGTCTGGAAGATGACTGCCCAGACGAAGACGTTGTCGACCGAGAGCGACTTCTCGATGACGTAGCCGGTGAGGTACTGCGTGGCGGCGGGCCCGCCGAGGAGCAGCCCGACCGGCACGGCGAAGAGAAGTCCGAGGGCGATCCAGAACGCCGAGGTGAGCGCCGCCTCGCGCAGGCGGATCTCGTGCGCCTCCCTGTGCATGACGAGCAGGTCGAGGAGCAGCAGGATGGCGACGCCGACGAGGAAGGCGAGCCAAAGCCACGCAGGTGCATCGAAGTGACCGAGGGCGTCCCGCGAGGCCCCGCCGGCTTGCGGGAGGATCAACTGGAGCTGCATGTCCGGCGCGACGTGCCGTCGAGGTCGCCTCGGTGCCTGAAGGTACCGACGGCTCTACCTGGCTTTCAATCCGTATTCGCGAGGACGAAGCCCGCGACCTCGATCGCGAGGAGCTCGCGGCCGCTTTCGTCGACGTGACAGCGGTCGTCGACGTACAGCGTTTCCTCCGTCCTCGTGGATGCGCGTCAGGTCGCGAGTCCGCAGGCGGACCTCGGCCAGCTCGCGGCCGGCGCGCGCGAGCCGAGCGTCGCCCGCCGGAACCTGCGCTCCGCAAGGTGTCCCTCGGCGACCCGCGCTGCGAGGTGGGCCTGGGGACCCATCGGCCTGCACTGAGCGAGCTCGGCCACCCGACGCTGCCCCGCCCGTCCGAGCCTCAGTTCCCGACCTGGGTCCAGATGTTGCCGTCGTTGGCCGCCTTGCCCATGACGGTCAGGCCCAGGGGCTGGTCCATGCTGTTCGGGACGAACGTGTTGTCGAACGCGGCGTCGAAGGGCGGCGAGGTGGCGAGGCCTTCGTAGGTCGCGTCCCGGTTGTCGAACTGAATGAGATCGCCCTCCTGGTTGATCATGAACGTGCGGTTCCCCGTGCGGTCGACGTCGACCGGCCATGCGTACGCGCACCACATGATCTCCGAGTTCTCGCTGCCCCAGACGCCGGGGGCGACGTCGGCGGCGGTGGCCCCGCCGGCGGCTGCCTCGGTCAGGCCGGGAGTCGCGCCGGCCGTGGGGCCGGGCAGGAAGATCTTGAAGTAGTAGCCCTGGCGCTCCACGACGCCGGCGCCGCCGGCGTCCGCCACCACGCGCCCGAAAGCGGTCGCGAGGTAGGGCGGATCCAAGAAATGCGACGGATCGGCGGGGTTGCCGGGGGCGGGGCCGACCCCGTCGAAGATGCGCATGGCGCTCTCCCCGGTCAGCTCGCCGAAGAACGCGTACTCGCCGCCGCCGTCGGCGTCGGTGTCGATGGCGCCAGAGGCCTGGAACTGCTGCTGTGCGGCGGAAAGCGAGCGCAAGGTGCCCACGGCGGCGTTCTCGTTGGCCGAGATGCGCGCGCTCATGAGCTTGGGAATGGCGATCGCCACGATGATGGCGATGATGGCTACGACGACCATGAGTTCGATCAGAGTGAACCCGGCATCGCGACGAATGCGGCTCATGACGGAATCCCTGTTGAATGTGCCTGAACTTCGATCCGCGCCCCAAGAAAGCGTCCGAGGAAGGCGCGGGCCGACTCTGGCCCGATCAGAATCTCACGGCGAACCCTGCGCCCTCTTCGGTGTCCCGATCGAGCGTTCTTGAGCGCTCGGAGCGGAATCGGGCCAGGCCGCGGGAGGCGACCGGGCGCCCGCGGGCGCGACGCGGCCGGCTCGGCCTTCCCGGCGGGCGAATCCCGGGATGTTCACGAGGCCTGGATGCGGCTGGTCGGGTCCGCCGACGCTGGGCCGCCGCCGGCGCCCGATTCCGACACCCGGCGCTGGCGCAGTCGCGCGCACTTCTTGTGCGCCGCGGCCAAGGCGATGCGCAACGTGCTCGTGGACCACGCCCGGCGCGGGAGGTCGATGAAGCGCAGCACGCCGGGTCAGCGCCTGGTCCTCGACGACGCGATCGCCACGTACGAGGAACGAGCGCTCGACGTCCTCGCGCTCGACGAGGCGCTGGAGAGGCTCGCGCAAGAGGACGCGGAGCTCGCGCGCGTCGTCGAGCTGCGCTTCTTCGGCGGCCTGACGGCCGCGCCGGCGGCGGCGTCGGCATCGGCACGAACGACCCCGAGGCGGCGCTGCACGTGATGAAAAGCTCGGCCGGCTCGGTCAGCGCGTACTCGCAATCGGTCGCCGTCTTCGAGCGCCAGACCGGCGCCTTCGTGAGCATCCTCGGCGGCGACGGCAACTCCACGGGCATCCTGTTCGGCAACGCGGGCGACGCCCTCTCCGGCGGCATCGTCCACGACCAGGCCTCCGTCGGCAGCGAAACAATGCAGTTCCGCACCGGCGGCAACCTCACCAGGATGACGATCCGCGACGACGGCAAGGTCGGCATCGGCACGACCAACCCGGTCTTCCTGCTGCACGTCAACGGCTCGGCCGGCAAGCCCGGCGGCGGCTCGTGGTCGGTGGCGAGCGACGCGCGCCTGAAGCGGAACGTGCAAGACCTCGAGGGCGCGCTCGCGACGCTCCTCGCCCTGCGCGGCGTGACGTACGAGTACGCCGACCCCGGGACGATCGGCGAGCTCCCCGGCGAGCGCATCGGCATGATCGCCCAGGAGGTCGAGCGGGTCGTGCCCGACTGGGTCGAGACCGGCGCCGACGGCTACAAGCGCCTCTCGATCTCTCGATCCGCGGCTTCGAGGCCCTGGCGGTCGTGGCCCTGCGCGAGCTGCACGCCGAGAAGGACGCCCTGCGCCGCCAGGTCCTCGAGCTGCAAGAGCGCCTCGAACGCCTGGAAGGGGCGCGTGCACGCTGATCTCCGGCCGGCTCCTGACGCCGACGTTCCCGGCGGGCGGCGCGGCCGGCGACTTGGCGGAAACGCGGAGCTCGAGCATGGAGGACCCGCCGAGGCCCTCGACCAGGAGCCGCTCGCCGCCCGTATTCCCGGTGTGCTCCCCCCACCCTGCGCATCGCCCTGCGCGAGGAGTCCCTGCTCTTCCCGGGCCACGGCCTCGCGGAACCGGACGTCCATGCGCTCATCGAGCACTCGGTGCGCGACGAGCGGACGGTGAAGTCAGCCTCCAGATTGACGTTTTCGGGGGGCGAGCCTACGGTCGTTCGGGTTTGGGGCTCGGCGCCCGTGCCTGCCGCGCATTCCGAGTGCGTCCTCGACGCCAGCGAGAAAGTCAACACCATGAGTACCGTCAGCCGCCGCACCGTGCTCGGTTCCTCTCTCCTCCTGGCCGGGTTGCCGGAGCTGCAGACGTCGGAGTCCCGGTCAGCCCCGCCGAACTTCGAAGAGGTGCGCCGGCTGATCGGCGAGCTGCACCTACGGGTGGAAGCGAGCGAAGAGCTGCGCGCTCGACTGCGGGAGGACCCGCGCGGGGTCATCCAGGCGCACCTGAAGGCCGGGGGTCAGGACCTGAGCGCCATGCAGCTCGACGTCGTCCTGCATGAAGAAGGGCTGCTCGTCAACCCTTGCACGCTGGCGTTGGCCGACAGGGCTAGCTCCGGCGGCCTGACCTGCATCCGGTCGATCGTGCCGAACCCGAAGATGCTGGTCTCCAAGATCTACGTCGGCCGGTAGCCGTCGATGAACCGCCCGCCGGGTCGGACGCGCGCGGCCGCGGGCGAGTACGAGCGCGCGCTCGAGCGCTTCGCGGCCGGCCTCGGCTCGGAGTGGACGGTCTTCGAGCGTCCCACGCGCCGGCTCGCCTGGCGCGTCTTCCTGGCGCCCGGCGCGCCGCTACCGCGACGGGGCTGGAAGATCCACGTCAGCGCGGCGGCCGCGGAGGGTGCGGCGCTGGTGCGCAGCACGCTCGCCTTCCTCGCGCGCGAGCGGGCGACCTTCAAGCTGCCCGCCGCCGCCGATGACATCGTCGCGCTCAACTCGGGCGAGCTCGGGGAGGGGCAGGCGGGCAAGGTCCTGACCGTCTACCCCCGGGACGACGCGGAGCTGCGGCGGCTCGCGCGCGGGCTCCAGCAGCGCTGGCCGCGCTCGCGCGGACCCGAGGTGCGCACCGATCTGCTCCTGCGACCCGGAAGCGCGGTGTCGATCCGCTACGGGAGCTTCGAGGCGAGCGACGCGCTCGTGGACGCGCGCGGCCGCCACCGCGATGCTCTGCGCGGCCCCGCGGCGACGCTGCTCCTCGACCGGGTCGCGAACGGCGACGAAGCGCAGCAGCCAGCCACCCCCATCGCGTGCTGCCGGCCGAGCGCGGAGGACCTGGAGGGCCCGTTCGAGGTCGAGCGGCGCCGCTACGTCCCGCTGGCGACGATGCACCGCTCCCCGAAGAGCCGCGTGATGCTGGCGCTGGACGTCGAGGCGTGCAGCACCGCCGTGCTCAAGATCGCGCGCCGCGGGATGGGCGGCGATCTCTCGGGATGCGACGCGGCGGGGCGCCTGCGCAACGAGCACCGCGCGCTGGCGAGCCTCGCCGGCCGGGGCCTCGCCGTCCCGCGCGCGCTGGGCCTGGAAGAGGGGGAGCGCGTGCGCCTCGCCCTGGAGGACGTGGGCGGCGTGCGCGTCTCGAGCCTCTCGCGCGCGGAGCGGCTGGCGGCGCTGCCGGGCATCGCGCGCATCCTGGCCGAGCTGCACCGGCTCGGCTGGGTGCATCGCGACGTGAAGCTCGGCAACGTGCTGCGCACGAAGGAGCGCCTCGTGCTCGTCGACTTCGAGATGGCGGCGCGGGTCGGGAGCTACGCGGGCCCCGCGGGCGGAACGCTGGGCCACGCGCCGCGGCTCGTCGTCGATGCTCCGGCCGACCCCGCCGAGGACGTCTACGCGCTCGCCGCATGCGTCGCGCACGCCGCGCTCGGCTGCGATCCGGCGCTGCTGGCGCCGGGCCGCGGCCGGGTGCTCGGCTTGCTGCAGCTGGCGGGCGCCCAGCGCGCGGCGAGGATCGTCGCCCGCCTCTCTCACGCCGAGCCGTCGCGCCGGCCGAGCGCGGAGCGCGCGGCGCGGCTGCTGGACGAGCCGGAGGGCAGCGCCGCGTGTCGAGGCCCGGCCGGAGAGCCGCCGCCGCGGCTCCTGCGCCGCCTCGCGCGGCGCGAGTGGAGCCTGCGCGCGGCGCTCGAGGCCGGCCGCGCGACGCGGCGCTTCCGCGTGCCGCAACCAGATGGGAGCTCGTGGCGCAACCATCACCTCGAGGCCGACTTCGACTGCGAGGCGATCGCGCTCGGGGCCGCGGGAATCCTGCTCGGATTGATGTCGCTCGAGCGCGCGCTCGGACGCAGGTGCTTCGAGAAGGACATCGTGCAGGGGGCGCGCTGGCTCGCCAGCCGGGCGCCGACGACGGAGAGCCACGGGCTCTTCACGGGCGACGCCGGGGTCGCCCTCGCGCTCGCGGTCGCGTCGCGCCGCCTCGGGGACGACTCGCTCGCGCGGGCGGCGCGCGAAAGGCTGCTCGCGGGCGGCGTCGAAGCGGCCGAGCTCGACCTCTACTCGGGGGCGGCCGGTCGGCTGTGGGCCGGGTGCCTCTTGGCCGACGTCCTGCGCGAGGAGTGGCCGCTCGAGGTGAGCGAGGCCTGCGCCCGCCGGCTGATCGAGAAGGCGCGTCGCGCGCAAGGCACGCCCGCGTGGGAGACGGTCGACGGTCCGGCTCCGTACACCGGTGCGGCGCACGGCGTCGCGGGGATCGCGCTGGCCCTCGCCCTCTGGGGCCGGCGCGCGGGCTGCGAGCGCTCCCGCGGGCTCGCGCTCGCGGCCTTCGCGGGCCTCTGCCGCGCCGGGCGCACGAAGGACGGAAACGAGCTCCGCCTACGGCTCGGGGAGGAGCCCGCGGCTCGCGCCGGAACCTGGTGCCACGGGCCGACGGGGCTCCTCTGGTGCCTGCTCGCGGGAGCGGGAAAGGACCCCGAGCTGCGCGCGGCGATCGACTGGGCCGCGCACGCATCTTGGAACACACCCCACGCCGCGAACCCGACGTACTGCCATGGGCTGGCCGGACAGCTCGAGACCTGGCGCCTCCTTTCGACGGTCCCCCGCCACCGCGACGAGGCGCAGCGACGCGCGCGGCGCTGCGCCGCGGCCCTGCGCCTCACCTGCCAGCGCAGCGAGCGCTGCATCGTCTGGGCCTCCGACGACCCGCGCATCTCGACGCCCGACCTCTGGCTCGGCTTCCTCGGGCCGGCGACCGCGCTCGCCCTCGAGGCCGCAGGCCGCGAGGACGCGCTGCTCTCGTCGAGCTGGCTCTGCGAGGTCGCTACCAGCGAATCGGCATGACCGGACGGGCGCCGAGCTGCCCCGATCCCTCCACGGCGGCGTAGGGGGAGCGGCAGCCGGACATGCCCCATTCCGCCGGATCGGCGAAGCTCGAGCCGCGGATCACGCGCTTCCCGTCCCCCTGGCCTGCGGGGACCAGGCGCAGGCCGTCGCCCGCCTGTACGGGAAACGCGTAGTCGCCGTAGAGGTCCCGGCACCACTCCCAGACGTTGCCGACCACGTCGTGCAGGCCGAAAGCGTTGGCGTGGAAGCTGCCGACCGGAGACTTGGCGACGAACCCGTCCTCGAAGGGTGCGGGGTCGGGCGCCGCGTAGACCGCTACCCGGGTCAGGTCGAGCACGTTCGCGGTTCCCTCGAGCGACTCGACGGTCGAGCCCGTCCACCATGCGAATCGGGCGGATCGCGTTCCGGCTCGAGCGGCGTACTCCCACTGCGCCTCGGTCGAGAGGAGCAGGCCGACGCGCGCGAGCACTTCCGAGAGCTCGCGCTCGCTCGCACCCGCGGGATGGGTCGGGTCGTCCGCGGGGAAGGCCCGCGGGCGAGCGCCAAGAATCGGGTCGACCTCGCGCAACCGCTGCCACTGGCCGTCGGTCAGCTCGTACTTGGAGATGAAGAACGGGTCGAGCGGGACGTCGTTCCGCGGAGCATCCTCGGCGAAACGCGGATCGGTGCCGGGCTCCATGCCCATGCGGGAGGTCCCGCCCGGGAGCAGGACGAAGACCATGCCCGTGTCCCCGGCGACGATGAGCTCGCCCTCTCCGTCCCGCTCGGGTCGCGCTCCGCTCGCGACGTGCCAGAACTCCCAGAGACCCGACCGGCGGTCCGGCCGGAGCGGGAGGAGGCCGATCTGCGGAGGCAGGTCGAGGCCGCCGTACGCCTCGCTCGCGCGGATGTCGGCGCGAGGCGGCGCCCAGCCGGCCACGGTTCGACTCTCGATGGTCCGGGCGAACTCGCGCCGGCGCTCGACGTCCGCGATGCGCTCGTCCAGGAGGCGCAAGCCGTCCTCGAGCTGGTCGGCGAGCGCGCCCAGGAACTCGGGATCCAGGTGCGTCGGCGCGCCCGCGGGATCGGAGGCCCAGGCCCGGAAGGCGGCGACGCGCTCGGGCACCCGCCCGCGGACCTCGCGCGCCTGCGCCAGCCAACTCTCGTACGCGCCGACGAGCTCCGGTCGGCGCGGCCACAGCTCGCGCGCGGCGGCGTCGAGGCTGCGGATGCGCGCGGCGTCGGCGAAGCGCTCCACCTGCGCAAGCCCCTCGCTGACCGCGCGTCTGCGCGCGCTCTCGACCCAGGCGACGCCGGCCATGCCCGAGAGGGCCAGCAGGACGGCGGCCGCGATCGCCGCCGCCAGGCCGCGGTTGCGCCGGACCCACTTGCGGAGCTCCGCCAGCGCGCCGCGCTCGTACGTGGGTACCACGCGTCCCTCCACGTAGGCCTGCAGGTCCGCAGCGAGCGCCCCCATGTCCGGATGGCGCTCGCGCCAGTCGCGCGCCATCGCCCGCTCGCAGATCGCCACCAGCTCCCCTGGAGCGCCGGGGGCGACCTTTTCCAAAGGCTCCGGCGGACCCTCCCGGACCCGCTGCAAGACGGCGTGGTTGCCGGCCGACTTCCCCGGTGGCACGTAGGGCATGTGGCCCGCGAGCAGGTGGTAGAGCATCGCCCCGGCGGCGTACACGTCCGAGTGCGGCCCGACCGCCTTCAGATCGCCATGCGCCTGCTCCGGCGACATGTAGGCCGGCGACCCCAGGACGTCGCCGTCCATCGTGATCAGCGGAGAGTCCGGTGAGGCCGCTTCCCTGCGCGCGGAGCGGAGCACGGTGGACTCCGGCGCAGGCTGGACGCGCAGGTCCTTCCTGTCCTCGATGCCGGTGACGCGAGCCAGGCCCCAGTCCATCACGTAGACCTCGCCGTACTTCCCCACCATCACGTTCGAGGGCTTGAGGTCGCGGTGGATGACGCCCTTCGCATGCGCGTAGGACATCGCCTCGCACACCCTGATCAGGACGCCCAGCGCGCGAGTCCGGCTCCAGCCCTCGGCGCCTTCCTCGACCAGGTCGAAGATGGCCTCCAGGTTCCGGCCCTTGACGAGCTTCATCGTGAAGTAGACGCGGCCTCGAGAGTCGAGGCCCAGCTCGTGCACCGGGACGATCCCCGGGTGGTCGAGCTGGCCGGTCACCTGCGCTTCCTCCAGGAACCGGGCGAGCGTCCGGGTGTCGACCTCGTGCGCCGGGAGCGGCTCCTCGGCGTCGCCCTTGGCGAGGAGCACCTTCATGGCCAGGTTGCGGCGCAGGTCCTCGTCCCAGACGCGGTAGACCTTCCCCTGACCGCCCCGCGAGATGAAGCTCTTGATGCGGTAGCGATGGCGCGCTCCGAGCCGCCCGACGAGACGCTCGAGGACCGCGGTCGAGAGGTCGCCGGGCGATTCGGCGTCCTCCCGCTCGAGGCTCACGCCGGGATCGGCGTCGTCGCCAAAGCGCTTCTTGATCCGCTCGGGAATCGAGTCGGCGGACGAACCGCGAGCCTGGTTGAGGAACTCGTCGATCCGGTGCAGCTCCAGCAGCGAGTCCCGATGCTCGGGATGCTCTTCGGCGAACGTCGCCAGGCCAAGGCTCTCACCCTGCGCGACCCGGTCCAGATAGTCGCGGTAGAGGCGCTCGACGTCCGTCGCTCCCTCCTCCTCCCGCGGCTCGTCCCGATCCACTAGCGGCACCTCCCTCGCTGCCCCACCTTACGGGCGCGCGCAACCCCCTGCCAGGTAGCGCGTCGCGCGCCGTCGACGCGCCGAGCACCTACGCGGGGGAGCCAACGCGCCTTGCCTCGGGCCTGCCCCGCTCAACCGTCGAGAAAGCGGAGCATCTCCTCCCACGCGTCGATGACCGTCGGCTGCCACGTCTCCGGGTCGCCGAGCCAGAACGCGACGTCGTCCTCAGGGCGACCTTGCCGAGGCTCCGCGGACGCGAACCAGCCCGCGCGCAGCGCCGCGAGCTCCTTGCGCGTGAGGTGCCACGAGAGCGGGCCGTCCTCGTCGCTCGCGGGCTCGAAGACGACCGTGGCGAGGCGCGGCCCGCGGCGGGGCGCCGCGGCTCCCTCCGACCCCTCGGACCCCGTGGAATCGGGCGCGAAGCGCGCGTTCCAGCTGGCGATCCAGCGGTCGAGCTCGATCTCGTTGCGCGAGCGCGCCGACGCCGACCAGATCTCGAGCAGCCCGGTCAGCGGGCCCAGGACCGCGCCCTGCCAGCCGGGCATGGGCTCGAAGCCCGCGCCCTCGGGAAACGCGCGGAGCTGCACGAGCAGGACGCGCTCGAGCTGGAAGCCGGCCTCCCCGCGCTCGATCGCTTCGAGGACGGGCTCGAGGAAGTCGATGGCCGAGGCGACGCCGAAGTTGTCGAAGTAGCCGCCGTCGCCGAGGTGCGGCTGGCCCGCGATCGGCGCGTCGCCCCTGCGCGGCCGCGTCACCGGCGTCACGTACGGAAAGCTCGCGGACACGCGCGCCGCGGTCCAGAGGTCGAGGTCGGCGCCGTCGTCGGCGAGGCGCTCGAACAGCGTCCGCGCGCGCTTGCGCCCCGCGCTCGCGAACGTGATCGGCGTGATCATGACGCGCGCGCCCTCCTCGAGCGTGGTCGCATTCAGGATCGGCGCCGGGAGCCGCCCGTCGCGGATCGGCGCGGAGAGCCCGCGTACGGTGAGACTCGCGCCGCCGGCGTTCGCGGCCCACTGGCGCTCGAGGTAGTACCCGCGGTCCAGGTGCTTCGAGCGCCAGGGCAGGATGCCGCCCGTCAAGGCGCGCGGCAGGTCGACGAAGGCGAAGCCGTAGGCGACCGCGTCGAGGCTCGAGGCCGTCGCCTGCGCGACCGCGCGCGCGAGCCGCTGGTCGGCGACGCCCCCGGTGCTCGGCTCGCCCGCGTCGACGAGGTTCGCCAGCAGGAAGGCGATGCCGACCGACCCGCCGGAGACGCCGCTCGCGAGGCGCAGCTCGCGTGCCAGCGCGGGGCGGGCGCGCAAGAGGTTCGCGAGCGCGAGCGAGGTCCAGCCGGCGGACTGGATCCCGCCGCCGGTCGCGGTGACGACGACGAGGTTGCCGCTCGCGCCGGGCGCCGCGGCCTGCGCGGCGACGTCGAGCGGCGTGAGCGTCGCCGCCGCGCGCAGGTCCGGCGCCGCGGCGCGCACCTCGAAGGTGTGCTCCATGCGGCCGATGCCGTAGGCCGCGACGACGACCAGCGCCAGGCCCAGGAGGGGCGAGAAGCGCGCGCGAGAGAGGTGGTAGTCGAGCGCGCCGATCACCCAGGCGCTCGCCGCGAGCATCACGAAGAGCGACGCCGCGGCCGACACGCGCACGTCGTCTGGTCCGTACGGCGGCACGACCAGGCGCACCAGCACGAGGATCGCGAGCGTCAGCGAGCCGGCGCATGTGATCGCCAGGTAGTGCTCGGGCTTGACGAGATGGCGCTCGCGCCCCTCGAACACCGCGGTCTCCAGCACGTGGTCGGCGCCCACGAAGGCCAGCGGCCAGGAGATCACCGCGCGCACCGCGAGCGTCGCGCGCCGCAGCCAGCCGACCTCGCGCGCGCGGCGCAAGAGGAAGCCCATGGCCAGGCCGCGCAGCTGGCGGTCGTCGGCGCCGTCCGGCTCGCTGAGCGCGAAGGGCAGGCAGGCGAGGATCACGAGCCCGAGCGCCGCCAGCGCGCCGCCCGCGACACCGCCGGCGGCGCCCGCGAGCCCCGCCTGCGCTCTCGACGCGCCGATCCAGACGGCCGGCAGCGCCAGCGCCGTGAACAGCGCGAACTGCCCGCTCGTGACCGGGAGGCCGAAGAAGTCGTCCGCCCACGCGGGCGGACGCGCCTCCTCCCGCTCGCGCTCGGCGAGGCCCTCGAACACGACGGCCTGCGCAAACATCACGCTCCAGCACGCGAGCAGGAGCGCCGCCACGACGGCCGCAATCCCCATGCCGGTCAAGCCGGAGAACATCCCGCCGAGGATCCCGTTCAGCGGCGCTCCGGAGAGCGCCGTCAGCGGCAGGAGCACGATCGAGAGCCCGAACGCGATCCCGTAGCGCAGGATCCCGACGAGCTGCAAGGCGCTCAGGACGAAGCGCTGCCATCGCCGCCGCGTGCTCCCTCCACTCATCGCCGTGCCTCCTCTCGCTACCGGCCGGCGCCGGGGTCGAGCGCCTTGGCGCGGTCGATGAACCGCTGGCCCGTCGCGCTGTCCCCGAGGTTCAGGTAGGTCGCGCCCAGGTTGCGCAGGATCCCGGCGTCGTCGGGTCGCCGCTCGAGGGCCTTCTGCAGCCAGCCGAGCGACTCCTCGAAGCGTCCCAGCATCCCGGTGAGCACGCCCAGCATCTGTAGCACGTCGGCGTCCCCCGGAGAGAGCGCGTCGGCCTGGGCCAGACGAGCGACCGCCCGGGTCGGGTCGCCGAGCTCCGTTCCGAGGAGCCGGCCGAGATCCTTGTAGTGCTGCGCTTCCCCCGGCTGGAACCGGATCGCGAGCTCCAGCGCCCGAGCGGCGTCCGGGTACCGTCCGGCGCGCTTGGCCCGCGCGGCCACGAGGGACAGGTTCCTCAGCGCGTCCTGCTGGCCGCTGGCGAGCTCGAGACAGGTCTCGTAGCCATCGATGGCCCTGGCGAAGTCCCCGGATTCGAGGAAGGCGTTGCCCAGGATCACCCACGCCTGGGTGTAGGCGGGGTACAGCTCGGTCGAGCGCTCGAGGTGCTCGATCGCCCGGTCCAGCATCTCGCGCTGGACGCTCGCGTCCTCCTCGAATCGCGACTCCTCGACGAGGGCGAGGCCGGCCGACATGTGGGCCTTCGCGCTGTTCCTCGAAACCTCGACGTCGGTCGTGAAGAGGGCGAGGTCGTCCCTCCAGACGGGAGTGCGCGTGACCGTCTTGACGGAGAAGGCCACCAGGATCAGGCCGAAGACCCCTGCCGCCCTCACATGGAAGCGGTCCTCGCTCTCGCTGATGCGTTCGACGAGCCGGGTGAGGAGCCAGGCGAGGGCGAGGCAGAAGCCGATCGAGGGCCAGTACAGGAACCGCTCGTTCATGAACGTCCCGATGGAGAACACGAGGTTCGAGACGATGGAGAACGTCAGGAAGTAGAAGAGGATGCTGAAGGAGAGGAGGCTGCGCGAGCGGAACCCGAGCACGGCGACGAGGACGAGGAGCGCGTGCAGGAGCAAGGACGCGAGCACCCGGAGATCGCTCCAGCCCACGATCGGGATCTGGAACGGGTAGTAGTCGTGCGTGAGCGGGTGCGGGAAGACCAGCAGCTTCATGTACCGCCCCCACGTGTACAGGACCGTCGCGAGCGCGTCGGAGCGCGAGGTGCCGTAGAAGGGGTCGTTCATGATCTCGGTGATCTCCGCGGCGGCTCCGCCCGCCCCCGTGGGCGGGGAAAGGGGCAAGGGCAGGCCCGCCACGACGAAGCGCATCACGAGGTACAGGGCGAACCCGGCCCAGAGCGGCAGCGTGCGGGCGAAGCTGCGGGCGAGCCGCTCGTTCTTGAAGAAGTAGAGGGCGAGCGGGAGGACGAGGAGGAAGGGCAGGCCGCTCTCCTTGCCGAGCAGCGAGAGGAAGACCAGCGCCACGGCCATGACCAGGCGCCGCTTGCTCCCGGTGTCGTAGTGGCGGGCGAACTGCACGGCCGCGGCCAGCATGAGGAGCAGCCCCAGGATATCGTCCCTGCCCTTGATGTTCGCCACCACCTCGACGTGGAGCGGGTGCACGAGGTAGAGCGCCGTGGCGACGAAGGCGAGCTGGAGCCACCACGGCCTGCCGTCCTTGGCGGGCAGGCACCAGGCCAGCCACAGGTACAGCAGCACGCCCGTGAGGCCGTACAGCAGCGCGTTGATGGCGTGGCTGACGTAGGGCAGGACCGTGCTGGCGACGAGGTACCGCTCCAGGTCGACCCTCGCGGGCCGCCAGCCGCCGTCACCCGCGGCGTATCGAAGGAGCAGGCCTTGCGCGTCGAATCCGGTGACCTCGGCGCGATGCGGGCTGCCGCCCGTCGCGACGAAGTCGATCTCGTCGCCGCGCTCGACGCCGAAGAGGGACCACTCGAGGGCGAAGGTCACGATCGAGAGCGGCCGGTAGCGCCCGCCGGCGACGACGGGCGTCTCGTCGCCGAAGTGACCCCGGAACGCGTCGCTGGTCAGGATGTCGGCGACGCCGCCCAGGCCTTCCCGGGTGAAGTCGTTGGACGTGATGACCAGGCCATCGTCGAGCGCGTAGTGGTTGGGGATGCCGTTGGCGTAGAGCAGGAAGCCCAGAAGGAAGAGGGTCAGCCGTTCACGTCGTCCCTTGCCGCTCATCCGATCCGTCCGCGGGTGCCCTGAGGCCAGAGTCTAGGAAGCGCCACCTCCCCGCCCGGAGGAACATCCGCTCGATTGACCCCCGTCGACGTTCCGACTAGCCTCGGCCGGATGCTGTCCCACCTTGCTCACATCACGGCCACGGACTTTGGCTTCGGGGTCGGACTCTTCCTCCTCGGCGTGTTCGTGGGTGCCCTCCTCGTCGGCCGCTTGCGGAGCGCACCGAGATGAAGCGGGCGCTCGCGCTCGGGCGGCTGGCCTGCCTCTGCCTTCCCGCCCTCGCCCACGACCTCTGGTTGGTGCCGCCCGCCGGCGCAATCGTCGGCGAGCCGATCGAGGTCGAGGTGTCGGTCGGCATGGAGTTCCCGATCAGCCTCCACTCGATCGACCCCGAGCGACTGACGATGGAAGCCGTCGGTCCCGAAGGAGCCCGGGTCGGAGTCGCGCTCCGCCGAGACGGGGAGAGCGACCGGACGTCGGCGGCATTCACTCCAGCGGCCAAAGGTGCCTGGCTGATCTCCGCCGTGACGCTCCCGAACCGGCTGGAGATGGAGGCCGCCGAGTTCAACGACTACCTGCTCCACGACGGCCTGCCGCACGTGCTGGCGGGTCGCATGGATCGTGGCGAACTCGACCGCGACGCCGCCGAGCGCTACAGCAAGTACGTCAAGGCGCTCGTTCCCGCCGGCGGGGCGTCGAGCGGCGAGGCCGCAGGCGCGATACTCGGGCACGCATTGGAGATCGTCGCGCTCGGACGACCGCTCGCGGCCTCGGTGGGTCAGACGTTGTCCGTCCAGGTTCTCTTCCGTGGGGAGCCGCTGGAGCGGGCGAACCTCTGCTGGGACCACCCCGCCAACGGCGAGGACTTCAGCGGCCAGACGTGGACGGACGCCCAGGGCAAGGCCCTCGTGCCGATCGCGAAGGCGGGCCTGATGACGGTCCGCCTCGTCCACATGACGCGGCCCATGACGGAGGACCACGAGTGGGAGTCGTTCTGGGCCTCGTACACGTTCCGCGTCCGCTGACCTGCGCCGCCTCGGGCCAGCGGCGATACGGTGCCGCGCCCCTTCACGCCGTGTAGCAGCCCGGCCCCTGGGCGTTCACGTCCAGGGCGAACTCGACGACGGCCGTCTCGCCGCCGGGTCGACGCTGCACGTGGACCTCCAGCGAGCCGGTCGTTGCGAGCTCCGGCGGCCGGAACGCTACCAGCACGGAGTGCGCCGAGGCGCCCGCGCCCGCCGTCAAGGCCAGGGGCTCGTCCTCGTACGGGATCCACCGGGAGCGGGGCAGGTCGATCAGTCCGAGCGCCCATTCGGCGTGCCCTCCGCGGAAGCTCAGGGAGTAGCTGGCGCCACCGCCGAGCATGAACATGGCCAGGTTCAGCCGACCCGCCTCGATCCGCAGCGCGCGCGCCATGTGACGCTCGACGGGTCGGTTCCCCAGGTGGACGTTGAGATTCCCCGCCCAGTGCACCCCTTCGCTCCCGACGAGCGCGAGGAGATCGGGGGCCAGCCCGCTTATCGGCCTGATCGCGCGATCGCGCCCGGCCACCAGCAACGCGAGCAAGCCGAGCGACGCTCCAGCGCCACCCGTCGGTCCGCGCGGCCGCTCCCGCGCGCCGCCGATCGCCGTGGAGAGGCCGCGCTGCAAGAGGCCCGCGAACGCGGCGCGGGACAGGAGCGGTGCCGGGTCCGGCTCCCTTCGCACGGTCGTCCCGACGCGGGTGACGGCACCCGGCGCCAGGGCGGGTACCCGCACGGTCGTCAAGGGTCTCCAGGGCACGAACGCGCCGAAGGGCGCGCTCTCGAGCCGCAGCGACGTGGGGCTCGAGGGAATCGGCCCGCGGTTCGCCACCTCGATCTCGATGCGAAGCCGGTCGGGGGCGACGTTCCAGAAGTCGATGCCGGTCCTCTCGACGTGCAGGCCGGTCGGCGCGGACAGATCGGTCCCCTCCGCGACTCGCGAATCGCGAGCCGCCCCATGAGCTAGCTGTGCCATTCTCGTTCTCCTGTGCGGTACTCGAAGGAGCTGCCGGCGCCCCGCCCCTTCTTCGCACGGGATCGGTCTTCCGGAAAGCCCGGGAATTCGGAAAAGGCGTCCGACCCCGGCACCAGCGCACGGTCGCCGAGGTCGGGGCCAGCGGCTACCGGTGACGCAGCGCTCCGACCGCTCCGGTCCGGGCCAGGTGCCTATGGAAGGGGAACGCCCCGAGGTCCTTGCGCGACCCGTCCGGGTCGGCGCCGCTCGCGGGGTCCCCCGCGTCGATGCAGGGCGACGAGGGGAGCAGGCGGTAGTCCCGCGCGCCGGGGTCGCGGAACCGGGGGTCCGCGTCCAGGTTCCCCGTCCCGGGCCAGCCGCCTTCCACGTCGCAGTAGTCGGCGCTCGCCGATCCGCCCAGGTTCCGGGGGTAGTTCCCCCACACGATGCAGTCGACCAGACGGCTGCCCCAGGCCCCGCCCACGGGGAGCGTCGTGTGGCCCTCCGCCACGTTGTCCACGACCGTGCAGCTCGAGAGGCAAGCCGGGCCATACACGGCCCCGTTGCCGCTGAATCCGAACCGAATGTTGCCTTGCGAGCGGTTTGCGCTCAGGACGCAGTAGCTCAGCGTGACCAGGGAGCCCTCCGCGGCGAACACGGCGGCGCCGGAACCCAGCTCGTAGTAGCGCGACAGGACGTCGTTGCCCAGGAAGAGGCAGCGCTCGAAGCACGCACTCCCGCTCTCGATGTAGGCTCCACCGCCGTCACCCGCGCGGTTCCCGACGAACGTGCTGTCGACGACGACGAGCGAGCTCGGAGCGTCGATCGGCACGTAGATCGCTCCACCGTAGAAGTAGTCGGTAGATCGGTTCCCGACGAAGTTGCAGCGCGTGATGGTAGTCACGCAGTCCGCGAGCATGAGGCCGCCGCCGCGCCCCTCGTTCAAGTTCTCGGAGACGTCGCAGTCGACGAGGTCCAGCGTGCCGCCCGAGACGAGCACGCCGCCCCCCTGATCGATGACGAAGACGTCGTTCCCGTTGTTCCTGATCGAGCTTTCCTCGATGACGGTGGTGCAGTCGACGAGCGTGAGCCCCGATGCGCGGGTCGGGATCACCAAACCTCCGAAGTTCCTGTTGTCGCGGATCGTGCAGCCGTCGACCGTGATGACGGACGACGCGGCGAAGACGCCCTCGCCGTTGTCGTGGCCCTCGATGCGGGACGCCGCGAGGACCAGCGCCGCCCGCTCGGCGTAGACGCCGCCTCCCTTCGGAAGACCGCCTCCGAAGTACACCATGTCGTTGTCCAGGATCCAGCAGCCGACGACGGACGGATTGGAGTCGACGCAGTAGATCCCGCCGCCGTGGAGGGTGCCCCCGATCTGCTTTCCCGAGCCGCCCGTGATCGTGAAGCCTTCCAGGACCGTCCCGATGCCCTCGCCGCTCGCGACGGTGACGACGCTGCCGGCTCCGTTCCCGTCGATGACCGTCAGCGCGGGACCGGACGAGCTCGAGACGTGCAGGGTCTTTCCCAGGTAGTCGATGGTCTCCAGGTAGACCCCGGGCGCGACGAGGAGCCGGTCCCCGTCGACGGTGGACTCGCGCGAGATCGCGTACTGGATGCTCGCGAAGGGGTCCTCCGGAGTTCCACTTCCTGGACCGGGAGCGCTCGAGTCCACGTGCCAGATCGTCTCGGCCGTGCTCGGACCCGTCAGGAGCCCCAACGCCAGGACCGCATACCCAGTTCTCGTGAGCAGCATTGCGAAGCCCTCCTTTTCTTTGCAACTCGCCGGCTGGCTGCCGGACGCGCGCACCCCACTCTCATAGGTCGCGCTGCGCCGCCCAGAGGAGACCCGTTTTCCGGGTTTGTTGCAAGGCGCGAACGCCACCGGACACGGCCGTCGAAGAGCGGGATCCACTCGGGCCCGGCGGACGCGGGGCTCTCCTCGTCGATGGGCACGGCGCAGGCAGGCGCCGCACCCACGAGCAGGGCGACCAGAGCGATGACCTCGCAAGCCCACGGCCGGCTCACGGCTGGACGGCCGTGTGCCCGGCTCCAGCAGCCATGTCGCGCGCGCGGGACCGCTCGACCGGCTCGCGCGCGCGGGCGCGCGCGGACCGCTCGACCGGCTCGCGCGCGCGGGCGCGCGCGAGCAGCCAGGTGAGCGCCCCGAGCCCGACGACGCTCCACTGGAGCGCGTAGTAGGTCCAGAGCGCGGTGCTGATGCCGCTCGTGAACCCGTAGCTGTGCAGCCCGACGCCGAGCAGGTTGACGCCCCACCAGGAGAAGGCCACCACGGTGCCGCCGAAGGCCGCCGCCATGCACACGCCGTGCTCGCGCAGGTACCCGCCCATGCGCGCGTGGAGGATCGCGATCTGCGAGATCACGATCAGGAGGGCCCCGTTCTCCTTGGGGTCCCAGCCCCAGAAGCGCCCCCAGCTGTCGTTCGCCCAGATGCCCCCGAGGATCGTGCCCACGACCGAGAAGATCATCGCGAAGCACAGCACGCCGTACACCATGCGGCCCAGGCTCGCGTAGAAGGATCGGTCGCGGCGCCGCAGACCGAGCGCCTTGGTCACCAGGTACACGCTCGCGAGCAGCGCGGCCAGCATGCCGCCCGAGTAGCCGATCGTGATCGCGGTGACGTGCGTCGCCAGCCAGAAGTTCGTGTCGAGGACGGCGACCAGGCTCGGCATCGTGTCGCGCTTGTCCAGGACCTCGTAGCCGTTCGCGACGAACAGCCCGATCGTGCCCAGGATGGCGGCGCAGGAGATGGCCACCCGCAGGCGGCCCACGCCCTCCATGAACATCGCGATGACGCAGCCGACCGCCGTCACGAAGAGCACCGTCTCGTACAGCGTGCTGACGGGCGGCCGCCCGCGGATCGCGCAGCGCACGGCGATGCCCGCGATCAGGAGCAGCGTGGCGACGGCGACCGACCCGGACGTCGCGGCGTACAGGATCTTGCTCCGGGGTCGCAGCCACATGAAGGCCATGGCCAGGAACCCGAGCACGAAGAGGTAGTGGCTGTAGTCGAGGACCTTCGACTTGTAGTACGTGACCTCGAGCCCGATCTTCTCGTACTCGCCGCGCGCCTGCGCCCGGCCCACCAGCGTGCCGTGCATCGCCGCGAGCTCGCGCTCGAAGGCCGCCGGGTCGTCGCGCCGGCGGCTCAGCTCCTCGAACCCGGCGAGCAGCGCCGCGTCCGCGTCCGGGAGCGAGCCGTGCTCGACCGCGAAGTAGAGGAGGTCCGCCGGCGTCCTCCATTCCTCCACGCTCGCCCCCGCGGCAGGCGGGACGAGCGCCATCGAGTCCGCGCCGTCCGTCAGGCTCGCGGCGGTGCGCAGGAGGTCGGTCGCGGACTGGACCTCGGTCGAGCCCGCGAGCGAGGCGTTCCCGGCGAGCTCGTCGTACAGCTCGCGCAGCGCGCCGACTCGGCGGACGACGTCGCTGAACGCGACCTCGTCGCGGCCCGCGAAGAGCGCGGACAGGCGCTCTCCGGGCCCGACCGGGATCCGCTCGCGCGCGAAGTCCAGGTAGGAGAGCAGCTGCGTGAAGTACGCGACGTTGCCCGCGAGCACGTGGATCTGCTCCTGCACGGCCGAGCGCTGCGCCGGCTCGATGCGGGCGTACTCGCGGGCCAGCCCGAACAGGCGCGGGACGCCCGGCCGGAGCTCGTTGAACGAGTAGCGGTCGCGCTTCTTCTTGCCCTCGCGCGAGACGCCGATGGCCTCGACCACCTCGGCGTTCTGGACGATGAAGACCGCGTAGTCGCAGGCGGCCGCGGGGAAGAAGAGCACGTCGAGCAGCCACTCGACCGGCGTGAGCCGCTCGCCCTCGGGAGTCTCGATCCTGCGCGTCCCGTGCAGGCGCAGCAGCGTGAAGCCCGCGAAGGTGTGCAGCGGCTTGATCCGGCCCCCGTCCTGGATCGGCAGGCGCTCGGCCAGCTCGACGACCGCCGCCGGCCAGGGCTCGCGGCGCACGTCGTCGCTCCCCGAGCTCGCCGCGCCGCTCGCGCAGAGCGGCAGCAGGAAGAGGGCCAGGGATGCCCGCAGCGGGCGCTGGCCCGGACGTCGGATCGGGATCATGACTTGCGTGCCTCGCTGCGGACGTAGCCCGCGAGCTTGCGGGAGAAGTGCAGGACGAGCCCCGCCGCGATGACGAAGCACGCGTAGAGCGGGTACTGGTCGGCGGGGTTGCGGACGACGGAGAACGTCGAGAACAATGGCTCGCCGGGGCCGGCGTCCGAGGGGCCCCAGGAAGACTGGTACAGGACCAGGCCCTGGTGGCGCAGGGGCTCGTTCATCGAGATCTCGACCGGCCGCGACGCCGCGCCCTCGATCACGGTGACGTCGCTGGAGAACGCCCGCGCCATGTCGATGCGCGGGTGGTCCTCCTTGGTGAACTCGTCGAGCCGGATCGTGAAGGGCATCGGGTAGCGCTCGCGGCGCAGGTCGATGCCGAAGTCGCGCCCGCCGACCGTCACGGCGAGCGGCTGGAGCTGGCGCCCCCAGAGGATGCCCGCGCGGCGCTCGCCGGCCTCGTCCAGGAGCGCGACGTACACGCCCGCGGTGTCGAGCTCGGCCTCCTTCTCCGGCGCCCTGGACTGAAGGAAGACGCCGTCGACGACCGGCACCCGTACCTCGAACATCGGGCCCTTCGGCATCGGCGCGCAGTTGCGCATGTAGTGCGAGAGCTCGAGGTCGAACGGCAGCTCGACCGACGTCAGCGTGACCGGCCGCGGTCCGCGCGCGTCCGCGAAGTCCTCCTGCGGGACGAGGTGCTCCCGGACGCGTCCGTCGCCGAGATCCTCGAGGACCGCGATCTCCCAGCGGTAGTAGCTCTCGAAGTGGTCGGCGCTCTGGCGCTCGAAGAGCGTCACGTGGCCGTCCTCGGAGAAGTACATCTTCACGAAGCCCGACAGCAGGAGGAAGCCGATCCCGGCGTGGATGGTCAGGATGCCGGCCTTCGACCAGCCCTTGCGCAGCCGCACGATGCCCCCCACGAGGAGGTTGACGAAGAGCAGGCACATGACGAGGTTCGCCCCGGGCAGCGGCACGCTCAGCGGCCCCGCGGCGTGCAGGAAGAAGAACGACTCGAAGTACTTCTTCTGCACCTCGTAGAGGCCGGAGTGCACCTGCTCCAGCGTCCCGAGCCAGGTCAGGAGCCCGAGCAGGACGAGGAGCGCGCAGCTCAGCCCGAGGGACGAGAAGACCGTCAGGGTGCCCTTGAGGATGCGCATGAGGCTACTCGTCGAGTCTCAGGGAGCTGCAGAACTCGCGGAACGCGGCGCGCTGCGACTCGACGCTGGCGCGCGGCCCGACCATCTTCACGAAGACCGCGCGACCCGCGTGGAGGCACGCGGCGCCGAGCAGCGACGCGTCCTCGACGCGCTCGCCGTCCACGCCCTCGAAGGGCCCGCGAGCCTCGACCAGCAGCGCCTCGTCGCCGAGCATCGGGAAGCGCTCGAGCGCCGCGAGCTGCTCGGCGCTGAGCGGCGGCTGGCCCATCTGGCGCAGCCAGCGCTCGACGTTGGCGAAGAGGCCCCCGCCGTCGCCGCCGAGAACGCTGACGTAGCACTCGGTCAGCCCATCGGGGTCGACGGTGAAGCTCACCTCGCGCATCGGCCGCTCGGCTGCGCGCCGCCAGCCCTCGGGCGCCGTCCAGGCGAGGCCGGTGGAGCCTCGCGCATCCGCGACCGACGCCGTCGCGGCAGCGTCCGCCGCGGGAGCGCCGCGCTCGCGGAACGAGCGCGCGAGCGCCAGGAAGGCCGCGACCTCACGCTCCACGACGCTCGCCGGCCCGACCATCTTCAGGAACTTCGCGGCGCCCGGGTCGAAGCGCAGGAGGCCCAGGAGCCGGTAGTCCGAGCCGCTCTCACCCGCCATGTCCGTCCACGTGCCCTCGAGGTCGACGAGCGCGGCATCGCCCCCGAAGAACTCCGCGCGCGGCAGGGCGTCCAGCGCCGCGGGGTCCAGCGGCGGGAGC
>Ga0299906_10000312_pt1 | contig 47463 bp, 36 predicted proteins | sample RVTome_14_FD_200259 | JGI IMG/M metagenome (GOLD analysis project Ga0299906, IMG submission 200259) | Soil microbial communities from uranium-contaminated site in the Upper Colorado River Basin, Wyoming, United States - RVT145D125 (version 2) ... | reverse complement strand
GTCGAGCGGATCCGGCTCGCGTTCACATCCGGGGGCAGGACGGTGCACCCCTCGCGCCACGCTTCCGCCACGTAGGCGAACGAGGCGTAGAACCCGCCGCCGTTGGCCAGCACCGCCGCGAAGAATTCCGCCGGGTAATGGGCGCGCAGATAGCACGACTGCTGCGCCACCTGGATGTAGGAGCAGGAGTGGCCCTTGCAGAAGCTGTAGCCCGCGAAGCTCATCACCATCTCCCACACCTTCACCGCGGTTTCCGGATCCCGTCCCCGCCGGGCGGCGCCGGCGAAGAACTCCTCGGCGTAGGCCGCGAGCTGCTTGGTGGGCCGCTTCTTGGAGAGTGCCTTGCGCAGCCCGTCGCCGGTGGACAGCGGCATCCCGGCGAACTCGGCGCACACGTTGACCACGTCCTCCTGATAGACCATCACGCCGAAGGTGTCGCTCAGCACGTCGCGCAGGCACGGGTCCAGCGGCTCATAGGGCGCGCCGTGCAGCCGCTCCAGATACACCCGGATGAAGCGGTTGGACGCGGGACGGATGATGCTGGTGTTGAGCACCAGCAGGTCGAACGTCTCGGCCCGGCTCTTCTGGCAGAGCAGGCGCGAGGCGGGCGATTCGGTGTAGAACACGCCCATGGTGCGTCCCGCGGCGAAGAGCGCGCGGGTGGCGGGATCGTCGCCCGCGTCGGAGGAGCTGTAATCGAGCTGGACCCCGGTGTGCTCCTTCACCATCGCGATCGCGTCGCGAATCACCGCCAGCGAGCGGTTCCCCAGCAGGTCGATCTTGACCAGCCCCGCGTCTTCCGCGCCGTCCTTCTCGAACTGGATCACCGGGACGCTGAGGTCCTCGGCGCCGTCGAGCACCTTCACCGCGGGCTGGGTGGGGACATAGGTGGTGAGCGCGTCGGGGACGATGACCACGCCGCCGGGGTGCAGCGAGAGATGGCGCGGCACGCCCACCAGCGGCTGCGCCATCCGCGCGATGCCCTTCCAGGCCTCGGGCAGATCCAGCGCGGAGAAATTCGGATGGGTGGCGAGCAGATCTTCCAGCGCGTCGTCCTCGTACCAGGGGATCCGCCGAGTGACCTCGCGGATCTCGCCTGCCGGCCGCCCGTACACCTTGGCCACCTCGCGTAGCGCGCCGCGCAGCCGGAAGCAGTTGTGGTTGGCGACCATCGCCGCGCGCGGATGGGGCCAGGTGCGGAACACGTAGGCCAGCACGTGGTCGCGCTCGTCCCAGGGGAAGTCCAGGTCGATGTCGGGCGGGTCCTTGCGCTCGGGATTGAGAAAGCGCTCGAAGAGCAGGCCGGCGGCCAGTGGATCCACGTGGGTGATCCCGACGCAATACGACACGATGGAGTTGGCTACCGAGCCCCTGCCGCAATGGGTCGGGCCGTGCTCCACAATGTCCCGCACCACCAGGAAATAGTCGGCGAAGCCCTTCTGGGCGATGATCGCCAGCTCGTGCTCCAGCCGGTCGCGCGTGATCGGCGCCACCCGCCCGTAGCGCCGTTCGGCGCCGGCGTAGGCCAGCGCCCGCAGCCGCTCCAGCGCGTCGTCGCTGTCGGCGAAGCGCGGCGCCACGATGCGGTTGCCGATGGGGATCCGGTAGCGGCAGCGCTCGGCGATCTCCACGGCGGCGTCGAGCGCTTCGGGACAGTCCGGAAAATGACGGGCCATCTCCGCCTCGCCCTTCAACCACCCTTCCCGGGACGAGGGGACGAGCGGGCGAGGGGACGAGGAAGACGCGGCGCCGACGAGGCGAGGGGGCGAGGGGGCATCCAGGGCCGAGAGGGTCGTGTTGCCGGCGATCGCCACCAGCAGCCGATGCCGGGCCCAGTCTTCCGGGTTGGCGAACGCCACTGCGTTGCTGGCGACCACCGGCAGCCCCAGCCGGCGGGCGGCCGCGAGGACGGCGTGCCGCTCGCGGCCGGGGCGTAACTCGGCGCAGACGTTGGCGGGGCCGCTCAGCCGGACCAGTTGCTTCAGCAACTCGACGTCCGCCGACAGCACCACCAGGCCTTGCCGGTCCGGCGCGAGCTGCGCCGAGAGCGAAAACGGCTGCGCGCCCTCTCGTCCCTCCGAACCGCGTTCGGCCCAGTGGATGGCGGTGATCGCGCGGCAGAGCGCGGCCCACCCGGACTCGTCCTCCGCCAGGACCACCGCCTCGTGCCCGCCGGCGACAAGGTGCGCGCCCAGGATGGGCCGGATCCCGGCGGCCTCCGCCTCGTGCTGGTACTCGACCGCCCCGTACACCCCGTTGGTGTCGGTGCAGGCGAGGGTGGAGAACCCGCGACGCGCCGCCGCCTGAATCAGCGATTCCGGGCTGGAGGCACCGAAACCGAGGGAGAAGTGGGAATGGCAGTGCAGGTGTATGAACACCGTCGCAACAGTCGTGTAAGCAGCTTGCTGATCAACAACTTATGCAGGTGATTTCTCACGAACGAAGTCCCCACCCCCCAATCATATCCCGAACAAAAACCGAAATCAATGGACTGGCCACCGTGTGCGGACCTGCTGTGAATCTGGTCCCCCGCCGGTAGTCCGAGCCCGGTCACGGTCCAGCGGCACGGCCTTGCTCCATCCTCCGGGTGCTCAGGGACCTTTCCCCTTGCGGGATCGGACGGCTCGTGCCATGATGACCATGGTCATATGTCCATGGTCATGACATGCCAGACGTCGTATCCAAGTCCGCGTTCAAGGCCCGCGCGCTGGAGCTGTGCCGCAAGGTTCAGGAAAGCGGCCGGGGCCTGATCATCACCGATCGCGGCGAACCGGTGCTCAAGCTGGTGCCCTATGTGGAAGACCCCGACCGGGCCGGGCGGCTACTGCGGGACAGCGTGGTGCGATACGATGCGCCCCTGTCTGCGGTCGCTGAAGAGGATTGGGAGCTCGGCGATTGATGCTGTTGGACACGCATGTCCTTGTCTGGTGGGCCTCCTCCCCGGAGCGCATTCCGGCCCGGACGCGGCGCCGGCTGGAGCAGGCCGCGAAGGTGGATCGGCCCCTTCGGGTCTCGGCCATCTCGGCCTGGGAGATTGCCATGCTGGTGGAACGAGGACGGCTCGAGCTGACGATGGATCTGGTGAGTTGGATGGCGGCCGTCGAGGCGCTGCCCTCGATCGAATTCGTTCCGGTCAACTCGCAGATCGCGCTCAGCGCCGTCCGGTTAAGGAACTTCCCCCACGCGGATCCCGCGGACCGGATGATCGTCGCGACAGCGCTTGGCCTCGGGGCGGTGCTGGTGACGGCAGACGCGCGGCTACGCTCCTATCGCCACGCGCGGACGCTGTGGGGCTAGGCCGACCGCGCGACCGCGTTGCCGTCCATCAACTCCACCAGCCACTCGAGGTTGCCTCGGTTGGCACACCACCCGCGCTCGTGTCGCGGAGCGCCTTGTCGGACTCCCCGAAAGCGCCGTCAGCAGCCGCTCGCCGAGGGCAGGTGCCCTTCGCCGAATCGTGAGCACACGGGGGAGGGGCACGCGTTACCCTACTCGCGTGCGCACCTCGGTATCGCGGAGGACGGATCGGTGACCATCCGAAGGTCTTCATGGCGCCTCCGAGCGGCGGCGCTGCTGGCGCTCACGACGTTGCCGGGGAACCTCGTGGCCCAGCAGCCGGGGCAACCCGTGCTGTCGCCGCCCTGCGACTCCGTGCCCGGCTACCATGCACTCGATTTCTGGCTCGGCGATTGGGAGGTCTCGGTCGGCACCACCGTGGTTGGCCGTGACCGCGTCGAGCGCATCCTCAACGGATGTGGAGTCGCCGAGCATTGGCGCAGCGCTCGGGGCGACGAGGGATACAGCCTGTTCTACCACGACCCCGCGGCGGGAACCTGGACGCAGGTCTGGATCACCGGCCGTGCCACAATGCCGGGCGGACTCAAGGTCAAGCATCTCGTGCACACGTTCGCCGACGGTGGCGTGCGGTTCCAGGGGACCGTCACGCCCATGGGCGGCCCGCCGTACCTCGACCGCACCACCCTCCGCCCGCTGCCGGACCGGACGGTGCGGCAGCTCATCGAGATCTCGCGTGACAGCGGGCGCACCTGGGAGGTGCGATTCGATGCCGTCTACCGCCCGCTCGGCGGAGCCACTCCACCCGCCGGAGGGAGCGACTCGGTACCGCAGCACGTGACCATCGAGGTGGGCGATCTGACTTTCGATGCCCTCGCCGCCGGACCAGCCGGCGGACGACTCGTCATCCTCCTGCACGGATTCCCGCAGACCGGGATAGCGTTCGCGGCGCAGCTGCGCGCGCTGGGCGCGGCGGGATTCCGTGCGGTCGCGCCCGACCAGCGAGGCTACTCGCCCGGAGCGCGTCCCGACGCGCGCGAGGCGTACGTCATGGGCAACTTCGTCTCGGACGTCGTCGGCATCGCCGCCGCCCTGGGGTACGACCGGTTCCACCTGGTCGGGCACGATTGGGGAGGCGCGGTGGCGTGGGTGACGGCACTGCGGCATCCGCAGCGCGTGCGCACCCTGTCCGTCCTGTCCACCCCGCACTTCGCGGCCCTCGGTGCGCAGCGGGCCGACTCGGTCTCGGACCAGGCGGAACGGTCGTCCTACTTTGCCCGGTTCGGTGCCCCGGGGGCCGAGGCGTGGATGCTGGCGGACGACATGGCGGTGCTACGCCAGGTCCTGGCGGGCGTACCCGCCCCGCAACGCGAGGCGTATTTGCGCCGCTTCGCCGACCCCGCGACCTTGCGGGCCGCGCTGGCCTGGTATCACGTGTTCGCTCCGGCGTCCGGGGTCGCGCCGTCCTCGCCACCGGGTGCCACCGCACCCCCTCCACCGGTTCGGGTGCCAACCTTGTACGTGTGGGGCGCGCGGGACCGGTCGTTCGGCCGTGGGGCGGCGGAGGCGACCCGCGAACATGTCACGGGCCCCTACGCGTTTCAGGTGCTCGACGACGTCGGTCACTGGATTCCGGAGACCGCGCCGGACACAGTCACCAAGCTCCTGCTCGCCCACTTCGGTGCGTTCGCCGCACGATAGCCGACGGCCGTATACCCGGCCGCCGACCCCAGCGGCCGTTGGCCGAGACGACCGGTACCACGTCAGGGCTGGCGGGGTAGGATGCCTGTGGTATCAGATCGGTACCGCGGACGGTCGTGTGCTCTGGAGAGTTGCGTGCCGATCATCGCCCGTACGATGACGAGGATGACACGGGACCCATGCTCGGCCGGTCGACGGCAAGCAGGAGGGAGCGCGATGACCGAATCTCCACATCCCGTCAGCCGGACTCTCATGCTGCTCACCGTCATCGCAGGGGCCGGCAGCCCGGCCCTTGCAGGGCAAACGGGCCAGCGGTACGTCATCGGCGACCTCTTCCCGCCGCCGTCGGTCGTCAGGGTGGTGGAAGGCTCCGCTGGAACCTGGACGCTCGAGAAGAATCTGGCCTTCGAGCGCGAGGACGGCGCCAGGATGGCGCCGCACCTCGGCCGGCCGGCGCTCTGGCTGCGCAGTGGCGTGCACGTGCTGCTCAGCGGCGTCGAGTTCTCCGACGGCACCATCGAGTTCGATTTCTCGCCCATGCAGAACATCGACAACAGCTTCGCCGGGGTGGTGTTCCGACGTCACAGCCTCGGGTATCACGAGAACATCTACCTGCGGCCGCACAATACCGGCCGGTTCGACGCCGTGCAGTACGCTCCGCGCATGCATGGCGCCACCACGTTCCAACTCTATGACTTCTATGCCCAGACGGAGATCCACGAAGGCCGTTGGACCCACCTGCGACTCGAAGTGCGCGGCCCACGGCTTGAGGTCTACATCGATCGGGCCGACGAGCCGGCGTTGGTCGTGCCGCAGCTGCGCGGCTTGACGGAGACGGGTGGCGTGGCGTTCTGGGCGCGCATCGGCGAGGAGGGCGAGCGCTGGGCGGCGGCGGTGTCGAACGTTGAGGTGCGGCCGTTGCCACCCACCGCGGGCGACCCTTCGCCGCCCACGGCACCGCCCCCGGGGACGCTCACCGACTGGCGAATCGCGGGGCCCACCGATGCCGCGGCGGGGCCCGTCCGCCGCCTGCCCAGCACCCTGGCAGATGCCGCCTGGCAGGATTTACCGATGGACGTCGACGGCCTCGCGAATCTCACGGCGCTGTACGGGCAGCGACCTCGTCGCCGCACGGTATTCGCGCGCACCGCGCTCCGCGCTGAAGCCGCATCACTGGTGGCGCTGGACATCGCCTACAGCGACGAGATCACGGTGTTCCTGAACGGCCGACCACTGTACTCGGCGGTCGGCGGCTTCGGCAGTCGCAACCCGCGTTTTGTCGGCCTGCTCTCACCAGGCTCGGAGTTTGTCTATCTGCCGCTGCGCCCCGGCGAGAACGAGCTGGTACTGGCGGTCACCGATCGCAGCTTCGGGTGGGGGTTCCGCGCCAGGCTCGCCGCCGAGGACACTGGCCAGAACTAGCGACGCGGTCGCGTGCCGTCGGGCGCCCCGCGCGTCCGGCGTCGTCGGCCGGTCATCGATCCCCCCCGGCGCTCCTCCCCAGAGGTCACACCGCGCGCCGCCGGATTCGTTTCGAGCGCGCCCGGCTGGCGAAGAGCCTGGTCCCATCCCGCAGCGTGACCAGCAGACGCCCGGTGGCATGCGGTTCGATGGTCAACACCGCGTTGAGGTTCACGATGTGGGATCGGTGGATGCGCAGGAACCGATCGGCGTCCAACATGTGCTCCAGGTCGCCGAGGCGAAGCGACGCCAGATACCGGCCCGGGGCCGCGTGAATGGCCACGTAGTCGTCTCGCGCCTCGAAGCGCGTCACTTCGTCCACCGCGACGGGGGTGATTCGCCCGCGGGTCCGGACGAAGATGCGTTGGAGCGGCCGACCGCGCTCCAGCGCGTCGCGGGCGCGCTCGACCGCCGAGACGTCGGCAGCGGCCGTGAGCGACTCGCGCACGCGCGTGAGCGTCTCGGCGAACCGCCGCCGGCCGAACGGCTTCAGCAGATAGTCCAGGGCGCGCACCTCGAAGGCGGCAACCGCGAACTCATGGTGCGCCGTCGTGAATACGACGATCGGACGATGACGCAGTCGCGCCAGGACCTCGAGCCCGGAGTGCCCGGGCATCCGGATGTCGAGAAAGAGCAGGTCGGGCCGTGCGCGGTTGACCATGGTCACCGTGTCCGGGCCGGTGGTGGCCTCGCCGACGCACCGGATCCAGTCCACGTCCGCGAGCAGCCCGCGGAGCTTTTCCCGCGCGAGCGGTTCGTCGTCGGCGATGACGGCGCTCGCCATCATGACGGCTCCGTCGCGGCCACCGCGGCGCGGTCGGGGGATCGGACGGCGCGTGCGGCGTCCACCGGAATGCGCACCGTGGCGCAGAAGCCGCCGCCCGGCGACGCCGCCAACTCGAGACTCCCCGGGCCCTCCTCCCACGCTTCGACCCGCTGCCGCAGGGAGTCGAGTCCGCGGCCGGTCACGGGCCGCTCGGCCGGATCGGCGGCTCGCGCTCCGTCATCACGCACCGCGAGCGACAACCCGTCGTCGCGCAGCCGGATCGTGATCCAGACCGTCCCGCCGGCCGGCCGGGGCGCCAGCCCGTGGCGAATGGCATTCTCCACCAGCGGCTGCAGGCAGAAGGGCGGCACCCAGTAGCCGAGGGCCCGGTCGTCCACGTCGCGCACCAGGCGGAACCGCTCCCCGAGCCGGATCTTCTCGATGGCGACATAGTTCTCGACGAACGCGACTTCCTCCCGCAGCGGCACGGTGTCGCGCGCACCATGGTCCAGCGAATACCGGAGCAGCTCGCCCAACCGGTCGAGCGCCTCTTCGGCGAGCTCGGGGTCACGCCGGATGAGCACCGAGAGGGAGTGGAGGGCGTTGAACAGGAAATGCGGGTTGAGTTGCGACTGCAGGGCGCTGAGCTGCGCGCGGGTCGCCAGCGTCTCCAGCCGTGCGGCCCGAAGCTGGGCGGCGCGGGCTCGAACCCCCTCCCGCACCGCATAGGACACGCCCACCACAAACCCGTACACCACGAGCTTTAGCATCAAGTCCCAGACCACAAACGGGCCGGCGAACGCCGTGCGCACGGACGCGCCGGCGCCCCCGACGTCCGGAAGCGCGTCCGCGACGAACACCGACGCCCGCCACAGGACCGCGAAGCCCACTCCGATCCCGACGTGTGCCAGGTAGAACCCGAACCCCGGACGCGCCGGCCACGGAAAGCGTTCGGAAAACCGCCAAACCGCGGCAAGGAGCAGTCCGCCGATGATCGCGCTTTGGACGCCCAGCAGGAATCCGGCCGAGGGGTCATCGGAGGTCTGGCTCGCCGCCAGCGGAATCAGCACGGCCAGCGGTACCCACACGAGGACCAGCACGACCCAGGGGCGCCGTGGGCTGGCAGCGGACGGTTCCATGGCCAATAGATACCCCCGAATCGTGGCTCGCGGTCAAGAGGTCGCGCCGTTCACCGGCCCCAGGCGGCTGTTGGCCGACCGGAGCGGCTGGGTGGACCCACCCGGCGCCGGCCACCGAAACCGAACGTGGCGCTGGCACGTATATCTGCACGTGGATATAGTTCCCCAGCCTCCGTCCACGGCGGCGGAGCGCCTGTACCGGGCCCTGCTCCGGCTCTATCCGCCGGGGTTCCGGCGCCAGGCCGAGCCGGAGCTGTTGGACTGGTTCCGCCAGGCACGGGCCGACCGGCGGACCCCGGCGCGGTACTGGCTGATCCTGGCCCTGGACCTGATCGGCGGTGCCGCCCGCGAGTGGCTGGCGCTGCTCGCCGCGGCCGTGCGCCCGCGCCCTTCGAGTCGAGCCCGCTTCATGGAAACCCTGCTGCAGGACGTCCGCTATGCGTTGCGCGGCTTCGCCCGCGCGCCCCTGCTCACCCTGGTAACGGCGCTGACCATCGCGATCGGCATCGCGGCGACGAGCACGATCTTCAGCGCGGCCAACTCCACCCTGCTCCGCGCGCCGCCCGGAGTGTCCGACGCGGGCCGGCTGGTGACGGTGCACTCGGTTGCCCGGGATGGATCCGGGTTTCACGCCTTCTCCTACCTCGATTTCGAGGATCTCCGGTCCGCCTTGGCCGGCCGGCTGGATCTGGCGGCCTTTTCATTCTTTGGGGCAGGCATCCGCACGGAGCAGGAGCCGTCGCTCGCGGCCGGGGAGTACGTTACCGACAACTACTTTCGCGTCGTGGGGGGCCGGGCGGCGCTGGGTCGGCTGCTGGCGCCCGGCGACGACCTCGGACCGGGCGGACCGCGCGTCGCGGTGCTGAGCCATTCCGCGTGGCAGCGGTACTTCGGCGCGGCACCGGACATCCTGACGCGGCGTGTGGTCATCAACGGCGAGCCGTTCTCCGTCGTCGGGGTCACGCAGCCTGGCTTTCGCGGCCATATCCCCGTGGCCGACGTCGGGGTCTGGGTGCCGCTCGGCATGCAGCCCGTGCTGGGCGAAGAGGGGATGCTGGACAACCGGCAGAACGTGTGGCTGGAGACGGTGGGGCGCGTGGCGCCCGGCGCGGAGCGGTCGGCCGTGGAAGCGGCGCTGAGCGCGGTGTACGCCCGTACGGGCCGGGAGATGGGTCGCGATTACGACCGGCGGGTGGACGTCCAGGCTTACGCGGGCCTGCCGGGACAGACGGTGCTCGCCGCCCGCGCGTTCTTCGGGCTGTTGCTCGCGCTCGCGGGGTTCGTTCTGGTGATCGCCACCGCCAACGTCGCCAACGTGCTGCTGGCACGCGCCGGCGGCCGGGCCAGGGAAGTGGCGGTGCGTCTCTCCGTCGGCGCCCGCCGGTCGCGGCTGATGCGGCAACTGCTCACCGAGAGCCTGGTGCTGTTCGCGATCGGCGGGAGCGCCGGCGTGGCGCTTGCCGTCTGGGCCACCCGGGTGCTCAGCGGGCTCCGCCCGCCGGTGGACTTGCCCGTGGTCCTCGACGTGACCCTGGACGCCAGGGTGCTGGCCTTCAGCGGGCTGGTCACCTTGGCGACCGGCATCCTCTGCGGGCTGGCCCCGGCGTTGCAGAGCACGCGCCCGGATCTTGCCCGCGCGCTCAAGGAGGTCACGGGCACGGCGGGCGGCAGGCAGCAACGTTTGCGCGGGGCGTTCGTGGCCGCCCAGGTGGCCGGGACAGTGCTGCTGCTGGTGACCGCGGGCCTGTTCGCGCGCGCCCTCGGCCGTGCGGGGTCCATCGACCTCGGCTTCGATCCGGGCGTGGTGCACGCGGTCACCCCGCAGCTGGAGGTGCGGCACTACGATCCCGAACAGGCGCTGCGCTTCATGGAGGAGCTGGAGCGTCGGGCCCTCGCGATCCCCGGCGTCGTCGTCGCCGGCTCGATGGACATGCTGCCGCTCATGCTGTCGAACCAGCAGAGCGGCTTCGCGGTCGACGGCCGGCCGGCGGAGGAGAACGTCGGATTGTTCGGAACCGACTTCACCACCGTCTCGCCGGGCCTGTTCCAGGTCCTCGGGCTCGAGCTGGTACACGGCCGGTTGATCGGCGAGACGGATCGCGCGGGGACACCTCAGGTGGCGGTGGTGAACGAGACCCTCGCCCAGCGCGTCTGGCCCGGGGTGGATCCCATCGGCAGGCGCATCGGCTGGGGGCGGTTCAGCGGCGGGGTGCCGACTGAAATCGTCGGTGTGGTCCGCGACGCGAAGTACCGCTCGATCGGCGAGGACCCGGTGAGCATGCTCTACCTGGCCACCCGCCAGAATCCCGGCCGCCGGGCCTCCCTGGTGGTGCGGAGCGCGCCGGGCACCGCCTCGCCCGCCGCCGCGTTGCGGGATGCGATCCGGGCGATCGATCCTGAAATCCCCCTCGCAGTGAACGCGTCCATGGAACAGCTCATCGGCGTGGGCCTGCTGCCCAACCGGGTCGCGCTGGCCGCGGCGACCGGCTTTGGGCTGACGGGACTGCTGCTTGCCGCGGTCGGACTGTACGGCGTGCTGGCCCACCTGGTCACCCGCCGCCGGCGGGAGATCGGCATCCGGATGGCGCTCGGCGCCGAGCCGGAGAGCATCCGGCGGCTGGTGTTCCTGGACGGGGCCCGCCTGGTGGCCATTGGGGTCGCGCTCGGGTCGCTCGCGGCGCTGCCGCTCGGGGTGCTGCTCCGGAGCCTGCTCTACGGCCTCAGCCCGATCGATCCGGCCACGTACGGCGGCATGGTCCTCATTCTGGCGGCGACCGCCTGGGCGGCGTGCGCCGTGCCGGCCCGCCGCGCGGTCCGGACCCAGCCGGTCGAGGTGCTGCGCCATGACTGAACGGGTGGCGCGCTCGACGCAGGACGGCGCGCGCTGGCTGGCGACCCGCCCACGCGCTGTGGCCATTCTGTTGCTGCTCGCCACGGGGCGGCGCCACGGCTACGGCGTCATGCAGGCGCTGCGAGAGGACCCGGTCGACCCGGTGGTGCTGGGCCCCGGCACCCTCTACCGCACGGTCAGGGAGCTGGAGCAACGCGGGCTCCTCCGCTCGGAGGGGAGGCCCGACGGGCCCTCGGGCGGGCCGCCGCGGCGGTATTACGACCTCACCCCCCACGGGCGGCGGGTGCTGGGGCGGCACGTCGCGCGCCTGGCCGCGGTCGTGGGCCGGGCGCGTGAGGCGGGAGTGTAGGGGCGGTCACTCCGCCCGCAGCACCTCCATCGGATCGCGAGCCGCCGCCTTCCGCGCGGGCCACAGCGCTGCCGCCGCGCCGCTCAGCACCAGCAGCCCCATGAGCAGCAGCAGCGGAAGCGGGTCGGTGAGTTTGACCTGAAACAGCAGCGGGTCGAGCCAGCGCCCCAACAGGATGACGCCGATCAATCCCACCAGCGCCCCGGCACCGACGACGATGATCCCGTGGCGAAGCACCGGGGCGGCGATCTGACTGCCGCGTCCGCCCAGGGCCGCGCGGATCGCGAATTCGCCGGCGCGTTGGGCCACGTGGTACCCGAGCACGCCGAGCAGGCCGACGAACGCGATCAGCGCCGCGAGCACGCCCAGCCCGGTGAAGGCCACCGCGCCCACCCGCCAGGGTGCCAGCATCACCTGCCGCAGCTCCCGCCCGAGCTGCCGGGTCGACGCGGCGGGGAGTCCGAGCGCCATCCCCTGCACGATCCGGCGGATGCGCTCGGCCGCCGCGTCGCCGTCGCCCCGGACCCGGACGAAAAGTCTGGGCAGGAAGGAGTACCCCCAGGCCTGCTCCAGCGGCAGGAAATACATCGGCGCCGGCAGATCGTCGAGCGCGCCCGTGAAACGATAATCGGCGATCACGCCCACGATGGTTCGGCAGGGTGTGGTGTCCGCGCCGATCCGGAGACATCGGCCGAGCACGGATGCCTCGCGTGGCCAGTAGATCGCCGCCAGCCGCTGGGTGACGACCAGCACCGGCTCGGTCCCCGCGCGGTCCCCGGGCCCGATCCACCGGCCCTCGGTCAGGCGGAACCCCATGGTCTCCAGGTGGCCGGGGGTGACGGCATCGAACAGCGGACCCCCGAAGGGCATGATGACCGGGACCGTGTCCCTGCCGGGGATGCTCACGCGCTCGTCCCGGTTGTTCATCCAGGGCTCGGTGTACGCCAGACTGGCGGCCACCACGCCCGGCTCCGCGCGGACCCGGTCCAGCGCCTCGCGATAGAACCGCCAGGATGCCTCCCGATCGTATCCGACCGCGCCCAGCGGCAGGGTCATGGTGAACAGGTTCTCCGCGGCGAAGCCGAGGTCGATCTCTGCGGCCCGACGAAAGCTGCGCACGAAGCCAAGCGACCCCGCGAGCAGCAGGGCGGAGAGGGCGGCCTGCACGGCGACCAGCGCCAGCCGGCCTCGGCCCCCGCCGCGGTCGCCGGCGCCCGCGGTGCGCAGCAGCGAGGCGGGGTTGTGCCCGCCCCCCTGCCAGGTGGTGACCAGCGCCACCGCGGCCCCGATCAGCAGGGCGAGCGCCCCCGCGAGGATGGCGACCCGGAGGTCCAGCCAGGGCCCGTCGCGCGACAGGGTGGGGAAGAGCACGGCATAGGCGCCCGGCCTTGCCCACGCCTCGATCAGCAGCGCGGCGGCGGCGGCCGCGGCGGCGAGCACAACGGCTTCGAAGAAATGCAGGCGGAAGAGGCGGAGACGACCGCCCCCGAGCGCCACGCGAATGGCGGTTTCGCGCGCGCGGCCCAGGCCACGCACCAGGAACAGGTTGGCGAGGTTGACGGTCACCAGCAGCAGCAGCGCAGCCGCGCCGCCCGCGAGCCAGAGGGCGGTGCGGTGGCTGCGGCCGCGCTGCGAGCCACGCGCGGCGACCAGCGGTTCGAGCCGCATCGCATTCCGCAGATCGGGATCGCGGATCCGCGGTGCAAACGAGCGATAGGCGCGGGTGGCGTCCTGGTCCGCCGTCGCGGGAGACACGCGGTCGCGCACCCGGACCAGCATCCTCACCCAGCTGCTGCCGTCGGTCGTCCAGAGCGAGGGATCGGTCCCCTGGAAGTCGGCCGCGCCGGCCTGAATGGGAATCCAGACCGAGACCGGGGCGAGGTCGACGCCGGTGAAGCCATTCGGGGTCACGCCGCTCACAACACAGGTGAGCGACCCGATGCGCAGGCTGCGCCCGATCGCCTCATCGGCCCCGCCCAGCTCGGCGCGCCAGAAGGAGTCGCTCACCACGCAGGGAACCGCGGCAGCGCGGAGCCGGTCTTCTTCCTCACGGTAGAACCTGCCCCGCGCCGGCCGCAGGCCCAGCAACGGGAAGTACGAGGCCGACGCGAGCGACACCGGAATCCGGCGCGCCTCCGGACCGGTTCCCAGACTCGCGATGTTGTAGGTGTACGCCGCGACCTGTTCGAAGCTCGAGGCGTTGCGCCGGAGGACCTCGTAGTCCACCCAGGTCCCACCGGTGGTGACGAAGGCGTTGCCGAGTGTGTTGGTTCCCGCGATGGCCATCCGGGCGACGCGGTCAGGGTCCTGGACGCCGGTGGGGGCGCGCACGAAGAGCCGGTCGACCAGCCCGAAGAGCGTGGCACCGACCCCGAGCCCGAGGGCCAGCGGGACGACCACGGACGCCACGAACCCCGGCGAGCGGCGCAGGCCGCGCAGCGCGAGGCGCAGGTCCTGCCGCCACTGTTCCCGGCTGCGTGCGGGGGCTCCGTGCGATGGAGCGAGCTGCCGGCGTGCCCTGCCCATGGTCCGGCCGGCGATCGCGCGGAGCTTCCCCGAAGCGACCCTCCCGCGCGCGGCCGCTGCCGCAAGCGATTCGGCGAACTCGTCGGCGTGGGCCGGACGGAGCGCCCGGTTCAGCGCCATCGCGTTCTCCACCAGCTGGGCCACCTCGGCGGGAATCCCGGGCGCGAGGTCGCGCACCGGCGGCGGGGGCGCGAAGAAGCGGCGGGAGACCACTTCCTCGGTGGTGCGCCCCTCGAACGGCGCCTTGCCGGTGAGCATCTCGTAGATGACACAGGCGAAGCTGTAGATGTCCGAGCGCGCGTCGAGGTCCGGTGCACCCTCGGCCTGCTCCGGACTGACGTAGGCGGGAGTACCGGCCGAGACGTTGAGCGCCCGGCCCAGCCGCCAGTCCGTCTGGTCCGGACGGAGAGCCCGGCTGATCCCGAAGTCCATCAGGTAGGCGTGCCGCCCGTAGAGCAGGACGTTCTCCGGTTTGACGTCGCAATGCAGCACGGCGTGGTCGTGCGCGTGGCCGAGCGCGGCGCCGATCCCACGCGCCAGCTCCACCACCAGCGACAACGGCAGCCGGCCGTCGCGCTCCAGCCGCTGGCGCAGCGAGCCGTCGCGCACCCAGGGCATCACGTACCACGGGTGATCGCCCGCGGTGCCGGAATCGTAGAGCGGCAGGATGTGGGGGTGGTGGAGCTGGGCCACCCGGCCAATCTCCCGGAGGAAGCCGTTGAGGCCCAGCTCGCTCACGGCCTCCGGAGAAATCACCTTGAGCGCGACCGCGCGCCCGCGCGCCAGGTCGCGAGCCACATACACCGCTCCCATCGCCCCCTGGCCCAGCTCGTTGTCGATCAGGTAGCGATCGGCGAGGGATGCGCGAAAGTCCGTGGCAGACCAGCGCGTGGGCCCCTGTTCCACCTCGAACAGGTCCTCGTGGGCCACCTCGAACAGCTCCAGCATCCGCTGACGGGTCCGCGCGCTCGGGTAGGGATGCTTCCCGTTGACGAGGTCGGACCAGTGGCCGCGGGAGAGGCCCATCTTGAGGGCCCAGTGGTTCTGGCTGAGCCCGCTCGTGGCGATGAGCTGTTGCAGGCGTTCGAGTCTGAGACGTACGCGCATGCGGCCGCGGGAGAGCAGTGGACCGCACAATAGCTACGGGTTGCGCAGCGGGCCACCGCGCGCGTCGAGAAAGTGTTCGGAAGAGTTCGGACCTGGGGGACGAAGGGACGAGGGGGCGGGGGGGCGGGGGGGCGAGGGACGGCCTACGGGAAGCGGACGACGTGATTCTGGAGCGGAAGCTCGCCCCGGCGCGGCTCCGGGGTGCCCGGGCCGGAGAATCCGCGCATGAACATCGGGCCGGTCTGGCCCAGCTTCTCGTAGCGGTCGATCATGTAGGGGATGCCCTCGCTTCCCAGCGGAGACGGGGCGTCGCTCAGGTGAAAATGCAGGTGCGGCGCGTCCGAGTTGCCGGAGTTGCCGAGCAGACCGATCACCTGCCCCGTGCGGACGCGGTCGCCCACCATGACCGTCAGGGACCCGGGGACCAGGTGGGCGTAGAAGGCGTATCGCCCCCCTCCGATATCGATAATGACGTAGTTCCCGCCGATGGTTTCCAGCGTGATCTCCACGGCTCGCTGTGGGGTGAGCGGCGTGTTCTCGGGGATGCCGTCCTTGATGTCCACCACGGTGCCTTCGGCCACGGCCAGCAGGGGCTCCCGGTAACCGTGCCAGTTCTCATTGCGGGTCGAATCGCCCTGCCAGAGTCGTCCGTCCGGCCCGACCTTCACCCAGTCGATCGCGAGGCGCTGGGCGATGCGCGCCTGTCCCCCGATCGGGACCGCGGTCCGGCGATGGCCCGAGGCGTTGCCGGGCCCGTTGGCCGCGAGCCACACCCCGCCCTTGAAGGGTGGCGAGAGCACCGGCGGCGCGGGCCCCGCCGCGATCACCGGCCCGACCAGGGTGTCGCGCGGGGGCCCGGAGAGCGAGTCGGGATGAGTGAGGAGGAACCGGTGGGTCAACTCCCGTGCGGCACGGTCCGGTGCCAGCGAGACCATCAGGTGGACCAGGACCTGCCGGCCGGCGTTCAGCCGCCGCGCATCACCGCCGGGTGCCTCGCCCATCCTGATGGCGATCGCCGTGAGGCTGTCTCCCGACCAGCTCGCCACGATCGCATTCCCCTGTAGCACGTCGAGCCGCTGGATCGCGCGGTCGGCGCGGCCGAGGTTGGTTACGCGGAGCTCATAGAGCAGGTGTTGTCGTCCCTCGGCGACGAATGGCGCAGGAAGCCTGGGGACGCGGGCGTCGAGCGGGACCAGGCTGAGCCGTTGTGCCAGGGCGGTCGCGGGCAAGGCCATTGAGACGGCAACCCCGATCAGAGCCGGAAGGGTCATGGTGATTCCTCGGTGTCTCTGCGCCCAGCACTCGAAACCAGGTGCTCAGGATTCGGCTTCCCTACGGTCCGTCATCCTAGCATCATTCCTTCCATCCCGACACCGGTGACCCGACCTCGAGGTAGCGCATGCGGCGTGGCAATCTGACTTTTCTGCTCGGCTTGATCGGCGTGCTCATCTGGAACGTGCCCGTCGCAGCGCAGCAACAGGGCGCGACCCGGCCCCGGCCCGGGACGGGCCGCGAGCCGGAGTTCCCGGCGCCCAGCATCCTGGAATACCAGCCCCGGTCGACCCTGGTGGTCCCGGCGCATCCGGTGCCTCGCGCCAAATACCCGGTGATCGACATCCACGGCCACCCGCCGGGGCTGTTGTCCAGCGAGATCATTCAGCAGGTGGGTCAGGCGATGGACGCGCTCAACCTGCGGATAATGGTGAGCGCCAACGGCAACAGAGGCGAGCGGCTCACCCGGCAACTGGAGGCGGTGCAGGGCAGCCGGTACGCGGGGCGCTTCGTCTTCTTCACGGGGCTCGATCTTCGCAATGTGGGCCCCGGCGCCGGGGCGCGGATCGCGGCGCAGCTCGAAGCCGAGGTAAAGGCCGGCGCCGTAGGCGTCGGCGAGATCGGCAAGGGTTTCGGTCTCTCGAGCCGCAAGGCCGACGGCAGCCGCCTCAAGCTCGACGATCCCGAACTGGATCCGGTGTGGCAGACCGCCGCCCGGCTCAAGATTCCCATCTTCATTCACACCGCCGATCCCGCGGAGTTCTTCCAGCCGATCGACTACAGCAACGAGCGTTGGCTCGAACTGGCCCTGTTCTCCAACCGGCGGTACATGGATCGCTCGCGCTACCCGTCGTTCGAGGAGCTGATGGCGGAGCGTGACCGGCTGATCATGCGGCATCCCAACACCATCTGGGTGCTGGCGCACCTGGGCTGGCACGCCAATGATCTGGGCCGGTTGGGGAAGCTGTTCGACGCCCATCCCAACCTCTACGGCGAGGTGGGGGCCGTGCTGTACGATCTGGGCCGTCAGCCGTTTACCGGGCACGACTTCTTCGTGGAATACCAGGACCGGCTGCTCTTCGGGAAAGACTCGTGGCAGCCCGATGAGTATCCCTACTTCTGGCGCGTGTTCGAGACCCGGGACGAGTACTTCGACTACTACCGCGACTACCACGCGTTCTGGAAGATGTACGGGCTCGGGCTACCCGACGTCGTCCTCAAGAAGCTGTACTATGGCAACGCCCTCAGGATCATGCCCGGCATCCCCCGCGCCGGCTTCCCGCCGATCTGACAGGCCGGCCGGGGTCGCCGACCGGGAATCGGTGCTGGATCGCAGGCGTCCTTCGTCTTAAGCTTCGTGCATCCCTTGCGCGCCCACGCTCGTGGTGAGCTGTGCCGCCGCAAGGGACTGAGCGCTTCCCCAGCCCCAAGGGAGGAGATCATGACCACGAGAATCACCGGCCGCATCGTTGCGAGCGCCGTCCTGTTGTGCGGTGTCGCAGCGGGGGCGGCCGCTCAGGATATGCCGCAGACCCCGCCCCCCCAGGTCCCCCAGGTCCCGAAGGACACGCCGGCGGACCCGAGGATTGAAAGAGCACGCTCCGCCGCGCTGCCCAACATCTCCGCCGAGGCGACCATCAGGACGGTGAGCGGCGAGGTGCTCCACCAGGGCAGCAACGAATGGGTCTGCATGCCGGACCTGAACCAGACCCCCGCGTGCCTCGATCCGGTCTGGATGAAGTTCCTCGAGGCGTTCGCCGGCAAGCAGCCCTTCACGACCGACAAGATGGGCTTTGCCCACATGCTCCAGCCGGACGAGATGGCCGTCAACAACGCCGACCCCTTCGACACCACCCGGGATCCCGGCGAGACCTGGGTCCAGGAAGGGCCGCACCTGATGATCATCTTCCCGGACGCGCGCATCCTGGAGTCGTTCGCCGCGGAGCCGACCAACGGCAAGCCCTACGTCATGTGGCAGGGAACGCCGTATGCGCACCTGATGGTCCCGGTCGGGGAGAGGCCGTGAGGCCAGCAGACGATGGGCAGGATCGGAGGATCGGAGGATCGGGGTATCTGAGGATCTGAGGATCTGACGATCTGAGATCACGCATTGAGCGGCGCCCGGGGGTGGGACCCTCGGGCGCCGGCCTTTTCCCACCCCGCCACCTCCGGGCCCCTCACGGCTGCGTGGCCGTAGTCGGCCCATTTCGGAGGCCTGGTCCGCCCATTGCGATAAATGAATAGTTTGTTTATTTATCCTGCAGCCCCTACGGAGCAGCACCAGATGCCACGGACCGCCACTCCGGGTCTGCTTGAACGGCTGGTCGATGCCGCGCTGCTGACCTTCATCCAACGTGGCTACCGGCACACCCGGATCGAGGAGATCGCCGGGCGGGCGGGCGTGTCGCCCGGGACCATCTACCTCTACGCCACGGGCAAGGAAGCGCTCTTCGAACTGGCCATCCGGCGCGCCTTCGACGAGCCCGACGCGCTCGACGTCGAGACCCCGTACAGGCCATCGGCCGGGTCCGACTGGGTCGAGCAGCTCTGGACCCGGTTGATCGCCACGGATCCGCTGGCCGAGCTGCGCGCGGCGCTCGCCGACCCCGCGCCGCGCGACGTCGCCCTCGAATGGGAAACGATCGTCCGGCGGATCTACCGCTGGCAGGCGCGCTACTGGCGCGCGCTGGCGTTGATCGAGTCCTGCGCCTCGGAATGGCCCGAGCTGTTCCTGCTCTTCTACAAGGAATTCCGGAGCCAGGCGCTGGCGATGGGCGCCGAATACATCGAGCTGCGCTCGCGGGCGGGGTACTTCGCGCCGTTCCCGGACGGGACCGTCGCAATCCGCGTGGTGGCCGAGGTGTTCGCCTTCTTTGCGATGCACCGCCACACGGCTCCGGACTCGGAGTACCTGGAGGGCCGCGCTGTCGAGGAGACCGTGGTGGCGTTTCTCAAGCGCGCGTTCTTCCCGCAGCAGGGCCATCCGCAGGGCGCGCGCAGCCGGGGGCGGTCGTGACCGCCGGCCGCGGGAGGAGACGGCGGTGGATCTGGCTCCTGGCCATTCCGCTCGCGCCGGTCCTGGTGGCCGGCGGCGCGATCGCCGTCGCCCCGCTGCTGACCTCGCGGTTCCAGTGGGCCCGCACGCTGGCGTGGTGGGACGCGGACGTCGACGACATCCATCGTTTCCCCGCGCGGCCCATCGCCAACGCCCCGCCCGCAACCCGTTTCCTGGCGCCCGCGGATCCGGCGGCGTACCGACCGCTCTGGGATTCGGTGCAGGTCCGGCGCCGCGGGGCCGAGTCGGTCGAGCTGCTCGACGATGTGATGGCGAGTGCCGCGACGGCGGCGTTTCTGGTCCTGCGCGGCGACACGCTACTCACCGAACGCTACTACAACGGCTGGGCCGCGGAGTCGCTGCACACCTCGTTCTCCGCGGCCAAATCCCTCGCGTCACTGAGCGTGGGGACGGCGATCGCGCGCGGCGCCATTCCCGGGGTCGAGATCCCGATCACCCGCTTGCTGCCCGAGCTGGCCGAGCGCGATCCCCGTTTCGGGGAGATCACGCTCCGCCACCTGCTCACCATGACTTCGGGCCTGGGCTGGGAGAACACGAGCACGCCATGGGGGGACCCGGCGACCACCTACTATGCGCCCGATTTGCGGGCGGCGGCGCTCACGGCGCGGATCGCCGAGCCGCCCGGAACCCGATTCGTCTATAACAACTACAACCCACTGCTGGTGGGCATGATCCTGGAGCGGGCGACGGGACAGTCGGTCTCGGCCTGGTTCGAGGAGACGATCTGGCGGCCATTGGGCGCCGCCGCGCCGTCCGCCTGGAGCCTGGACAGCGAGCGGAGCGGTTTCGAGAAGATGGAGAGCGGCTGGAACGCGCGCGCCGAGGACTACGCGCGGCTGGGCCTGCTGATGCTGCGGGGCGGGGTGCGGGGTCGCGACACGATCGTCCCGCCTGCCTGGATCGAGGAGAGCACGCGGGCCGACAGCGCCTCGGATCCGAACGGCCGCTATCAGTACTTCTGGTGGGTGGCGCCGGCGGATAGCGGGCCCTCGCCGTTCTGGGCCGAGGGGCGGTTCGGGCAGTTCATCTGGGTGTCACCGGCCGATTCGCTGGTGATCGTGCGGTTGGGCAGGGAGGACGGCGGGGTGCGCTGGCCGACGGTTTTTGCCCGGATTGCCCGGCGCCTGCGGCGACTGAACGACTGAGGGCGCGAGGGGGCCGGCCCGAGTCTAGCGCCGCTCCGCGGTGAGCTGGGCGATCCACTGCCGGGTCTCGCGGACCATCGGCTGCAGGACGGGATCGGCGTCCTTCCACAGGTCGACGAACCGTCCGTAGTACTCCAGGGCCTTTTCGCGGTTGCCTTTCTGCTCGTGGATCTGGCCGGCCCGACGGAGCGCGCGGGGCTGCCAGACCCACTCTGGGTACTGCCGGTCCGCTTGGAGGGCCAGGTACCGCTCGTACACGGCGAGCGCGGAATCGGCCTGGCCGGCGAGGTCATATGCCTCCGCGACGGTCGGGTCGGCATCGCAGATGGCAAACGCCGTCCGGTATGGCTCGCAGGACCTGTTGAGTGCGATGGCGGCCTCCTCCGGCCGGCCTTCGGCCATGGCAATCAGCCCGGCAAGGGAACTGAGGTTGAAACGGGTGCCAATGCCTTCGAGTTCCTCCGGGGTGAGTGCCGAGCGGTATTCGTCGTAGAGCTGCTGCGCGCGTGCCGGAAGTCCCAGCCTGGCGAAGGCGTCGATGTAGGCCGGATACCCCCGCTGTCCAGCCCGCCGGCCGGCGGTGATCTCCTGTTGCCGGCGCCAGAGCGCCTCGAAGCGAACGCCAAGGGCCTTCATATCCGTGCCAGGGAGCCACCGGGCCCGCTCGGCCTCCGCCACCTCGGCGTTGTGGCGGACCTCCTCAGGCGGCGTGCCAAACCGCTCCATCCCGATCCGCCTCGCTTCGGCCGAATAGCGGTCAGCCTCGGCGTGGCGGCCATGGATTCTGGCCACGAGAGCCAGCCGGTTGTTGGCGAACTGGCGCTGGGCGGGGCCGCCGGTCAACTGCTTCCGGGCCTCCGCCTCCGTCGCCACCCAGTCGCCATGCGCCAACGCGACGTTCGATGCAACCGTGGGACCGTTGGCGAACTCGGGTACCTTCTGGAGCAGAAGCTGGAGAATGCTGTCTGCCTCGGCCGGGTCCCCCGCGTCGAGACGGGAAGCGATCAGGCCGTTGTAGGTCGCGGGCGGTGCCACTCCAAGCGCGATGGACCGCCGGCGCGTCTCGTCCCGTTCCGCCCAGCGCCCGAGGCTCTGGTAATCGAGCGCGATGTTGTTGAGCGCGATGTTGTCGTCGGGGTATTTCTCCAGCACGGCCAAGTAGAGTGTGATGGACTTTTCTGCATCGCGCTCGACGGAGCGGGCATAGTACGCATCAACATGGAGGCGTTCCCGCTCGGACAACCGGCCGCGCAGCTGCCAGGCCTGGGTCAGCGCGTTGCGTCCCAGCTCGCCGTTCCGAAATCCTCCACGGTTCAGGTAGAAGGCGCCCAATCGCCTCCACGCCATGGCGAACGTCGAATCCAGCTCGACGGTCTGCTCCAGCAGTGCCACCGCCCGGTCCGGGTCGCCCCGATCGTTGAACCGGGTGGCCTGAGTGTAGAGCCGGAGCGCTTCGACCGATCCAGTGGTGAGCTGTTCCAGCGGCGGATCGGCGCGGATGGTCTTGAGCGACTCACCGATGCGTTCCCGAAGATGCTTGGAGAGCCGGTCCACCGCGGCGATCAGCTCCCCCGGGCCGTTGGCGGTCTCGCGGCCGGCGACCACGACCTCTCCGCTCGACCCCTCCACGATTCGCGCCGAGATCACGAATCCCGTGCCGAGTCCCCGCACCTCGCCCGTGATGTAGGCCTTGATCCCTTCCCGGACCGCGACTTCCGCTGCGAGCTCGGGGGTCAGTGCGCTCGTGGTGGGGCGCCGCATGCGGCCGAGTGCCTCGGCCACGAGCCGCGGCTCCAGCACCGAGACGGCCTGCGACTGCGCGAGGTCGATCCGGAGCAGCTCGGTCACCGACTCGGCGACGGTGGAGTCGGAGGTCGCGTTCTCGAACTCGGCCAGCAACACCCGGTCCCGCTGGCCCAGCGTCCCCTTGGCGACCAGTGTTCCCACCGGCCCGATCCCCATCACCCGCATGCCGGCATAGCCGCCGGCGAGCACGGCGAGCGAGCCGAAAGCAACGCCGCCGCCGACGAGCGCCTTCCGGAACGTGAAATGACGCCGAAGCCCGACCGGGGTGGTGTGGTGCGCGGTGGTGGCGGCAGCGAGCGCGCGGCGGCGCTCGTGATAGCCGGTCAGGAGCATCACCGGCAGGCCAAGGACCAGCAGCCCGATCGCGCCGGAAAACACCCAGTTGGGAAGGCCCAGCTGCTGCACCAGCATCCACACGATCGCCAACACGCCCACCGCCGCCAGGCCGAAGAGCGCCGCCACGCGCACCGGGTGGGCGTGCCGCGCCTTCGCGTCGTAGTCCACGGCCGCCACGGGCTGCGTCTGGGTCGGGGTCATCCCGCTCGTGGGGGTGAGCAAAGCGTCCAGGTGGGGGATCAGCTCGTCGGCGCGCTGCCATCGGTCCGCCGGTTTCTTGGCCAGGCAGCGCATGACCAGCTCGGCCAGACCCGGGGGTACGGTGTCGCGGTGCGCGGTGACGGGATCGGGCGCCTGGGTGACGTGCGCCGCGAGCACCGACTGCGGTGTCGCGCCGGTGAAGGGCGGCCGGCCGGTCAGCATCTCGTAGGCCATCGCGCCCAGGCCGTAGAGATCGGCCCGGTGGTCGACGTGCGGATCCGCCGCGGCCTGCTCCGGCGCCATGTAGGCCGGCGTGCCGAGCGCCACCCCCAGTGAGGTAAGCGAGGACTCGCCGGTGGAGGCGCTCACCGCCTTGGCCACGCCGAAATCGGTGACCACGGCGTGCTTGTTGGAAATCAGGATGTTGTCGGGCTTGATGTCCCGGTGGACGACCTGGTTGGAGTGCGCGTACTGGAGCGCGTCGGCCACCTCGCGCAGGATCCGTATGGTCTCGGCCACCGGGAGTTCGCCTTCGCGGGCCAGCTTGGCGCGCAGGGACTCGCCCTTGAGGTAGGGCATCACGTACCAGATCAGGTCGTCGCGCGAGCCCGCGGAAAGCAGCGGGACCACGTGGGGGTGCTGCAACCGGGCGGCGAGCTGGATCTCGCGGCGGAAGCGGTCCACGTTCACCCCGGCCGACATCTCCGGGGGCAGGACCTTGATGACCACCTGCCGCCCCAGCCCGACTTCCTCGGCCAGGAACACGCGCGACATGCCGCCTCCCCCAAGCTCTTTTTCGAGCCGGAAGGGGGTGCCGAGAGCTGCCTGGAGGCGGTGGCGCAGTTCCAACGGTCCTCCTGCGTGGGAATCCAGCAATCTACGGCCGGGCGGGCACGCTTGGCCACCAACCGGCTCGCGCCGGGCCCGCCCCCGCCGACGGCACCACGCCCGAGACCGGAAGATCAGGGGCCACACCACCCGCCGGCAGGCCCGCACGCAGATCCGCTCGCCCCTGGCCAGAGGCCCCGATTCACCACGCACTTCGCCCTGCAGACGATGAGGGCATTGCAGGGGCAGTGGACGAGACCGGCTGAGAGAAACCTCGTAATGTACCTCTTGGCAGCCCCGACTGCTCACCGCTTGAATCAGGCGGTAGCATGCCTGGGAGCGGAGGGGATTCTTACTTCTCGTTCCGGGCGCAGGGCAGCGTGAGCGTCCGTCAAGTTCCGTCCCTTGCGGAACCCGACTATCGCAGTATTCAACCTCCATCGAGATTTGTGGATTGTTGCAGTCAGGTCGCCTTGATCAAGGGCGCTATGGTCCGGATCCGCGGGAGGCGAGGTGGGTGGGTCAGGGGGACAGCCTCCTGGGCCAAACGATTCGTACTCGCACCGGTGCTCGGACATGGCCACGCTGCGTTATGAACTGAAGCACCTGACCCGGTTCGGCATCTGCGTGAGATCCTGGCCGGCGGCCGCGGGCGCCCGCCGACGGAGCGGCTGGCGCTCACGCTTCCCTCACGGCTCCTGCCAGCCGTGGTACTGTGCGATGCCTGCCAGCTCCCGGGGGGCCCACTCCTGAGTTACGAGGCCCTGCCGGTGGAGCTGCCGCAGCATCGCCAGGCCTTCCGATCCCATGTCACGTCCCAGGTGGCCGACGGCGGGCGTCGCCAGCCGGTGCTGGGAGATCGCGACCTGGCGCATGAACTGGAGGGCCTGACCCCGGTTTGGCAACTGTGTCAGCGCGCCCAGCGCGCCACCGGACGGCAGACCCAACGCCAGGCGCAGCAGTCGCTCGGCCGCACCTTGGTAGGGGGTGCCGCCTTCCCCAATGCCAGCGAGATGCAGGGCCCCGACCGCGGACCGCCTTGCTTTCACCGTTTCGAAGTCGTCACCTTGGAGCGACAGCGCGACCTCGGTCAGGCTGTCCGCAAACGCATCCAGTTTCTCCTTTGGCTGAGGGCCATCGATCTGCGCCAGCACGCGCCCCGTCTGGCCCCCGTGACCGACAGTTCGCAGGAGCATTGCCACCTCGGCCGCGTCCGGATTCCGGCTGATTTGCTGGCTATCCAGCAGCCCGCCAGTCCACTGAGTGGCAATCGCCAGCCCGACGACCAGCAGCGCCCGCATCACGATTCGCCTCATTCGGCACCTGAGCATTCGAGGGCGCGAGGGAGTCGGCCGCCGCCGGCGCGATCTCCTGCTCTCGCCGTGGGAACAGTGGCCCGAAGCATGAACCAGAAGGTCGGTATCATTGCGTGTCGGGACCAGCAAGGCGACTCGGGAAACGGGGCACGGAGGCATCACCTCAGGTGATGAAAAGGATCCGCCTCGATCGTACCTGCCAGCCCCCCGGCTCCCGCACCAGGATAACGGAGAAGCGGCCGGTGTGCACGGGCTGCCTTGTTTCACTGGTCATCCATCGGGCCTGTACCACGACCTCCATTGCGCCTGGCAGAATGGCCGGATCGCTGACGGCAAACACGATCACCGCGTCCTGAACCACGCAGGTCTCGGGGCGGCCCTGGATACGGCAGCTGACGGCTGTGTCGTATTCACCTTTCGTCGCCGGAATTGCCCGCAGGAGGGCTTCGTTCGTCTCGGGCGCTCGCGGTGGGCCCAACCGATATGCCGTGGTCCGCTCGGTACGCCCCGGAATTGAGTACTCATAAGGAATGAGCACGCGCTCGTCGACCAGGACTGGGCCCGGGGGCAGCTCACTCCGGCGAAGGGCGTCCAACACGTTCAGGATGGCCGCACGGAGAACAGCGGTGTTCTCAAGTGATGTTTGAGCATGGGTCGGCTGACAAACCCCCATGACCACCAGCGTTACTACAGCCGCAGCGGATGACCGTATGAACGGGACGGATAGCCTCATCACAGCCCCATCAAGATCACGGCCGGGTGAAGCCTTGCCGTTGCTCTGGACCTGGTCGACCGGGGACAAAGGTGGACAGGGGTACCGGGGAGGCCTACTCCACAACAAGCAGTACTCGAGTCTCGACGAGCCGCCAGGCCCGGTCGCCAACCCGCTCGAAGACGTAATCCGCTGCACTCTCCACTGACCCCCTCGGCGATATACTGCGGACTATTGCCCTGACGCTCCGCACGGGCCGTCCAGCGTACCGGTCGCGCTGATCGGTGTTTCCGGGCCAGTACACTCCTCCGTCGCGTGCTGTTGCTGCGATGACGCTCCGGAACGACACCTCCGGGCACCATTCCTGCCTCCGGGCGATGACTGCCTCGGATGGTGGAAGAGTAGCCCCCGGACACTGGGCATCGCGGAGCGCGTCTGTCTCCGGTAGGCGCATCCTACGGATCACTTCTCTACGAGACGTGACCACCTCCGGCATGGAAACCGCCAATGGTGCCCGCCCCTGTGCCGGATCGACGTATTCCGGGATGACGTCAATGTCGTGGAGGGTGACGAGGCGCGGGTCATCACGGAGGGGTCTCGGGTCTATCCGCAGCGGTGCCCCAAGGGAGTCGCGGGCCAGTTCCTGGAGCATGGCCTCGAACAAGATTGCGTCCGCCTGGTGCGGCTCTGAAGGCCTATCAGCCTGTTGTTGCCACAACATGGCGGGTCCAGCGAGAAGCGGGACGATCATGCACGCAGCAAGGTGGCGACCAACGCAATGGCTCGTCATGCACAAGCTGCCGAGTTCAGGGTGTGCGACCCGTTCGCGACCCCACCTTCAATGATGTGACCGCGGATGTCTGTTACATCGGTTACCACATGATTCAGATGATGGTCCATCTCGTGCGCGATGGCTGACTGAAGGTTGGCGCCTTCGGGAGTGGTATTCAACTCCCAGTGTCCGAACCAGCCGTCTCCAATAATGGCCCAGTCGCCGCCGAGGGGGGCCGCGCCACCAAAGCTCTGAGAGCTAAACGTGAAGATCCTGAACCTCCCGGCTGTCATCAGGGCCTCCGCCGCATCCGCGAGTTGGCCGCAAGTGCTGCTGATTCCTCTCAGACGCCCCAACGCAGCGTTGAATGCGTCAAGTTCCGTCCCTTCCGGAACGCGACCGTTGCAGTATTCAACCTCCATCGAGTTTTGCGGATTGTTGCAATCAGGTTCGCCTTGATCGAGGGCGCTATCGTCCGGATCCGCTGGAGGAGAGGGGGGTGGCTCAGAGGGGCAATCCCCGGGCCCGAACGTCTCGTACTCGCAACCAGGGTCGTACCCTCCCAGCGGGTTCCTCCGGACAGCATGACCATCGAATCGATCCGCTGGGCAACCCAGTCCAGTGGGCCCATCGCACGCATACGGATCAGAGCAGGCATCAACTGTTCCCGCACATCTGACAAGAGGACCGTCTCCGGGACCAGCACCCGCCCAAGGTGCGACAGGTTTTCGGCTATCGCGGATGTTACCAGAACAATCGGTACCGCGTCGGGCCCAGCGCTGGCCGCCTGAAGCCGGTGAACATCCTCCCGGGCCAACCGCTCCCGCCAGATTATGCCCGACCCGGCAGCACGTACTGCCTGCACAAACCCTGGCCAGTTGCCGATCTCCAGGACAGTCGCGCGGCCATCCAGAATGGTGCGCACGATCACCAGCGCCGGTCCACTCGCCCCGAAGACCGGCACGGGCCATGGACAGGCCTCTCGGTGAGCTGGTGAATTCTGTCCGCCGGGAGCATCGTCAACCTCAGCGCGAGCGTCGGCGTGTTCCAGGTGCCGGCGCGGACAGTGCGCTCGGCCAGCGCCTGGAAGCGAGAGGTGTCGGCGTGACGCCAGGCCACCAGACGCGACCGGAAGTCCGGTCCCGGCTGGTCCGGTGCGTCGGCCGGCACCACGTGCTGGATATAGCCACGCAGGTGCTCGATCGACCCCTGACCCGCGGCCAGCACTCCGTCCAGGCCGACGGGGAACGGCACGTGCCCTGCCACGGCGACCCCCCGCGCGCGGGCCTCCGCCACGATGCCGGCGTATGCGGCCCGGGGGAGGTTGTTGTAGACCTTGGCGAGGTCGTATCCGAACCCCATCTGGTTCGCGACGGCCCGGGCGCCGGTGGCGGAATCGTTCACGATCGCCCGGCCGCTTGTCACGATGACGCCGGCGAATTCCGGCGGTGGAGTTCCTTCCAGGATCAGCCCGGTGGTGAGGATCCGGGGGCCGAGCAGTTCGCCCGCCTCGATCTGCCGGCGGATCATGAGGTGCCAGGGGACGCCGGCCATGTTCCGGACCAGCGTGACCCCGTTTGCCACGAGCAGATCGAGATGCTGGAGCCGGCCCAGGTGCACGTGCATGTCCGCCAGACCGGGGATCAGGAAGCGGTCCGCTCCATCCACGACCCGCGCTCCTTGCGGCACCTGCACCTCGGCGACGGGTCCCAAGGCGGTCACCACGCCACCATCCACCACCACCGTTCGGCCGGGCAGGGTGCGGGGCCGATCCATCGGGATCACGGTGACGTTGACGAACGCGACGGGCGGAGGGGCCACCGGTTGCTGCGCGCCGCACGGCCGGACCGCGGCCGACGACGCGAGGAGGGGGAGGAGGAGCCGCGAGGTCCACGGTCGGCGAACGAGAACGGCATGCGGGCGGTCGCGGGGGGCCATGGCTGCACCTCAAGCGGACTTGGAATCCTACGGCCAGTCGGGCGCTGCGTCGTCCCCGGTCATGGGCGTTCCGCGACTCGGGTCACCAGGGACAGACGGCCACATCAGTCCGGGAGAAATCGTCACCCACGAAGAGCAGGGGCTCCTCCCGCGTCACGGCCAGCGCGTAGCTGAAGCAGTCACCGAAGTTGAGCGCCGCAGCGTGTCGGCCGCGCCCGAACCGAAGCGCCGCGTCCCGCGCGATGACGACCTGGTCCTCACCCACCGGAACCACCTCCGCCCCAATACCCCGCAGAAAGCGATCGAGCAGGGGTTCTCCAGCCTCCCCGAACCGACCCGGGATCACCAGGGACATCTCGACCACAGTGGCGGCGGACACCAGGCGCGTACCGTCCGCATCCATCGCCTCGATCAATCGGTCCGCCTGCGGTTCGCCGGACAGGACCGCCATCATCGCCGAGGTATCGAGGACCATCGGATCAGCCGGGCAGACCGTGTTCGTTGTACCCCAGGATTTCGTCGGGGGAACGGTGGTCCAAAACCGGCAGCCGTGACAGGCGTTCCTGGATCCGCCTGACCTCGGCAGCCACGCCCCGTCGCCCACGCTGCGTTTCCCGCTTCAGCCGTTCCCGGAGCGCCACGCGGACCGCCTCCGTCAGGGACTCACCGGTTGCGGCGGCCAGTGCCCGGGCCAGGCGGTCCGTCTCGGGGTCCTTGATGCTGAATGCCATTGTCTACCCATATATAATATATGGTAGAAGTATATACTTTCACTTTGGCTTGGTCAAATCCGGCCGAGAAAAGGGTACCGCGCGCTCCACCCCGTCTCGGTCGCGGGCTACTTGAGGCCGACGCGGTCCACCAGGTTCCCGAAGCGCGGGTCCTCACGAAGCGGCTCGTAGCCCGGATCGACGTGCAGGAAGATCAGCCCCGCGGAACGCTCGCTGAACGCGCGCTCCAGGCAGGCGAACGCCCGGTCGGTGTCGCCCACCGCCGCATAGCCCATCGCGAGGCTCTCGGCGCGGACGTATTGCGACGCTGCCTGCTCCTCCAGCCGCCGCAGGATCTCTTCGGCCTCTTCCCGATTCCCAAGCGCCGCCAGCGCGCGGACGATCAGGGCGTCGTAGGAGCGCACCGCCGAGTCCAGGGACTGGCCTCGCTGGTACCAGTCGAGCGCTTCTTCCGCTTTCTCGAGTCCCAGATAGGCCGAGCCGATGTTGACGTGGGCCTGGCTGTACCCCGGGTGCAGCTCCAGGGTCGCGTGGCCCTGTTGAATCGCGGCCTCGCAGTCCCCGCCGTAGATCAGAAACCGGCCCAGATAGCGTCCGTAGATCGGCGAGAGCGGGTCGAAGACCAGGGCCTGCCGCATCGCCTGGATCGCCTCCTGCAGCTGCCCCAGCGCCGGCAGTGTGGTGCCCAGCACGAAGTGCGTTTCCGCCGAGCTGGGGTTGATCTGCACCGAGCGCCGCAGGTCCCGCTCCGCGGTGGTGAACTCCCACTCGTACCAGCAGTGCACCCGGCCGAGCGAAGTGAGTGCTTCCGGCAGCGTGGGATCCAGCTCGAGGGCCCGCAGGGCCGCGGCCTTGGCCTTGGGGTAGGCGATGTTGGGCTCGACCCAGTCGTCGGCCAGCCGGGACCAGCTGTCGGCGATGCCCGCGTGGGCCCGGGCGTAGTCGGGGTCCTTCAGCAGCGCCAGCTCGAAGGTCTCGATGGCGCGGCGCAGGTCGGGGTCGGTGTACTTGTTGCAGAGGAAGCGCCCGCGCAGATATAAGGTGTACGCCTCCAGGTTCGTGGTGGTGGGCACCACCAATTGCTGTTCCTTCCCCACCAGCTTGAGCTTGAGCGCGTCCACGATCGCTCGCGAGATCTCGTCCTGTACGGCAAACACGTCCTCCAGCTGCCGGTCGTAGGTCTCGGTCCACAGCGTGTAGCCGCTCCGCACGTCGGTGAGCTGCGTCGTGATCCGGATCCGGTTCCCGACCTTGCGCACCCCGCCCTCGAGCACCGTCCCCACGCCCAGCCGCTGGCCAACCTGGCGGACGTCGATCTCCTTGCCCTTGAAGGCGAAGCTCGAGGTGCAGGAGGCGACCTGGATGCCGGGGACCTTGCCCAGCACGTTGATGATCTCCTCGGTCATCCCGTCGCTGAAGTACTCGTTCTCCGGGTCGGCGCTGCGATTGGTGAGCGGCAGCACCGCGATCGACCGCTTCGTCGAGGTTCCGCGCTGCTGCCCCGGCGGGGTGCGCGCCGCTCCTCCGTCCAGGACGATGTCCCGAAGCGCTTCCGCGAACTCCGCCGCGGAGGGGTAGCGGTCGACCGGTGTACGGGCCAGCGCCCGCATCACCGCCGTGTCCACCGCGTCGGGCACGTCGCGGGTGGCGCGCACCGAGGGCACCGGCGAAACAAAACGCTTGGTGAGCACCGCCTGGGCGTTGGGTCCCGTAAAGGGCGGCTCGCCGGCCAGCATCTCGTACAGCACGCAGCCCAGGCTGTAGAGGTCGCTTCGGCCGTCGATCGTCGTCTCGCCGCTGGCCTGCTCGGGACTCATGTACGCCGGCGTCCCCACCGTCATCCCGGTCTGGGTGAGCGAGCCCTCGGCGCTCATCGCCTTGCCGATGCCGAAGTCGGCGACCAGGGCCGAGCCTTCGTGCAGCAGGATGTTCTCGGGCTTGACGTCGCGGTGCACCACGTTGTGCCGGTGAGCGTAGTCCAGCGCGGAGGCCACCTCGCGGGTGATGCTGAGGGCTTCTTCCACGGGCAGTTGACGCTCCCGGTCCAGCCGTTCGCGGAGCGAGCTCCCCTCGACCCGGGGCATGGTGTAGTAGAGCAGGCCGTCGGTCAGGCCCGAGTCGTAAACCGGGAGGATGTGGGGGTGGTTGAGTCCGGCGGCCATCTTGATCTCGCGGAGAAACCGCTCGGCGCCGATCTCGGCGGACACTTCGGGGCGGAGGACCTTGAGGGCCACCTGGCGGTCGTGGCGCAGGTCCTGGGCGAGATAGACGATCGCCATGCCGCCCTGGCCCAGTTCCCGATCCAGGGTGTAGCGACCTTCGAGGCCGTGAGTGAGCCGCTCGGCGATGGTGCGCAAGGGGGTCGTTCGTCAGCTTCCCGGTTCGCCGGCGAGCTTGGCGATGCGTTGACGAATGGTGCGGACCCGGGCCTGCTGCTCGGGCTCGGCGTCCTTCCAGAGGTCCACGAACTTGCCGTAGAACTCGACGGCCCTGGCGCGGTCCCCTCGCCCCTCGTACAGCTCACCCAGGCGCTGGTAGATCAGCGGGAGGTCCAGATCCGTCCCCTCCCACCCCGGCACCGGCTGGCTTTGGTATGCCGCGTAAACGGCGAGTGCGGAATCCGCCTCGCCCATCTGCTCGAACGTCAGCCCGATGTCCAGCGCCGTGCAGGCTCGGCATCCGAACAGGCTCTTTGCCGTCCTGAAGTGCCGAAGCGCCTCCGCATGGCGTCCCTCGGCCGCGGCCAGGCGGCCCAATCCCCACTCGCCCGCCCCGTCTCCGCGACGGAACTGCTCGGGAACGACACGCCGATACTCCTCCCGAAGGGCCCGGGCGCGGTCGAGCCGGGCGGCGGTGGCGTAGAAGCCGATCAGCTCGCCGTAGGGCCGGTTGAGGGGAGTGAGCGAGTCGAGCGGCTGGCGCGCGATCGCCCGCTCCACCCGGGTGACGGCCTTGTCCACCTTGCCCCCGACCTGGATGTCCACCAGCCCCAGCCGCAGGGGAATGCTCAAGGAGGCCCGCGGGATGCCGCGGGCCTCCTGGCCCCGCATCGCCTCCAGCGCCTCCTCCTCCGATTGCCTGACCCGTCCCGTGGCCAGGAACGTCCTGGCCTTGATGTTGTGTCCGATCACCCGCCAGAACAGATCGTCCGCCTGGATCAGGGAGTCGGCTTTGGCGCCGGCCAGGTCGAAGCGCCCTCTCGCCTCCTCCACGACGGCGGCGGCTCGGAGTCGATCGTGGGTTCCGGGGATGCGCTCATCCCACTTCGCCAGGGTGGTTTCGGCCTGCGCCCACTGGGCCCGGAGCACGTAGGTGAGCGCCAGGTTGATATAGAACACGCCGATGCTCGACCCGCTGTCCACCGGGGGCCGGAGCACCCGCTCGGCGTCGGCCAGGCGGCCGGCCTCGTTGTACATCGCACCCAGATTGTTGCGCGCGCTGTTCTCGTCCGGCCAGGACGCCAGCACCCGCTCGTAGGCCGCGATGGCCGCGGGCCGGTCGTTGATGCCGTCGAAGTAGTATGCGGTGGCGACCTCGGCCTCGCGGCGGGTCAGCCGGTCGCGCAGCCGGTAGGCTTTCTCGGCGGCCTCGATCTTCTTGGCGGGATCTCCCCCCATGTTGTTGATCACCACCGCGAGCTTGCGCCACGCCATCGCGAATCCGGAATCGAGCGCCACCGCCTGACTCAGCAACCGCGCGGACTCCGAATAGTCCGCGGCATCGGCCGCGCGCTCGGCCTGAGTGAAGAGTCGCAGCGCCTCGAGCGAGGAGGTCGTCACCTGTTCCAGCGGCGGGTCGCTTCGGATGGAGCGGAGCGACTCGCCCACCCCCTCGCGCAGCTTCTTGGAGAGCTTCTCCAACGCCGGGAGGATGCCCGCCGCGTCTCCCGCGGTCTCGCGGCCGGCCAGCAGCGTGGTGCCGTCCGGCGAGAGGAGACGGACGGAGAGGACGTAGGAGCCGGCCAGCATCGCAATCTCGCCGGCGATGACTCCACGCGCGCCCTCCCGCTCGGCCACTTCCCGGGCCACCGCGCCGGTGAGCCTCGCGTTGGGGTCGCGCTCCATGCGGGTCAGCGCGGCCGCGATGTCGCTGGGCTCCAGCAGGCGGATGATGCTCGACTGCGCCAGATCGATTCGGAAGGCCTCCGTGATCGAGGGGCCGAGGGTCGAGTCCGCCGTGGTGTTCTCGAACTCGGCGACGACCAGCTTGTCCCGCTCGTTGAGCACCCCCGCCGAGACCAGCGTGGCGAAGGGACCGACGCCGAGCATGCGGAGCGCCATGAACCCGGCGGCCCCGAGGGTGAGTCCCCCGAACGCCACGCCGCCGCCGGCAATGGCGCCGCGGAGCGTGGTCAGCCGGCCAAGCAGGCCCCCCGGCCGCTCCACCGGCAGCCGCCCCTGCGTGCGGGCCACAAGCAATTCCCGTTCGCGCCGCGCCGCGAAGAGGATCACTGGGAGCCCGAGCACCAGCAGCGCCCCGGCGGTGCTGACGACCCAGTTGGGAAGGCCGAGGCGCTGCACCAGCCACCAGGTGAGCGTGAGCGTCACGAGGGCGGCGAGCCCGAAGAGCAGACCGACCCGCACCGGGTTGGTCTTGCGGAGCGCGGCTTCGGTGCCGGAGGAAATCGCGGGCGTGGCGGAGGTCGGCGCCGATCCCCCGCTCGGGGTGAGCAGCGCCTCGAGATGGGGGACCAGCTCCTCCGCGGTCTGCCAGCGGTCGGCGGGGCGCTTCTCCAGGCAGCGCATCACCAGCCCACCCAGCGCGGCGGGGATCGTGGGCCGGAGCCCGGTGACGGGTTCCGGGGCCTGGGTCACGTGCGCCGCCAGGACGGCTTGCGCGCTCATCCCGCTGAAGGGCGGCCTGCCGGCCAGCATCTCGTACGCCATCGCGCCGAAGGCATAGAGATCCGCGCGATGATCCACGTTGGGCTCCGCCGCGGCCTGTTCCGGGGCCATGTAGGACGGCGTGCCCAGCGCCACCCCCAGCGAGGTGAGCGACTGGGCGCCGGTGGACTCGCTCACCGCCTTGGCCACGCCGAAGTCGGTCACCAGGGCGTGCCTGCCCGAGAGCATCACGTTGTCGGGCTTGATGTCCCGGTGCACCACACCCTTGCCGTGGGCGTAGGCCAGGGCGTCGGCCACCTCGCGGAGCACCTGGAGCGCGTCCTTGACCGGCAGTTCGCCGCCCCGGGCCAGCCGGGTGCGGAGCGACTCGCCCTCGATGTAGGGCATGGTGAACCAGAGCAGGTCGCCCTGGGATCCCGCGCTCAGAAGGGGGACGATGTGGGGGTGCTGGAGCCGGGCGGCGAGCTGGATCTCCCGCCGAAAGCGATCGACGTTGACGCCGGCCGACATTTCGGGCGGAAGGACCTTGATGACCACCTGGCGCCCCAACTCGACTTCATCGGCCAGGAAGACCCGGGACATGCCGCCGCCCCCCAGCTCTTTTTCGAGCTGGTAGGCGGTTCCCAGGGCTGCCTGGAGGCGGTCGCGAAGCTCCGTCAAGTACTCCTACGGGGGATGGACAAACCTATCCCAGGCCTCGGCGGGGGGCCAGCCGCGCCAACTCGTTGCCGACGCCCGCGGGAACCTGGACGGGCCAGGGCGCTAGCGGTGGATGTAGGGGCCTTGCAGGACTACCCGAGCTTGCGGAATCCGTCCATGAACGCTATTGAGGAGGCTTCCACAAACGCGCATGGAGCCCCGATGCCCCGGCATCTCCCCGCCTTGTTCCCGTTCCTGGCAGGTGCGCTCGCCATGACCACGCTGCCGAGCGGGGCCGCGCCGCCGCGCTCCGCGCTGGCCGTGGCGAACCGCAACGACAACCGTGAAGCGGCGGGGGACCTTCGCGACGGAAGACTCGACGTCGCGCTTCGGATCGCGCCGGCGGCGTGGCACCTGTTGGGTACGGACCAGCCGCCGGGCCAGGTGCTGGCGTTCTCGGAAGGGACGGGATCGCCCAGCATTCCGGGACCGCTGCTCCGGGTGCCGCTGGGCACGACGATGCGGGTCCGGGTCAGCAACAGCAGCGACCAGCCCCTGGTGGTGCGCGGGCTCTCCTCGCGCCGGGCGGCGGCCATGGACTCGCTGCCGCTCGGGCCCGGCGAAACGGGCACCGCCGAGTTCACCGCGGACGCGGCGGGGACGTTCTACTACTGGGCGAGCGCGCCGGGCCAGGCGATGCCCGCCTGGCTCTTCGAGAACAGCCAGCTCTACGGCGCCTTCATCGTCGACCCGCCCGGCGCGGATCCCGCGCGGGACCGAGTGTTCATGATCGGCATCTGGGTGGACGGGAAGCTCAGCAACGGCGAGCCCGACTTCAGCCGCGCGTTCGCCGTCATCAACGGCCGTCCGTGGCCCCACACCGAGCGGCTGGAGTATCAGATGGGCGACTCGGTGCGCTGGCGCTGGATCAATGTGTCCGAAGCGCCCCACCCGATGCACCTGCACGGCTTCTACTACCGGGTCGAGGCCCGCGGCGACCTGCAGCGCGACACCACGTATTGGACCGCCGAGCAGCGCATGGTGGTGACCGAGAAGCTGGAGCCCGGAGCCACCATGGCGATGGCCTGGTCACCGGATCGGCCGGGCGGCTGGGTCTTCCATTGCCACCTCAACTGGCACGTGGTCTCCAATCCCCGGATGGGCGAGGCGGCGCTGTCCGCCGAAGAGCGGGAGCACGAGATCCTGGCGGGACACCCGGCCCACCAGCCGGAGCGGCATGTCGAGACCGGGATGGGCGGCCTGATGATGGGGCTGTATGTGCACCCGCCCGCCGGATACCGCAGCTCAATCCAGCCCCGCGAGGTGCACCAGCTCTACGTGCAGGCCGACTCGGCGCCCGGCAGCGAGGCGATGCGCTTCGGGTACGTGCTGCGGCAGGGCGCGGAGCCCGCGCGCGATTCGGTGCAGCTCCCCGGCCCGACCATTGTCCTGCGCAAGGATCAGCCCACCTCGATCTGGGTCCACAACCGGAGCCCCGAGCCGACCCAGGTGCATTGGCATGGGCTGGAGCTCGACAGCCCCTTCGACGGCGTGGTGGGCGTGGGCGGCATGGCGGGACGGCCCACTCCGCCGATCATGCCCGGCGATTCGTTCGAGGTGCGGGTCACCCCGCCCCGAGCCGGCAGCTTCATGTATCACACCCACGTCAACGACATCCGCCAGATGAGCCGCGGCCTCTGGGGCGCGCTGGTGGTGCTGGAGCCCGGGGCGGCGTGGGACCCGGCGAAGGACCACGTCTTCATGATCGGGGAGAGCATCGAGTTCGAGCCGATCCTGAACGGGACGGCGAGGCACGACACGGTGCGGCTCGAGGCCGAGGCATCGCACCGCTTCCGGCTGATGAACATCGCGATGGGCGGTCCCAACCTGGAGTTCTGGCTGGTGGGGAAGGGTGCGCCGGTGCTGTGGACCCCGCTGGCAAAGGACGGTCACGACCTTCCGGGCTGGCAGCGCCGGCCCGCGCGCGCCACCCAGACGGTGAGCATCGGCGAGACCTTCGACTTCGACGTGACGCTCGAGCGTCCCGGCGGGTACACGTTGGAGGTGCGTCGCGGCAACGGGTCCTTGCTGACCGGCGTCCCGGTCCAGGTCCAGGCCAAGGTCCCCACGGCCGCGCAGCAGATCGCCGCCGCGCTGTTGCCGCTGCCCGCGCAGATGCGGGACAGCGCCGCGGTGCTGGGCTACAGCCGGGCCGGCGAATTGGGCGAGCTGCGCCAGGGAAGCAACGGGATGATCTGTCTGGCGGACGACCCGAAGATCCCGGCGTTCCACGTCGCCTGCTACCACGCGAGCATGGAGCCGTTCATGGCTCGCGGCCGCGCGCTGCGGAAGAGCGGCGTGGCCGACTCGCTGGTGGACACCGTGCGCTACAAGGAAGTGGGGGAGGGCACGCTCAAGATGCCCGAGCACCCCGCCTCGCTCTTCTCCTTGAGCGCGCCCGCGGGGAGCTGGAATCCGGAGACCAATGAGGTGACGGCGGGCCGGCCGCTCTACGTGGTGTACATCCCGGGCGCCACCGAGGCCTCGACTGGGATTCCCACGACGCCGCAGGTGGGCACCCCGTGGCTAATGTTCCCGGGGACGCCCAAGGCCCACATCATGTTCATCCCGCGGATGTAGCCCGGGAGCGGGCGCCGACCCGCTCCCATCCCATGGTTACGTGCTCAGCCGACTGCCGCTTTCATCGGCAGCTCGGTATGCCCCAACTGCGTCATCAGCGAGACCTGATCGTAGTAGATGCCGCACTCGGCGATCCGGCCCTGCTCATCGAAGCGGACGACCTCGCAGAAGGGGAGATTCATCCGCTTGCCGGTCTCGGGCAGAGGGCCGAGCGGGCCGTCGTTGGTGCCGCGCCCGATGAACTCGGCGATCACCACGTTGCCGGCGTCGATGTACTTCGGTTTGGTGACTTCGGCGTCCGAGAACGCCGAGGCCCATCCTTCCAGGAATTCACGGAACCCCGCATGGCCCTTGAACGTGTGGTCGCGGGCGTGGTCGTGGTACGTGACGTCCTCACGGACGTTCTTCAGGAGTGCATCGAAGTCACGATTGTTGAACGCCTGATGCGAGGCGCGGAAGGTGTTCAGGTTCTGAGATGGCATTGCGGCCTCCTGTTGCTGCGAAAAACCGGGATGGGAGCGAGCGGCATACCTCCGTGTTCGGGGCAGTCCAGGGAACCTAGCAGGGGAGGGTCAGGGAGCGAAGGGGTACCCCGGCCGCCGAAAACCGATCAGCACTCCACGAGCGGATTCCAGTCGGCGAACAGGCCCGAGGGACTTTCCAGCCACACCCACACGTGGAGATACCAGATGTTCAGCGACGGCGCCGGTTTGAGGCGTTGTCCCATGAGCATCGGCGGCTGCTTCGTCGGCGGCCACGCCGAGAACGGAACGATGTACTCCACCCCGTTGAGCCGGTACCGGCCGTCGGGCAGCCGCTCGTACACCAGGATCTCCGGGCGCTCGACCTCGAGCCGGTCATCGAGCAGCCCATCGTTCTGGTGGTGGTAGCCCATCGCGCCCTGCGGCGGGTTCTCCACGCACCGCCCACCGTCACGCCGGTATCCAGCGGCAACCGCCCGGTCAAGCGACTTGAAGGCGGCTGTCGCGGCGCGAATCCGGACCAGGTCCTGGTCGACCGCCTGGCCGGGGCCGGCCATCGGGGCCGTCTCGTGGTGCGAATGGGTCTCGGCCCCGGTGCCCTTCAGTCTGGTGTCCGTCGCGATCCAGTTCGCTTCCCACGTCCTGCCCCCGTCAGCCGGGACGGGAGCGAGGGGAACGACACCGGCGATGATGGACAACAACAACCGCCCGGGCCGGCGGCCTCTGACCAGATACCACACGATGGTCTCCCCGTGATCCTTTCCGGAAATATCGGGAAGACCGGTAATCCCGCCAGCGCCACCGGGCCTGGAGGGGACATGACCACTTGCGGCGCCCTGCCCGGGGAGCCCTCGAGGGGTCGGTGGGGTTCTCCTAGTATCGTTCCGGCATGGCCACGCTGCACCTGGCGATCGACCGGGATACAGGCACCCCGCTCCACCGGCAGGTCTATGAGGGGCTCCGGCAGGCGATTCTGGGCGGCCGACTCCGCCCGGGACAGCGGGTCCCTTCCACCCGCGGCCTGGCCACGGATCTGGGAATCTCGCGGCTCCCGGTGCTGACGGCGTACGATCAGCTGTTGCACGAGGGGTACCTCACGGGCCGCACCGGGTCGGGGACCTTCGTCAGCGAGGGGGTGCCGGACGATCTCCTGCGGCCGCCGGCGCGCACCGGGGGCACCCCGCGTGCCCCGCACTCTTCGTCCACCCGTCCGCCGCCCGCCAATCGCGACCAGGCCCTGGGTCCCTTTCAAATCGGCCTCCCGGCAGTGGACGAATTCCCGCGGACCGTGTGGGCCCGGATGGTCGCGCGCCACGCGCATGCCATGGCGCCGGCGCAAATGGCCTACGGCGATCCGGCGGGCCTCGCCGAGCTGCGGGTGGCCGTTGCGGAACATCTCCGTGCCGCACGGGCGGTGCGCTGCGAAGCCGACCAGGTGCTCATCGTGTCGGGATCCCAGGCGGCCCTTCGCCTGGCCGCCGCTGTGCTGCTGGCGCGGGGCGACCGCGTGGCCATCGAGGAGCCGGGCTATTTCGGGGCGCAAACCGCGCTCTCGGCGGGCGGTGCCGAACTGGTTCCGGTGCCGGTGGACGCCGAGGGCATGATGATCGCGTCGCTCCGGCGTCGCGGGGGACGGGTGCGGGCGGCGTACGTCACCCCGTCGCATCAGTATCCGCTCGGCCCATCGATGACCGCGTCGCGAAGGTTCGCCTTGCTGGATTGGGCGGAGCGCCGGAACGCCTGGGTACTGGAGGACGACTACGACAGCGAGTTTCGCTACGTCAGCCGCCCGATCGGCGCGCTCCAGGGGATGGACGCGCACGAGCGGGTGGTGTACATCGGCACCTTCAGCAAGGCGCTCTTTCCCGCGGTCCGGGTCGGCTACCTGGTCGTGCCGCCGTCGCTCCGGCAGCGCTTTGTGAGCGCCCGCGGGGCGTTCGACATGTTCACCCCGACGCTGACTCAACTGGCGCTGGCGGAGTTTCTCCGCGGCGGGCACTTCGCCCGGCACCTGCGTCGCATGCGCGGGATCTATCTGGCACGTCGCGACGCGCTGCTCGCGGGTCTGGGCCGGCACTGCACCCCCGCCCTCACGATCTCCAATGCCGACGCCGGGCTCCACGTGGCAGGCTTTCTAGCCGACCGCATCGACGATCGTGACGTGGTGCGACGGATGAGCCGCCGCGGCCTGACTGCCATGGCCCTTTCCACGTGCTTCGTCGGCGCGGCCCGCCGGAGCGGATTGTTGCTCGGATTCGGCGCCTCGACCCCGCAGCGGCTGTCGGAGGCGACCCGCGTCCTGGGCGAGGTGTTACGCGGCGAGGATCAGGCCTCGCCCACGTCCCGGAAATGGAGGACCCACGATGTCTCCGCCTGAAGCAGGCTCGACAGCGGGCGAACGGCACATCGTGCCGCCGGAACCCGGGGATGAGCTGCTCGACCGGTTCATGCCGGCGTACGACGTGGTCGAACGGCACGGAGCCCGGGTTCCCGCGGCGGCCGACGTGGCGCTTGCCGCCGCCCAGGCGCTGGACCTGCAGGCCTCGCCTCTGATCCGCGCCCTCTTCAGGGCGCGCGAGTTGCTGCTGCGAAGCAAGCCCGCAGTCCGCGTCCGGCCGCCGGGCCTGGTGGCGGAGCTGCTCTCGCTGGGCTGGGGTGTGCTCGCCGAGCGGCCGGGGCGAGAGATCGTGCTCGGGGCCGTCACAAAGCCCTGGGAGGCCAACGTGACCTTTCGCGCCCTGCCGCCCGGCGAATTCGCGGCCTTCGACACACCCGGGTTGGTCAAGATCGCGGTGACGCTGCGCGCGGACCCGCTGGGGCCCGGCGCCTCGATGTTTCGCACGGAGACCCGGGTGGCGTGCACCGACCCGGTGTCGCGTGCGAGGTTCCGGCGCTACTGGCTCCTCGTCTCGACCGGGGTCCGCCTGATTCGGCGCTCGATGGTCCGTTCGCTCAAACGCAAGCTGGCGACCGCGGGGCGGTGAGCGCCGCCCGCCTCACGGCTCGGTGTGGTAGATCTTCGCCACGATGCGCCAGCCCTCGGCGAATCGGTAGAGGCTCATGTAGTCGGTATAGACGTGGCGTCCGTCGAACATGATCTCGACCCGTGCCACCGCTGCCGAGCCCGACACGCTGACATCGGGGATCCGATGGGTCACGGCGCGGCGCGACGGGGTGCCGGGCGCGGGCATGCGCGCGATCCAGTCCTCGATCGTGACGTTCACCACGCTGTCGCTCTGGAGCACCTTCATCACGAACGCCGGATGGAACCCGGCGCGGATGTCCTCGCGGCTCCCGTTCTTGTGGATGCCCTCGACGTAGGCCGAAACGATCACGCGGCGGATCGCCTCGGCGTCGGCGGCGGCCGATTGCCCGGCGGCGGTTTCCGCAGGATGCAGGGCCAGGGGCAGGAGGATCGCGGCGGCGGCGAGGAGGCTGGAACGGCGCATGGTGGTTGTTCCTCCGAAGGGTCCGGGTGCCGGCTTCACGGGGCGCGGTCCCATACCAGTCGGGTGAGGGCGGCGGGAAGTTTCAGCGCGCGTTGCGGCGCAAGCGCCGGAGCTCCGCCTCCGCCGCGATGAACCCGAACGCCGGCCAGCCGTCCGTCGCCCGCACCGCGCGCTGGAAATGCAGCCGCGCGTGCGCCGTGTCGCCGCGGACCAGATACCAGTTCCCGACGCCGTAGCTCAAGGTCGCGATGGTGATGTCGTCGCTGTCCGCCGCGGTGATCACCTCTTCGGGGCCGGTCTCGCCACGGTAGAGCCGGAGGCGGCGGGCGTAGGCGTTGTCCACCGGCAGCGAGTCGGGCCGCCGGGCCAGCATGGCGGCGGCGTCCGCCGTGCGTCCCGCCCGGGACAGCGACATCCAGAGCCAGTCGGTGGAGCCGGCCAGCTCGCCGGGGTTCGGTGCGTGGGGGTGCGCCCGCGCGAACGATTCCGCCGCCCCGGCGAAATCTCCGCGCACGTAGCGGACGATGCCCAGGTGATAGAGTACGCCGTAGTTCGCCGGGTCCAGGTCGAGCCCCCGGGTCAGGTCCGCCTGCGCACGATCCAACTCGCGCACCGAGAGCAGGCGATGGCCGCGCCAGCGGTAGAGCATCGGATCGTCGGGCGCGATGGCGAGCCCCCGGGTGAAGGTCTCGATCGCCTCGCGGTACTGCCGCACCGCGGCCTGGGCCAGACCGAGCTGAAGGACCAGGGTGACGTTCCGCGGCTCGGCGGCGAGGGCCCGCTCGGCGCGGGCGATCGCCCCGGTGTCGGGTTCGGAGCGATACTCGACCCCCGGGGGCGAGCGGTACTGGACCGACTGGGCGAGGGCCGGCGCCGGCGCGAGCAGCAGCGCCGCGGCAAGCGGCGCTGCACGGAGGTCCGGCCGGATACGTGTCGGGCGCGTGCTCATGCCGCCCCCCGGCCGTCCTGCGCGATCGCCTTGGAGCCGAACGCGTCGCGCAGCGTGGCGCGGAGGGCCTCGGGTTCCGAGGAGTAGAGCAGGGCGTGGGCGCCGATGACCGCCATGAGTCACCTCGCGGAGGGTCAGGACCGACCTTATATATGTCCCGCTACGGGTCCAGCCGATAGCCCGTCTTCCAGACGGTAACGATGTGACCGGGTTCGGACGGGTTCGGCTCCAGCTTGCGGCGCAGCTCGGCGATATGACTGTCGACGGTCCGGCTCATCACCTCGCTCTCGTACCCCCAGACCGTGGCCAGCAGCTCCGCCCGGCTCGCCACCTTTCCCTTCCGGCGATACAGGGCGAGTAGAAGGTCGAAGGCGCGGGGTGTGAGGGTGACCTGGCGACCATTTCGCCGGACTGTGCGGGCCTCCACGTCCACCTCGCACCCCGCGATCCGGAAGGTCTCACCCGCCGGGTGCCGGGCGCCGTATCGCTTGAGGAGCGAGCGCACCCGTTCAAGCAGCTCGAGCAGCCCGAAGGGCTTGGTCAGATACTGGTCGGCGCCGGCGCGGAACCCGCGGATGCGATCGCCCTCTTCGCCCAACGCGGTCAGAATGAGCACGGGCCCCTCAAAGCCGTCCCGCCGGATTCGCTCCAGAACGGCGAAGCCGTCGAGCGCCGGCAACATGATGTCGAGGAGTACGAGGTGCGGCCGGTTCGCCCGGGCCGCGGCTAGTCCGCTTGTGCCGTCGTGCGCGGTTGCGACCTGGTACCCCTCCACTTCCAGGTTGTAGGCGATCGACCGCGCCATCTCCCGGTTGTCCTCGATGAGGAGCACGCGGGGCGTCACGGGACGTGCTCTCCGAGCGGCAGGGCGACGCAGACCACCGCTCCGCCCCCCGGCGCGTCCTCGATCCAGGCCGAGCCGCCGTGGCCCTCGACAATGTCGCGGACCACCGCGAGGCCGATGCCGCTCCCCGCCGTCTCTGACGCTTCCGCCTGGTCACCTCGCTCGAACGGTTCCCACACCCGCCGGCGCTCGGCGGGAGGTATCCCCGGGCCCTCATCCTCCACCGCAAGGATCGCGCGCCCGTCCCGGACCTCGAGCCGCACGGTCACCGTCTGCGCCTCGGGTCCGTACTTGGCGGCGTTGTCGAGCAGATTGTGCAGCACGCGGCGAAACGCCGATCGATCGGCGGCGACCACGACACCGGGTTCGACGGCGGTGCGCAGCAGGGTGGCGCGCGACCCGAGCAGGGCGCGGAACTCCTCCACCACCGCGCCGGCCTCCTCGCCGACGTCCACGGGCGCCATCGCGCGGCCAGGCCCGTTCGCCGGTGCGCCGAAGCGGAGTAGGTTCTCGACCAGACCCGTGAGGCGCGTGGTCTCGCGGCTCATGTCCTCCACGGTACGGCGCCGAACCGCGGGATCGGCCGCGCGGTCCAGTAGCAGTGTGTCGAGGGCCAGGCGCTGGAGGGCGAGAGGGGTCCGCAGCTCGTGCGATACCCCCGCCACGAAGTCGCCCCGCAGCCTGCCGAGCGCGTGGGCGCGGCGCAGCTGACTTGTCGCCACCAGGAGCAGGCCCAGGGTGAGGGCGAGCAGCGCCAGGAGCAGCGGGAGATTGGAGCGGGGCAGGCCGCCGATGACGAGCTGCGCTCCGCTGCCCTCGACCGTGGCGATGCGGATCCCCAGCGCTCCCCAGCGGGCCGGCAGCGTCTGTCCGACCGCGCGCGCACCCGGCGCCGGAGCGGACGCCAGCAGCGGCGCACCGCCTGCGCGCACCTCGATCGCCAGGAGGCCCGCGTTGTCGGCGCCCCGGGTGACGGCGGGCGGAAGCAGCGGGCTGGCACGGAACGTCGAGTCCAGCACGGCCCGGATCCCCCGCTCCGGAAGCGGTATCGCGTAGATCACGGTGTCTCCCCCGGACCGGCGCCAGGTGTAGGCCACGAGCACCGCGCCGCCGTTCCCTGGCAGGACGGCCAGGGCCGAGTTCCATTCCGCCTTGAAGACCGCGCGCGCGTGGGCGGCCAGCCCGGCGCGAAGCCACTCGGCCGCCGCGCCCCCGGACATGACCCCCGCGGTGTCGAGCGGGCCTCCGCCGAGCGCGAATCGGAGCGCGCCCTGTACCCCGGTCGCGAAGCCGCCGGGACACCCGGGCTCCGGGTGCTTGTGACCCAGGAGAAGCATCTCCGCGGTGAGGGGACGGCCGGACACGTCGGCGGGAGGGTGCGCGGGGTGCAGCAGGTGCTCCAGCAGGGCGGCGATGCGCTCGCCGGCGTGTCGAGTGTAGCTCCACGCCGCGACGGAGGAGTAATCCTCGAGCAGGCGCGACACGGTGGCACGCTGGGAACGGACCGCCCCGATCGCCTGGTAGCTGAGCAGGGCCGTAGCCCCCAGGCCGAGCACCAGGAGCAGAATGCTGGCGCGGGGAGCCCTGGTTCTCTGATGTCTCACACCCGTGCCTCCTTGCCGAGTGATCCCTCCAAATCTAGGGCCGAGGGGCGTCACAATTCTCTCACACTTTTCTGACCGGCCGTCCACCGTCCGTGATGCCGGGAGCGGTACTGTAAAGGGATGAGGCTACCGCGTAGGGTTCTCGCGACAGCCGGTCTCGTCCTCGCGGCCGGGGTCGCGGCCCCGGGCGGGGATCCGGGGCTTCCAACCCGGCATGGGTTCGCCGGCACGGCGTTGCAAGAGGCCCCCGGTCCGGGCGCCGTCGACCGGATGCCGGTCCAGGGCCGTGTCACCGTGGAACCGGATGTCCTGATCAGCCGCGACAACGACCGCCCGCACGTGGAGCCGGTGATCGCGGTCAAGCCCGGCTCGATGCGGCATCTGCTGGCCGGGGCCATCAGCTACGCCCGGCCGCAGGGCGGGACGATGTGTCGCGGGTATCGCTCGGAGGACGGAGGGGCTCGGTGGTCGGTGATCGACTTTCCGGAGCAGGTGGCGTACGGCGGCGCCGATCCCATCGTGGGCTACTCGCCCGCCGGGACGGCCTTCTTCGTCTGTCTCGCCTACCTGCCCGATGAGGTCGGGCGCACGCGAGCCGCCGCGGTCATCAACCGGTCCGTGGATGGGGGAGCCACCTGGCGTCTTGCGTACAGCACGCCGTCCTCGGAGGACGCGCCGGTCCTGGCCTTCGACTTCACCACCGGGCCCTTCGCGGGCCGGGCCTACCTGGCGACCCTCGGCGGGCCCGACAACGCGGTGCGGGTCTATCGCTCCCGGGACGACGGCCGGACCTGGACCGGGCCGGTGATCGCCGCGATGCCGCCGGAGGGCAGAGGCTACGGCGCAATGCCGCCGGCGGTGCTCCACGACGGGACCGTCGTGGTGCCGTTCATCGACTTCGCGACCCGAGGCATCGCCGAGAACGCCGCCAGCGTGTCGCACCTGCACATCGTGCTGTCCAGCGATGGAGGGGTGACGTTCGGCGCCCCGGTCCGGGGGCCGGGGGTTCGCGAGCCGATGGAGCTCGGCGACCCTCGCTACCGTCTGAGCCGCTCTCGCGTGCAGTTCGTGGCAGATCCAAGGCCGGACGGACCGTTCCACGCGCTGTGGACCGGCGCCGCGGGCGGCGTGCTCCGCATCATGAGCAGCAACTCCTTCGACCGCGGGCGGAGCTGGTCACCGCCGCGCCCGGTCGATCCCGCGGCCCCGGCGCACGCGCTCCAGTATCAGCCGCACGTCGCGATCAATGCGCGCGGCGTGCTGGGAGTGGCCTGGTCGGACACGAGGGCCGCCCGGGACGGAAGCCTGTTCCAGGAGTACTTCGCGGCGTCCATGGACAGGGGCCGGACGTTCACGGCGCCGGTGGCCGTCTCCAGTGTGGCCGGCGCCGCGGAGGGGAGCGGCAACCTGACGCCCCAGCCGGTCACGTTCAACGGTATGGCGGGCGAGCGGCGCATGGCGTTCACATCGGCACTGGCCCGCTGGCCCCACGGCGGCGACTACCTCGACATGGCCGTCGACGGTGCGGGCCGGTTCCGGCCGATCTGGGCGGACGCGCGGTCCGGCGCCTTCCAGCTATACACCGCGCGGATCGCGGTCGATACCGGCCTTGCCGCGGCGGCGGCTGCCCCGGCCGATTCGGCGGTGGAGGTGACCCCCGACATCGAGTTTGTCCTGGATCCCGGAAGCTTCGACAACAAGTCGGGCGAGGCGGTGCTTCGGGTCCGGCTCCGGAACCGCTCGGCGCGCCCCATCGGCGGGCCGCTCGTAGTCGAGATCCGCGGATTTGGGTCGGGGCGTGGCAGCGACCACCGCGAGTTCGCGCCCGAGGTGCTGAACGCGGTGAACGGCGTGCGGGGCGCGGGGGCGCGATTCGAGTATGACAAGGCGCTTGGCAGCGACCGGGTGCTCGCCCCGGGCGAGTCGAGCGGTGCGCTTGCCTGGCGGCTCCGGGTGCCCAACCCGCGCCGCGTTCCGGACCTCCACCTGCACGTCCTCAGCCGGGGCGCAGAGCGCGGGACACCCCGCTGATCGCGCCGGTCTACGACCCGCCGCCCGCGCCGCCTTCGGGCGCCGGCAACGGCGACGCCAGGTTCCAGAGGTCGTGCGCGGCCTTCCACGCCCCGTCGGCCTGCCGTTCCCAGATGACCAGATAGCGCGAGGTGTCGGTCACCGTGGCGTCGCCGGCGGTGATCGTCAGGATCCAGCGTCCGCGGCTCACCGCCCAGTCGCCCGCCACCAGCACGCTGTCGGTGATACTGGTGGCATCGTTCACGGTCATCATGGCGAGCATGCTGCGGGTCCACTCTTCGATCGCGGCGGTGCCCGTGACGGGCGGCGCGTTCGGGGGGACCAGCGTGCCGCCGGCCGTCAGGAACGCTGCGCCGCGCGCGACGTCGCCGGCCTGGAAGGCGGCGGCCCACTGCGCGGTCGCGTCCACGATCGCGGCGGCATCCGCGCCGTAGTCCGGGGTGGCCGCGGGCTGCGCGCAGGCGAGCCCCGCGAGCAGGGTGGCACTCCACACGATCGGCCTCATGGGTCCTCCGGGTGAGAGTTCTCCTAGTGGACTGTCTCTCAAGCCGCGCTAGTACGGATGCGGCGCTTGGGATTGGAGTAGACCCAGCGAAAGGGCCGACAGGTCTTGTTGTGGAGTCGGATGTACTGCATCAGCTTGCGGCGCAGGTC
>Ga0299906_10000311_pt1 | contig 47513 bp, 41 predicted proteins | sample RVTome_14_FD_200259 | JGI IMG/M metagenome (GOLD analysis project Ga0299906, IMG submission 200259) | Soil microbial communities from uranium-contaminated site in the Upper Colorado River Basin, Wyoming, United States - RVT145D125 (version 2) ... | reverse complement strand
CCTTGAGGACTTGGAGTGCCTTGCCTAACTCCGCCGTCTCCTTGCCGTTCTCCAGCTGAGAGAGGAATTTCGTCCCCACCCCGGCAAGACCGGCAGCCGACTCTTGGAGTGCTCCGACCTCGCGCCGTTTGTGGCGAATCAGCCGGCCGATCTCCGCAGCGGTGGCTACTTTGCCGTAAGGGATATTAACGGCGCTCCCGGACTCCTTCTTATTCATCATGCCCATCTGCTCCTGGATTGGTGGCTCAGCGACCCACTTGTTCGTACGGACATTTATCCAGAAAAACACCGACCGTGTCAAGATTTTTGTTCGCTCGGACATATTTTGTCTAAGAAGAAAAATTCACCCAGATTCATTCCCGTACGGACATATTAATATTGACTTCTGCCCACTCCTTCAGAGTCCTCATCTTCCGCCCTACAAGATATAAGTATCATAAACTATTGGCTTTTTATCCACTGTCACTTGCCTGGCCGCTAGCTTGTTGTAGCGACAAACAACATAAAAAGCCCGCAAATCCGAGGACTTGCGGGCTTTATTGTTGTTTTTGTGCTCACCTGCTCTACCGACTGAGCTACCGGGGATCGATCGATAGGGAGGGAATATAAGGGATTGCTCCCCTGCTGTCAAGCAATTTATCCGCCACCTTTTTTCAGATCAACGAGAATCTGTTTGGCCACCGCCTTAAGTGTCTCGAACACGCCCTCGCCGGTGGTGGCGCAGGCCTCGAACTCGGGGACACTGTCGGGGTTGAGCAGATTGCGCAATTCTACCACGCTGGTTAGGTTGGGCAGGTCGCGTTTGTTGTACTGAATGACGAAGGGGAGCTTTTCCAACTCGTAGCCCTGCTCCTCAAGGTTGACCTTGAGGTTTTCCAGGCTCTCGATGTTGGCGTCGAGGCGTTCCTCCTGCGAATCGGCGACGAAAACGACACCGTCCACCCCCTTGAGGATGAGCTTGCGGGATGCGTCGTAGAAGACCTGTCCGGGAACGGTGTAGAGGTGAAAGCGGGTCTTGAAACCGCGGATCTCGCCGAGCGCGAGGGGGAGAAAGTCGAAAAAAAGGGTCCGTTCCGTCTCGGTGGCCAGGGAGATCATCTTCCCCTTCGCCTCGGGAGCGGTCTTCTGGTAGACGTACTGCAGATTGGTGGTCTTGCCGCACAGGCCGGGGCCGTAATAGACGATCTTGCAGTTGATCTCGCGCGACGCGTAGTTGATGAAAGCCATGCCAGGCTACCCCGTCATCTGAAGAGATTGTCGATGTCGTCGTCGGTGATCTCAGCAAAGGGACTTTGATTACTACCCGACTTCTCCATCTCCTGGGCCTTGCGGGCCAGGTCTTCGAAGACCACTCCCAGCTCGTCGCTGGCCTTTTTAACCCGCAACCGTACCAGACCAAGGGAGCTGCGCTGGTCGAAGATCACCACCAGGATCACCCGCCCGGCGACAATCGAAATATGCAGGTTGTCCTTTTCCCCCTCGTGAAAGAGGATGGAAAACTCCTTCTCACCGATCAGCTTGGCCAGACCACCGGTCGCAGCGATATTGCCGGCTGTCAGCGAGGCGAGGCTGGTGGTGTCGAGATGTTCGGTTTCCCCAACGGCGGAGATCAACTGACCGTTCTTGTCCACCAGGAAGATGACCTTGGAGTTGGACTCGCGCAGCAGCTTCTCGATAACGGCGTTTATTCTCTTGAGCTCCTCGTCATACATGACGAAGGTAGACTGAGGGCCAAACATGTGCTCGCTCCTTGAAGGGTTTTCCGCGCCAGGGGTTTTTATAGCATCGATACCTTGAACTATCAAGGGGTTTTCAGCGCCGGGGAAATGCAGCGGGCAAGACAAAAAAGAACTCCCAGCGAGATATCCGCCAGGAGTTCTTTTGACGTTCAGGGATTTCGCCTGTTACTTCTTGCTGCCGCAGTCGGCCTGCATTTCGGCCAACTTTTTATAGAGGTCGTAACGCGTGGCGGTGACCTTGTTGGCCTCTTCCATCAGCTTGGCAGCCACCTCGGGATTGGCCTTCTGCAGGACCCGGTAGCGGTTCTGCTTCTGGGCATATTCCGCGAAGGAGATGGTCGGCTCCTTGGAGTCGAGCTGCAGGGGGTTCTGCCCCTGGTCGGCCAGCCGCGGGTCGTAGCGGAACAGCGGCCAGTGACCGGCGGCTACGGCCTGCTTGCAGCCGTCCACTGCTGAGGCCATGTCGATGCCGTGAGCGATGCAGTGGGTGTAGGCGATGACCAGCGAGGGGCCGTCGTAGGCGTCGGCCTCGAGCATCGCCTTGACTGCCTGGGCGGGGTTGGCCATCGACACCTTGGCGACGTAGATGTTGCCGTAGGTCATGGCGATCATGCCGAGGTCCTTCTTCGGCATGCGTTTGCCGCCGGCGGCGAACTGCGCCACGGCGCCCAGCGGGGTCGCCTTGGAGGCCTGGCCGCCGGTGTTGGAGTAGACTTCGGTGTCGAGCACCAGCACGTTGACGTTCTCGCCGGAAGCGAGGACGTGGTCGAGACCGCCGTAGCCGATATCGTAGGCCCAGCCGTCGCCGCCGTGGATCCAGACCGTTTTCTTGACCAGGTAGTCGGCAACATTGATCAGCTGTTTGGCCTCGGGATCGGTGCAGCTCACCAGAGCCTTTTTCAGCTTGCCGACCCGCTCACGCTGGGCTTCGATCCCTTCCTGGGTGCTCTGGTCGGCAGCCAGGATTTCCTGCATCAGTGCCTTGTCGGCCTCGCAGACCTTGCAGCCGCAGTCGATGATCCGCGCGAGCATCTCGCGGGCGTACTCGGCGCTTTTGTCGACCGCCAGGCGCATACCGAAGCCGAATTCGGCGTTGTCCTCGAACAGCGAGTTGCTCCAGGCGGGCCCCAGGCCGTCCTTGCGGGTGGTCCAGGGAGTGGTGGGGAGGTTGCCGCCGTAGATCGAAGAGCAGCCGGTGGCATTGGCCACCAGCATGCGGTCGCCGAAGAGCTGGGAGCAGAGTTTGACGAAAGGAGTTTCGCCGCAACCGGCGCAGGCGCCGGAGAACTCGAACATCGGCGGCAACAACTGGCTCCCCTTGAGGCTGGAGCGGTTGATCAGCGCCGGGTCGGTATCGGGCAGCGCCAGGAAGAAGTCCCAGTTCTTTGCCTCCTGCTCACGCAGAGGGGGCTGGAACTGCATGTTGATCGCCTTGTGATTGGGATCTTCCTTGCTCTTGGCCGGGCAGTTGAACACGCAGGCGCCGCAGCCGGTGCAGTCCTCCGGAGCCACCTGCAGGGTGAATTTGCTGCCGGCCATCTCCTTGCCCTTGGCCTCGCAGGACTTGAAGGTCGCAGGGGCGCCGGCCAACTGGTCCGCCGCGTAGATTTTCATGCGGATGGTGGAATGGGGGCAGACAAAGGAGCAGATGCCGCACTGGATGCAGATCGCCTCATCCCAGACCGGAATGTTGACGGCGATGTTGCGCTTTTCGTACATGGCCGTACCGGTCGGGAAGGTTCCGTCGGCCGGCATGGCCGAAACGGGAACGCCGTCGCCAAGGCCGTCGATCAGGGGGCCGAGAGTATTGCGCACGAACTCGGGTGCCTCACTGCCCAGGCCGAGCTTCATCCGCAGCTGGCTGTCGGCGACGGCAGGAACGGCAACCTCCTGGATGTTCTCCAGGGCGACGTCGACGGCCTTGTTGTTCATGGCCAGCACCTTCTCGCCGGCCTTGCCGTAGCTCTTGACGATGGCGTCCTTGATCTCGCGGATAGCCAGATCGAGGGGGATGATGTTCGAGATTTTGAAGAAGGCGGTCTGCATGATGACGTTGATGCGGGGACCGAGGCCAATTTCATTGCCGAGGCGCACGCCGTCGATGACGTAGAACTTGAGTTTCTTGTCGATGATGCTCTGCTGCACTTCTTTAGGCAGATGCGCCCAGATTTCGTCCTTGCCGAAGGGGCTGTTGAGCAGGAAGGTGGCCCCTTGCTTGGCACTCTTCAGCATGTCGTACTTCTCGAGGAAGGAGAAGTTGTGGCAGGCAACGAAATCGGAGCTGTCGATCAGGTAAGGAGAGCGGATCTCCTCCTTGCCGAAGCGCAGGTGGCTGGTGGTCATGCTGCCGGCCTTCTTGGAGTCGTAGACGAAGTAGGCCTGCACGTTGTTGTCGGTCGTCTCGCCGATGATCTTGATCGAGTTCTTGTTGGCGCCGACGGTGCCGTCGGAGCCGAGGCCATAGAACATGGCGGCGTAGACGTTGCTGGGGATCTTGAAGTTCTCATCGTAATTGAGGCTGCAGCCGGTGACGTCTTCCTTGATGCCGACCACGAAGTGATTCTTCGGCTTGTCAAGGGAGAGGTTGTCCAGCACCGACTTGGCCATGGCCGGGGTAAACTCCTTGGACCCGAGGCCGAAGCGGCCGCCGACGATGACGGGATAGCGCGGCAGGTCGAGGAGTTGCTGCTCCATCGCCTCGCCGATGGCGGTACGGACGTCGTGATAGAGGGGCTCGCCGATGGAGCCGGGCTCCTTGGTCCGATCGAGGACGGCGATCTTCCTGACGGTCTTGGGCAGTGCCCGGGCAAACTGCTCGATGGGGAAGGGAAGGAAGAGGCGCACCTTGAGCAGGCCGACCTTCTCCCCCTTGGCGACCAGGTAGTTGACCGTCTCCTCGACGCAGTCGGCGCCGGAGCCCATGATGACGATGACGCGCTCGGCGTCGGTGGCGCCGACGTAGTCCACTAGTTTGTACTGGCGGCCGACGCGCTTAGCGAACTTGTCCATCGCCGCCTGGACAATGCCGGGAATCTTGGTGTAGTAGGGGTTGACCGTCTCGCGCCCCTGGAAGTAGACGTCGGGGTTCTGAGCGGAGCCGCGCAGCACCGGATGATCGGGGGAGAGGGCGCGGCCGCGGTGGGCGCGCACCAACTCGTCATCGATCATGTAGCGCATGTCGTCCTTGGTGAGCTCCTCGACCTTCTGCACTTCATGGGAGGTACGGAAGCCGTCGAAGTAGTGCAGGAAGGGAACCCGCGACTCGAGGGTCGCGGCCTGGGCGATCAGGGCAAAGTCCATGACCTCCTGGACGTTGTTGGAGCAGAGCATGGCCCACCCGGTCTGGCGGCAAGCCATGACGTCGGAGTGGTCGCCGAAGATGTTCAGTGCGGCCGCCGAGATGGCCCGGGCGCTGACGTGGAAGACTGTCGAAGTCAGCTCACCGGCGATCTTGAACATATTGGGAATCATCAGCAGCAGGCCTTGGGAGGCCGTGAAGGTGGTGGTCAGGGCACCGGCCTGCAGCGCCCCGTGCACGGCGCCGGCAGCGCCGCCTTCAGACTGCATCTCAACGACTTTGGGAATCGTCCCCCAGATGTTTTTCTCACCGACGGCACTCTTGGCGTCGGAAATCTCCCCCATGACTGAAGAGGGGGTGATGGGATAGATGGCGATCACCTCGTTGGTCGCATGCGCCACATGCGCTGCTGCGGTATTGCCGTCAATGTTGACCATCTTTCTTGCCATGAACTCCTCCTTTTGCTTGGTATTCGCTACGGATGCCTTATCGACTGCCTGCGGTGCGGCAAAGACTGCCTATAAAAGGTGCCACGCAGAGTATGCAGTATACGCAAGGGCGGCAGAAAAACAATCTGAACACTTGCCCGTCACAGGATTTCCCGGCGACCTTCCACCGCCCGGTTGACGGTCGCCTCGTCGACGTACTCCAGGTCGCTTCCCATGGGGATGCCATGCGCCAGACGCGTGACGCGGATGCCGAAAGGCCGGATCAGCCGGGCCAGATAGAGGGCCGTGGCTTCTCCTTCGACGGTGAAATTGGTGGCGACCACGGCTTCCTGCACTTGCCCGGACTCAAGCCGGGAGACCAGTTCACGAATCCGCAGTTCATCGGGGCCGACGCCGTCGAGAGGAGAAAGCGCCCCGTGCAGCACATGGTAGCGGCCGCGAAAGGAGCGGCTGCGCTCGATGGCGATGAGGTCCTGCGGCTCTTCGACGATGCAAAGCAACCGGTCATCGCGACCCGGGTCGGTGCAAAGGGGACAGGGGTCGCTCTCCGTAATATGGAAACAGTTCGAGCAAAAACGGACCTTTGCCTTCAGCTCCCGGATGGCTGCGGCCAAGGCTTCTGCCTCGACGGGCGGCTGGCGCAGAATAAAAAAAGCCAGCCGGGTCGCTGTTTTCTGTCCGATCCCCGGGAATTTGGCCAACTCTGCGACCAGCCGGGCGAAAGACGGGATGGAGTCTAGCATGAGCTAAGACAAAAATCCAATTCTTTAAAATGGCGTTTTATTTTTTTAAGATGGCTCAAGTTTTTGTACATTGACCTTAAAAAAATCCTCACAATGGTCTGACCACCAAAATGCTATACCACGATTTCACCATGCGAAGCAAGGTTTTAGTGCATACACATTCCTGCGGCCCCCAACCCGGCCAACGCCAGAACCCAGCGCAACCCCTCTACATGAGGCCGGGGAGGTTGAAGCCGCCGGTTATTTTGCCCATCTCGGCCTGCATCATCTCCTGGCTCTTCTTGATCGCCTCGTTGACCGCGGCAATGACCAGATCCTGAAGCATCTCCACATCTTCAGGGTCAACCACGCTCTTCTCTATCTTCAGCGACAGCAGTTGCTGCTTGCCGTTGACCACTGCCGTCACCATTCCGCCACCCGCCGAGGCCTCGACCTGGCGCCCTTCCAGCTCTTCCTGCATGCGCGCCATTTTCTGCTGCATGAGCTGCGCCTGCTTCATGATGTTTCCCAAACCTTTGGACATCTGCCTTACCTCCGTTGTCGTTAACCTAAACTGCTTTTACCTAATTACCAGTCTCGAGTCACTGAATTTCAGACAAATCCCTTGTCGATTGGTTTGACTTCTTTCACCTCGCCAGTGAACACGTTCAGGGTCGCCTTCACCATGGGATGAGCCAGCGCGTCCTCGCGCAGGCGCTTTTTGCGGTCCGACTCCTGGGTCTGACGTTCCTCGTGCAGTGACGGGGCCGCCTTTTGCGGACCGTCCAGAGGGGAGATGCGGATCGTCACCGGTTCGCCGAAATAGCCTGCCGCCAACTCCTGCAGCGCCGCCAGGGTTTCCGGATCGCGAACCTGCTCGAGCAGAAATGAGTGGGCCGGGAATCCGATGTCCAGCAGGGGCAACTGCAGAGTGATGAGACTGCCCCGCTCCAGCAGAGAAGCGAGCAGGGGGCGACGGACCTTGACATGGTCGACCAGCCCCTGCCACCCTGTGCCGCCAGCGGCGGGGGATGCCGGGGCTTCAGCCTTTTTTGGCGGCGCCCCCTCTCTCATCACCGGAGAAGGGGGCCGGGAAGCGGCAGTCGGCGCCGGCAGTTCGGCACCGCTGCCAGCCAGACGCCATTCGAGTTCTTCGAGCTTGCGCACCAGGGTGGCCACATCCCGCGCCGGTGGCAGTTGCGCCAGGCGGACCAGGGCCATTTCCAGCGTCAAGCGGGGATAGGTCGAAACAGCCAGGTCGGCTTCGGCCCTGAGCAGCAGCGCAAGCGCCCGCTGCAGATCTTCCAGTGTGGTCGCTTCGGCAAGTACCTGCAGCTCTCGCAGCTCATCGGCGGTCGCCTCCAGAAGTTCGCCTGGCTCCGACAGCACCTTGCAAAGAATCAATGACCGGCAGACCTCAACCAGTTCCTGACAGAACTGGCGGAAGGAGTGCCCGAGGTTGTCCACCCGGCGCACCGCTTCGAGGACCCGGCGGCTGTCGTGCTGCAGCCACCCCTCGGCAGTGTCCAGCAGAAGCCGGCGGTCGACCATGCCGAGTAGCCCCTGAACATCCTCGTCGCTGACACTCTCGCCGCAGAAGGCAATGACCTGATCCAGGGTGGAGAGGGCGTCGCGCATGCTCCCCTCGCCCCGTCGCGCCACCAGACCGAGAGAGCGGTCGGAAATGCCGATCCCTTCAGCGTCGACGATCTGCCGCAGTCGGGCAAGCACCCGCGGCAGGGATATCTTGCGGAAATCGAAGCGCTGGCAGCGCGACAGGATGGTAATCGGAATCTTGTGCGGTTCGGTGGTGGCGAAGATGAACTTGGCATGCTCGGGTGGCTCTTCCAGCGTCTTCAGAAGGGCGTTGAAGGCGTTGATGGAGAGCATGTGGACTTCGTCGATGATGAATATCTTGTAGCGGCAGCGGGAAGGGAGATAACGGATATTTTCGCGCAGCTCGCGCACGTCATCGACGCCGGTATTGGAGGCACCGTCGATTTCAAAAACGTCTCCTCCCTGGCCGGCGGTGATTTCCCGACAGGACGGGCATTCGTTGCAGGGTGTCGGGGAAGGTCCGCGGTCACAATTGAGAGCCTTGGCCAGGATGCGGGCGGCGGAAGTCTTGCCCACCCCCCGGGCACCGGTAAAGAGAAAGGCGTGATGGACCCGCCCCGTTCGGATGGCATTCCCCAGGGTCTGGCTGACATGTTCCTGGCCAACCAGATCCTCGAAGCTCTGGGGGCGCCATTTGCGGGCCAATACCATATAAGACATGGGGCGCAAGGGTCTCCGTAGAGTTAAAAAGGTATGGTGCGCCAGGGAAACCGGAAAAGATTGCCGGCACAAGTGACAGCCAGGCACCCCCGCGGCACACGGCTGGGGCCACTGCCGCTGCTCCCTTCCGGGCCTGACGGGGTTCGCGGCCGTCCGTTGCGCGGGACCCGGCTGTCACTTCTGTCGGCAATAGGCGCCGGTCTTGTCGAAGGGAAAAATGAAGCTGGCGGAGAGGGAGGGATTCGAACCCTCGGTACCTTGCGGTACACACGATTTCCAATCGTGCACCTTCGGCCTCTCGGTCACCTCTCCGCAGGTTGTGCAGGATACAACAAGGGGGTAGAGCTGTAAAGGATTTTCTGGCCGGGAACGACCGGAACGGAGACGCTTTTACCGGATTTGTCGTGACCTGTCAACAGGGCATGGGCAAACAGCTTGTGCGATAGGCCTAGCGCCGTCGATTGGATTGGAAAAGAGGCCAGCCGATCACGGCTGGCCTCTTTTCACTTCTGGCGGAGGGGGTGGGATTCGAACCCACGGTACCTTGCGGTACAACAGATTTCGAGTCTTTAAACGGGGGTTTCACCTCCAATCCCTGGCTTCCAAAAACACCTTGAAATCCTAACATCTTACAAGTAATATCCTTCTCCTGGCGTCCCTCATTTTCTTCCTTCGTCACGCCAAATCTTTCCACCAATCTTTCCACCAGATTCGTCTGGTGGAAACTTTTCCGGGAGTAGGCGGTATGGCGAAAACGGATTTGAAATCTGTCGATGCAATCTACAACGGACGGAAGATTTCCGGCATCTATCGCCGACAGACCGGAACGTTCGAAGCGAAAAAGGGGGCGGTTAAAATAATCGTGCCCGAATACGAATACTGGCTAGACTTCACCGTTGCCGGCAAACACTACCGCTCGGTATTCGGCAAAGAGAGCGACTTCGGCCGAATCGGGGCGACCGGGAAGTGGGAATCCCACGCCGTCGAGCGTGCCGTCGAGGCCTTGGTGCGGTTCAGGGAGAACGCCAAGGGAGGCGCCGGTCCGACCAGCATCAGGGAGGAGCAGGCCCTGGCCCGGCAGGCGAAAGAGGAAAGGCGCCGCCGGGAGCGGCGGCAAAAGACCGTTGCCGAACTGGCGGAGATGTTTCTTGCGGACATCGGCGTTGTCGCGCCAAATATCAAGACGACCAAACCGCGGACGATCAGAGAGTACCGCCTCAACCTGCACCGCGACGTCATCCCCGCGATCGGAACACGCAAGGCAAAAACAATCGAGCGTGAGGATTTTGCCGAGATCATCGGCAAGGTCGTCAAGCGCGGCAAGATTGTCCAGGCCAATCGCACCCTGGCGGCCTGCAGCCGACTGTTCAATTGGGCTCTGTCGAAAGGCCTGGTCCTCTACAATCCCTGCGCCATGATGCGCAAGTACGAGGAAAAACCCCGCGAGCGCGTCCTGACCGAGCCGGAGCAGAAAGAGGCGCCGACCGAAAAGGCTCGCCATGAAGAGATCAAGGCTTTGTGGCCCCGGTTGACGGAACAGGGGGAACAGACCGAGGCAAAAATCCTGCTGCTGTGCATGCTGACCGGAGCAAGGCCGGGTGAGATCTGCAACATGCGCTGGGAGGATATCGACGGCAGTTGGTGGACGCTCAGCGAGGAGGAAACGAAGACCGGCGTGACACTTGACTGCTATCTGACGCCAACGGCACTCGCCATCATCGGCACGCGGAGGGAGAAGGGTTTTGTGTTCACCCTGGCCTCAGATTCCGACCGGGCACTGCCGGAAGACCGCCTGTCCAGGTTCGTCAGAAAACAGCACCAATATTTCAGCCTGGAGCCGTGGCAACCGCGCGATCTGCGCCGAACCTTCACCACCCTGGCAAAGGGCTTTGGCTACTCCGACCTGATCGTCAACAAGGCCCAGGCCCGCAAGGACAGCTCGGTGATCCGCACCCACTACGACAAACGGCGCTACTACGACGAGCTACGGCAGCTGTTCGAGGCGGTGGAGCGGGAGATTCTGCGCATCATCGGACAGCAGGGGGAAACGGCGAAGGTCATAAGGCTTCGGTAGGCGCTGCTCGGCGACACTCCTCAAAGGAGATGGCCTGGCCCAGTCCTTCTTTCATGGTCGGGCATATCGAAAAGTGATTTTTCCGACTCAGTAAGTCGACTTATCGTCGACATACTATGCCTCAAAGAACAAATTTCCTACTGCTGGTTGGAAGATCGGCAGGATGGTCCGTTGATCAGACATCCCCCACAGTTCCCCGCATTCTCTCCATGTACCGCTCGAACATGAACCCGCACAGTTGCCGCATTCGTCGCCGCACCCGCACCAGTTCCCGGTCGTCGCGAAACGCGGTGCGCAGATATTCCGCATAACGCAAATCGTCGAACCAGAGTCGCGCTGCCGGCAAGCTCCGGGAGGAGTGCGCCGCTTCGAGGGCATCGACAAAAGCGGCGCGGTCGGCCGCCGGCTCGTTCAACGGCAGACCGAAGGCCCCCCGAAGCCAGCCCCAGACCGGCAGCCAGGCCGGCAGATCCTCCGCACCGAAATCGTGATCCTCGCTTTCCAGGGAGCCGAGCAGGTCATGAATCAGCGGGCTGTGCAGGGACGCCATGTCCACTGCCAGCGGGTCTTCGAGGAAGGCGGCGAGATAGGCACTCATGGCCCGGTCCGGATCGCCCTGTTTGGTCAGGGCATCGCCGCGCCAGGCCAGAAAGCGCCCCCGCTCACCGATTCCGGCTTCCAGGGCACGGGCGAACCAGCGCTTCGCTTCGGCAAATCTTCCGTCGGCCAGCAGGAGGGTACCGATATGGAAGCGGGGAGGGAGGTAGATCAGCTCGGGAGAGGGGAGCTGGCGCAGTTCGTCAATCAGCAGCCCGCGCAGGGCGACGGCGAGCGGTGGCGGCGTATCCGGCGTCAGCTTCCGCCAGAGGGCGTGGAGCCTTTCGGTTCCGGCGGGCGCAGCATGAAAAAGTGACAGTCTCTCGCGCCATGCCGCAACCAGACCTTGCAGTGCGAGAAGTTCGGCATCATCCGGCGCATCGGCCAGCAGTTCCCCATACACGGCGAGGGCCTCCTCCAGGCGCAGGGCACGCTGCAGTTCGTCGGCGTCGTTGAGGCGGATGGTGCGGCGGTTGTCGCAGAAGAGATCAAGCTGCATGGGATCATTCCGGAATCATCAGTCGGAGTTTCGCTTGAGGCCGAGCCGGTCCCACAGAAAGCCGAAATCGAAGGGCTCGCCCCCCTGGTCGCGGACCCGGCGGGCCTCCTGTAGTTCGTAGGACTTGAGCAGCTCGATCACCGCCTGGCGCCCCTTGGCCGTACGGATCGCCTGGCGTGGGGTCTTGTCGCCCAGGGCCGGGATCTTCTCCTCGGTCCAATTGGCATAGAACTGTCGCATATAGTCGTGCACCATGGCCGTCATGGCTTCCGGCGGGATTTGCGGCTGGGGTCGCTTGGAGGCCGCGTCCATCGCCTTGGGGGAACGCGGATCGACCACCTCCCGGATCTGGTGGCGCAGCACATGCCCGGCGATCTCCTCCAGCCAGGAACGGGCTTCGTCGGCCAGCTTCAGGGTGCGGCAGAAGACCTCCAGGGTTTCCGGTTTTGCCAGGGTCAGGGAGGCTCGCGCCCGGCGCCGCTCATCGTCCAGCTCGGTGAAGCGGGTCCAGCCTTCGGCATCGTCCCCCTCGACGTCGGGCTGTGCCGAAAGGATCGCAGTCAGGGCCGCCCGGTCCTTCACTGCGTAGCGGTCGGTGGTCCCCATAATCGGCTCGCCGGTGGAGGCATCCACCACCTGGGGAAGTGGCCGCTCGGCGGTAAGGGAGTCGAGCCAATGGAGGGTGATCAGGCCGCCGACCACTTCGCGGGCGAATTCCGAATCCCAATCCTCCCCCGCCATCTCCCGCAGAATTTCATCCCGGCAGGCCAGACCCTCGGCGCGGACAAAGGGGTAGGCCGCCCCGGAGAGAACCCAGCCGCTTCCCTGCCGTACCAGCCGCGCCCCGAGGACGTCCCAGAGCACCAGGGATTGGGACGCCCCGCGCTCATCGACCCAGACCGCCGGCCCCTCGGGGCGCAGCAGGTCGGCCAGCAGCAGCCCTTCTCCCGGCCTCGCCTCCCGCACCTCGTAGAGGCTCAGGCGTCGCTCGCCCAGCCGCCGCAGCCAGTCCTTGCCGGCCACGGGGAGCAGCGGACCGCCGGGACCGAGCAGCAACTCGCGCACCGGCACCTTCTTCCCCTTGACCTCGATCTGCGCATCGGCCAACGTCCACTCGCCGATGTTGATCTGCAGCATCTCCTGGAAATGCGGTGGCAGCGCCTCCAGGGCCTGCTGGTCCGCCTCGTCGGGGTCCCCAAAGTAGTCGAACTGCACCGCTTCGGCCATCTCCTCCGGATAGTGCTGCGCCAGCCAGTCCAGAGCCCGAGGCGCGGCGCTCATCTGCTCGCGCTGCCGAACGGTGGACTCTTCATTCTTAAGCAGACAGCACTTCTTGTACTTCTTGCCGCTGCCGCAGGGGCAGGGTTCGTTGCGGCCGACGTCGCTCATTCGATCTCCTTCGACTCTGCCAGCACTTTCCGGCCCTTGTCGGTTAGGCGATAGCGCTGCTTGCTGCTGCGTGGCTTGTCCGGGATGGTCATTTCGACGAGACCCTCCTCCAGCAGGGGATTTAACACTTGGTCCCTGAACTTGGTGCGGTCTGCTCGTCCGGCAATCGCCATGAGATCCGTTATCGCTTTATTTTCAAAGCACTTACGCAGGATATCGACTTGGTGCCGACTTAGTGCCAACTTGGTGCCCAACTTGGTCCCGACTTCCCCCGCAAGCCCCTTGGCCGCCCGCTCGTGCACCGGCAGGCGGATCAGAAAAGAGGTGCGGTCCTCGTCGGTCTCTAACTCGGGCGGCGGCGAGCCGTTCTCCTTCATGACCTTGAGAATCTTGGGAATTCCGGTGGAGCGCCCTTCGGTAAGGTCCAGTTCCTTGAGGAATTCCCCGATCCGGCGATTCCGGTAACGGCGGCTGACGGCCCGACCGGCCCGCAGGTCCTCCATGCGGATGGAACGGTCCGGCCCGGGAAAGCTCAGGACCACCAGGTCCTCCGGGGTGATTCGTACCTCGATGGGCTCGCGTTCCTGGTAGGAGCGGTGGTAGACGGCATTGACTACCGCCTCTTCGATGGCAGCGTAGGGGAAGTTCCAGAAGCGCTCCGCCTCGGCCCGGTCGGGGTGCTTGATCACGGTCACCTTGAGGTAGTTGCGCTGGATGAAGCCAAGGGCCTCCCGGGTCATGCGGGAGAGCGGCCCGCGGAAGATTTTCTCCTCAAAGCGGTCTCCCCCCGCCCCTTCCGGAAACCACACCACGTCGATCTGGGTGGCGGGGAAGAACCGGTGGGGCTCCTCGTTGAAGAAGAGCAGGCCGACGTTCTTCGGCAGAGGTGCTTCCGAAGGGCCGCCGACGATGTTCATCTGCCGGCCGAGGGACTCCATCGAAAGGGTGCGGACGTCTTCCGCCAGGTCGCTTCCCACCTCCCGCAGGAACTCCTCGATCAGTCGGGGCGAAAGATCGTCCAGGGAGGCGAACTGATTGTAGCGGTCGTCGAAGGGGACGGTAGCCGCCAGACTGAGCAGCTCCCGCTCGGCCTCGCCCCTCGCCTCGATAGTGCTGGCGTAGCGGCGGATGTAATAGTGGTAGGTTTTGTGCTTCGCGGTCACGGCCTGCGGCGCCTTGTAGGGCCGGTTCTGCCCGCCGGGCGCCCACAGGACGATCAGCTTCTTGCCGCCGTACTCCTCGACGCTCAGGATCGGGAAGTAGGAGGGCTGGATCAGGTTGCAGTAGCCGAGCAGCTCCTGCTGGATTCTGTCCAGATGATTGTCGGGGAGCCCGACGGGTGGAAAGATCGGCCGGCCGGATTCATCGCAGTCCTGTCCGATGACGACATAGCCACCACCGAGGTTTTCAAAGTCATTGGCAAAGGCGCACAGGGTCCGAATGATCGGATCGGGGTTCCAGCCCGCCTTGTACTCGATGCGTTCGCCTTCGACGGTACGCTGGCGCAGCAGGTCGTCGAGGTTGAGGGGCAGCTTGCTGTTCATCGGCAGTCCTCGGACAAATCAGGACAAGGGTTCATGGTCTCGTGGGCCAGGTCCGATCAAGGCCCGACCTGAACGGACTTTGCAGCGGTACGTTATGTCCTGCCGGGTAGAGTTGCGAGGCAGCCCCCGGACAAGTCCTATCCCACCCTGGAGGTGGTGACGACCCCGGGGCATTACCCCTCCGAAAAGCCCGGGAGTTTATCTCCTGGGCTTTTTCTTTTCCCCGCTTATAGCACCGCCGCCTTAGATTATCAAGGAATCCGGAACAGCCGTTTTGACCACCCTGAGAGTCATGAAAACCTGTTCGACTTTAGATGACCATAGTCTTGCTTGGCTTTTAGCCTGCTTGGGATTTTTTGTGCGAAGGGAACGCTTGATCTCTAGGTAGGGGAAGTGCTGCTGCAAGTCTTGAGGAATCCAGATGCGGAAATAGAAATTACCTTATCTTTTCAGGATATAAGACGACACAACCCACTCTCTCCCTGTGCCAACTTTCGTGCACTTGGATCAAGTGGGTCAGTCGAGTCTCTCTAAGTAGTTGAACTTAAAGAGCTATTGAAGAACTGGCGGAGGGGGTGGGATTCGAACCCACGGTACCTTGCGGTACAACAGATTTCGAGTCTGTCACCTTCGACCACTCGGACACCCCTCCGCATAACGCGGACTATTTAACAACCCTCCCGGGGGGAGGGTTTTCTCTCTTCTCTTTTGCGAGCACGTAGCGTCTGGAAGAAACCGCTCAGCAATTCGGAGCACTCATCAGCGAGCACTCCTTCTGTAACCTCGACTCGATGATTGAATCGATCGTCACGGGAAAAATCGTAAATCGAACCGACCGCCCCGACCCGCGGGTCGCGGCAACCGTAGACCAAGCGCGGAATCCGGGCAAGAATGATCGCCCCCATGCACATGACGCACGGCTCCAAGGTGACATAGAGCATGCAATCGGTCAGCCGCCAAGAGCCGAGTGCGGCAGCCGCCTCGCGGATGGCCACCATCTCGGCGTGCGTGGTCGGATCGTTGCTCGCCTCCCGCAGGTTGTAGCCACGGCCGATGACCTCCCCACCCCGGACGACAACGGCCCCGATAGGAACCTCACCGAGTCGTGCTGCGGTTTCGGCTTCCACCAGGGCCTGCTGCATGAAGCCCCTGTCCTGAATATCGGCAAGACTCACGGGGTTGGCTTTTTAAAGTGGCGCGCCACGAGAGATTCGAACTCCCGGCCTTCTGATCCGTAGTCAGACGCTCTATCCAGCTGAGCTAGTGGCGCGCATCGGAATTTGAATTTATCGTCGAATTCGTCCCGCTTGTCAATCTTTTTTTACGGTGGCCGGGACAAAATCAACGAGTGTGAAACTGTATCGGGGATGCTGAAAGGCATGGGTTCCGGGATAGAGACTGAACAACCAGCCCTTGAAAACCTCTGTTTTCCCTTCGCTGATGACGATTTGCGCTGCCGGATTTCTGGTTTCATTGGAGGCCGAGGTCATGGTGGTGCCATCCATGATGAACGCCGGCAGAAAATTTCTCACCTTCAGGACCAGGCCGCTGTCGGGCAGGGCGAACTCGGAGCCGATTTCGATGGTGTACACTTGTTCCTTGTTGTGGTCCTTGTCCAGTACGGCAATCTTGACTGCCGCCCACTTTCCCTGAACCTCGCCGGGAACAACCACCCGCGCTCCGGACTTCCGGGCAGGCGGCACGGTCGCCGGCGCGACCTCCTTGCTCGGCTTTTCCTCCTGCTTGCTGCAACCGGCGACTGCAATCAGCGCGGCAACCAGCAACAGGAGAGCCAACCGTGTCGGTCTGGGCATTCAGTACCTCGCATATTTCTGCCGAGTGCGGTTGCGCACTGCAGTTTAAAAATGGCGGAGAGGGAGGGATTCGAACCCTCGGTACGGGTTTACCCCGTACACTCGCTTAGCAGGCGAGCGCCTTCAGCCGACTCGGCCACCTCTCCATACTTGCTGTTTATTCTGTTTTATCGTCCGGAGTCCGGCCTCCGAGCCGAATCCTTCGGTAACGAGGAATGGCGGAGGAGGTAGGATTCGAACCCACGGTGCTTTCGCACAACGGTTTTCAAGACCGCCGCCTTAAGCCACTCGGCCACTCCTCCGTGGATGTCTCGTCAACCGCCGATGCGTTCCATCCCCCCCATGTAGGGGCGAAGCGCTTCCGGAATGAGCACCGAGCCGTCGGCCTGCTGATAGTTCTCCAGTATGGCCACCAGCGTCCGGCCGACCGCCAGCCCGGAACCGTTCAAGGTGTGCACGAGCTCAGGTCGCCCTCCCTCTTCGCGACGGAAGCGGATGGCGGCCCGGCGAGCCTGAAAATCCCGAAAATTGGAGCAGGAGGAGATTTCCCGGTACGTTTCCTGTCCCGGCAGCCAGACCTCGATGTCGAAGGTCCGGGCGGCGGAGAAACCGAGGTCGCCGGTACACAGGTCGACCACCCGGTACGGCAACTCCAGGCGCCGCAGGACCTCTTCGGCGTTGTCCAGCAGCTTCTCAAGCTCCGCGTCCGAATCCTCCGGCCGCACGAACTTGACCAGCTCGACCTTGTTGAACTGGTGCTGGCGGATGAGCCCCCGGGTGTCCTTGCCGTAGGAGCCCGCTTCCTTGCGAAAGCATGGCGTATAGGCGGTATAGCAGACAGGCAGGTCGGCTCCGGCCAGAATCTCATCCCGGTGAATGTTGGTCACCGGCACCTCGGCGGTGGGGATGAGAAAGTAATCCGGCCCATCGATATGGAAAAGATCGTCCTCGAACTTGGGGAGTTGTCCGGTCCCCGTCATGGACTCCCTGTTTACCATAAAGGGCGGCAGGATTTCAATATATTTGTGCCCGATGGTATGCAGGTCGAGCATGAAGTTGATCAGCGCCCGCTCCAGGCGCGCCCCTGCCCCCCGATAGAGGGCAAAGCGGGCACCGGTCAGCTTGCCGGCTCTCTCAAAGTCGAGAATGCCGAGCTGCTCGCCGATCTCCCAGTGCGGTTTAGCCGTGAACTCGAAGGCACGCGGTACCCCCCAGCGGCGGACCTCGCGATTTTCCGCCTCGCCGGCGCCGACCGGGGAGGACTCGTGGGGGATGTTGGGGACCATGAGCAGAAGGTTCTGCAGCTCCCCCTCGACCGTCTTGAGTTCATCGTCCAGACTCTTAATCCGGCCCGAAACCTCCTTCATGCGGGCGATCTCAGCCTGCACCCCGCTTTTGTCCTTCGTCTGCCCGATCACGACCGACACCCGGTTCTTCTCCGCCTTGAGTGCCTCCGTCTCGCCGAGCAGATCGCGACGCCGGCGGTCAAGTTCGCGGAAGGCGGAAAGATTCACCGCCTCGCCGCGGGTGGCCAGGCGCCGTTCCGCTTCGTCCAGGTTTTCCCGAAGATATTTGAGGTCAAGCATCGCTGTCATTCCGTTAGGGGTGAGGAGTGAGGCGTAAGGGGTAAAACCGACCCCCTCAACCTTAACCGCCGGCTATCAAGGAATGACTTTTAGCACTTCTCGCCCCGACCGTCAACCCTCCTCACTCCTCACTCCTCACTCCTCACTCCTCACCGTCCTTACGTCCCCTGACCCACCAGTCGCTGTCGTCGTCAAACCACCACCGCGTCGAATCGGTGCTCCAGATCGTTTCCGCCAGGTGTTGCGCGATTTCGGTCTTCAGTCGGCGCACGGCGAAGGGGTACCACTCATCGGCATAACGGTTGCCCAGGTCCTTGTACTCCTTGAGGGCCAGGATCATCTCCAGTTGATCGGCATCGTGGGCGAGCAGAGACTCACGGCTCTGCCGCGCGGAAAACTCGGCGATAGCGCCGCTGTAATCCTCGCCGAAGGGGAGGGTGCGGGCCAGATCGGCCACCGCCTTCGCCTCGTCGACCTTGACGTACTTCTTGTTGACGTAGTTGAGATCTCCGGTGCGCGCTTCGGGGATGTCGTGGAAGAGGCAGAGCTGCAGGACCCGGCCGACATCGGCCGCCCCGTCCATCCGCGCCAGGGTATAGCCGATGATCGCGGTGCGGAATGAATGTTCGGCCACCGATTCGGTCCCGGAACCAAGGAACTGGAAGCCCGTGCGGGGCGTGCGCTTGAGCATTCCGACTTCGAAGAAAAAATTCGCCAGATTCTTCATCCACTATCCTTTCCCCCTGCAGGCGTTTAAAACTTCATTACTGCCACAGGCCAATTTAACGCAAAGCCCCCGGGAAGCAAAGCCCGCAGAAAGAAAAAATGCGAAGGGTTTTGCGTTGGAGAGGAATCAGCCGATACGGATCAGGAAGACGCCGGAGAGAATCAGCAGTGCGGCGGTGAAACGGATGCGGCCGCAGGTCTCGCCAAGGAAGAAGGTACCGATCAGCACACCGATCAACAGGCTGACTTGGCGTGCCGGGACGGCGTAGCTCATCGGCGCCAGCTTGAGACCGTAGCGGAAAGAGAGGAAAGAGGCCATCATCACCGGACCCGAGAGCAGCACCAGCGTCCGGCTCTGCCGCCACTCCGGCAGAATTCGGCCGCGGTAGCAGGGACGCAGCAGATTGGCGCTCATCAGCAGGAGCATCCCCATCACCAGCAAGTAGGTGAAGTAGAGCGGGGAGTAGACCATGACGCCGGTCTTGTCGATCACCGCGCCGACCGAATAAATGAATCCGGCGGCCAGGGCGGCCTGCACCGAGGGGTCGATGAGGCTGCGGAAGGGACGCAGCACCTCGTCGAAGGTCAGACTGCGCAACTGCACGCAGTAGGCGCCGATCAGGATGAGCAAGATACCGCCGACGCCGTGGAGCGAGAGACGCTCGCCGAGAAGCCAGACCCCCCACAATGGAACATAGAGCATCGCCGTCTGCGCCAGCGGGTAGGTGATCGAGAGGTCGCCTTTTTGATAGGCGCGGCCGGTAAAGAGATGGTAACCGACAAAACAGACCGCCCCCGCCGCGGCGAGCGCCAACAGATACGCCGACGGCGGCGGAAAGGGGCCGGGGAGCCACGGCAGCAACAGGTTGAACATCCCCCCCGAGAGGAGAAACATCCACCAGATGAAGACGGTCTTGTCCCGGCTGCGCTTGACCAGCAGGTTCCAGAGCGCGTGCATCAGGGCGGAGAAGACGATCAACAGGAAGGCAAAGTTGCTCATCGGCGCATTCTAGCGGAAGCCCCTATAATATGCGAAGCTAATTTTAGTGATATTAAATTTCATGTCCCTTTCCCACGCAACTCCGACGTTGACAGTCGGCGTCAGATTGCTATGCTCAATCAGCACTCACAAGCTTGCCGGCAACCGCCATGACAAAAGGATGAGTATGTGCGATACCCGCATTGAAAAGGACTCGATGGGCGAGATGGCGGTTCCCGCCGACGCCCTCTACGGTGCCCAGACCGCCCGGGCGCTGGCCAATTTTCCCATCTCCGGGCTGCGCTTCCCTCGGGCATTTCTCCGTGCACTGGGGATAATCAAGGAGCGTGCCGCCCGAGTCAACCTCGAGTTGGGTCTGCTCGACCGGGAGCGGGCGATGGCGATCATGGAGGCCGCCGAGGAAATGGTGCGGGGAGAACTGGACGACCACTTCGTTCTCGACATCTTCCAGACCGGTTCCGGCACCAGCACCAACATGAACGCCAACGAGGTGATCGCCAACCGTGCCTGCCAGCTTCTCGGCGAGGCCATCGGCAGCCGCTCCATTCATCCCAACGACCACGTCAACCTCGGCCAGTCGAGCAACGATGTCATTCCCACCGCCCTCCACCTGGCCGCCGCGGTGGAGATCCGCCAGACCCTCATCCCGGCCCTGTTCGCCCTGCAGGAGGCTCTCGGCGAGAAGGCGGAAGCCTTCGACGACATCGTCACCATCGGCCGCACCCATTTGCAGGACGCCGTGCCGGTGCGTCTCGGCCAGATATTTTCCGGCTACGCCCGCCAGGTGGCGCTGTCCATCCGTCGCCTGGAGGCGGCGGTCGAAGGGCTGCTCGAACTGCCGCTGGGGGGAACCGCCGTCGGCACCGGCCTCAATGCCCATCCCGAGTTCACCCGCCAAGTCATCACGGGGCTCGCCGGCGTGACCGGCCTCCCCTTCCGCGAGGCGGCCAACCACTTCGAGGCGCAGGCGGCCAAGGATGCGGCGGTGGCGGCCAGCGGCGCCCTCAAGGGTTGTGCCGTCGCCCTTTTCAAGATCACCAACGACATCCGCTTTCTCGGCAGCGGCCCCCGCTGCGGCCTGGGCGAGCTGATCCTGCCGGCGGTACAGCCGGGCAGCTCGATCATGCCCGGCAAAGTCAACCCGGTGATGGCCGAAAGCCTGCTCCAGGCCTGTGCCCAGGTGGTCGGCAACGATACCGCCGTCACGCTGGGGGGGCTCTCGGGCAACTTCGAGCTCAACGTCATGATGCCGTTGATCACCCATAACCTTCTCCAGTCGGTCACCCTGCTGGCGAATGCCGCAGAGCAGTTCTCCGGACGTTGCGTCAAGGGGCTGCAGGCCGACCGCCAGCGCTGCGAGTCGCTCATCGAGAAGAGCCTGGCCATGTGTACCGCGCTCGCCCCGGTGATCGGTTACGACCGGGCGGCGCAGATCGCCAAGAAGGCGTATGAGTCGGGAAAGACGGTGCGGGAGGTGGCCAGGGAGGAGCAGGTGCTGCCCGATGCGGAGCTGGAAAGGCTCCTCGACCCGCGACCGATGACTGAGCCGGGGGTGCCGGGAAAAACGCGATAGGCGGGAGGGCGTCCATTGACAGAGAAAAGGGAAGGCAAACCGCCTTCCCTTTTGTTTGAAACATCCTGCGGGAGCTGAACTCAGCCGACCTGTTCGCCAAGATAGACCTGAATGCCCATCTGCTTGATCTGATCCTGCTGCGCCTCGATCCAGTCGATGTGCGCTTCCTCCTCCTTGAGAATCGATTCGAGCAACTCCTTGGTCCCGTTGTCGCCGACTTCCACCGCGATCCGGATCGATTCGTTGTACTTCTGAATGGCGTCGTTTTCCGCCGCCCAGTCATTCTTGTGGATCTTCTCCACGCTGTCGCCGATGCCAAGCTTGCCCAGCTTGTTGACAACGGGCTTGCCTTCGAGGAAGAGTATCCGCTCGATGAGCTTCTCGGCGTGGCGCATCTCCATAATCGATCGCTTCTTGATCTCTGCCTTCAATGACTCGTAACGCCAGTTCTCGCACATCTCGGCGTGGAGAAAATACTGGTTGATGGCGGCCAACTCTTCGGCCAGGCGGGCGTTCAGCTGCTCGATAACCTTCTCGTTCCCTTTCATCCGTTCCTCCTTCGTCGGTTCATTGGATATCCGTCGCCGACTCATCGGCAGCCGGTTCGGCTTATACCAATTACCAGACTTTTCCGGATGGTCAACCGGCCGGGGGCGAGAAAGAAGTGTTTTCCGCCAAAAAGATAAATTGTCCAAGGCCCGGCAAATCATGCGGCCCTGCTGCAGACTACTCCGGCAGCGACACCCCTGGCGCCGCCTTCGGCATCGACCGCCGCCAGCGGTCGCCGAACTGGACCAGCAGCAGCCCGGAGAGGATTGCAGCCGTTCCCCAGACGACCGCCGTGGGCAACGGTTCCCCGTTGAAGAAATGGCCGAGGAGCAGGGCGGAAATCGGCGTCACCAGGGTGATCAGCGCGACCCTGGTCGCCTCCAGCCGCTGCAGCACGTAGAAGTAGAGGACAAAACCGACCACCGAGCCACCCACCCCCAGGTAGAGAATCGCCCAGGCCGCCCTCGGCGGCACCTGCGCCGGCCATTGCGCCCCGACCAGCAGCCAGGTCGCGGCGATCAGTGCCGTCGCCACAACCAGCCCGCCGGCGGTCACCGCCAGCGCCGACAGCCCGGTGTCGAGCCGCTTGAGCCAGACGGCGCTGCCCGACTGGATGGCCGAGGCGAGGACGATGGCTGCGATCCCCCAGAGGGCCTGTGGCCCGAGACTCGCGCCCCGGCCGAAGATGGTCGCCAGGCCGACCAGGCCCAGAGCCATACCCGCCAGCCTGGGCGGGGTCAGTCCCCGCTCGCGCAGGACGAAGGTCGCCAGCGCCCCGGTGATGACCGGCGTGAGGCCGAAGATCACGGCGATCCACCCCGAGGGGATGAAGCGGGCGCCCCAGTAGACACAGCTCATCCCGCCCCAGATCCCCAACCCGCCCGCCAGATAGATGTGCAACGCCCTGCGGTGGCGGGGCAGCGGCACGCGCAACAGCAGCGCCAGCCCCAGACAGAGGACGGCGCCGATCGCCATCCGGCCGAGCAGACCGAAAAGGAAGTGGGTCCCCTCCCCGCTCCACTTGATGGCGAGCGGGGTGGTGGTCCAGATGAGGATGACGCCGAGGTAGGCTGCCGGCACTGACATGTCAATTTCCGTTTTCATTCAGCAAATCACCCTCCCCTTCTTCCGTGAGAGGGTGTCGATGGCTGTGGCCGCTCAAGACGATTGTGCCAGTTTGCGCACCTCAGCCACCAGAGCGGCGATATCCGCCCCGGTGGTGCTCCAGGAACACATGAAGCGGGCCTGGCCGGTACCGATGAACGTATAGAACTGCCAACCGCCCAGCCGAAGAAGCTCGATCCACCTCGGCGGCATGGAAACGAATACGGCGTTGGCCTGGCAGGGATGGACGACCTCGATGCCGGGGATCTCCGCCAGCGCCGTGGCGAGCTGCCTCGCGCAGGCATTGGCATGGGCGGCGTGGCGCAGCAGCGCCCCGTCGCGCAGCAGACCGATCCACGGCGCGGCCAGGAACCGCATCTTGGCAGCGAGCTGGCCGGACTGTTTACAGCGATAGTCGAACTCTTCGGCCAGCGCCCGGTCGAAGAAAACCACCGCCTCGCCTACCGCCATCCCGCACTTGGCGCCGCCGAAGGAGAGCACGTCGACCCCGGCCCGCCAGGAGAGCTCGCCGGGGGGGGCGCCGGTGGCGGCCACGGCGTTGGCGAAGCGCGCCCCGTCCATGTGCAGGCGCAGTCCCAGCCGCCGGCACATCTCGCCGACCGCGGCCAGTTCCTCCGTCGTGTAGACGGTGCCGAGCTCGGTCGCCTGGCTGATGCTGAGCACCCGTGGTTTGGGATAATGAATGTCGCTGCGCCGCTTGACGTTGTGCTCCACCGCCGAAAGGTCCACTTTCCCGTGCGAGCCGGGAACGAGCAGAATCTTGGTGCCGTTGGAGAAGAATTCCGGGGCGCCGCACTCGTCGGTCTCGATGTGGGCGAGTTCGTGACAGATGATGCTGTGGTAAGAGTGGCACAAACTGGACAGCGCCAGAGAGTTGGCGGCCGTACCATTGAAGACAAAAAAAACCTGGCAGTCGGTCTCGAAGAAATCACGCAGCAGGTCGCAGGCCCTGGACGTCCAGGGGTCGGCTCCGTAGGAGGGAGTGTAGCCGGTGTTGACTTCAGCCATCGCCGCCCACGCCTCGGGGCAGACGGCGGCATAGTTGTCGCTGGCGAACTGGTTGCGGCCGGCACCGGGCTCGTTCATCGGGACACCCTCCTTTCGTCGATTCGCTTACACCCTATTTTAACCCTCCTTGCAATGAAAGGCCGGAGGGGAAAACGCAGGGGTTGAGAAGGACAAGGGAAAGTCGCAGGTCCGGTAACCATCACGTGCGGCGCCCGTCTGCAGCCTCCCGGGAGATCACTTGACCTTGACCTTGACTCCGTCGCCCTTCAGCTCGACAGAGGACTTGGCACCGGCACCCTTCTTGATTTGTCCGGGAGGGGCAACGATCATGCAGCCGGCCAGGGCAAGGGCGACAATCAAAGACAGACAAACGTTGCGCATCATGAATTCTCCTTCGGAAAAAGATTGAAAAACTTCTCTATTCAGGCACGGCTCCCCACAATTGCGAGCCCGTTCACGTCCTCTGCTGCCCGCACTTCCAGCACGCCCCGAACTGACCCTCGAGCCGCTCGCCGCAGCCGGGGCAGACCCAAGGCTCCGCCTTGTGCTCATCTGTCTGCAGCCAGCCGTCGAGCAGCACCCTGGCCCGCGGATAGATCTCGTCATCCACCACCCACAGTTCGGGAAGGCACTCGATAAAAGGGATTTCGCCCATCGCCGCGAAGAGCTCCTCGTTACGGAGCAGGCAGGCGATCCCCTCCCCTTCCAGCAGCTCCTTGAGCAGCAGGGCCAGGGGACGCTCGCCGATACCGAAGGCATGCAGCTTCTTCATCAGGGCTTGCCGGCGGCGCGCAGCAGTCCCGCCCCGAACGCCTCGCGCTGCCAGTTCTTCAGGCCGGGCACCTCGGCCAGGGCGGCAATCGAGGCGGGACGACGGCGGGCGATTTCCTCAAGGGTTGCGTTATTGATGAGAACCCCCGGCTCCATCGAAAGTTTCTCTGCCTGCTGCTGCCGCCACTCCCTGAGCTGCTTGAAGCGGCGCTCCGCTTCGGGGTCCTTCTCCCGCCGCTCGCCCCGCGGGAAGACGGGCAGGTCGCTTTCCGGCCACGCCATCCCCTCCTCGACGGCCTGCAATAACTGCCTGCCGTAACGGTCGACCAGCCGGGGAGAAATCCCCTCGATGCCGACCAGACCCTGCAGGTTCTTCGGCGCGCTCTTGGCCAGCTCGATCAGCGAAGAGTTCCCCAGTACCTTGAACGGTGGGCAGTCGCGCCGCTGCGCCTCGCCGTTGCGCCACTGCAGCAGCGCCTCGAGCACGGCCAACTGCCGCCGGTCGAGAGCCGAGGCCCCCTTTGCCCGCAAAAAGAGCGACCCGGCGGCCTCAGTGAAGCGGACCTGCTCGAGCAGGGAGAACTCATCGGCCACCCACGCGAGCCGCCCCTTCTCCCGCAGCCGCTCCTCGAGCTGGGCCGCCAGCCGATGCAGATGGCGGGTATCCTCGGCAGCGTAGCGGACCATCTCGGCGGAAAGCGGCCGCAGCGACCAGTCGGCCCGCTGGTACTGCTTGTCGAGCGTCACGCCGTAGTGCTTGCCGAGAACATCGGCCAGCCCCACCTTTTCCTCACCGAGGAACTGGCAGGCGACCATGGTGTCGAAGAGGCCGCGCACCGTAAAGCCGAAGTCGCGATACAGGCAGCGCAGGTCGTAGTCGGCGGCGTGGAAGATCTTGCGGATGCCGGGGTCGGCAAGCACCGGCGCCAGAGCCGAGAGATCGGCGCCGGCCAGGGGATCGAGCAGCACGGTGCGCCCCGGGGTGGAGAACTGCAGCAGACAGACCTTCTCTCGGAAGGAGTGCATCGAGTCGGCCTCGAGATCGACGGCGATTGCCGTCTCGCGAGCGAGTTCCTCGGCCAACTCGGCGACCTCGGCGGTGGTGGTCAGAATGGGGACGGGCATGGGGACTCCAGGAAACCGGTGATTGGTGATTAGTGAAACCGTCTCTTACCCGCTCGCTCAGCTCGCTAGAGCTCACAGAGTGCACGGAGAAACCCTGACCAAAGGTCAAAACCTGCACGCGGATAAAATCTGATCCAATCTGATAAATTCGGATCAAACATTAACCAGATGGTTAAGCCCAGGTTTTAAATCCGCCCTTGTCAGATTTGATCCGCGTGAAACGAATTTGATTTTCTCCGTGAACTTTGTGTGCTCTGTGCGAGATGGTTTTGTTTTTTAACGACAAGGCACGAGTCACGGATTTTAAAGCAGTTTAACCGCCTTCTTGTGCGCACCGTGCAGAGGCAGCTCCTGCAGGCCGGCGGCATCGACCCAGCGCTCTTCCCCCTCCGACACCCGGCCGGAATCTACGACGATGCCGCGAAAGAGGCGCAGGTCGAGACGGAAGTGGCTGTAAGCATGGTCGACCTCTCCCGCCTCGGCGAGGGTTGCCTGCAGACCGAGTTCGGCCAGCAGCACCCGCGCCGCCGACAGCGGCGTTCCCCCTTCGGCAACCGCGGCCGTCGGAAACTCCCAGAGCCCGCAGAGCATCCCGGAGAGCGGACGGCGGCGCACCAGGAAGCAGCCTTTCCTTTCCAGCAGCAGAGCCACCTGAATGACTGTCGGCACCGCCTTCCTTCTGCCGGAGAGGGGCAACTCCCGCTCCAGCCCCTGCGCCCGCGCCTGGCAGAGTGCCGCCAAGGGACAGCGGGGACAATCGGGGCTCTTCGGTGTGCAGAGTGTCGCTCCCAGGTCCATGATCGCCTGGGCGTAGTCGTGCGGCCGATCCGCAGGCGTGAGCGCCTCGGCCCAGGCCCAGAGCCTTCTCTCGGCGGCTGGCCGGCGCGGGTCCTCGGCCAGGGCGAAGAGACGGCAGAGGACGCGGCGGACGTTGCCGTCGAGGATCGGCGCGGGGATATCGAAGGCGATGGAGAGAATCGCCCCGGCAGTGCTCCGCCCTACCCCGGGGAACGCCTGCAACGCCGCGAGGTCGGCTGGAAAGCCGCCGCCGTGTCGCTCCACCACCGCCCGGGCCGCGGCGTGCAGGTTGCGGGCGCGCGAGTAGTAGCCAAGCCCGGCCCAGAGTTCGACCACCTCTTCGACCCTTGCTGTGGCCAGCTCCATGACCGTCGGATAGGCCGCCAGAAAGCGCTCGTAGTAGGGGATCACTGTCCCGACCCCGGTCTGCTGCAGCATGATCTCGGAGAGCCAGATGCGGTAGGGGTCGCGGGTACGCCGCCACGGCAGGTCGCGCCCCTCCCGGCCGTACCAGGCGAGGAGGGGTTTGCTGACGCAAACGGTTCCATGCTCCACGTTCCACGTTGTTGAAATTCCGGATTTTTCAACCTGGAACTTGGAACCTGGAACCTGCTTTTTCATCCGATTTCCCGCAGCGCAGTCAGCGTCTTCTCCATCTCCTCGGGGGTGCCGATGGTGATGCGCAGGCCGTGCACCAGCGCCGGGTCGGAGAAGTGACGTACCAGGATGCGGCGTGCATAAAGGGCCTCGTAAACCCGCTTGCCGTTACGGTCGGGCGGAGTGGCGAAGACGTAGTTGCCGCTCGAGGGGATGACCCCGTAGCCGATCACCCGCAGCTCGGTGCTGAACCAGTCGCGGGTCTCGCGGATGCGGCGGACGCAGGCACGGAAGTATTCCTGGTCGCGCAGGGCGGCGACCGCCGCGACCTGGGCCAGACGGTCGAGGTTGTAGTGGTCGCGGATCTTGTTGAGGGCGGCGATCACCCCGGGCCGGGCGATGGCCAGCCCCAGGCGCATCCCGGCCAGGGAGTAGCTCTTGGACAAGGTGCGGGTGACGACGACGTTCTCGTGCTTGCGCACCAGCTCAAGGGCATTTTCGTCGGCGAAGTCGGCGTACGCCTCGTCGACCACCAGCATGCCGTCAACCCGCCCGGCCAGCTCTTCGATAAAAGCAAGCGGGCAGGCGAAACCGAGCGGCGCGTTGGGCGTGGTGAGAAAAAAGAGCTTGCCGGGGTAGCGCGCCGGAAAACCGTCGAGTTCCCAGCGGCCGGGAATCAGCCCGAAGGTCTGCACCCGTGCCCCTTGGATTTCGGCTAGCGTCGAGTAGTAGGAATAAGAAGGGTGGACGTAGGCGATCTCCTCCCCCTCGCCGACGAAGGCGCGGATGAGATTGTTGAGCAGCTCGTCCGAGCCGTTGGCCATGATCACCCAAGAGGGGTCGAAACCGTAGAGTCGCGCCGCCTCGTCGCGCGCCGCGGCGCTTGCCGCATCCGGATACTTGCGCAGGCTCTCGCCAGCGCCGCCGACCTCGGCGAGAATCGCCTCGCGCACCCGCGGAGATGGCGGATAGGGGTTCTCGTTGGTGTTGAGCTTGATCCAGGCCTGTTCGTCCTTCGGCTGAAAACCGGGGACATAGCCGGCCATGTCACGGATGGCTTTGCGCATGGGGAGCATGTGTTACCTCGTTTTCGGGGCTCAAAAATCGTCTCACGCGACGGCGCAACGACGCGATGAAAACCTTTACGACATTTTTGACTTCGTTGCGTTCGTTGCGGCGTTGCGTGATCAATTCGGTTATTGCATTCAATAAGTTTCCAGAATTTCGTACAGCGTATTCCGCTTGGCCGGGATGAAGCCGGCGCCGCGGGCAAGCTCGATGATCTCTTCGATCGAAAGGCGGAAAGAACAGTCGGCGGCCGCCACCACGTTCTCTTCGAGCATCGTGCCGCCGAGGTCGTTGGCGCCGAAGAAGAGGGCCACCTGCGCCATCATCGCCCCCTGGGTGACCCAGCTCGCCTGGATGTTCTCGACGTTGTCGAGGACGATGCGCGAGAGGGCGAGGACCTTGAGGTACTCCACTCCGCTCGCCGTCTCGCCGCCGAGTTCGGTGTTGGCGGGCTGGAAGGTCCAGGGGATGAAGGCGGTGAAGCCGCCGGTCCGCTCCTGAATCTCGCGTACCCGGAAGAGGTGCTCGACGATGTCCGCCGGCTTCTCCCGGCTGCCGAACATCATGGTAGCCGTGGTGCGCATCCCAAGGGCGTGCGCCTCCTCCATCACCGCCGACCAGTCGCGCCAGCCGATCTTGTTGGGGGAGATCTCTTTCCTGACCTCGTCGACCAGCAGTTCGGCGCCGCCGCCGGGGACCGAGGCGAGCCCCGCCGCCTGCAGCCGCCGCAGGCACTCGGGCATGCTGAGCCCGGAGAGCCGGGCAACGTGGGTCACCTCGGCCGGCGACAGCGAATGGATCTGCACTGCCGGGAAGCTTGTCCTGACCCGCCGGAAGATCTCCTCGAACCACTCGATCTTCAGGTCGGGGTGCAGCCCCCCCTGCATCAGCAGCTGGGTGCCGCCATGCTCGGCCAGTTCCTCCACCTTGCACAGAATCGTCTCGTAAGGCAGGACATAGGCGTCCGCCGCCCCCGCCGGACGATAGAAAGCGCAGAATTTACATTGGGACTGGCAGACATTGGTGTAGTTGACGTTACGGTCGACAACGAAAGTCACCCGACCATGGGGGTGCATCCTGCGCCGGAGGCCGTCGGCGAGCTTGCCGACGGCGAGCAGATCGGCCTCGGTCAGCAGCCAGAGAGCAGCGGAGCGGTCGATGGGAGCGCCGACAGCGATTTTTTTTCGAATTGTTGTGAGAAGGTCGGTCTGTCGCATCTGTCGTAGGGGCAACCCTTGTGGTTGCCCTCCTGAATGGGCAGGCACAAGGCCTGCCCCCTGTATAAACCGGGGCACTGTCATTGTAGGGATACCCCTTGCGGGTATCCAAAAACGGGGGCGACCGCAAGTCAGGGCACCCGCAAGGGGTGCCCCTACAAGGTCAAGGCCACCTCAATACACCCGCAGTTCGTTGTACAACGTATCCCGCTCCACCGGCGTCTTGCCCGCCTTGCGGATGAGGCCGACGATCTGCTCCTTGGCCAGCGCTTGCGGCGAATCGGCGCCGGCGTCGTGGCCGATTTTTTCCTCGACCACCGTCCCGTCGAGATCGTTGACCCCAAAGGCGAGGGCCACCTGGGCGATCTTCAGTCCGAGCATCACCCAGTAGGCCTTGACGTGCCGGAAATTGTCAAGATAGAGACGGCTCACCGCCAGCGTCTTGAGGGCATCGACCCCGCCGACCCCTTTCGCGCCGGGGACCCGCGTGTTGTCGGGCTGAAAGGCGAGAGGGATGAAGGCCTGAAAGCCGCCGGTCCGATCCTGCAGCGCCCGCAGCTTCGCGAGGTGATCGACCCGGTCGGCGTAGGCCTCGACGTGGCCGAAGAGCATGGTGGCGTTGGTCTTGAGGCCCGCCCGGTGGACCGTCTCGGTGACCTCCAGCCAGCGTTCGCCGGAGATCTTCTCCGGACAGATCTGCGCCCGCACCCTTTCTCCCAGGATCTCCGCTCCGCCGCCGGGCATCGAGCCAAGTCCCGCCTCCTTGAGCTCGGTGATCACCTGCTCGACACTCTGGCCGGTAATCCGGGCGAAATAGTCGATCTCGACGGCGGTGAAGGCCTTGATGTGCAATTGCGGATTATCGGCTCGGATGGCAGCGAGCATTTCCAGGTAGAAATCGAAGGGGAGATCGGGGTGCAGCCCTCCGACCATGTGGATCTCCGTTGCCCCGGCGGCGCTCGCCTCGGCGCACTTTTCGAGGATGTCGTTGAGCGCCAGCGTGTAGCACCCCTCGTCATCCACCCCCCTGGAGAAGGCGCAGAAGGTGCAGCGGTTGACGCAGAGGTTGGTGTAATTGATATGGCGGTTGACGTTGAAATAGACCTTGTTGTCGTTCTGCCGCCGGTTGGCCAGGGCGGCCAGCTCGCCGATCGCCAGCAGGTCGTCGGAGGCGAAGAGTTCCAGCGCCTCGGCGTCGGAGACCCGGGCGCCGTTTTCGATCTTTGCGCGGATGTTTTCAAATAGTCTGGTCATGATTCAATCTTTGCCACAGAGGCACATAGACACGAAGAACAAAACCATATCCGCAGATGCCGCAGATGAACGCAGATAAAAACCTTGAATTTCATCTGCGGAAATCTGCGTCATCTGCGGATGAAGAAAGATGTTCAGCCTTTATCCTCACCCCAGCGCTGGAAGAGCCTGTGCTTGATCCCGAGGCTGTCGAGGATCTTGCCGACGATGAAGTCGACCAGTGCCTCGACCGTCTTCGGCCGGTGGTAGAAAGCCGGCATCGCCGGCAAAATCTGGGCGCCGGCGCGGGCGAGGGTGAGCAGGTTCTCGAGGTGAATCTGGTTGAGCGGCGTCTCGCGGGGGACGAGGATCAGGTCGCGCCGTTCCTTGAGGACCACGTCGGCGGCCCGCTCGACGAGGTTCTCGCTCATGCCGGCGGCGATGCGCCCCGCCGTCCCCAGCGAGCAGGGGGCGATCACCATGGCGTCGGGGGCGGAGGAGCCGCTGGCGATGGGGGCGAAGAGATCCTTCTCGTCGTAGTGCTCCAGGCGCTTGCTGCCGCCAAAGTAGTCGCGCATCAGCTGTTTGCGCGCCGACGGCGGGCCTTCCCATTCGAGTCCCGTCTCGTAGCGCAGCACATCGAGCCCCGACCTGGTCAGCAGCAGGGCCACCCGGCACTCCGCCTTGAGCAGCTCCTCGGTGAGACGCAGGCCGTAGATCGATCCGGAGGCTCCGGTGATGGCGACGACAATCTGTTTCATGACGTTCCCCCTATGTAGGGGCGCATAGCATGCACCCTGGGCGGACGCAGTCCGCCCCTACCGCGTCCCTAACACCAGCGCATCCACCAGTGTGAAAAGGAAAATGGTCACGCTGATCCAGCCGTTCATGTTGAAGAAGGCGGCGTCGAGTTTCGAAAGATCTCCGGGTTTGACCAACCGGTGCTCGTAGGCAATCAGGCAGCAGACTACAAAAAGCCCCAGGTAATAGATCCAGCCCAGAGGCACGCCGAGGGGAAGCAGCGCCAATAGCACCACCATCACCCCGTGGAAGACCTTGCCGACCAGAATGGCCCGGGCAACGCCAAGCCGCGCCGGGATCGAGTGAAGTCCCTCCTCCCGGTCGTAATCGACGTCCTGCAGGGCATAGAAGATGTCGAACCCGGCCACCCAGAAGAGAACTGCCAGCCCCAACGCCACCACCGGCCACTGGAGATCACCGCGCAGGGCAATCCAGGCCCCGATCGGCGCTCCCGCCAGGCAGACGCCGAGGACCACATGGGCCAGGGAGGTGAAACGCTTGCAAAAGGCATAGAGGACAAACAGGCCGAGAGCGACGGGTGCCAGGACGAAACAGAGAGGGTTGAGCATCCATGCTGCCCACAGCAGCAGAGCGGTCGAAACGCCGACGAACAGCCACGCCTCGGCCCGCGAAACCTTGCCGGCCGGGATGTGGCGGGAAGCGGTGCGGGGGTTCCCGGCGTCGATTTTCGCATCGATGATGCGATTGAACCCCATCGCCGCGCTGCGGGCGCCGATCATGGCGACGCAAATCCAGAAAAGCTGGCCGACGCTCGGCGACGCACCGCTGACCAGCGACGCCAGAATCGCCCCCATCAGGGCGAAGGGGAAGGCGAAGACGGTGTGGGAGAACTTGATCATCTCCAGCAGGGTGCGGGTCTTGTCGAAAAAAGCGGTGGTCATGAGTTCCTCAAGGCGACGGTCTAAGCCAGAATCATAAAGACGATACTTTACACCGGCGCCCGCAGGCGTTCAAGGCCTTTCGCCCTCCGCAGCATCGCCCGACGGCTGAGGCGCGCGGAAAAACTGGTATAATGCGGCTACGATTGGGTTGCTCGCGCCAGGACGACACAATTAATTTCCCTGGCCTCGAAAGTGCCGCGTGACCGGGATGACCTTCGACGAGTTCCTCAAGGCGGCCTGCCCGCCCCTTGATCTGGAATGGCGCAAGTACCGGCGGCGAACCAGCCGACACCGGGTCGAGGCGCGCCTGCGGGAACTCGGCCTCGACGGCTTTGCCGGCTATCTGGAACGGCTGCGGTGCGACCCGTCCGAGGCGGCCGGTCTGGCCGACCGGATGCGGGTGACCGTCAGCCGTTTTTTCAGGGAGCGGCAGCTCTGGGACGGCCTCTTTCAGACCGTGCTTCCCACCCTCCTGCGGGAGAGGTCGCCGATCGATCCGCTTCGCCTCTGGAGCGTCGGCTGCTGCGGCGGGGAGGAGCCCTACACCCTGGCGCTCCTCTGGCGGGAGCGTTTTGCACCGCGACCGGTGGAAATCCTCGCCACCGACATCGACGCCGCCAGCCTGGAGCGGGCAAGGGCGGCGGTCTACGCCGTGAGCTCCCTGCGCGAGGTGCCGACGGTCCTGCGCCAGCGCCATTTCCGCCGCCAGGACCACTGCTGGCGCCTCGATGCGGTCATCGCCGGGCAGGTCCGTTTCGCCGTCCACAACCTGATGACCGACCCCCTCCCCGCCGGCCTCGACCTGGTCTGCTGCCGCTACCTTGCCTTCACCTACTACCACGGCGAGCGCCGGCTCCTCGCGGCCCGCCGCCTGTGGCAGGCGCTGCGGCCGGGCGGCGCGCTGATGATCGGCCGCAAGGAGCAGCTCGGGCCGGCAGGAGCCCTCTTCACCCCCTGGTCAGAGGCGCCCGGCATCTTTCGCAAGCAGCCGGTTGACGCCACCACCCTTCCGCTTGACCTTCGCCCCGGGCGTGATACTGGTTAAGGAGGAACAGACCGATTGCCGAAGGGAGATGCCACGCATGCTCTTTGCCCCCAGCCGGCAGGCCAGGATCCACGAGATGCTGCGCACCATCGAAGCCGAGTGTGCCCTGACCGCCGGCTACACCGGCATCCGCGCCATCCGCCCGGAAGTCATGGCGGCGATGGCGAAGGTGCCGCGGGATGAGTTCGTGCCACCCGAGATCCGGGCGCACGCCTTTGTCAACAACGCCCTGCCGATCGGCGACGGGCAGACGATTTCGCAGCCGTTCATCGTCGCCCTGATGACCGACCTGCTCAACCCCGAAAAGGATGGCGTGATCCTCGAGGTCGGCACCGGCTCGGGCTACCAGGCGGCGGTTCTTGCCGAACTGGTTCGCCAGGTCTACAGTCTTGAGATCATCCCTGAACTGGCGGTGCAGGCGGCCGGGCGCCTGCACCGCCTTGGCTACGGCAATATCGAAGTTCGCGGGGCGGACGGCCACCGGGGGTGGCAGGAACATGCCCCCTTCGACGGCATCATCGTCACCGCCGCCGCCAGTCACGTTCCGCCGCCGCTTACGGAGCAGTTGCGGCCCGGCGGTCGGCTGGTGATCCCCGTCGGGTTGCCGTACATGAACCAGGAGCTGCTGCTGATTGAAAAGGATGCAAGTGGCCAGTGCCACACACGAGACGTGCTGGGCGTCGCCTTCGTCCCCCTGACCGGCAGGGAGGGGCACGACGAACCCGGGGAGGACTACTGATGAAGGTCGGAGAAATCTGCAACCGCGAGGTGGTCGTCATTGACCGCGAGGCCGCCATCCTGGAAGCCGCTCAACTGATGCGCCGACACCATGTCGGGGATGTGGTGGTAACGGAGGAACGGGGGGGCACCCGGGTCCCCGTCGGCATCCTGACCGACCGGGACATCGTCGTCGAACTGCTGGCCGAGCAGGTCCCGCTCGAGGCTGTCTCCGTCGGCGACGCCATGAGCTCCGAACTGCTGACGGTCAGCGAAGAGGAGGAAGTCATGGACGTCCTCCAGCGGATGCGTGGACGCGGGGTAAGGCGGGCGCCGGTGGTCGACCGCAGCGGTGCTCTGGCTGGCATTCTGGCGGTCGACGATATGATCGATCTGATTGCCGAGCAGCTCAGCGACCTGGTGAAACTCATCGGCAATGAGCAGCAGAGGGAGCTGCAGAGGCGTGGCTGAGCAAGGCGAGGTACCCTTCAGCGTTCGGGTCGAATGCTACGCCGGCTACCGGGAGGAGGAGACGCCGCGCCGTTTTTTCCTCGGCGAGCGCAAAATCGAGGTCGTCGAAATCCTCGATCGCTGGCTCGCCCCCGGCCATCGCTACTTCAAGGTGCGCGGCGATGACGGCGATCGCTACATCCTGCGGTATGACGCGGCAGCCGATGCCTGGGAGTTGACCTTGTTCGCCAGCGGCGAGGAGCGGTAGCGGGACTGCGCCATCAGTGAAAGACCCGACTTCTGTGGGCGATTTCGGTCACCGCCCGGCGCAGGTGGCTGATCAGCGCCGGCTTGGCCAGCACGGTGGCCTCGTCGGCGGCAACCGCCTCCAGGCTCTCCTGCAGGGCAACACCGGCAAAAAAGACGAAACGATCCTTCATCTCCGGGTCGAGGCCGATCACCCTGGCGTAGAACTCGAGACTGTTCATCGCCAGCATGTTGATGTCGGAGATGACGACGTCGAAATGCTCGTTTTCGAGTCGGACCAGACCCTCGGGGCCGCTCTCGACGAGTTCGACCTCGCCGACGGTGGCCACGATGCTGCATAGCAGCCTGGCCAGCGCCCGGTGTTTTTCGACGATGAGAATGCGCTTGCCCGCCACCGCCGGCAGCCGCTGCACCGTCTCCAGGAAACGCCGGCCGCCGGGTTCGGCAGCCAGAAATCGGGCGATCTCCTCCTTGTGGCGTTCGATTTCGGCCACGGCTGCCTGATATTCCCGGCCGCTCCCCTGCATGGCGTGCAGCGCATAGAGAAAGATGTCGTTCCATTCGGAGAATTCGGCGGCGGCAATCGTCTCCAGCATCGCCTCCCGGCTCATTTCCCCGGCGACGACCTTTTTCAGGCCCGTAGCCAGCAGCCCTGCAATATTGGCCCGGGTCTCCTCATCGAGGGTGATCAACTCTTCATCGACCGCCTCGCCCTCGCGGCCTTCCGGCAACGAGCGGATGAGCTGGCGATGCCATTTTTCCTCCTCGGCCAGCCGCTGCAGAAACGCCGAGAACGCCGGGTCTGCGGCAAAGCTGCGAGCGGCCGCCGCGTATAGTTCGGCCGCGCCACGTTCGATATCTTCCAGCCATTCGACAATGCTCAACATGCACAGGGTCCTTTCATGGACATGGGCGCCTTTAATCCAATCCGTATTCGTGCCACCGCCGCTTGACCCGCAGCTTTGTTTCTACCTCCGCCTCGACCCTGCCGCCCGGCTGGACCCTCGTGGCGTCGATGCCGATCCGCGCCGCCTCGATGACCACGTCCCGCTCGGGGTCGACACGGTTCACCGCCTGCCAGTAGCTCTGCCCCAGGTCCTGGACGTCCACCCCTTCGGCAAGCAGTACCAGCAGCCGCGACGAACGAAAGTAGCGGCTCCCCCACAAGGAGCGCAGCAACTCCCGCCCCCCGCCGGCAGCCGTTCGCACCGAAAGCAGTGCGCAGCCGTGAAAGATCGTCTCAATGGGGAAGTTGAGATCGACGATTTCCGGAAAATCGATGCGCAGCAGCGGCAGCAGCAGCCTCTCACCCGCCTTGGCCAGCCAGCAGTCCTCCATCGGCGGCGGCCCGACGAGAGTGCAGGGGAAAATCGCTTCACGACGGCGCGTGATGCCGGTGAGGTGGAAAACCGGGCAGGGCTCGGGCGGCGCGTAGCTGCCGGTGTGGTTGCCGAAGGGCCCCTCGAGGCGCTCTTCCCCCGGCTCGACGTACCCCTCGAGGACGAACTCGGCACCGGCCGGCACCGCGAGATCGCAGCTTGTGCAGGGGGCCATGGCCACCGGCGCCCCGCGCAGGAAGCCGGCATAGGCGACCTCGTCGATGCCGCGGGGAAGCGGCGTCCCGGCGGCATAGGTCAGGGCCGGGTCGCCGCCGAGCGCGACGGCCACCGGCATATTCTTCCCCAACCGCCGCCAGGCGGCATGGTGGCGGGCGGCGTCCGAACCGGGCCGCCAGTGCAGCCCGGCGTTGCTTCCGTCGAAGATCTGCATCCGGTACATGCCGCAGTTAGGCTCGCCGGTCTCCGGGTCGCGGGTGAAAACCTGCGGCAGGGTGATAAAGCGGCCGCCGTCCCCCGGCCAGGCCTGCAGGGCAGGCAGGAGCGAGAAATCGGCGATCGGTTCCGTGATCTCCAGGCAGGGCGCCTCTGTGGCCGGCAACGGGGCAAATTCCGGCCGGGCCAGAACAGCCTGCAGCCGCTCGTCGGCGCTGCCGGTCGCCGTTCCCAGTTCCCGCCCCAGCCGGGCGGCGATCGTCTCCACGGCTTCGACCCCCAGGGCCCAGGCGGTGCGCTGTCGTGAGCCGAAGAGGTTGGTCGCAACCGGAAAGCGATGCCCGCGCACCCTCTCGAAGAGGAGGGCGCGGCCACCCCCAGCTCCCTTGCTGACCCGGTCGGTGATGGCTGCGATCTCCAGCCGCGGGTCGACCTCGGCCCTTACCCGGTGCAGTTCCCCGCGATCTTCGAGCGAGGCGAGAAACGATCTCAGGTCCTCCCATCCCCTAGGCATCGGGCTTCCCCCAGCCACCGCCGCCCGGGGTCTCGATACGCAACCGGTCGCCGGCCCGGGCTTCGACGGTGACCTTGGCCGGCAGCTCCGTCACCGCGCCGTCGCGGATCAGCAGGTTGCGCCCAGGCCGGCCGGCCCCTCCTCCCTGCAGTCCGTAGGGGGCAGAAACCCGGCGTTCGCTGATCAGGGTGAGGCGCGCGGCACCAAGCAGCTCGATTTCGCGGACCACGCCGTCGCCGCCGCACTGCCGCCCGACCCCGCCCGAACCGTCGCGCAGCGCGTAGTGCCGCACGCGCAGGGGATAGGCGTGTTCCAGGGCCTCCACGGGAGTATTGAGGGTATTGGTCATGTGCGTCTGCACGCCGCTTGCCCCGTCTCCGCTTGGGCCGCCGCCGGCACCGCCTGCGATCGTTTCGTAGTAAGTGAACAGTTCCCCGCTGCGGGGGTCGACGCCGCCGATGGTGAGGTTGTTCATCGTTCCGGCGCTCGCCGCCGGGATGCGCCTGGGCAGGGCCTGGGCCAGGGCGCCGAGCAGGACATCGACGAGGCGCTGCGAGGTCTCGACGTTCCCCCCGGCCACCGCTGCCGGAAAGGTACAATCGACCACCGTTCCCGGTCGGGTCAGCACCTCGATGGGGCGCAGGCAGCCTGCATTGTTGGGGATCTCCTCCGGGGCCAGCAGGCGGAAGACATAGAAGACCGCCGAGAGGGTGATGGCACGCACAGCGTTGAGACAGCCTGCGACCTGGGGGGCGCAGCCGGTGAAATCGACTGTCGCCCGTCCGCCGCGCACCGTAATCTTGCAGCGGATCGGGATCGCCTCCGTTCCCGCCCCGTCGTCATCCAGAACATCCTCGAAGGTGTAAATTCCGTTGGGAATGGTCCTTATGACCTCCGCCATCAGCCGCTCACCGTAATCGAGCAGCGCGGCACCGTAGCGTTCGACTTCGGCCAGGCCGTACTGGCCGACGACCTCCCGCAGGCGCCGCTCGCCGGTGCGGTTGGCGGCGATCTGGGCACTCAGGTCCCCTTCCCGTTCGACCGGGGTGCGCACGTTGGCCAGCAGCAGGGCGAGCAGTTCCGGGTCGATCTCGCCACCCCGGACGATCTTCACCGGCGGGATGCGCAGCCCCTCCTGGAAAATTTCTGTGGAAAGGGGCATGGAACCCGCGCTCATGCCGCCGACGTCGGCATGATGGGCGCGGTTCGCGAGAAAGAATACGGGACGGTCGCCATCGAGGTAGACCGGCGTGACCAGGGTGATGTCGGGCAGGTGCGTCCCGCCGCGGTAGGGATCGTTAAGCAGCAGCATGTCACCCGGGGCGAGGTCCGGCCGCTCGAGGGCGGCGGCCACCGACAGCGGCATCGAGCCGAGATGCACCGGGATATGGGCCGCCTGCGCGAGCATCTCGCCGTGCCGGTCGAAGAGGGCGCAGGAAAAATCCCGCCGCTCCTTGATGTTGGGCGAGAAGGCGGTGCGCATCAGCACCGCCCCCATCTCCTCGGCGAGGGAGACGAAGCGGTTCTTCAGCACCTCCAGGCGGATCGGGTCGATCTGGTTAACGGTCATAGGTCTCAAGTCCCCGGTCCAAAGTCCAAGGTCCAAGGTCTAAAACTTCTGCAAACTCTCCGAAACCCAGTTCCGACGACCAGGGACCAGGGACTTTGGACCTTGGACATCAGCTTCTCTCCAGCCTCAGGTTCCCCCTCCCGTCCACCTGCACCGACCAGCAGGGGCGCACCAGGAGGGTGGCCGTCTCCTCCACCACCAGCGCCGGACCGGCGAAGCTGCTGCCGCACGGCAGGCGCTCACGCTCGTAGAGCGGGCAGTCAAGCCGTACGCCACCCAGGACCACCGGCACGGCCTGCTCCGGGACCGCTTCGCCCATGATGCACAGCCCCCGGGTGAGGTCAGGGTGGGGGCCGCGGCCGACGGCGCGCAGGCGCAGGGTGACGATCTCCGTCGGCCGCCGCTCGTCCCGGTAGCCGTAGAGCCTCTCGTGTTCGACATGGAAAGCGCTCAGGTGATCGCCGACGAGAGGGACGTTCACCTCGAAGGACTGACCACGGTAGCGCAGATCGAGGGAGGGCAGCAGCTGCAACTGCGCACCGGTGATGCCTTCGGCCGCCATCTCGGTCAGCGCCTGCCGCCGCATCGGCGCGAGCAAGCCTTCGAGTTCGGCCACTGCGACCGTCGACGGTCGCAGTACCGAGCGGGAGTAGTCGCGAATCGCATCGGAGAGAATCATCCCGACGGCCGATAGGAGCCCGGGATGGACCGGGATGAGCACCCGGGGAATGGCCAGCTTTTCCGCCAGGGCGCAGGCATGCAGGCCACCCGCGCCGCCGAAGGGGAGCAGGACGAAGTCGCGCGGATCGTGCCCGCGTTCGATGGAGACCACCCGCAACGCTCCGGCCATGGTCGCTTCGGCTACCTCGAGGATTCCCTCGGCCAGCCGCACCGGCTCAAGGCCGGCCTGCCGGGCCAGACCCTCTATCGCCTGCCGGCAGCGCACCACATCCAGCCGCATCCGGCCGCCGAGAAAGCGGTCGGGAAGCAGCCGCCCGAGGTAGAGGTTGGCGTCGGTCACCGTTACCGCGTCCCCCCGGCCGTAGCAGACCGGGCCGGGGTCGGCCCCGGCGCTCTGCGGCCCGACCCGTAGCGCTCCGCCGGCGTCGATACGGGCGATGGAGCCGCCGCCGGCGCCGACGGTATGGATGTCGATCATCGGCACCTTGACCGGCCAGCCGGCAATGACCATCTCGGCGGTAAAGGGGATGGTTTCTTCGCAGAGAGCGACATCGGTGCTCGTCCCGCCCATGTCGAACGTGAGGACACGATGGCAGCCGGCGGCCTTGGCCGTGGCGAAGGCGCCAACCATGCCGCCGGCCGGTCCGGAGAGAATGGTCCGCACCGCCTCGTGGCCCGCCGTCTCGGCCAGGATGGAACCACCGTTGCTCTGCATGATCTTCAGGTGCCCGGCACCCAGTCCCTGCTGCAGACGTCTGAGGTAGCGCTCCATGACCGGCGAGACGGCGGCGTTGACCGCTGTCGTCGAGGCCCGCTCGAATTCGCGGTACTCGGGAAGGATCCGGCAGGAGGCGGAGACCTGCAGCCCGGCATCCACCAATGCCGCGAGCAACTGGCGCTCGTGCTCCGGATTGGCGTAGGCGTGGAGAAGACAGAGGGCAACCGAGCGGCAGCCACTGGCCGTCACCGCGGCGACCACCCGCTCCTTCTCTGCCTCTGTCAATGGAGTTTCCACGCTGCCGTCGGCCAGGATCCGCTCATGCACCTCTACCGTGCGCTCCCGCGGCACCAGCGGAGGTTGCCGCCGGGGATGCAGGGCGTAGAGTCGCGGGCGGTTCTGCCGGCCAATCGTCAACAGGTCACGGAATCCCGCAGTGACCACCAGCACAACAGCATCCCCCTTCCCCTCCAGCAGAGCATTGGTCGCCACCGTCGAGCCATGAAAAACCAGCGTCTCCCGGTCGCCCAGGAGATGACGGAGACCAGCAAGAACCGCCTGTGACGGGTCGTCAGGGGTGGAGGGGAGCTTATAGGTTCTGACCTGACCGCCTTCGACCAGAACGAAATCGGTAAAGGTGCCGCCGGTATCGACGCCGACCAGGGGGATATGACTGTCCTTTAGTTCTGTCATGGCTGAGCATTCTACCTGAATTTGCCGTCAGCGTCACCTTCTGACGAAGAAGCCCCCCGGACGGGGTCCGGGGGGCTTCTTTACAGCGTATGCTGTCGTCCATCTTAAAACATGACAGCGCTCTTGGCCATCTCCATGACGCTGCCCGGGAAGATGCCCAGATAGAAAACGCCGACGATGGCGAGAATGATGGAGATCACGGCCCCCACCTGCATCGTCATCCACCCGTAGTCCTCGGCAGGCTCGCGGAAATACATGTAAACCATCACCCGCAGGTAGTAGTAGAGGGAAACGGCGGAATTGAGCACACCCAGGATGGCCAGCCAGATGTAGCCAGCCTCGACGGCACCGGCAAAGATGTAGAACTTGCCGGCGAAACCGGCTGTCGGCGGGATGCCCATCAGGGAAAGGAGGAAGATGGTCATCGCCACGCCGAGGAAGGGGCGCTTGAAACCGAAACCGGAAAAACCCTCAAGAGTGAGATTTTCTTCACCCTTCTTGCCAGCCAGAACCAGAACGGCGAAGGCGCCAAGGTTCATGAAGGTGTAGGCGAGCATGTAGAAAAGGATGCCGGACTTGCCGATATCGTTGGCGGCCACCATGCCGACCAGCGCGTAGCCGGCGTGGGCGATGGAGGAGTAGGCAAGCATCCGCTTGAGGTCGGTCTGGTAAATGGCCAGAACGTTGCCGACGGTCATGGTCAGCACCGCAAGCACCCAGAGCAGAGCAGTCCACTCGGCCTGCAATCCGTCGAGGCCAAGGGTGAAAATGCGCAGGAAGGCGGCAAAGGCGGCGGCCTTGGGTCCGGCGCTCATGAATGCGGTAATCGGCGTCGGCGCCCCCTGATAGACGTCCGGAGTCCACATGTGAAAGGGAGCCGCGGCAATCTTGAACAGGAATCCGACAGAAAGCAGCAGCATGCCGGCAATGGTCATCGGATTGGCCAGCAAAGCAGGTTGGCTGCGCAGGTACATTCCGATATCGGCGACGTTGGTGGTGCCGGCGACGCCGTAGAGCAGAGCAATCCCGTAAAGGAGAAAACCGGTGGAAAAAGCGCCCAGCAGGAAATACTTGAGGCCGGCCTCGTTGGAGCGGGTCTGACGGCGGAAGAAGCCGGCCAGGACGTAGAGGGAGATGGAGAGGACCTCAAGGCCGAGGAAAATGGTCATCAGGTCGGTACCCGAAGCCATCCACATGGCGCCAGCGGTGGTGAAGAGAACGAGCGGGTAATATTCGCCGACCGGATACCCCTCGCGCCGCAGGTAATCATCCGACATGAGGATGGTCAACCCGGCCGCCAGCAGGAAGGTGAGGTTGAAAAAGCTGGCAAAATTGTCGAGGGCCACGCTGCCGGCGAAGCCGAACTGCGGGTTATTCCACGCCGAGGCGGCGACGATGCCGGTAACGACCAGCGCGGCGATGCTGATCCAGCAGGTGTGTGCCGTTTTGCCGCGGGGCGAAAAGACGTTGATGAGCAGAATCGCCAGACCGAAGCAGGTCAGCACCAGCGAGGGCATGATCGCGCCGAAATTGACGTTCTGCATGGCGAGTTGAGCAAGATTTTCCATGGAAATGCTCCTCCGGAAGCGGTTTTAGCCGAATACAGGTCGTTCTTTGCGTGCTTTCTCAGTGTCCGCCAGGTTGAGCCGGCGCGATGGGCGGATGTCCTGGCGGCAACACGGGCGCTTCGCCCGCCTCCTCGGCAGCAGGTGCAGCAGTCGGCTCAGTCGCAGTTGGTTCCACACCCTCTTCTGCAGCGGGGGCCAGTTGCTCCGGCTCCGCCGCTTCGGCAGCGGGAACGATCTGCAGAGCCTGAATCTGCCGACCCTTGACCTGCTGAATGAGCTGCTCAATGGCCGGGTTCATCTTGTCGAAGAAGGTGTTGGGATAGACACCGATCCAGAAGACGAAAAGCAGCAGCGGCAGCATCAGGACCACTTCGCGCGACGAGAGGTCCTTGAGTTCGGCGTTTTTGGGGTTCTTCAACTCACCGAACATGACCCGCTGGAACATCCAGAGCATGTAGACTGCAGCGAAAACAACACCCGTGGTGGCAAAAACGGCATACCAGCGCAGCTCACTCTCGAACGCCCCCATGAGAGTGAGGAACTCGCCGACAAAGCCGTTAGTACCGGGCAGACCGATAGAGGAGAAGGTAATGATCATGAAGATGGTGGCGAACACCGGCATCTGCTTGGCCAGGCCACCGAACTCGGAGATCTGGCGGGTGTGGCGCCGCTCGTAGATGAAGCCGACGATAAGGAAGAGCGCGCCGGTCGAGATGCCGTGGTTGACCATCTGGATCATGCCGCCGGCCATCCCCTGCATGTTGAGGGCAAAGATGCCGAGCATCACGAAGCCGAGGTGCGCCACCGAGGAGTAGGCGACCAGCTTCTTCACATCGTCCTGCATCATGGCGACCAGCGAGCCGTAAATGATACCGATCACCGCCAGCAGGGAGAGGAAGGGAATGAACTGCTGGGTGGCGTCGGGAAAGAGCGGCATGGCGAAACGCACATAGCCGTAGGTCCCCATCTTCAGCAGGATGGCTGCAAGAATCACGGAACCGGCGGTGGGCGCCTCGGTGTGGGCGTCAGGCAACCAGGTGTGCAGGGGGAACATCGGCACCTTGATGGCGAAGCTGAAGGCGAACGCCGCAAAAAGCCAAGTCTGCACCCCGGCGGGAATGGAGAGCTTGTAGAAATCGGCGATGGAGAAGCCGCTGATATCCATGCCGGACTTTACGGCATAATAGTAGATGAAGAGAATGGCCACCAGCATCAGGAGCGAACCGACGGCGGTATAGATGAAAAACTTGACCGCGGCGTAGATGCGGTTCTTGCCCCCCCAGATGCCGATCAGGAAATACATCGGGATCAGCATCAGTTCCCAGAAGATGTAAAAGAGAAAGAGGTCGAGGGAGATGAAGGCGCCGATCATCCCCGTCTCGAGCAGAAGCAGCAGGGCCATGAAGCCCTTGACGTTCTTTTCGACGGCTTGCCAGGTAGAGAGGACGGCAATCGGCATGATGAAGGTGGTCAGCAGGACCAGCCAGAGGCTGATGCCATCAATGCCGACACTGTAGTTCATCTGGAAATAGTCGCCGATGCTGATCCATTTGGCGAACTCGGTGTAATGCATTCCGCCCGAGGTCTTGAAAACGTCGTCAAATGCCGGCGGCAGGCTGATGAGAAAAGTGGCCAGCGTCACCGCCAGGGTAAAGCCCTTGAGCAGGCCGGCATTCTCCCGGGGCAGGAAGAGCAGGACCAGCAGTCCCAGAAGCGGGAAGAAGGTCATCAGGCTGAGAAGATGTTCGGTCATTGGAATTCGCTCCTTGATTACTCTCTATGGCAAATCGGACAGCACTCTTACCTGAAGACGTAAACGGCCACGATCACAATAGCCCCCACCGCCATCGACATGGCGTAGTTGTGGACATAGCCTGTCTGGGTGAAGCGAAGGGCCTTCGAGCAGGCGACGACAATCTTGCCGGTTCCGTTGACGATGCCGTCGACCACCACCACGTCGAACCCTTTCCAGAGGAAGGTGCCGAGTCGCTTGGTGGGGTTGATGAAGAGGGCGTCGTAAATCTCGTCCACGTACCACTTGTTGAATACCGCACGGTGCAGGCCCTGGAAGGAGGCGACGAAGCGACCAGGCAGCTCGGGCCGCTTCAGGTACATGAGGTAGGCCAGGGCGATGCCGACCACGGCGATGCCGATGGATACCCCCATCAGGCCATATTCGGCGGCGTGGCTGCCGTGGGCAGAGATGCCGAAGGTTTCGGTCGAATGGCCGAATACCGGCTCCAGGAAGTGGTGGATATGGTTGGCGCCGCCCAGGATGGCCGGGACGCCCACGTAACCACCGAAGAGCGAGAGCACCGCCAGCACCATGAGCGGCAGGGTGATGACGAAGGGGGACTCGTGCAGGTGATGCTTGGCGTGGTGCGTCAGGCGCTCCTTGCCGTAGAAGGTCATGAAGACCAGGCGGAACATGTAGAAGGCGGTCATGCCGGCGGCGCCGGCAGCGACCAGCCAGAGCAGCCAGTGGCCGCGGGTCGAGGCGTAGGCCCACCAGAGGATCTCGTCCTTGGAGAAGAAGCCGGCCAGACCGGGGATCCCGGCGATGGCGATGGTGGCGATGAGGAAGGTGATGTGGGTGTAGGGCATGTGCTTGCGCAGTCCGCCCATGTAGCGCATGTCCTGTTCTCCGGAAAGGGCGTGGATCACCGAACCGGAGCCGAGGAAGAGGCAGGCCTTGAAGAAGGCGTGGGTCATCAGGTGGAAGATGCCGGCGGTGAAGGCGCCGACCCCCATGGCCAGGAACATGTAGCCGAGCTGGGAAACGGTCGAGTAGGCAAGCACCCGCTTGATGTCGTTCTGGGCGAGGCCGATCGAGGCGGCGAAGATGGCGGTGGCGGCGCCGACGATAGCGATCGTCATCATGGTGTCGGGAGCCATGGCGAAGAGGCCGTTCATGCGGCCGATCATGTAGACGCCGGCGGTGACCATGGTGGCCGCATGGATCAGGGCGGAAACCGGGGTGGGGCCTTCCATGGCGTCGGGCAACCAGGTATAAAGAGGGATCTGCGCCGACTTTCCGGTGGCGCCGAGGAAGAAGCAGAGAGTGATGATGGTCACCACCAGGCTGCCGGCTCCGAGCAGGTGGCCGTGTTTGGCGATCTCGACGAAGTTGAGGGTCCAGACGCCGTGCTCGCTCCCCAGAGTCCAGTAGAGGGTCAGCAGGCCGAGCAGAAAACCGAAGTCACCGACCCGGTTGACGACGAACGCTTTTTTGGCTGCGTCGCCGGCGCTCTGCTTGTGAAAGTAGTAACCGATGAGCAGATAGGAGCAGAGACCGACGCCCTCCCAGCCGATAAACATGACGAGAGCATTGTTGCCCAGCACCAGCATCAGCATCGAGAAGCAGAAGAGGTTCAGATAGGAGAAGTAGCGGTAGAACCCTTCCTCGCCGTGCATGTAACCGGCGGAGTAGAGATGGATCAGCGAGCCGACCCCGGTTACCACCATGATCATCAACGCCGAGAGAGGATCGAGGAGAAAGCCCCAATCGACCTGCAGTGACCCCACGGATATCCAGGATGCGATCACCTGCTCGTGGACCTTTTCCGAGTCGCCGAGCAGTTGGAAGAAGTACACGCAGGAGACCACGAACGAAGACGCGATGGCCAGGGTTCCGATGGCCCCGATCACCTTCTCATTCTTGATCTTCTTACCGAGCAGTCCGTTGATCACGGACCCCAGCAGCGGAAAGAACGGGATGAGCCACAGTTTGTCGTACATCTATATCTCCTCTGAGCGGATTGAGCCTTAGTGCAAACCCGGAATCGCAGATACTACCATTTCATCAGGTTGATGTCGTCGACCTCGATGCTCTCGCGGTTGCGGAAGAAGGTGATCATCAGTGCCAGACCCACGGCCGCTTCAGCGGCCGCCACGGTCATGACGAAGAAGACGAAAACCTGGCCGTCAAGATTTCCCAGGTGATGGGAGAGGGCGATGAAGGTCAGGTTCACAGCATTGAGCATCAGCTCGATGCACATGAAGATGACGATGGCGTTTTTGCGCGTCAAGACTCCGAAGGTGCCGATGGAGAAGATAATCGCGCTGAGTATCAGGTAATGGTGAACGGTGATCATGGTCTCTCTCCTGTCCTTGTCTCTCGGCTAGACTTCACGCTTGGCCAGCACCACCGCCCCGATGATGGCGACCAGGAGCAGGATGGAAGTGATTTCAAATGGGAGAAGAAAATCGACAAACAGCGCCTTGCCGATCAACTCGGTATGACCAACCTTGGCTACAACTTCGGAAGTGATGTCGCCGGTCATCCCGGTCGGCTCGCTGCGGTTGAGGAAGTAGCCGATCACGAAGAGCGTCAGTGCCGCCACCGCCGCGCCGCCGGCCGCCGAGTGGGACACCTTCTTCAGGGTGGCCGTTCCGAGGTTCAGCAGCATGATGACAAAGATGATCAGGACCATGATGGCGCCAGCGTAGACCATGACCTGAATGGCTGCCATGAAGGGCGCCTCGAGCATGACGTAGAAGACGGCCAGGCTGAAGAACGTGTTCACCAGAGCGAGGGCGCTGTTGACGGGATTCTTGCACGTGACCACCAGCAGGGCGGAGGCGACCGCGACCAGGGCGACCAGGTAGAAAAAGAGGATTTCCATGGATTCAACGCTCCTTCGATTACTTGAGCAGCCGCTCTTTAGTGAAGTTGAAGTCGTCGCGCTTGTAGTTAGCCAGTTCGTAGGCGTCGGTCATCTCGAGGGCTTCGACTGGACAGGCTTCGACACAATAACCGCAGAAGATGCAGCGCAGCAGATCGATTTTATAGACCTTGGGATATTTCTCGCCCTTGTCGTTTTCAGCCGACTCGACCGTGATGCACTTGGCGGGACAGACCGTCGGGCACAGATAACAGGCGACGCACTTCTCCCGGTCGTGCGCCGGCACCAGCCGGTGCAGACCGCGAAAGCGAGCAGAAGGCTGCAGCTTCTGAAGGGGGTACTGGACCGTGGTCGAGTGCCCAGGAAGCATGTGTTTAAAGGTAATGCTCAGACCTTTGATGAATTCTTTGAA
>Ga0299906_10000309_pt1 | contig 47644 bp, 35 predicted proteins | sample RVTome_14_FD_200259 | JGI IMG/M metagenome (GOLD analysis project Ga0299906, IMG submission 200259) | Soil microbial communities from uranium-contaminated site in the Upper Colorado River Basin, Wyoming, United States - RVT145D125 (version 2) ... | reverse complement strand
GCGGCTCACGACCCACGAGGCGGCGGACACCAGCCCCCGCTGGTCGCCCGACGGCGCCAGCCTCTACTTCCTGTCCACCCGCTCGGGCTCGTCGCAGGTCTGGCGGCTGCCGGTCGGCGGCGGCGAGTCCCGCCAGGTCACCGACCTCGAGCTCGACGTCGCCAACCTCCTGGTGTCGCCCGACGGCCGCCACCTCGCCTTCAGCGCCGAGGTCTTCGTCGACTGCGCGGACCTCGCCTGCACCGCCGAGCGCCTGGCGCAGCGGGAGGAGTCGAAACGCAGCGGCGTCGTCCACGACCGGCTCTTCGTGCGCCACTGGGACGCCTGGAAGGACGGCCGCCGCTCCCACCTCTTCGTGATGCCGGCCTCCGGCGGCGCCGCCGTGGACGTGACCGCGGGGATGGACGCCGACGTGCCCTCGAAGCCCTTCGGCGGCGGCGAGGAGATCGCCTTCACGCCCGGCGGCGAGGGCGTGGTCTTCACCGCCCGTGCCGCCGGGGCTGCCGAGCCCTGGTCGACCGACTTCAACCTCTACGTGGCGCCGCTCGCCGGCGGCGCCGCGCCGCGGCGTCTGACCGACAGCCCGGCCTGGGACACCCAGCCGGTCTTCTCGCCCGACGGCAACACCCTGGCCTACAAGGCCATGTCGCGGCCGGGCTACGAGTCCGACCGTTTCCGGATCGTGCTGCGGCCGTGGCCGCAGGGTCCGGAGCGGGTGCTGACGGAGGGCTGGGACCGCTCCGCCGGCGACTTCGTCTTCGCCGCCGACGGCCGGACGCTGTACGTGACCGCGAACGACGACGGCCGGCGCGCGCTCTTCGCCGTCGACGTCGCCACCGGCCGCGTCGAGAAGCGGGTCACGGCGCCGGGCAGCGTCGGCTCGCCGGCGCCGGCGGGCGAGAGCCTGGTCTTCGGCCGCGACGACCTGAGGTCGCCGGTGGACCTCTACGTCCTGACCGGCGACTCGCTGAAGAAGCTCACCGACGTCAACCGCGAGCGCCTCGCCGCCGTCCGCTTCGGCGACTACGAGCGCTTCTCCTTCGCGGGGTGGAACGGCGAGACCGTCTCCGGCTGGCTCGTCAAGCCGGTGGATTTCGATCCGAGCAGGAAATACCCGATCGCCTTCCTCGTCCACGGCGGACCGCAGGGATCCTGGCTCGACAACTTCCATTACCGCTGGAACGCCCAGGTCTACGCCGGCGCGGGCTACGCGGCGATCCAGATCGACTTCCACGGCTCGACCGGTTACGGCCAGGCCTTCACCGACGCCATCGCCGGCGACTGGGGCGGCAAGCCGCTGGAGGACCTGCAGCAGGGCCTGGCCGCGGCCCTCGAGCGCTACCCCTGGCTCGACGGCTCTCGCGCCTGCGCCCTCGGCGCCTCCTACGGCGGCTACATGATCAACTGGATCGCCGGCCATTGGCCGGCGTTCAAGTGCCTGGTCAACCACGACGGCATCTTCGACACCCGGTCGACCTATTACGGCACCGAGGAGCTGTGGTTCCCGGAATGGGAGTTCCACGGCACGCCGTGGCAGAGCGGCGAGAACTACGACCGCTTCAACCCGGCGCTCTTCGCCGACCGCTGGAAGACGCCCATGCTGGTGATCCACGGCGAGCTCGACTACCGGCTGCCGGTCACCCAGGGCCTGCAGACCTTCACCGCGCTGCAGCGGCAGGGCATTGCGAGCAAGTTCCTCTATTTCCCCGACGAAAACCACTGGGTGCTGCGCCCTGACAACAGCCTGCAATGGCACGAGACCGTGCTGGCCTGGCTGGAGCAATGGGCCGGAGCGCCCTGAAACGGAGATTCCAAGGCAAAAAAGGAGCCTCAAGATGTTGGCGAGTCAGAGCATCGTCGATGCCTTCAATGAACAGGCCGGCAACGAGCTCGGCGCATCGAACCAGTACATTTCGATCGCCGCGTATTTTTCCGACGAGAACCTGGAGGAGCTCGCGAAGTTCTTCTTCCGCCAGTCCGACGAGGAGCGCGTACACGCGATGAAGTTCGTCAAGTTCATCCTCGACGTGGAAGGCAAGGTCGTGGTGCCGGAGATCCCGGCGCCGCGCGGCGACTTCAAGAGCGCCCGCGACGCCGTGAAGGCGGCGCTCGACTGGGAGAACGAGGTCACCAAGCAGATCTACGACCTGGTGGAGCTGTGCCACAAGGAGCGCAACCACATCACCTTGCGCTTCCTCGACTGGTTCGTCAACGAGCAGCTCGAGGAAGTCACGTCGATGAGCTCGCTGCTCGGCGTGATCGAGCGGGCCGGCGAGGACAACCTGCTCTACGTGGAGGACTACCTGGTGCGCCACGGCGTGCCGAGCGCCGAGGAGGAGGTGGCGGGAGCCTGATCCCTTCTCACGGATAGTAGCCGTGGATCGTCCGCGCCTTGACGCCCTCGCGCAGGACCTCGACCTCGACCCGGCGAAACGTCGCCCGCGACCCTCGCGGCGGGCGGTAGACGAGCAGGTATTGCGAGCGCAGGTCCTGCTCGATCTGGCGGTAGACGCGGTCGAGCGAGCCGGCGGTGGCGATGGCGAAGAAACGGCCGCCGGTCTCCGCCGCCAGGCGTTCGAGGTTCGAACGCGTCTCGTCGTCGTCCAGGGCGAGGCCGATCGCGTAGGTGGCGATGCCCGAGCGCAGCGCGTGCTCGAGCACCTGCTCGAACGGGAAGTCGCTGTCGACGTCGTGGCCGTCGGAGACCACCACCAGGGCCTTCCTGCCCGCCAGGCCGCCGAAGTAGTGGACGGCATAGATCACGGCGTCGTTGAGCCGCGTCGAGCCGCGCGCCTTGAGGCCGCTGGCGCCGTGACGCAGGCGGTCGACGTCGGCGGTGAACGGCACCCGCAGGAGCACGTCCTGGTTGAAGGTGAAGAAGCTGGCACGGTCCTTGGGCGTGACCACCTGCTCGAAGAAGCGCTGGGCGCCCAGGGTGGCGATCGTCATGCGGTCGCGCATCGACTGCGACTCGTCCATCAGCAGCGTGACGTTGATCGGCAGGCTCTCCACCGTGTCGAAGCGCTCGAGGGCCTGCTCGGCGCCGTCCTCGAAGACGCGGAAGTCCGCGGCCGCCAGGCCCAGCTCCGGACGTCCGTGGGCGTCGGCCACCGAGACGTAGAGCTCCACCAGGCGCACGTCGATCTCCTCGAAGGGCCGCGGGTCGAGGATCACCGTGTCCTCGGCCGTCTCGCCGCTCGCCAGGTGCGCCACCGCGCGCAAGTAGGTCGCGCGGCCGGCGGCGCCGGCCGGCAGCGGCCGGGCGAACGGCGGCTGCCGGAGCACGGCGAAGCGCTCGTCGTCGAGGAAGAGCTCGAGGCGCTCGAGGCGCTCGCCCAGGGGCACGTCGACCGCCGCCCGCGCCTGGTCGCTCGGACGTTCGCGCCGCGGCTCCAGCAGCCGCACGGCGAAGCGCGGCGAGCCCACGTTGAGCTCGGCGCGGTCGTAGGCGATCTGGCGGCCGGCCGGGTCGAAGGCCACCGCCTCGAGCACCTGCGGCTCGGGCGAGCCGCCGAGCTCGAGGTCCACGGCGTAGGGCGGCTCCTCGTCGCTGCCGGCGGCGGCGCCGTTGAGCCGGAACTCGAGGCGCGCGATCGGGCCGCCGGTGGTCACCGCCTCGACCTCGACCTCGCCCGCCATCAGCTCGTCGCCCGAGGTCAGGAGCCGGACGCTGGGAAACGTCGTCAGCACCCCGACCTCCGGCCGCAGCAGCCCGGCCAGGCCCTGGCGGTAGCCGGCCGGCTCCACGGCCTCGGCCTCGACCCACCGCACCTCCAGCTCGCGCTCCTCGCGCAGCAGGGCGAGGCCGCGGCCGTCCTCGAGACGCAGGCTGAGCCGGTAGGTGCCGGGCCGGAGACGGCGGTAGAAGTCGAGGGACACGGCGGCGCCGTCGGGGGCAGGCCCGGCCAAGTGGTGGGCCACCCGGAAAGGCTGCGCCAGGCGGCCCGCCTGCCAGACGTCGCCGACGATGACCAGCCGGTCGAAGAGCAGGCCGTCGCCGTTGCGCCCGATCGCGGAGACCGGGACCCGGAGGCGCCCGCGGACGACGACGTGTTGGTGGAAGTGACCGACGAGCTCCAGCTCGAGCGAGGCCGGCAGCGGCGCGGCGCGGGTCTCGAGCTCGTCCGCGAAGGCGTCGAGCCCGCCCGCCGCGGGCGGCGGCGCCAGGCGCCGGCGCAGCTCCTCGGCGCTCCAGGCCTCCCCGAGCGCGGCGCGCACGGCGCGGACCTCGTCCATCGTCGCCGGCACGCAGGGGCGGAAGACCGCCGCCCGCATCACGTCCTCGAGGCCGGGCTCCGGACGGCCCGTGGTGCGCGACATCAGCTCGCCGTAGCCGTCCGCGGGCGACCATTGCCGCAGCTTCCCCACCCGCCGTCCCGAGGTGCCCACGAAGACGAGGTAGAAGCCCTCGCCGCCGTCGCCGCCGGTCAGGTGCCGGGCCTGCGGCGCGCTGTACCACCAGACCTCGAGCACGCGCACCGGCCCGTCGCAGCCCCCGAAGCCGAGGACGCGGGCCGGGCTGCCGGCGATCATCAGGGCCTGGGCGCGGTCCGACGCCAGGCTGGGGAAACGCAGGCGCGCCTCCTCGAAGCGGCGGTGCCAGCGCTCGAGGGCCTCGGGGCGGCCGTCCCAGAAGCGGCGGATGAAGAGCTCGCGCGCGGCGTCGTCCGCCAGGCCGAGGAACGTGCGCCGCTCGTCGTCGCCGATCATCGCGTCGACGCTGACGAGCCAGGCGTCGTAGTAGTCGGCGAGCTGCGGCGGACGGTCGGGCGCCGCGGCGGCGGTCCCGGCGGCGAGCGCCGTCAGCGCGAGCAGGGCGAGCGGTTTCATCGCGGCTGGCGAGGTCATCTGCCGATCCGGCATGCAAGGATCGTGCATCGTCCACTCTACGCGACCCGAGGCCGAATGGAGGCTCGGGCGTCGCCGTCCGTCGCCGCGTGAGGTCGCTCGCCGTCCTCGTATAAGATCGTTTCTATGAGCGAGCCCACGATCTTCGGCAAGATCCTCGACGGCGAGATCCCCTGCCACCGCCTCTACGAGGACGACCACGTCCTGGCGTTCCTCGACGTCAGCCCCTTGAGCCGCGGCCACGCCCTGGTGATCCCCAAGGAGCGCAAGGCCCAGCTCCACGAGCTCAGCGACGAGGCCGCCGCGGCCCTCGGCCGGGTGCTGCCGCGGCTCTGCCGGGCGGTGGTCACGGCCACCGGAGCCACGGCCTACAACGTGCTCCAGAACAACGGCCGGGCCGCCCACCAAGCCGTCATGCACGTCCACTTCCACATCATCCCGAAGCTCGGCGAACGCGGGCTGGGGATCGGCTGGAAGACCGGCATGTTGGAGCGTCCGGAAAAGCTCGTGACCGAGATCCGGGCGGCGCTCGATGGCGAGGCCTGAGGCGCTCGCCGTCCAGGACCGTTACGCGCCGGAGAACCGCTGCTTCGGCTGCGGGCCGGCCAACGAGAAAGGGCTGCGGATCAAGAGCTACCCGGCGCCCGGCGGCGCCGTCGGCGAGCTGGTCTGCGAGTGGCAGCCCGAGGAGCACCACCAGGCCTTCGGCAACGTCTTGAACGGCGGCATCATCGGCGCCCTCCTCGACTGCCACAGCAACTGGACGGCGGCCGTCCACCTGATGACGCGCGACGCTCTGGAAGGCCCTCCCTGCACGGTGACGCTGGACTTCCACGTCCGCTTGAAGCGCCCGACGCCGACCGACCAGCCGGTGCGCCTGCGGGCCTGGCCGGCATCCGCCGAGCAGGACCGGGTCGTCGTCGAGGCCGAGCTGACGTCGGGGGAGAAGGTCACGGCGACCTGCACCGGGACCTTTGTCGCGGTCAAGCCCGGGCACCCGGCGTACCACCGCTGGTAGAGCTTCGCGCGGACGCGAAGGATCCTCGGCCGAGCGCCCCTCTCACGAGGAAGGACCCGATCTGGCGTCGACGACGCCGCAGCCCTCTTCCTGTTCAAGAAAGGAGCGTACGAATGCGCGCTGCTCTACCGGAATGCCTTTCCTGGTCTCTGCTCTCGGCAACGGCCCTGCTGCTGGTAGCTGGCGTCCCGTCGCCGGCCCTGGCCGAGGACACCGTGACCGCGGCGACCGCTCCGGAGCCGTCGCCCCCGGTCCGCGCTCGCTTCAACGGCCTCGATCGCCTGCAGGCGGCCCACCAGGGCCGCGAGGCCTTTCCCCCCGACACCTCGATCGCGGCGGGTGAGCTGCGCGTGCTGCAGGCCGCCAACTCTGCCCTCCGCCTCTCGGCCCCCAACGGCGGCGAGGCGATCGTCAAGAGCCTGAACGACTTCTTCAACGTGCCCGACAAGCCGCTGCTCTTCCAACCGCGGGTGTACTACGACCGGATGGCGAAGCGCTTCTACGTCGCCGCCCTGGGCGTCGACCCTGCGAGCCGCGAATCGACCCTCTACGTGGCGTTCTCCTCCGTCTTCGTGGAGGTCGACAACCTGGAGGTGGCGCGCGTTTTCCAGGACGGAGGCACCTGGTGCTCCTATCGCTTCGACGTGGGCCTCAAAGCCGGAGCGCCGACCTTCCCCGGCTCCCTGGCGCTCGGTCAGAACGAGTCGTGGATCGTGCTGGCGACCGACAACTACCGCTTCAACGACGGCGGCTTCCGGATCGCCTCGCTCCACGTCATCGACAAGCGGTCGCTGAGCAACTACGTGTCCGGTCCCTGTCCGAGCCTCGCCTACGCTCGCGTCAACGTGCCGCGGGACGCCGCCGGCCGGCGGGCGTTCGCGCTGCAGCCGGCGCAGCACTACACCAATCACGAGGTCGCGGGCCGGCGCCCCCTCTACCTCGTCAGCACCCAGGCGCTGGTGGGCTCCTCGGACGTCTACACCCTGTGGCGCCTGAGCGGCGAGGACACGACGGCCCTGCAGCTCGGCTCCACCAGCCTGCGCGGCGATTTCGTCTACCGCCGGCCGCCGGCGGCGCCGCAGCGCAACGGTCCCGACCTCGACACCGGCGACGCCCGGATCACCCAGGCGGCCTTCCGCGACGGCAAGGTCTGGGCCGTCCACGCCACCGCCTGCGAGCTCGGCCCACCGCCGGCCGAGAGCTGTCTGCGCCTCGTGGAGATCACGCCCGGCGCGGCGGACGGCGCGGTCACCGGCCAGGAGAACCTGGGGCGGCGCGACCTCTTCTTGTGGGCGCCCGGCGTCGCGGTCAACTTCGCCGGCGACGTGCTGGTGCCCTACCAGCGCTCCCGCGCCCGCCAGCCCATGGGGATCGGCTACGCCGTGCGCCGGGCGGCCAAGGGCGTCTTCGACGCCCTGGGCAACCTCAGCGGCGGCCAGTGCCCGCTGATGACCTTCGACGAGGAAGGCCGCAACCTCACCGGCGCCACGGCCGGTGCCCAGGCCGAGCCCGGCGACGACCTCGCCTTCTGGATCGCGGGGGAGTATCCGGGCGTGCTCGAAGGCCTGGGCTGCGACTGGCGCACCCGGGTGGGCAGGGTGCGCGACACGGTGACGCCGCGCCGGCCGCCCATCGTGCTCGCCACGGGCCGGTTCACCCTGCCGCCGGCGGACGGGCCGGCCTCGCCGAACTTCAGCCTCAAGGTCGACCTGCGCGCCGCGGTGCCCGAAGCCGGCCTCCAGGGGACGTCGGGACGCCTCCTCACCCTGGCGCTCGCCGACGTCGGACGTCCCAACGTCGCCTGCGAGGGCCACCACCCGAGGAACGGGTGCGCGGCCATCGACTATCCGCTCGTCGGCCCCGACCTCTTCAACTCGAGCTGGGTGTCGGTGGCGCTCGCGGACGGGCGGAGGAGGCTGTTCCTCACGGAGAGCCAGGACCTGTCCGCGGTGCCGGATCCGCTGAAACCCGACTGAGTGCACACGTCTGTGGGCGGGTCCGCCCCAACGTGGAAAACGATCCTTCCGGCCGACGTCGTCGCGGGCAGCGAGCTCCAGCTCCATCTGGTGATGACGAACTTCCGCAACCCGGACCTCACCATCGCCTGGGAGGTTCGCGTGGAAGACCTCTCTTCCGGCACGGGCCAGTAGGACCGCCGGTCTTGCGTCGCGCCGACCAGGACGCCTGCCTCGCCGCTCCGCTTCCCGAGCGGGGTCGGTGGGGTTACCATGGCCTCCATGATCAAACCCGCGCTCGCAGCCATTTTCGCCCTGACGTCCACGGCGCTCCCCGCGGCCGCGGACGAGGCGGTCGATACCGGCCGCCCGACCTTCGAGATCACCTCGGAAGCGGCCTTCGACCCGGCGACGATCGCCCCCTACGCCGGCGACCACGCGGCGGTCTACGCCCACGTCGACGCCCACCTCGGCGAGCACCTCGCCCACCTCCAACGCTGGGTGCGCCAGCGCTCGATCAGCGCCCAGGACGACGGCATCGACGAGATGGCCGAGATGCTGCGCGGCGACCTCGAGGCCCTCGGCTTCGCCGAGGCCGAGCTGGTGCCGAGCTCAGGGCACCCCGGCGTCTGGGGCTACTACGACGCCGGCGCCGACCAGACGCTCATGGTCTACATGATGTACGACGTCCAGCCGGTCGACCCCGAGGACTGGACGACGCCGCCGTTCGCGGGCAACCTGGTCGACCACGCGCTCGGCCGTGTGCTCATGGCGCGCGGCGCCACCAACCAGAAAGGCCCGGAGCGGGCGCTGCTCAACGCGATCGCCTCGGTCCTCGCGGTCACCGGCACGCTGCCGGTCAACCTCATGGTGCTCGCCGAGGGCGAGGAGGAGCTCGGCTCCCCCCACTACCCGGAGCTCGTCGACCGCTACGAGGAGCGCCTCAGGACGGCCGACGGCGTCTTCTTCCCCTTCAACTCGCAGACGCCCGCCGGCGAGCTGACCATGTACCTGGGCGTCAAGGGGATCCTCTACTTCGAGATGGAAGCCGCGGGCGGCCCCTGGGGCGGCCCCACCCGCGCCGAGATCCACGGCTCGCTGAAGGCCATCGTCGACTCGCCGGTGCTGCGCCTGGTCCAGGCCCTGGCGTCGATGACGACGCCCGACGGCAACACCATCCTGGTCCCGGGCTACTACGACGGCGTGCGCCCCCCGACGCCGGAGGAGGAGCGCCTGATCAACGGCGCCCTGAAGACGCGGGACGAGGAGGGGCTGCGCCGGCTCCTCGGCGTCGAGCGCTGGATCGACGGCCTCGCCGGCCGCGACGCGGTGCTGCAAGAGCTCTACTCGGTGACGCTGAACGTCGACGGCATCTGGGCCGGCTACACCGGCGAGGGCGTGAAGACGATCCTGCCCCACAAGGCCACCGCCAAGGTCGACTCGCGGCTGCCGCCGAACGTCGACCCCGGCCGCAGCCTCGAGCTGATCCGCGCCCACCTCGACGCCAACGGCTTCCACGACGTGACCCTGCGCCGGCTCTCGGGCTACCCGGCGGCCCAGACCTCGATCGAGGCACCGCTGGTGCGCGCGGCCATCAGCGTCTTCAACAAGTGGGGCACCACGGGCGCGGTATGGCCGCGGCTGGCGGGCAGCGCCCCCTTCTACCAGCTCACCGAGCGTCTCGGCCTGCCGCTGGTGTTCAACGGCCTCGGCCACGGCTCCGGCGCCCACGCCCCCGACGAGTACATGGTCATCGAGCCCGCCCCGGGGTCGGGCATCGCCGGGCTGGCGGAGATCGAGAAGGGCTACGTGGACCTGCTCTACGCGTTGGCGGGGCGGTAGCTACAGCACCCAGGCGTAGCCCACCTTCAGGAACAGCCCCCGGTTCTGCTGCTCCAGCGACGCGTCGAGCTCGCGCGTGAAGCTGTCCGAATAGCCGAGGTAGAGCACCGTGCGCGGATTGACCTTGTAGGCGAAAAGGAGCTGGTTGAAGAGGCTCTCGGTCCTGGCTTCCACCTCGCCCGCGTAGAGCGACGCGTCGCGGACGAGGTCCGTGTGCTGGACCACGGCGCGCACGAAGGCGCGCAGGTTGAATTGGTAGACCAGCCGGAGCTGCGTGAGGTTGGCCTCGAAGAGGCGGCCGCCCTCGACGTCCAGGCGCCGGAAGGCGTGGCTCAGTTGCGCGCGCAGGTGCTCGCCGAGGTCGAGGCGGACGGACGGCTCGAGCGTCAGAGAGCTGCCGGGGCGCGCGTTGGCGAAGTCGATGGCGTCTCCGGCGCCGGCGGAGAGCTCGAAGTAGACCCCTCCCGCGGGCTGGACCTCGAACCACAGGTCGACGAAGTCCTGGTCGAAATCGACGCCGTTGAAGTGGCGCTTGCGCGTCCCCGGAGAGAGCCACAGGAACGACTGCCTCGGCCCTCCCACCTCCACGAAAACCTGCGTCTCCTCCTCGAGGAGCTGCCCGGTCTGGTCCTCGCGGCGGTCCCAGTCGCCGCCGAGCGCGATGCGGTTGTACCAGTCGCCCTCCTTGCCCCACCACACCCGGGCGGCGCCGCCGAGCAGGAAGGTCGAATCCACCTGCGGCATGAAACCCAGGTCGGCGCGGAAGCCGGCGCCGAGGTCCTCGTAGGTGGCGTAGGCGTACCAGCCGCGCTCGTCGTGGCTGTAGCGCGCGATGAAGGCGTCGTCGCTGAACGCCCCCCGCGGCTGGCCGTGGTCCGCGGCCATGGCGTCCGGGTACTCGGTGGTCGAGCGCAGGGCCTGGACGCGCAGGGTGTCGGAGTCGGTGAAGCGGAACATGCCGTCGACGCCGTAGACGCGGTTTTCGTAGCCGCCGCCGGCGCGGCTGGTCGCCAGCACGCCCACGGCCGAGCGCCGCCAGACGTCGCGGCGGTAGCGCACCACCGCGTCGGTCGACGCGAAGTCGAACGAGGCCGTCGACGAGCCCTGGCTGCCGGGGAAGGTGAGGTTGGTCAGCTCGTCCTCGGCCGCGAAGACGCCGATCGCGTGCGCGCCCTCCTTGCCGGTGAGCTTGAGACCCCAGGCGGGATCGGCGACGTTGCGCGTGAACACCGCCTGCAGCGGGCTGGCGAAAAGGTCCGCGCCCTCGAGGAAGAAGGGACGCCGCTCGGGGAAGAAGAGCGCGAACTGGGTGTTGACGTCGAGCTGGGCCGCGTCGGCCTCGACCTGCGAGAAGTCGGGGTTCACGGTGCCCGCGAGCGTCAGGTTGGGGGTCATGCCCCAGCTCACGGTGAGGCCGCCCTCGCCGTCCTCCTCGCCGGCGAAGCCGCCTTCGGAGGAGCCGCCGCGACGCTCCAGGTAGGAGCCGGTCACCGTCGGGTTGACCTCGAGGTTGCGGCCGGGCGTCACGGCGGCGAAGCCCACCATCTTGGAGAGCTGGCAGAGGTAGCAGCTCCTGCCACGCTCCTGCCGGTTGCTCGACAGCCGCAGGCGGTCGCCGCGGGGATAGAAGCGCAGGACGTCGAGGCCCCAGGTCTGGAGCCCGGCGGCCCGCGGGAAGCGCAGCGACGAGAACGGCAACGCCATCTCGACCTCGAAGCCGAGCTCGGTGATCCGTCCCGCGGAGTCCCAGATCGTGTCCCACGAGGAGTCCTCGTTGCCGTTGACGTCGTCGTAGGTCAGGTCCATCTGGGCGCCCAGGGGATTGACGAAGAACTCGTAGGCACGGCGCTCGTCGTTGAAGGTGTCGAGCACCACGCCCACGAAGTCGTCGCTCCAGGCGTCGTCGCGGTCGGCGAGGCGGGCGCGGATCCTCGCGGGCTCGGGGTCGTGGGCGCGGAAGGCCACGTAGAGGTGGTCGCGGTCGTAGGTCAGCAGGCACTCGGTGGCCACCGGCGCCGGGCCGTTCTCCGCCGGGCGGGTCTCGTAGGCCAGCTCGATGCGCGCCGCCTGGCGCCAGGCCGGCTCGTCGAGCACGCCGTCGACGGCGATCGCCTCGTCCGTCGCCGGGATCTCGTGATAGGGGCGGGCGGCTCCGCCGTCGTCGGCCGCGGCGGGCCAGGCGCAGGCGAGAGCTACGCCTAGCGGGAGGGCGACGAACGGGAGGACGACGCGTCGAAGGACCTTCACCATAGCCTGTGCTCCGTCTCCATAGCCTGTGCTCCGTGACCACAAACCCTTAGACGCGCCGCGGGCGTCGAGGTTTGAGCCTTTTACGAAGAAGTTACCGGCACTCTCGCGGAGGGTTACAGACCAGGAACCGGTCAAGCGAACGGCTCGGAAAGAGGCGACCGCCGCGGCCGATCGGCTACAATCCGCCGCCATGTCGGAGCTTGCCCCGCTGCGCCTGGGCGCCGTCACCGTCGACCCGCCGCTCTTCCTCGCCCCGATGGCCGGGGTGACGGACCGCGACTTCCGGCTCATCGTGCGCCGCATCGGCGGCGTCGGCCTGGTGGCGATGGAGTTCCTGCCGTCGAAGGGCCTGGTGCGCGGCGAGAAGCGGGTGCGCGAGCTGACGCACTTCTGCGCCGAGGAACGCCCCATCGCCATCCAGATCTACGGCTCCGACGCCGCCACCATGGCCGAGGCGGCCCGACGCGTCGAGGAGATGGGCGCCGACGTCTGCGACGTCAACATGGGGTGCCCGGCCAACAAGGTGCTCAAGGGCTGTGCCGGCGCCGCGCTGATGGGCGACCTGCGGCTGGCCGAGGACGTCGTGAGGAGCGTGCGCCGGGCGATCCGCATTCCGCTGACCGTGAAGTTCCGGCTCGGCCTGGACGAGGGCCGCCGCAGCTTCCTCGAGCTCGGCCGCGTCTGCGAAGCGAACGGCGTCGACGCGGTGGCGCTCCACGCCCGCACCGCGCGCCAGATGTTCGGCGGCGCCCCGAGCTGGCCGGCGATCGCCGAGCTCAAGGCGGCGCTGGCGATCCCGGTGATCGGCAACGGCGACGTCCGCAGCGCCGACGACGCCCTCGCCCTGGTGCGCGCGACCGGCTGCGACGGCGTGATGATCGGCCGCGGCGCCACCCGCGATCCCTGGATCTTCCACCGGATCGCCGCCCGGCTGGCTCGCGAAGGCGCGGCGCCGCCGAGCCTCGACGAGCGCCGCGAGCTGATCCTCGGCCACTTCCGCGCCGTGATCGAGCGCGAGAGCGCGCCGCGCGCCCTGCACAAGCTGCGCACCTTCACCGGCTGGTATAGCCACGGCCTGCCCGGCGGCCAGCGCCTGCGTCGCCAGATCCGGCAGCTCCCCGACCCGCCGTCCTTCGTCGCCGCAGTCGAGCGCTTCTTCGACGACCTGCTCCTCGCACGGCCCCCTCGGGGGGGATCGGGGGGGGGATTCTCAGGCCGCCTGAGTCCGTCGCGGCGGAGGAAGCGATGACCGCGGAGCACCAGGTCGAGCTGGCCGAAGACCCGGACGCCAGTCTCGAGCTCGTATCCAGGGAGGCGACGAGCTGGGGAGCGGCGTGGCGGCGGGACGGCCGGCGGGGCGGACGGCTGACGCTGCCCGTGCTCGCCGGACTGCGCCGCGGCCGGGTCGAGGGCGAGGTCATCGTCGAGCCCGCCGGCGCCGGCTCGCGCCTCACCTTCCGGATCGACAAGAGCGACTACCGCCTGCAGGGGATGAGCGTCGCGGTGCTGCTCGTCGCCGCCCTGGGCGCCCTCGCCGTCGTCGTCGGGCCCTTCGTGCCGGCGCTGCGGCCGGCGGTGCCGCTGGGCATCCTGCTCAGCGTCGGGGCGTGGCTCTTCATCGTCGCCGGCCTGCGCAACAGCGGCCCCGAGGAGTTCCTCGAAGGCCTGGCGGCGGCCTCTCCCCCGGTCGCGGACGCCGCCGAGGAATGAAGCGGCCGCGGATTCTGTTAAGATCAGCAGAGTCGCAACGGGTCCGCCGCGGACCCGGACGACGGCGAACGGTTCTTTGAAGACAGGATACAGGGGGCGCACCGGATTCGACGGGGAACAAGCGGCGCCGCGAGTGGCGCGCCGGACTCCATCCGTCAACTGGAGCAACCAAAAACTGCCAACGACAACTTGGCTTTCGCGGCTGCTGCTTAACCAGCAGACCGCGCGTCCCGGCGATGGGCCTTGAGCTGCGGCACTCGTTCGGGGCGTAACACGAAGTAGCTCGAACGGCAGGGTGAGTCCCGAACCCTGCCCGGATCACCCAGGGACTGGCCGCGACGAGGGTTGCCTTCCGCCTCGCCGTCGCGGCGAGAAACGCAAGCGAAGGCTACGCGCGTAGAAGCTTCGGATCCGAGTCTCCCGGACGTGGGTTCGACTCCCACCGCCTCCACCATCCTCTCTTTCGCCGTTTCAGACCACGACTCGACATGCAAGTACTCATCCTCGCCGGCGGCAGCGGCACCCGGTTCTGGCCTCTGAGCCGCGGGCGCCGGCCCAAGCAGCTCCTCGCCCTCGAGGGCGAGAGGAGCCTCCTGCGGGAGACGGTCGACCGCCTGGCGCCGCTGGTGGCCCCCGGAGCGGTCTGGGTCTGCACCACCGCGAGCATCGCCGACGCGGTGCGCGCCGAGTTGCCCGACGTGCCCGCGCAGCAGGTCCTCGTCGAGCCCTGCGGACGCAACACGGCGCCCGCGATCGGCTGGTCGCTCCTGCGCATGCCGCCGGACCACCGCGGCGGGGTGGTGGCGGTGCTGCCGGCGGACCACCGCTTCGGCGACGCCGCCGGCTTCCGCCGCGTCCTGGCCCGCGCCGCCGCGGAGGCCGAGCGCTCCGACCGCGTGCTGGCCCTGGGCGTCAGGCCGCGCTGGGCCGAGGTCGGCTTCGGCTACCTCGAGCTCGGCGACGCCCTCGCGGACGACGGCCAGGCGGAGGACGGCCTGCGCGCCGTGGCGCGTTTCACCGAGAAGCCCGACGCCGCCACCGCCGAGCGCTTCGTGAGCGGCGGCAACCACCTGTGGAACGCCGGCATCTTCGTCTTCCGCGGCGCCACCCTCCTCGACCAGCTTACGCGCTTCGAGCCCGCGATCGGCCGCGGTCTCGCGGCATTGGAAGCGGCGCCCGAGCGCCTCGCCGAGCTCTATCCCGAGCTGCCGTCGATCTCGATCGACTACGCGGTGATGGAACGTCTCGGCACCATCGCCGCCCTGCCCCTCGACTGCGGCTGGAGCGACCTCGGCTCCTGGGAGGCGCTGGCCGAGCTCCTCCCCGCCGACGGCGACGGCAACCGCCGCCGCGGCGACGCGGTGGCCGTGGACGCCCGCGACAACCTGCTCTGGGCCGATCACGGCACGGTGGCGGTGGTGGGCGTCGACGGCCTGGTGGTGGTGCGCACCGCCGACGCCGTGCTGGTGGTGCCCCGCGAGCGCTCGCAGGACGTCCGCCGCCTGGTCGAGCAGCTCCGCGGGCAGGGCCGCGACGAGCTGCTCTAGGACCGCGGCGGACCGGGGGACGACCGATGCGGCTCGATGCCCTCTTCGCGACCGCCGAGCGCGAGCTGAAGCTCTCCGAGCTGCCGCTGCCGGTCGACCTCGACGCCCTCGTCCCCGGCGGCCGCGTCGCCGACAGACCGTGGGAAGTGGAGCTCGGCATCGGCAAGGGCCGCTTCCTGGTCGAGCGCGCCGCGGCCTGCCGCGAGCGCCGGTTCCTCGGCGTCGAGGTGGCGTCCAAGTACTACCGCATGGCGCGGGACCGGGTGCGTCGCCGCGGCCTGGACAACGTGCTGCTGGTGCGCGGCGAGGCGCTCTACCTGCTCTGCGCGGTGCTGCCCGCCGCTTTCGCCGCCGCCGTCCACGTCTACTTCCCGGACCCCTGGCCAAAGAGCCGCCACCACAAGCGCCGCCTCTTCGACCCCGAGACCGCCGACCTGGTGCTCGGCCTCCTGCGTCCGGGCGGAGACCTCTTCTTCGCCACCGACTTCCTCGACTACGGCGAGACCGTGGCCGAGATCCTCGCCGGCTTCCCCCGCTTGCGCCTGGAGCGTGTCGACGGGCTCTGGCCCGAGGGGGCGCGCACCAACTACGAGGCCAAGTACGTCGCCGAAGGCCGGCCGATCCTGCGTCTGCACGGCGTGCTCGAGGCGGGCGTCCCCCTGCACCCCGCCGGCCGCTGCGGTATCCTGGTGGCGCCGCGACCCTAGCTAGTGCGGCCGGCCTCCGCTCCGCCGCCGGCGCCGGCCTCCTCACCCTCGGCGTGGCCCACACCTACCCCGCCGGCGACCTCGCCGCCGCCGACCACGTGGCCCCGTCGCTCTCCGAAGTCTCCCTCGACCGCCTCCGCGAGCTCTTCGCACGGTCGTAAAAGGGCTTCCGACCCCATCGGGAAGCCCCGGCAGAGTCCGTAATCGTCTCCCACGGATTCCGCGGATGTGAAACGCCGTTGCACCGTCCTTTCCGGGATTTCCGAAACAGCGAAGCAAGCCTTGCTTCGCTGTTTCTCTAGTTGACGAAATAGCATTTCAGGGCTTGCTCCGGACTCCGGCAATCCCCGACTAACCCGTGCAGGCTTGAACCCGGTCAGGTCTGATGCAGAGAAGACGATTTCAGAGCCCGATCCGCGACTTCGGGAATCTCCGCTGACGGGAGCAAAGCCTGTCGCCGTCAAGCCGAAATCCCGGAAACCGAGGTGCAAGCCGTCGAGTCCGTCCAAGTCATTGCAATCAAACGGCATGATGGCGTTACGGCCTACAGGGCGGGCAGGACTCTTCATGGAAGCCTCACTCTGAGTCCGCGATCTCCGGATGAAGTCGGGTGATGACGGCAGCGGCCTCCGCGAGCCAATGGGGCGGTTGAATCGGATCCAGCGTGCCGTTCTTGATCTCCTCCAAGACCGCCACGGCGTCGTCGACGCCCTCTTCCGCCGCGGGATCGGGCAGCAGCCATTTCACGACGACGCTGGCGTCCACGACGACCTTCACCGACGCACCGCCCGCCTCGCTCTGGCGATGTCCGCATCCGAGACCGAAGGATGATGGCGCCGGAGCTCCAAGAGGGCGTCGATGGCGGCTGCGCGCCGACGATGACGCAGGCGCTCTTCGACCGCCTGCTGCATGAGGCGCGCTATCACGGCGCTCTTGTTCTCGCCCTCGAAAGCGTCGTTGAATGCGCTCTTGACCTGGGCGGGGACGCTGAAGTTGACGGTGGCCATTGGTTCTCCTTTGTTGAAATCGTCAACAAGAGTGTAGCAGACCTACCGACTCCCCCATCGCCTCCGAACGCAGCCACCGCTAGGCCTGTTATCCCCACCCGTATCGCTCGCCGCACCACGGCCGCCCCCTAGATCCGCCTCGGCCGCGTCGGCAGCGACGGCGGACGCGGGCGTGCGTTGCCTCACACCGCCTCCTGGACGACCTCCCCGTCGTCCAGACGCAGGGCCGTCAACGGTCCGCCCCAGGCGGCGCCGGCGTCGAGCGCCTTGATCCGCGGCGTGAGATAAAGGCCCAGGGCCGCCCAGTGCCCGAAGACGATCCGCGCGCCGGCGCTCGCGCGCTCCGGCGCGTCGAACCACGGCAGGCACCCAGACGGGGCGCTCTCCGGAGGACCGCTCCAGTCGCAGAGCTCCCAGCGTCCGCCGTGGCGACGGCAGGTGCGGATCCCCACGAGGACGTCCAAGGTCCGGCGACGACGCTCGCGTCCCGCCTCGTCCGCCGGCCGCTCCGAGCGCCAGTCGGCGAGCAGCCGCGCGCTGCCGTCGTCCTTCAGCTCTTCTTCGACTTCCCGCGCCCGCGCCTCGGCCTCCGCCACCGTCCACGACGGCAGCAGGCCGGCGTGGACGAGCACGTCGCCGCCGTCGCGGTGGAGCAGCGGACGCCGGCGCAGCCAGGCGAGGAGCTCGTCGCGGTCGGGCGCGGCGAGCACGTCGTCGAGCGTGTCGCGGGGCCCGGGCTCCTCGACTCCCGCGGCGAGCGCCAGCAGCTTCAGGTCGTGGTTGCCGAGCACCATGGCGAAGCGAGCGCCCCACCGCTGGCCGGCGCGGCGCGCCCAGCGCAGCGCCGCCAGGGACTCCGGGCCGCGGTTGACGAGGTCGCCCACCAGCCACAGACGGTCGCGCCCGGCGTCGAGGCCGAGGCGCGAGAGCAGGCGCTCGAGGGCCGCGTGCCGGCCGTGGACGTCGCCGAGGACCCAGGTCGCCATGCGGTCAGGGCGCGGGGTGCTGCTTGCGCTGCGCCACCAGGCGCGCGGCCAGCGAGCGGACCGCCGGATTGGCCGACGGGTTGCGGCTGAGCTTCTCGAGGGCGCTGAAGCTGGCCCGCGTCAGGCTCATGGTGTTGAGGTAGCGGTTGGCGAAGCCGAGGTCGCACTTGGGGTTGTTGAGCGCCGCCAGCAGCGGGCCGCTGCGGGTGAAGAGCTCCGGCTTCTTCATGAGCTGCGCCATCACCACGCCGTTGATCTCCGGCGCGCGCAGCACCCGCTCGACGTTGCCGAGCGTGACGTGACGCAGCGTCTCGGTGGCGATGCGCGGGTCGGGATGGGTGACGAACCAGTACAGGTACGGCTTCTCGGCGGCCAGCCGGCGCTGGATGGTCAGCGGCAGCTTGGTGATGCCGGCCGGCGGGCGGTTGGCCTTCGCGGCGTCGGGGTCGCGCTTGGCCTTGTCCAGTCGCTGGCGCAGGTTCACGAAGTACTCGACCTCGAGGTTGAGCTGGCCGGAGCGGGCGAGGAACCTCTCGAGCACGTCGTCGAAGCGCTCGAAATAGCCCGTCTCCACCAGGAACGGGAAGTCGAGCAGCAGCAGGATCAGCTTGGTGATGGCGGCGAGCTCGTCGCGGGTGCGGAACGTCTCCACCGCCTCGACCACCCGCGCGCGCACGCAGTCGAAGAAGATCTTCTTGGCGTCCTCGCCTTCGGACTTGGTCACCCGCTCGCCGATGGCGTGGATCGAGGCGATGGGCACGCTGGGGTGGGCGATGGCCTGCCACATGGAGAACGGCGACATCTTGAGCGCCGCCAGGGTGCGGATCTTGACCGCCGGATGGCCCACGACGACGGCGCGCCACACCACCTGCAGGTCGCGGTTCTCGATCTCGAGGCCGAGCTGCTGGAAGCGCCGCCGCACCAGCTCCTCCGCGGGCCGGAACTCCTCGCGCAGGAGCTGGCGGGTGACCTGGAAGCGGCCGTCGGCCACCGGCTCGTGGACGAGCACGTCGAAGAGCTTGGTCTCGCCGGCGCGCTGGTGGCCGCGGATCGAGTAGAGGTCGTCGATCAGGAGCAGGTCGGCCGACTCCCACAGCCGGTTCAGGAAGGCCTCGTAGGTCTTCTCCTCGCGCGAGCGGGTGAGGAAGTGGATCAGCGCCGTCTTGCTGTGCAGCAGCATGTCGGTCAGCAGCGTCTCGTAGTCGAGCGGGTCGGCGCGCAGGAACGCGTGGATCTTTTTCGACAGCTCCTCGTCCACCGGCTCGGCCGCCGCCGCCGCGACCTCGTCGCTGGCCTGCGCGCGCAGCCTCTGCTCGGCCTGGCTCAGGGTGGCGGCGGGCCGCGAGCGCAGGCTCGAGGCGGCCTTGACCAAGGTCTCGAGGCGCGCCGCAATCTCCGGCGACTGCCGGTGCTGGCCGTAGCCGCGGCGCAGCACCATCCACAGCTCGTCCTCCTCGCGCACCAGCACGTGGACCATGCCGGCCAGGTCGCCGTAGAACTTCTTCGACCACGACGCGTCGACCTTGCCGAGGAGCCGGCAGGCCCGCTCGAGCTGGGCGTAGCCCTCGTCGACGCCGGCCGAGATCGCCTCGACGGCCGCCGCCGCGAGCTCGCCGGCGGGCTGGGCCAGGCGCGACTTGATCGCCGCGGCGGCGGCCTTGAGGCGGCGGCTCACCTCGTCGAGGCTGGCGCGCAGGGCGTGCTGCTCGGTCGAGGGCAGGCGGCAGCCGAAGATCGGCTCGCCGTCGATCCGGCCCTTGCTCTTGAAGCGCGCCTTGAGCCGCGGATCGGCGCGGTCGACGAGCCGCCGGGTCACGATGAGCTCGCCGGCGCCGGTGTGCTGGCCGGCGAGCGCGAGCACGAAGTCGAGGTCGCTCGAGGCGATCTCGGCGGTCGGCAGGCGGAAGACGATCACCGCGTCGTGCGCCGCGGTGCGGATCTCCAGCGGCGTGCCCAGCGGGTTCTGCAGCGGATCGAGGTTGAAGACCGGCAGGCCGTGGATCACCTTGAGGCCGGTGATGATGGCGTGGTCGTAGCTGCGCCTCGCCCAGAAGATCAGCACGCCGCGTCCGCGCTCGGCGTCCCAGGAGAAGATCTCGCCGCCGTAGCTGGCGGCGGTTTCGAGCACGAGCTGCTTGAACGAGCGCTGGAGCGCGTCCACCGCCTCCTGCTCGCCGGCGAGGTCGGCGAAGCCCGCGATCTCGACGACCAGGAACGAGACCTCGTAGGCCTTGCCCGGCTGCATCTTCTTGGCGTACTCGGGCAGGCTCTCCGCCGGCACCTCGCGCGCCACCGGCGACGCCGCCTCCCGGCGCGTCACCTCCCGGCGCGCCGCGAGGAAGCCGCGGCGCGCCTCCTCGAGATCGGCGGCGAGCCGCTCTCCGAGCTCCGCGGCGCTCGCGTACTCGCCGTAGCGGCCCGGGCTGCGGCCGCTCTGGAAGCGGGCGAAGAACCGCTCGACGCGCGCGAGCTGCTTGCCGCTGACGTCGGCGAGCCGGGCCGGCAGCTCCATGCAGCGGTAGAAGAGGCTCGCCGCGCCCGGCGAGGACGCGCTCGAGCGGAAGGCGAGCTCGAAGTCCTCCTCGGCGCCGGCGGGGGGCGCGCCGGTGCCCGGCTCGAGGTCCTCGGCGCTGGGGGCGGCGAAGCGCAGCCAGGCGGCGCCCACGAAGACGTCGCCGGGCTCGAGGCGCACGAGGGGGGTGCGCTCGCCGCCCATCTGCTCGGCCGCCCAGGCGCTCCAATCGGCGAGCTCGAAACGGGGGACGCCCCCCACGCGGTTCAAGGCGTCGACCACCTGCTCGACGACGGCACGCGCGCCGCCCAACTCGTCGGTCAGAGCGAGAAAGAGACGCATCGTCGGGTCGAGCCCCCGTCTAAGCCGCGTGGAGCTCGTCGAGCTCCTTGCCGTAACGGTCCGTCACCACGTTGCGCTTGAGGCTCATCTTCGGCGTCAGCAGGCCGTTGTCGACCGAGAACTCCTCGGGGACGAGGCGGAAGCGGCGCACGTGCTCATAGCCTCTGAAGTTCTTGCTGTGCTCCTCGATTTCGACGTCGAAGAGCTTCCTGACCTTGCCGTGCGCGAGCAGCTCCTCGTAGCTGCCGTCGAGCCCGCGCTCGCGCGCCCACTTCTCGATCGCCGCGCGGTCGGGCACGATCAGGGCCACGTTGTAGGGCCTGTTGGCGCCGTGGACGAAGGCCTGGCTCACGAACGGGGAGAGCTGCAGCAGCTCCTCGAGCGGCGCCGGCGCCACGTACTTGCCGTTCTCGAGCTTGTACTGCTCCTTGATGCGGCCGGTGATGAAGAGGAAGCCGTCCTTGTCGATGCGGCCGAGGTCGCCGGTGCGCAAGCCGCCGTCGGCGGTCATCACCGCGGCGGTCTCTTCCGGAAGCTGGTGGTAGCCCTTCATCACGTTCGGCCCCCTGACCACGATCTCGCCGTCGAGCGAGCCCTCCTCGTCGATCACGCTGGCGTCGATCCTCACCTCGACGCCGGGGATCGGCAGGCCCACGGAGCCGATCTTGCGGTCGTCGAGGCGGTTGACGGAGACGATCGGGCTGGTCTCGGTCAGGCCGTAGCCCTCGCACACGAAGATCCCGAGCCGGTCGATGAACTCGGCGACCTCGGGCGCCAGGGCGGCGCCGCCGGAGACCGCGTAGCGAAGCCGGCCGCCGAAGCGGGCGCGCACCTTGGAGAACACCAGCCGGTCGTAGAAGGCGTGCTTGAGGCTCACGGCCAGCGAGCCGCGGCCCTTCTTCTCGAGCTTCTTCTTCTCGGCGGCGACCTCCATGCCGGCGTCGAAGAGGATCTTCTTGAGCCCGCCGTCCTCGGCCACCTTCTTCTGCAGGCCGTCGTAGATGCGGTTGAAGATGCGGGGCACCGCGGTCAGCACGGTCGGCCGCACCTCGACGAAGTTGTCGACCAGCTTCTCGATGGACTCGGCGATCGCCATGCCGGCGCCGCGGGCGAGGATGAAGTGCAGCTCGCAGGTCTGGCCGAAGGAGTGGGCCCAGGGCAGGAAGGAGACCGAGACGTCCTCCTCGTCGATCGGGAAGATGCTGGAGACGGCGTTCAGGTTGGAGCAGATGTTGCCGTGGGAGAGCAGCACGCCCTTGGGCTTGCCGGTGGTGCCGGAGGTGTAGATGAAGCCGCAGAGCTCGTCGGAATCGAGCTCGACGGGCGGCGACGGCCGCTTTCTGCCGCGCTCTTCCAGCGCCAGGAAGCTGCCCTCGTCCTCGGCCGGCAGCGCCATCGAGAAGACGTGCTCGAGGGTGGCGATCTCCCCCGGCCAGCCGCGCACCGCCTCGTAGATCGGCCAGGTCGACGTCAGCGCCACGCGGGCGCCGGAGTCGCTCAAGATGTACTTCCAGTCGCTCTCCTGCTGGTGCTCGTACATCGGGCAGAAGCGCGCCCCCAGGCCGTAGGCCGCGTAGGCCGCGACCGCCCACTCCAGGCGGTTGCCGGAGATGATCGCCACGGTGTCGCCGCGGCCGATGCCGAGGTCGGCCAGGCCGCCGCGGAAGGCGTCGACGCGCGCGCCGAAGTCGCGGTAGGTGATCCACTGCCACCGGCCGTCCTTCTTGGTGCCGAACAGACGGCGCTGCGGGTAGCGGGCCACCGACTTGCGGAGCACGTCCACCAGGTCGTTGTAGAGCTCGCCTTGTGCTTGACTGGGCTCGGTCATGTCGAGGTCTCCGAAGGATCCGTTGGTGACTCTCGGAGCATACTCCGAAACACCGCGGCGAAACACCGCGAAGCCGTGCTGCGGCGCCGCGCCCCGGCGTCCCGCCGGGAGGACGCCGGGACGTCCCGGGAGGACGCCCCGCGCCGTCTTCATGCCTCTACCGGACCGTCGAGGTACACCGAGCGCCCCAGCCCGCGCACGTACTGCAGCCCGCCGCCCTGCCGGCGCACGTCGCGGAGCTGGCACAGCCGCGAGTCGAGCTCGTCGATCGACGAGAGCACGAAGGCCTCCGGCGTGGCGGGTTCCGTGGGGCTGCCGTACTGGCGTTGCCCGTGGTGCGAGAGCACCAGGTGCTCGAGGCGCAGGCGCAGGTCGGCGGGGAAGCCCGGCACCGCGGCGCAGCACTCGAGCAGCATGCCGTGGCCGATCACCACGTGCCCCACGAGCTGGCCCTCCAGGGTGTAGTCGTTGACCGGCATCGGCCCCAGCTCGCGCAGCTTGCCGAGGTCGTGGAAGAGCACGCCCACGAGCAGCAGGTCGCGGTCGACCTCGGCGTAGTGGTCGCACACGCGGGCCGCCAGCTCGGCCATCGACACCACGTGCTCCAACAGGCCGCCGCGGTAGGCGTGGTGGATCGTCTTGGCCGCCGGGTGCTCGCGCAGGGCCTCGCCGTGGCGCGCCAGCGTCTCCTCGGCCAGCCGCCGCAGGGGCTCCCGCGTCAGAACGCCGGGGTAGAGGGCCCCCAGACGCCGCCACAGCTCGTCGATGTCCTGCGGCGTGGTGGGCACGAAGTCGGCTTCGCGGAAGCCGTCGCGACGGTCGCCGTCGTTGACCGGGCGGCAGAAATCGACGTTGACCTGGAGGTGGTCCTTGAAGCGCCGCACCAGGCCCTTGAAGAGCACGAACTGCTTGTCCTCGAAGGTGGCGTCGAGCGCCGGACTGTCGGGCCAGACCTTGCCCACCACGCTCCCGGTGGCGTCGGCGAGCTCGAGGTCGAGGTAGTCGCGGCCCTTGCGGTCCTGGCGGCGTTCTTTGCGGTTGACCAGGGCGAAGGACTGGACGAAGTCGCCTTCTTCCCAGGTCGACATCGGCTCGTGCAGGCGGACGGTCGGCATGCCGGGTTCCTCGATTCGTAGACGGAGTCACCGTACAGGAGCGTCACAGTATAGAGGTCCGTCCATGACGCCGCTACCCTTGCGGGCCATGGCATCATCCGTGCAACGCGGATACCATCCTCGTAGGGCGCCCCCGACGTCCCCGCCTCCTTCACCCCGGGAAACCACCCTGACGACTACGAACATGCCATCGCCATCGACACCCCCTACCCATCGTCTCCGGCGCGCCGGCCTCGCGGCGGCGGTGCTCGCTGCCGCGGCCTTCGGCGTCGGCGGCTTCCTGCCCAAGGCCCCGGACCTGCCCTACGCCCTGCCGCTCCTGTGGCCCGAGGAGCAGCGGGCCTTCTTGCAGGACGGGCCGGGCCTGCTGCTCGCCCGCCGGCAGCTCGACCAGCTCGTGGACCTCGACGGCGCCGGGCGAGCGCAGGTCATCGACCGCTTCCTCGCCGATCCGCTGCCGCAGACGCCCGAAAACGAGCTCGTGCTCGGCATCGCGCAGCGCCGCGCCCTGGTTCGCCACGAGCTGCTGACCTATCTCGACGCCCGCGCCCAGCTCCTCTTCCTCAACGGTCCGCCGTGGCGGCGCGAGATCGTCGCCTGCTCCGAGACCTTCAAGCCCATCGAGCTGTGGACCTACGACCTCGGCGAGGGCACGATCCGCACCCTGATCCTCTACGAGGAGAAGCCGGGGAAAGGGTTCCGCCTGTGGCTGCCGCTGGACGCCAAGCGGGTGCTCTACAGCGAAGAGATGGCGTACTGGCTCGAGCAGTGGGCCGAGTACGGCCGCCGGATCAGCGGCCGGCGCTTCGACCGCCAGATCTGCTCCCGATCCGCCGAGATCGACGTCATCACCGGCATCGACGGTCTCTACGACTTCCGTCCCGACCGCCCCACCAACGAGGCGATGGCGGCCCTCCTCGAGCCGCCGCACGACCTCGCGGCCTGGGCGCGCAAGGCCGCCGAGCCGCTGGCGGCGCTGCCCGAGACCCTCATGGTGGACGAGGAGCAGGCGCGCGACCTGGCCAGGGCGCGGCGGAACATGCGGACCGCCGGCCAGGTCACCCCGACCCCCGATCCGGCCGCGGAGAGCCCGGTCGCCGACAACGCGCGGCCCGCGATCACCCCCTCACCGCTCGTGCCCTGGACGCGGCCGCCCGAGGCGCAGGCCGAGCTCGCGCTCTTCTACCCCGAACGCGACGGCCAGCGCATGATCGCGCGCATGCTGGTGACGATCCCTCCCGAGGTGCCGCTCCAGCCCTTCGAGGAAGGCGAGAACAAGGAGCTGCGCTTCACCCTCGAGGGCCACCTCGAGCGCGCCGGCGAGAGCTTCGAGCGTTTCCGGGTGCGCTTCCTCCTGCCGCCGCCGTCCGCCGGCACCCCGGTGGCCCTGGCCGCCGACCGGCTGCTGCGCCCCGGCGAGGAGTTCCTGGTGCGCCTCAAGGTCACCGAGGAGATCTCGGGGCTCCAGATGGGGTTCAACCGCGGCTTCGTGGTGCCGGGCACGCCGACGCCGTTCGACGAGCAGCCGCAGATGGCCGCCGAGATCGTCACCGGCCTCACCGAGGAGCTCAAGCGCAGCCGGGTGGCGGGCTACGACAGCCTGATCCTGGTGCCGCCGGAGACCGACGTGGTCTTCGGCCTGTGGCGTGCCGAGGCCCTGGTGACCGGCCTGCGCACCAGCCAGGTGCGCTTCTACCTCGACGACAAGCTCGAGTTCACCCGCCGGCGGCCGCCGTTCACCGCCGAGCTGCGCCTCGCGACCTACCCCAAGGAACAGATCGTGCGCGCCGAGGGCTACGACGAGGGCGGCGAGCTGGTGACCAGCGACGAGGTGATCCTGAACCAGCCGCGCGGCGAGCTGCGGGTGCGCATCCTCGAGCCGCCGCGCGGGCGCGCCGTGGTGGCCGGCGACGTGACCGTGAAGGCCGAGGTCGTGGTGCCCGAGGAGGCGCGGGTGGTCAAGGTCGACTTCCTGCTCAACGACGAGCTCAAGGCCACGGTCGCACGGCCGCCCTGGGAGGCGGTGATCGACGTGCCGCCCACCGGCGCGCTGACCTACGTCACGGTGGCCGCGGAGCTCGAGGACGGCCTGCGCGCCGAGGACGTGCGCTTCCTCAACGCGCCCGACTACGTCGACGAGGTCGACGTCAACCTGGTGGAGCTCTACACCACGGTGACCGACAAGTCGGGCCGCCTGATCCGCGACCTCGCCGAGAGCGACTTCGAGGTCCTCGAGGACGGCCGGCCGCAGGAGATCGCCAAGTTCGAGCTGGTGGAAAACCTGCCGCTGACCCTGGGCATCGCCCTCGACACCTCGGGCTCGATGTTCGAGTCGATGCAAGAGGCGCAGCGGGCCGCGGTGGGCTTCCTCGAGAACATCATCACGCCCCGCGACCGCTGCTTCGCCCTCGCCTTCGCCGACCGTCCGGCACTGCTGATGCCGCGCACCTCCGACGTCGGCGCGGTGGCCCAGCGCCTCGAGAGCACGCTGGCCAACGGCGCCACCTCGCTCCACGACGCCATCGTGACCAGCCTCTACTACTACCGCGGCATCCGCGGGCGCCGCGCCCTGGTGATCCTCTCCGACGGCGAGGACACCGCCTCGACGATCGAGTTCCGCGACGCCCTCGAGTACGCCAGGCGCAGCGGCGTCGCCGTCTACGCCATCGGGCTGCGGATCGGCCGCGCCCAGATCGGCGTGCGCCGCAAGCTCGACGCCCTGGCCGAGGAGACCGGGGGCCGCGCCCTCTACATCCACGAGGCCGCGGAGCTCGACGGCGCCTACGCCGAGATCGAGCGCGAGCTGCGCAGCCAGTACCTGGTGGCCTACAGCTCCGACCAGACGGGCGAGCCCGGCCAGTACCACGTGATCGAAGTCGAGGTGAAGGGGGGCAAGCTCAAGGCGCGCACGATGCGCGGGTACTACTCCTGAGGTCGACGCTCATGACGCCTGGACGGGCAGGAAGCTGTAGCCGGTGCCGCGCTGGGTGATCAGGTAGCGCGGCGCCGACGGCTTGGGCTCGATCTTCTGGCGCAGGCGGTGGACGTGGACGCGCAGGGTGTCTTCGAAGACCTCGTCCATCGGCCAGATGCGGCGCAGCAGGTAATCGGTCGTCACCGGGCGGCGGCTGGCGCGGATCAGGATGTGCAGCAGCTTGGTCTCGGTAGGCGTCAGGGAGACGCCGCGGCCGCCGGCCACCGCCTTCTGGTTCATGAAGTCGACCGCCAGGTACTCGTCGATCCGGGTCACCGGCGCCAGCACGTAGGCGAAGTCCCCCATGCGCCGGATCAGGCGCTTGACCCGGGCCGCCAGCTCCTTGGGGTTGAACGGCTTGATCACGTAGTCCTCGGCCACCTCCTCGATCGTCGAGACGACGGTCGACTCCTCGTCGACGGCGGTGAGCATGATGACCGGCAGGTCGGCGATGCGCTGCACCTCGCGAGCGAGCTCGATGCCGTTGGTGCCGGGCATCATGATGTCGACGATGGCGAGGTGCGGCAGCCCGTGCTGGCGGATCCAACCGAGCGCCTCGGCCGCCGAGGCCGCGGTGCCGATCTCGAAGCCCTCGAGCTGCATCGTGACCTGCACCAGGCGCAAGATGTCGGGGTCGTCGTCGACGACGAGTATGCGCTGAGCGGCGCCCGGCGAGGCCATGGAAGGCAAACCCGTGTCCATAGCTTCTGTATCCTATCGCCGCTCATTGTACACTGGCCGGGCCGGAGGAGCGGGAGAAGACCCTTGGTGAGGACGCTGCGCCGAATCATGCTCGTCGAAGACGACCCCGACATCCGGATCGTGGCGCGGCTGGCGCTCGCCGACCTGGCGGGCTTCGAGCTGGAGGTCTGCGGCTCCGGGCGGGAAGCCCTGGACAGGGCTGCGCAGTTCGCCCCTGACCTGATCCTCCTCGACGTCATGATGCCCGAGCTCGACGGCCCCTCGACCCTGCGGGAGCTGCGCCGCGTCCAGTCGCTCGAGGCGACGCCGGTGATCTTCATGACCGCCAGGGCGCAGCCCGAAGAGGTGGCCGAATACCGGCGCCTCGGCGCCCTCGACGTGATCGTCAAGCCGTTCGATCCGATGGCGCTGGGCGACCAGATCCGCGGGATCTGGTCGGCCCAGGAAGCCATGTGAGGATCCACTTCGACCTCCGGCGGGGTTTCGTAATGTCCGTTGTAAGGTGGAACTCTCATGCTCGATTGACGGCGTGCGCGTGAGGCCCCGCCTGACTTTCGTCGCCTTCCCAGGCAGGTTTCCCGACGGGCCTCCACGTCCGCAGGGATGTCGACGTGAGGATTCTGCGCTGGAACACCCTCGTGGGCCGCCGCCTCGGCGGCGACTCGATCACCCCATGGATGTTGGGGGCGGTGTTGGCGCTCTGCGTCTCGCTCTCGCTCGCCGCGACGCTCTGGGACCTCGACCTGGACCACGCCGCATGGGCCGCGCAGACGGCGCAGCGCCTGGGGGTCGCGCCGGCGGCCGTCCAGGTCTTCGCCCACGGCCTCTTCGCCTGGACCGCCGCCCTGCTGGCGTTGGCGGTCGCCGTGTTCGCGCTGGCGCACTGCGCCAGCCGGCGCACGCCCGAGGCCCTGATCCTGGCCCTGGCCCTGCCGATCACGGCGCTGCTCGAGATCTTCCATGGCGTGAGCTGGATCCTGCCGCCGGCGGCGGGTGCCGATCAGCTCCGCCTGTGGTCCTGGCTGGTCTCCCGCCTCGCGGTGGCCGTGCCGCTGCTAGGCGGGGGGCTGGCCGCCGTGCTCTCGCTCGAGAGCTCGCGGCGGACGAGGCGCGTGCTCGCGGCGACCCTCGGCAGCGGCGTCCTGGTGCTGGCGTTGACCCTCGCCGACCCCGCGGCCCTGCCGCCGCTGGCCTACCCGCGGTGGTTGCTGGTCCGGCCGTGGGAGCTCGTGCCGTTCGGCCTCTTCGCGCTCGCGGGGCTCTTCGTCTTCCCCCAGCTCCACCGGCTCAAGCCGTCGGTGCTGAGCCACGCCCTGATCCTGGGCACTATTCCGCAGCTCTTCGCCCAGCTCGAAGCGAGCCTGTCGCGGCACCCGGAAGACGGCCACGCCGTGATCGCCCACCTCGACGTGCTGCTCGCCTACGGCGTCCTCCTGGCCGGCGCGCTCTTCGACTACGTCTACACCCGCAGGAGCCATGACGACGCCGTACACGGCTTCGAATCCGCGCAGCTCGAGCTGCGCTCGAAGACCCAGGAGCTGGTGCGCGTCGACCGCGAGCTGGTCGACCAGGACCTCAAGCGCCGGCGCGCCGAAAGGACGCTGCGCATCCTCGAAAAGGCCGTCGAGACGATGAGCCTGGGGGTCACGGTGACCGACCTCGACGGCCGCGTCCTCTACGTCAACCCGGCCGACGCGCGCATGCACGGCTACGGGGTGGACGACCTGCTGGGCAAGAACGCCTCCGTCTACTCGCCGGTGGGCCAACCGCCGGCCGAGAACTCCGACAGCGTCTTCCTCCATCCGTGGGCGCGCGAGCGCACCAACGTGACCCGCGAGGGCCGGGTCTTCCCGGTGCGTCTGGTCTCCGACATGGTGTACGGCGACGGCCGCCAGCCGATCGCCCTGGTGACGATCTGCGAGGACATCAGCGAGCGCAAGCGCATCGAGACGGCGCTGGAGCGCCGCGACCGCATCCTCGAGGCGGTGGGGCTGGCCGCCGAGCGCTTCCTCGCCGAGCCGTCGTGGGAGACGAGCGTGGAAGAGGTCCTGGAAAGCCTCAAGCAGGCGACGCGCGTCGATCAGGTGCGCCTGGTGCGGGTCGAGGACCTGAAACCCCACGAGCTCGACGACACCTGGAGCGTGCTCGACAACGGCCGCGACACCGCGCCGGTGGCGATCACGCTGCCGCTCGGCGACGTCTTCCCGCGCTGGGAGAAGGAGCTGCGCCGCGGCCGCCTGATCCAGGGCCGGGTGCGCGACCTGCCCGAGGCCGAGCGCCACGAGCTCGCGGCGCGCGGCATCCGCTCCTTCGCCGTGGTCCCGATCTTCGTGCTCGACGACTGGCTGGGCTACCTCAGCCTGGAAGTGGGCGACGACGAGCGCGAGTGGTCGCCGGCCGAGCTCGAGGTGCTGCGCACCGCGGCGCGCACGTTCGGCGCCGCCATGCACCGCAAGCGGGCGGAGGCCGCCCTCGCCGCCAGCCAGGCCAAGTACCAGGACCTGCTCGAGAACGCCAACGACCTGGTGCAGAGCGTGTCGCCGGAGGGCCGCTTCCAATTCGTCAACCGGGCGTGGCGCACCTCGCTCGGCTACGACCAGGACGAGATCGGCCGCCTGACGCTGTGGGACGTGGTCCACCGCGACCACCACCGGCGCATCGCCGAGGCGCTCGGCAAGATCTTCCGCGGCGGCCACGTGGAGCGCGTGGAGGTGGTCTTCGTCGCCAAGGACGGCCGCGAGATCTACCTCGAGGGCAGCCTCAACGCCCGTTTCGTCGCCGGCGAGCCGGTGGCGGCCCGCGGCATCTTCCGCGACATCACCGAGCGCCAGATCGTCGACCGGATGAAGCGGGAGTTCATCTCCACCGTCAGCCACGAGCTGCGCACCCCGCTGACCTCGATCATCGCGTCGCTCGGTCTCCTGGCGAGCGGCCGCCTGGAGGGCGACGGGCAGCGTACGGCCGAGCTCGTCGCGGTGGCGCACCGCAACAGCAACCGCCTGCTGCAGCTCATCAACGACCTGCTCGACCTCCAGAAGCTGGCGGCGGGCAAGATCGTCTACCGCTTCCAGGCCATCGACGTCGGCGCGCTGCTCGAGGAATCCGTCCGCGGCATCCAGGCGTTCGCCGACTCGTTCGCGATCGAGATCCGCCTCTCCGAGGCGCCGGAAGGCCTGCGCGTCCGGGCCGACCGCGACCGGTTGATCCAGGTGCTGAGCAACCTGCTCTCCAACGCCCTCAAGTTCTCGCCGCACGGCGGCCACGTCACGGTCGAGGCCCGGCAGGCCGGCGAGAGCGTGGTGATCTCGGTCGCCGATCATGGCCCCGGCATTCCCGAGGAGTTCCGCTCACGGCTCTTCGAGCGCTTCACCCAGGTCGATTCGTCGGCGACGCGCAGCGCCGGCGGCTCCGGTCTCGGGCTGTCGATCGTCAAGGGCCTGGTCGAGGGCATGCACGGCCGCGTGTCGCTCGACACCGAGATAGGCCGCGGCACGGTCTTCCACCTCGAGCTGCCGGCGGCAGCGGCCGCCGCCGCCGGCCGCTCCGCCGAGCTGTTGGCCTCCTAGCTAGCTAGCTAAGCTAGCCTGTCAGCGGCGCCAGAAGCTGGCGGTCACCAGCGCGGCGATGGCGTAGACCTCGAGGCGGCCGAGCCACATCAGGAGCACCATGAGGAGCTTCTGGGCGTCGCTCCAGAAGGCGAAATTCTGCGCCGGACCGACGCGGGCGAGACCGGGCCCGATGTTGCCCAGGGTGGCGATCGCCGCGCTCGCCGAGGTCTCGAGGTCGATCCCGCCCATGGTCAGGAAGAGCGTTCCCAGCGCCCAGCTCACGAAGTAGAGGATGAAGAAGCCCGCGACGCTCTTGACCACGGCGTCGGGCACCGCCTTGCCGCCGACGAAGATCCGCAGCACCGTCGACGGGCTGTACATCAGCCGGACCTCGCGCAACGCCGACTTGAGCCCGATGACCAGGCGCATGACCTTGAGCCCGCCGGCGGTCGAGCCGGCGCAGCCGCCGATGAACATCAGGCCCACCAGGAGCAGCCGCGACAGGCTGGGCCAGCGGTCGTAGTCGGCGGTGGCGAATCCCGTGGTGGTCAGGATCGAGGCCACCTGGAAGAGGGCGTCGAGGAAGGCGCGGGGGAGGAGCTCGTAGCCTCCCCGGGTCATCAGGTTCCAGGTGACGAGCCCCGACGCCGCCGCGATCATCGCCACGTAGAGCCGGAACTCCGGGTCGCGGACGAGGTTGCGGCCGCGGTGGCGCAGGATGGCGAAGTAGAGCGAGAAATTGGCGCCGGCGATCACCATGAAGACCACCACGATCACCTCCACCAGCGGCGAGCCGAAGGCGGCGATCGAGGCGCCGCGCGGCGAGAAGCCGCCGGTCGACAGGGTGGAGAAGGTGTGGGTCATGGCGTCGTAGAGGTCGAGCCCCGCCGCCAGCAGCAGCAGGACCTGGGCGAGGCTCAGGTAGAGATAGGTCTTCCAGAGGACGGCGGCGGTGTCGTGCACGCGCGGATGGAGCGTCTCGGCGGTGGGCCCCGGGACCTCGAGCTTGTAGAGGAAACGGGCGCCGGGGCCGAGCTCGGGCAGCAGCGCCACGAAGAGCACGATGATCCCCATGCCGCCGAGCCACTGGGTGAAGCTGCGCCAGAAGAGCAGGCCGCGGGGCGCCGACTCGATGTCGGTGAGGATCGAGGCGCCGGTGGTGGTGAAGCCCGAGGCCGACTCGAAGAGAGCGTCGACGAGGCCGACCTCGCCGGAGAGGAAGTAGGGCACGGCGCCGAAAAGCGACGCCAGGATCCAGCCGGCGACCACGATCACGATGCCCTCGCGGCGGTAGAGCTCGCCGCCGGCTCCGCCCACGCGGATCAGCAGCAGGCCGCACAGGCCGGTGGCGGCGGCGGTCGCCAGGAAGTCGACGAGCGCCTCCTGCTCGCCGTAGAACCAGCAGACGGCGACCGGAAACGATTCCGCCAGCGCCAGCACGAGCAGGAGCCGGCCCAGGAAGCGGAGGGTGGCGAGCAGGTTCACGTCGCCTCCGACCTAGCTGGGCTCGCGCCCGGGAAAGAGAAGCTGCACGGTGGGCACGTGCTCCTCCTGCACGAAGAGGATCACCGTGTCGCCGACCTCGAGCCGGTCCTTGCCGCGGGGGATGAAGACCTTCTCGCCGCGCACCACGGCGCCGACGATCAGGCCGCGCGGCGGGCTCATTTCCGCCAGCGTCACGCCGGCCGCCGGGCTCGCCGGCGCCAGGCGGCGCTCGATGACCTGGGCCGCGCCGCGCTTCAGGGATACGATGTTGGCGCTGTAGCCGCTCTCGATGTACTCGCGCACGCGCTCCGAGGCGAGCGAGCGCGGCGAGACGACCTGCATCATGCCGAGCTTGCGCCACAGGTGCGAGGTCTCGGTGCGGTCGACGAGGGCGATCACCCGCGGCACGCCGAGCTCCTGGGCCAGCAGCGAGGCCATGAGGTTGCGCTCGTCGTTGCCCGTCAGGGCCAGGAAGGCGCGGGCCTCGGCCACCCGCTCGGCCTTCAGCAGCGAGGGGTCGGTGGCGTCGCCGCAGAGCACCTCGTGGTCGGGGAACCGCGCCGCCAGCTCCTCGGCCCGGCGCCGGTCCGTCTCGATGATGCGCACCCGGTCGACCTGGCCGGCCAGCGCCAGAGCCACGGTCTCGCCGGTGGCGCCGCCGCCGCAGATCACCACCGCGCCGGGGGTCCGCGGGCTGCGGCTGAGGATCCTCTGGGTGCGGCTGATCGTTTCCGTCTTGCCGACGATCAGGGCCTCGTCGCCGGGCTCGGCCTGGTCGTCGCCCGCGGGCACGAAGAGCGCCTCGCCCCGGAAGAAGGCCACCACCAGGCTGCCCTCAGGCATCTCGACGTCGCGCAGGCGGCGCTGGGTGAGCACCGAGTCGGCCTCGAGGTGGATCTTGCGCAGTTGCACCTTGCCGCGCGCCAGGTACTCGACCGCCAGCGTGTTGTGGCCGAGGATGTGGTTCAAGATGCGGGTGGTGGCCAGGAGCTGCGTCGACAGCAGCAGGTCGACGCCGAAGACCTCTTCGTAAATGCGCCGATGGGTGGTCACGTCCTCGGCCACGGCGACCCGCACCACGGTGCGCCGGGCGCCGAGGCGCTTGGCGAGCACCGCCGCCGCCAGGTTGGCCTCGTCGTTGGACGACACCGCCATGAAGAGGTCGGTGCGGTCGACCCGCGCCGCCTCGAGCACCGGCACGTGGGCGCCGTTGCCGATCACCGCGGCGGCGTCGATCTCCTCGATGCGCTCGCGCTTGTCGCCGTCGGCCTCGATGACCACCACGTCGTGTCCTTCCCGCGACAAGGTCCGGGCGAGGTGGAAGCCCACCTCGCCGGCCCCCATCACGACGTAGCGTTTTTTCTCCATCGGCGCCCTCGCGGCTTCGTGGGATTGTACAGGAGGCCGCGAGGGGCGCCGGGTGTAGGGGCGCACGGCGTGCGCCCGGCCCCCGACAGGGCCGTCCGGAGGGCGCAAGCCTTGCGCCCCTACACCGGGTTCGCTGGTATTATCCACCGCCATGGCCGTGTCCGCCCCGTCCCTGGCCGCTCCCCCCGCCGTGGAGTCGGCGACCGACCTCATCGGCGCGACGCCGATGGTCCGCCTGGGCCGCATCGACACGGGCGAGCGCGCCGACGTCTTCGCCAAGCTCGAGTTCCTGACCCCAGGCGGCAGCGTGAAGGACCGCCTCGGCCTCGGCCTCATCCTGGGCGCCGAGGAGGAGGGCCAGCTCACGCCCGGCGCCACGATCGTCGAGCCGACCGCCGGCAACACCGGCATCGGCCTCGCCCTGGTGGGCGTGCACCGCGGCTATCGGGTGATCCTGGTGGTGCCGGAGCACTTCTCGATCGAGAAGGTCAGGCTGATGGAGGCCCTGGGCGGCGAGGTGGTGCGCACGCCGGCGGCGGCGGGCATGCGGGGCGCGATCGAGAAGGCCCGCGAGCTCGCCGCCGAGATCCCCGGCTCCTACGTGCCCAGTCAGTTCTTCAATCCCGACAACGCCGGCATCCACTACCGCACCACCGGAGCCGAGATCTGGCAGCAGCTCGAGGGGCGCGTCGACGCCGCGGTGATCGGCGTCGGCACCGGCGGTACCTTCTCGGGCGTCGCCCGTTTCCTGAAGGAGCGCAATCCCGGCGCCCTGTGCGTCGCGGTCGAGCCCAACGGCTCGATCCTCCAGGGCGGCGAGCCCGGCCCGCACGACGTCGAGGGCATCGGCGTCTCGTTCATTCCCGAAAGCCTGGACACCGGGCTGATCGACGAGGTGATCATGGTGGACGACGAGGAGTCCTTCGCCACCGCCCGCGAGCTGGCGCGCCGCGAAGGTCTCCTCGTCGGCGGCTCCTCCGGCGCCGCCTGCCACGCGGCCTTGCTGGTGGCACGGCGCCTCGGCCCGGGCAAGCGGGTGGTCACCGTCTTCCCCGACGCCGCCGAGCGCTACATCTCGAAAGGCCGGCTGTAGAGGCAAGGGTCGGACAGGTCTGACATGTCCGACAAGTCCGACATGTCCGACTCCGCCTACGGCAGCAGGACGCGCAAGCGCTGCGGCGCCAGGCCGACGGTGAGCGGCGGCGCCACGGCGAGGACGTCGCCGTCGACCTGGAGCGGCACGCCCGGCGGCCCGAGGATCTCCACCTCCTCGACGGTCGTCGCCTCGACGTCCGCTCGCGCGAGGTGACGCCCGCGCGCCAGGTCGAGGCCGAGGCCGAAGGTCGCGGTGCCGCCGCGGCCGTGGAAGAGGAAGAGATCGAGGCGCCGGTCGCGGTAATCGGCGCTCGGCGCCAGCCGGAACGCGCCGCCGTAGTAGGGGATGTTCGAGACCACGGCGAGGCGGACGCGCGCATGGCGCCCGCCGAAGCGCAGCTCGATCTCCGGGTAGGCATAGGACCAGAGCTGGCGCAGCGCCGTCCATACCACGGCGCCCCCGCCGAGCAGACGCTTGAGAGCGGCGCTCTGCCGCGCCATCACCGCGGCGTCGACGCCGCAGGAGGCCATCATCAGGAACGGCTCGCCGCCGGCAACGCCCACGTCCACCTCCTGCGGGCGGCACGACGGCAGCAGCCGGGCCGCGGCGCGCGCGTCGCGCGGCAGGCCGAAGGCCAGCGCGAGCACGTTGGCGGTGCCGGCGGGCAGCGGCCCGAGGGCGGCGCCGGTGCCCAGAAGCCCCACCGCCGCCTCGCGCAGGGTGCCGTCGCCGCCCATGGCGAAGACCACCTCGTGATCGCCCGCGGCGGCGCGCGCCAGCCGGGTGGCGTCGCCGGCGCCGGCGGTGGGCACGGCCTCGACGGCGAAGCCGGCGCGCAGCTCGGAGAGGACCGCCGGCAGCAGCCGGCGCGTCACCTGGCGCCCCGACCTCGGGTTGTAGATCAGGACCGACCGGCGCATGGGCGACCCGCGCACGGCTCAGAACAGCCGGCCCTGACCGGGCGACGTCTGGTAGCCGAGGTGCCGGTAGGCGCGCTCGGTGGCCACCCGGCCGCGCGGGGTGCGTTGCAGGAAGCCTTCCTGGATGAGGAAGGGCTCGTAGAGGTCTTCGAGCGTGCCGCGGTCCTCGCCGATCGCCGCCGCCAGGGCCTGGATGCCGGCCGGGCCGCCGGCGTAGTGCTCGATGAGGGTGCCGAGGATCTTGCGGTCCACCTCGTCGAAGCCGTACTCGTCGACCTCGAGCAGCGCCAGGGCGCGGCGGGCCGTCTCGAGGTCGATGCGGCCGTCGCCCTCGACCTGCGCGAAGTCGCGCACCCGGCGCAGCAGGCGGTTGGCGATGCGCGGCGTGCCGCGGCTGCGCCGCGCGAGCTCGGCGGCGCCTTCGTCGTCGATGGCCAGCTCCAGCACCCGCGCCGAGCGGCGGACGATCTCCGCCAGCTCCGCGGGGGTGTAGAAGGCGAGCCGGTGGACGATGCCGAAACGCGCGTGCAGCGGCTTGGTGATGAGCCCGGCGCGGGTGGTGGCGCCCACCAGGGTGAAGCGCGGCAGCGGGATCTCCATGGTGCGCGCCGACGGCCCCTGGCCGATCACCAGGTCGAGCTTGAAGTCCTCCAGCGCCGGATACAGGATTTCCTCCACGGTCGGGCCGAGACGGTGGATCTCGTCGACGAAGAGCACGTCGCCCGGCTCCAGGTTGGTGAGGATGGCGGCCAGGTCGCCCGCTTTCTCGAGCACCGGACCCGCCGTCGCGCGCAGCGCCGCCCCCATCTCGTGGGCGATGATGTGGGCCAGGGTGGTCTTGCCCAGCCCCGGAGGGCCGAAGAGCAGCACGTGGTCGAGCGCCTCGCCGCGCTCCTTGGCGGCGCGGATGCCCACCTTGAGGTTCTGCACCACCCGCTCCTGGCCCACGTAGGCGTCGAAACGGCGCGGCCTGAGCGTCGCCTCGACGCCGAGGTCGTCGACGTCGGCCCGGCCGGAGAGGAGACGGGAGGGCCCGTCCTGGGTCGTCATACGGCCATTCTAGACCCGCGACAGGCGCTTCAAGGAAAGCTTGAGGAGCTCCGGGAGCTCCGCCTCGGGGTGCTCCCTGGCCACCTCGGCGGCGGCGCGCTCGGCCGCCGCCTGCTTGTAGCCGAGGCCGAGGAGCGCCGAGAGCAGGTCGCCGTCCGCGGCCGCCGCGGGCCGTGCGGCTCCGGTCTCGGCCGCCAGGTCCGCGACCTTGTCGCGCAGCTCCACGATCATGCGCTCGGCGGTCTTCTTGCCGATCCCCGGGACGCTCGACAGGCGCCTCAGGTCGGCGGCCCTGAGCGCCGCGATCAGGTCGCCGGGCGACATGCCCGAGAGCACCGTCTGCGCCAGCCGCGGGCCGATGCCGGAGACCGCGATCAGCTTCTCGAAGAGGCGACGCTCGAGCTCGGTCGAGAAGCCGAAGAGCTGGATCGCGTCGTCGCGCACGTGGGTGTGCACGTGCAGGGCCACGCGGGCGCCCGCCGCGCGGCCCTGGAGCTCGTAGTAGGTCGACAGCGGTATGTGCAGCTCGTAGCCCACGCCGCCCACGTCGAGGAGCAACTTGCCGGGAGCGATCCGCAGGAGCTCGCCCTGGAGGTGACCGATCAGACGCCTACCCCTGGCTCGACGGTTGCTCGCCCTGACCGAAGCTCTCGATCACGCCGGCACCGTACTGCGGATTGAGCTCCTGCCGGCGCTCGGCGAGGATCGCCTGCTGCAGCTCCCGCACGCGCTGCTCCTTGAGGGTCTCGCGCTTCGTCTCCCTGGCCTCGGCGAAGGCCGCGGGGTCGAAGCTCTTGCGCTCCGCCACCGCGAAAAGCACGGCGCCGCGATCGGTGGCCAGAGGGCCGCCGACCTCGCCGGTCTCGAGAGCCAGGGCGGCGTCGACGACCGCGCGGCTGCGGCCGAGGCCCGCGATGGTGCCGCGCCGCCCGAACTCGGCCGGTTCCTGCACCTCGAGGCCGAGCTCCCCGGCCACCTCGTCGACGCTCTTGCCGGCGGCGGCCGCTTCGGCGAGCCGCGCGCGGGCGGCCTCCTTGCGCTTCTCGTCGACGACGGTCTGACGCACCTGGTCCTCGACCTCGGCGAGCTCGGGCAGGCGCGGCTCCTGGATCTCACGCACCTTGAGGATCGCCTGCCCGCGCGCCACCGATATGGGCTGCGAGACCTCGCCCACCGCGAGCTCGAAGGCGGCCTGGTTGAACGCCGGGTTGCGGCCCAGCCCCGGCAGCGCGTCGTCCTCGCCGAAGGGCTCGGTCGTCACCGCCTCGAGACCTTCCGCCGCGGCCAGTGCGCGGAAGTCCTCGGCGCTCATCTCGGGCGTCACGCGGCCGGCGATCTCGAACGCCTTCGATTCCGCCAGGCGGCCCGCTTCTTCGGCGAGCAGGCGGGCGCTGATCGCCGGCTGGACTTCCTCGAAGGACTGCACCCCACCCGGCGCGTAGCTGAGCTTCTCGATCAGGTGGAAGCCGTGCGCCGAGCGCACGGGCCCCACCAGCTCGCCGTCCTGGGCCGAGAACGCCGCTTCCTCGAACTCCGGCACCATCTCGCCGCGGCCGAAGGGCCGCAGGGTGCCGCCGGCGCGGGCGCTCACCGTGTCGTCGGAGCTCTCCTGGGCGAGCTGCGCGAAGTCCTCGCCGCTCTCGATGCGGCGGCGCAGGTCCTCGATCTCCTGGCTCGCCACCTCCTCCGGGCGCTCGGGGGTCACCCGGCGCAGGATGTGGCGCGCCGTCACCCGCTCCGGGCGGGTGTACTGGGCCTGGTTCGCGTCGTAGTAGGCGCGCATCGCGTCCTCGGCGATCTCGACCTCCTGGCGCAGTTTCCCGGTGTCGACGAGCAGGTAGTCGACCACCCGGCGGGCGGGGATCTCGAACTGCGCCGCGTGCTCCTCGAGATAGGTCTCGAGCTCCGACTCCGCGACCTCGACGTCCCCGATCTCGGCGGCAGGCAGCTCGACGTAGCGGATCTTGGCGCGCTCGACCTCCTCGCGGTACGCCTCCTCGACCTCGGCGTCGGACACGTAGACGCTCGCCGCCAGCGCCGACCCGAGCTTCTCGAGCAGCATGAACTGGCGCTGCTGGCGCTCGAACTCCGCGGGCGTCGTGCGGAATCGGCGCAGGTGCTGGCGATACTCCTCCTGGCCGACGAAGCGGCCGTCGCGCTGGAAGACCGGGTACTCGAGGATCTGCTCGCGGACCTCCTCGTCGGTGACCCGGAGGCCGATCCGGCGCGCCTCGCGCAGCAAGATCCGCTGGTTGATGAGCTGGTTCAAGGCCTGCATCTTCAGGTTGAGCTGGCGGGCGAGCTCGTCGTTGAACTGCTCGCCGAAGGCCTCGCGGTACTGGCTCTCGAGGTTGCGGTAGGCGTCCTGGAGCTCGCCGAACGAGATCGTCTCGCCGCCGACGGTGGCCGCCACGTCGGTGCGGGCGCCGGCACCGCTTTGGCTGTAGCCTCCCCAGTCCGCGAAGATCAGCCACACCAGGGCCGCGAGCACCACGACGAGGAACCACTTGAGCGACTTCAGGTTGTCGCGAATGAACTTCAGAGCCATGGCCTTCTCCTTTGGCCGCCGTGCCGGCGGGCGTGGAGCGCGACTCTAACCGCTCGCCCGGCGCCGGGCAAGTGGCCGCCGAGGAGGGCCGGCGGGAGAGACGCCGTGCTGTGCTATATTCTACGACCGCCCCGCACGCGACGGGAAGCCCGCCCATGGTCACCGAGAGAATCGACAAGCCCGAAAAGAGGACCCGCGGCTGGTACAGCGTCTCGGTGGCCTCGGTGCGCCGGCTGTTCACGTTGGTCGCCCTCCTCGTCCTGATCGTGGTCGGCTTCCTCTTCTACCAGCGCTGGGAGGTCTACGCGCTCGAGCGGCAGGCCGAGCGGCAGATCGACGAGGCCACCGACGTGATCGCGGCGATCGAGGCACGCCCCGACGCCGCCCAGGTGCGCATCGACCACCGCGCGGCCTGGCAGCTCCTCGACGAGGCCCGGACCACGTTCGCCGAGGGGAACTTCGCGCGCTCCGTCGAGCTCGGCGAACGCTGCCTGATCGTGCTCGACGCGATCGGCAGACAGGGCCAGGGCTCGATCCGCGTGCTCACGGCCCAGGGGGGCGTGGAGTACCGGCGCGGCGAGCGCGGCTCCTGGAAGCGGCTGCGCAGCCACGACACCCTGAACCCCCGCGACTGGGTGAAGACCTCGACCGACGGCAGCGCCGAGCTGCTCTTCGCCGACGGCTCGGTGTTCACGCTGCGCCAGAGCACCATGGTGCACCTCGGCGGCGCCCTCGGCGGCGGCGACGAGAAGACCGCCATCTCCTTCGGCCACGTGGAGCTCAACACCTCGGAGCGCGACCAGACGGTGACGACCCCCAAGTCCGAGGCGCGGGTGCGCGGCGATACCGAAGCCCTGGTGGCCTTCGACCGCGACCGCGGCGCCGGCCGCTTCGCGGCCTTCACCGGCGGCCTCGAGGTGCGCACCGAGAGCGGCCAGACCCGCGAGGTCGGCGCCCTCGAGCAAGTCGAGCTCTTGAACGAACGGCTCTCGGAGATCGAGAACCTGCCGGGCAAGCCCCAGCTCGCCGGGCCCGAAGACGACCATGCCCTCGACCTCAACGACGCTCCGGAGGTGGTGCTCGCCTGGCAGCCGGTAGCCAATTCCGGGCGCTATCTGCTGCGCATCTCCAACAGCCGGCTCTTCGCCTCGACCTTGATCGAGGACCGCCGGCCGAAGACCTCGGCGCGCCTCGGGGTGCGCGCCGAGGGCCAGTACTACTGGCAGGTGGCGGCGCTCGACGCCCGCGGCAATCCCGGCCCCTGGAGCGACGTCCGCTCGTTCCGCGCCGCCTCGCTGGCGAGCATCGAGGAGGTCAACGACCGGGTTCCGCCGGCCCTCGAGATCCTGGGGGTCGAGCCCTATGGCAACATCGTGATCGTCAACGGCAAGACCGAATCGGGCGCGACGGTGACGATCGATGACGAGGCCGTGCTGCTCAAGAGCGACGGCTCTTTCCGATCGACGATCCAGATGGGCCAGGCCGGCTGGAACGTCCTCAAAATCGTGTCGACCGACGCCTGGAACAACTCGTCGACGCAGCGGCTGCGGGTCTTCATCGACGCCCTCTAGCCGCCAGACGACTTCCGACCTCGACGAGCTCGCACACCCTGGACGCGCTCGAGGAGAAACAGCTATCCATGCCCTTTCCCACCCTGCTGCGGTTTTTCTCCGACGACCTCGCCATCGACCTGGGCACCGCCAACACCCTGGTCTTCAGCCGCACCGGCGGCATCGTGGTGCGCGAGCCGTCGGTGGTGGTGAGAAACAAGCTCACCAACAAGATCGAGGCGGTCGGCAACGAGGCCAAGGAGATGTTGGGGCGCACGCCAGGCAACATCGAGTCGGTGCGCCCGATGAAGGACGGCGTGATCGCCGACTTCGACATCACCGAGCAGATGCTCAAGTACTTCATCGCCAAGGCCCACGGCGGCCGCCGCTGGGTGCGGCCGCGCATCGTCATCGGCGTGCCCTCCGAGATCACGCCGGTCGAGAAACGCGCGGTGCGCGACTCGGCCGAGCAGGCCGGCGCCTCCGAGGTCTATCTCGTGGAGCAGGCGATGATGGCGGCGATCGGCGCCGGCCTGCCGATCAGGGAGCCCTCGGGTAACATGATCGTCGACATCGGCGGCGGCACCACCGACGTCGCCGTCATCTCGCTCGCCGGCGCCGTCTACAGCCGCTCGCTCAAGATCGCCGGCAACGAGCTCGACGAGGCGATCATCACCTACCTCAAGAAGACCCACAACCTGCTGATCGGCGAGCGCACCGCCGAGCAGATCAAGCTCGAGATCGGCTCCGCCTACCCCCTGAAGGAGCAGATCAAGATGGAGATCAAGGGCCGCAACCTGATCGAAGGCGTGCCCAAGACGGTGATCGTCTCCGACGGGCAGGTGCGCGAGGCCATGGCCGAGCCGATCAAGCAGATCGTCGACGCGGTGCTGCAGGCGCTCGAGCGCACGCCCCCCGAGCTCTCCGCCGACATCATGGACAAGGGGATCGTGCTCTCCGGCGGCGGCGCCCTGATCCGCAACCTCGATCAGCTCCTGCGCGAGAGGACCGGCCTGCCGGTGGTGCAGGCCGACGACCCGCTGTGCTCGGTGGTGCTGGGGACCGGCCGCGTGCTCGAAGACATGGACCTCCTGCGCAAGGTCTCGTTGCACTAGAGGTCACGGCGCGGTGAGAGAGAGCTGGTCCTACGCCTTGCTCCTGGCGATCCTCCTGGGACACCTCTTCATCCTCTCCACCCACGAGCGCTCTCGCGGCAGCCGCCTCGAGCAGCTCCTGCTCTCCACCTTCGGGCCGATCGGCCACGCCGCCGTGGCCGCCGCGGACGCGGCGCGCGGCGCCGTCGGCTCGCTGCGGCTGGCCGGCTCGCTGCGGCGCGAGAACGCCGAGCTGCACCACGAGCTCGACCGCCTGCGCGCCGAGACCGTGCGCCTCCAAGGAGTCGAAGAAAGGCTCGAGCGCCTGTCGCGCAACGCCGGCTACACGCCGCCGGTCAGTGGCGACGCCATCGTCGCCGACGTGGTCTGGGTCGACCAGGAATCGTGGCTGCGCACCCTGGTGCTCTACACCGGCACGGTGGCGCCGCGGCGCAACCAGCCGGTGGTCACCGACAAGGGGCTGGTGGGGAGGATCGTCGTCTCCGCCGGGCGCTACGCCAAGGTGCTCCTGCTCTCCGACCCGTCGCTGGTGGCGAGCGCGATGGTCGCGCGCACCCGCCAGCGCGGCCTGGCGCGCGGCGGCGACGTCGTCGAGCTCGAGCACATCCCGCTGCTGGCCGACGTACGCCTGGGCGACGAGGTGGTCACCGCCGGCATCGACGGCGTCTTCCCCCGCGGCATCCCGATCGGCACGGTGAGCTCCGTGGCACCGGGGCAAGGGCTCTTCCAGCGCATCCGGATCACGCCGGCGATCGACATCGACTCCCTGGACCAGGTCTTCGTGCTCCCCCGCGAGGCGCTGCCGGCGGAGATCCGCGAGGAGCTCTCCACCGAGGAAGCCGATGCGCCTCGGTAGGTTCGTGGCGGCGCTGGCGGCGGCCGCCGCCGTCCAGTCCCTGGGTCTGAGTCTCCACGGCGGGTTCTTCGTCGCGATCGACCTCTTCCTGGTGGTGGCGGTCTACTTCAGCCTCGACGACCCGCCGGTGGCGAGCATGCTGCGGGGCACCGCTACGGGCCTCGTCCAGGACGCGCTGACCGGCGGCCTCTTCGGCCTTCACGGCTTCGCCGACACCTTGGTGGCGTGGGCGGCGTCGCGGCTGCGCCAGCGCGTGGTCATCCAGCAGCCGCCGCAAGTGGGCCTGCTCTTCGCGCTCGCCGCCGCCCTGCAGCACACGCTGCTGGTGGCGCTCCAGTACTTCATGCTGCCCGGCTCTTTACTGCCCGGCCTCGGCGTCATGGCGCTGCGGATGGTGGCGACCGGCGTCGCCGGCGCGCTCATCTACGTCGTCGCCGGCCATATCCGGCGGCGGCTCAAGGCCTGGCGCGAGCGCCGGCGCCGCAAGCTGGCGCTCGAGATCGACTAGCCGGTCCGGTCCCTGCTCTGAACATGACGGTATCATGGCGTCCGCGGAGGGCGCAGTGACGAAACGCCAAATCCTGGAGGAGCTGAAACGCGACGAGCTGATCGCCGCCGTCGAGCGCTTCGAGCTCCCGGTGTCGGACCGGCGGGTGCGCGAGCTCCTCGTCAAGGCCCTGGCCTCGTCGCGGACGGCGGCAATCGCGGAGATCCTCGGGGACCTGAAGCGGGATCGCCTGAAGGAGCTGTGTCGGACCTTCGGGCTCGACGACGGCGGACGCGAGAAGGCGGTGATCGTCGAGCGGCTTGTGGGGAAACCTCCGGAACCCTCACCCCCGGCCCCTTCCCCGGAACCCTCACCCCCGGCCCCTCTCCCAGAACCCTCACCCCCGGCCCCTCTCCCAGGGGGAGAGGGGAGACGGAGAGGGATCCGGGGGAAGCCCCCCTCTCCCCCTGGGAGAGGGGGGTTGGGGGGTGAGGGTTCCCAGATGGAGGCCCGCCTCTGGAGCGCCGCCGACGAGCTGCGCGCCAACTCGAAGCTCAAGTCGTCCGAATACTCGGTGCCCGTGCTCGGCCTCATCTTCCTGCGCTACGCCGACCACAAGTTCACCGCCGCCGAGGCCGAGCTGGCCGGCCGGAGCACCGGCCGCCGCCAGATCGGCGCCGCCGACTACCAGGCCCGCGGCGTGCTCTACCTGCCGCCCGCGGCCCGCTTCTCGAACCTGCTGCGGCTCCCCGAGGGCGCCAACGTCGGACAAGCCATCAACGACGCCATGCGCGCCATCGAGGCCGAGAACCCGGACCTCAAAGACGTCCTGCCCAAGACCTACAACCGCCTCGAAGGCACCACCCTGGCCGAGCTCCTCAAGCTGATGAGCTCGATCGCCATGGACATCGAAGGCGACGCCTTCGGCAAGATCTACGAGTATTTCCTCGGCAAGTTCGCCATGAGTGAGGGGCAGAAGGGCGGCGAGTTCTTCACGCCCACCTGCATCGTGAAGCTCATCGTCGGCATCATCGAACCCTTCCACGGCCGCATCTACGATCCCGCCTGCGGCTCGGGCGGCATGTTCGTGCAGAGCGCCCGCTTCGTGGCAGAGCACAAAGCCGTCCCCGGCGCCGAGATCAGCATCCACGGTCAGGAACGGGTGGCCGAGACCGTGCGCCTGGCCAAGATGAACCTCGCGGTCCACGGTCTGGGCGGCGACGTTCGCCAGGGCAACAGCTATTACGAGGACTTGCACGCGAGCGCCGCGCGCGGCGGCAAATTCGACTTCGTGATGGCCAATCCACCGTTCAACGTGAACCGCGTGGACAAAGACCGCCTCAAGGATGATCCGCGCTTTCCGTTCGGCCTGCCGCGGACGGACAACGCCAACTACCTCTGGATCCAGATCTTCTACAGCGCGCTCAACGGCACCGGCCGCGCCGGCTTTGTCATGGCCAACTCGGCCTCGGACGCCCGCGGCTCGGAGCTGGAGATTCGCAGGAAGCTGATCGAGGCGCGGGCGGTGGACGTCATGGTGGCCGTGGGCTCGAATTTCTTCTACACGGTGACGCTGCCGTGTACGCTCTGGTTTCTGGATCGAAGAAAGCGGGAGACGGAACGCGCGGACAAGGTGCTCTTCATCGACGCGCGGCACGTCTACCGGCAGATCGATCGCGCTCATCGGGACTGGACGCCTGAGCAGGTGGAATTCCTTGCGAACATTGTGCGGTTGTTCCGGGGCGAAGAGCCGGAAGACCTGCATGGTGGCGGGGAGTTGCTGGGCGAGACGTTCTCGGATGGGGAGTACGCGGACGTACCGGGACTGTGCAAGGTGGCCACCGTCGAACAGATCGAGGGCCAGGGCTTCAGCCTCAACCCGGGCCGCTACGTCGGCGTAGCGGAGCGCGAGGAGGAGGCGTTCGACTTCTTCGAACGCATAGAGGAGCTCAACGAGGAGTTGGAGGTGCTCAACAGCGAAGCGCGTGAGCTTGAGGAGCGGATTACGGAGAATGTTACCCTCTTGTTGGAGAAAGGTGCATGACTGTTGCGGAGGGCCAAGCGTGGCGATCGTTTGTGCTCGGCGAATTCCTTAGGGTCAAGCACGGGTACGCCTTCAAAGGAGAGCACTTCTCGGACTCCGGACCGTACATTGTCCTGACGCCGGGCAATTTCTACGACGAGGGGGGATTCAAACACAAGGAGAACGAGAAGTACTACACGGGCGACTTTCCGAGTGACTTCCTACTGAAACGTGGCGACCTCTTGGTAGTTATGACAGAGCAAAAGGTGGGGTTGCTTGGAAGCCCTGCCATAGTGCCCGAAGCGGACGTGTACCTTCATAACCAGCGGCTTGGTCTTATCGTCGATCTGGACGCTGATCTGGCGCATAGGAAATTTCTCTACTACCTCTTCAATTTCCGTGGCGTCAGGGATCAGATACAGGCCACGGCTAACGGCGCCAAAGTTCGGCATACCTCTCCCTCTCGAATATACGAAGTAGAGGTGCGACTTCCAAGCCTAGAAGCTCAGTGCATGATCGCCTCCATCCTCTCCGCCTATGACGACCTCATCGAGAACAACCTGCGACGGATCAGGATCCTGGAGGAGATGGCCCAGGCCCTCTACCGCGAGTGGTTCGTCAAGTTCCGCTTCCCCGGCCACGAGAAGGTCCGCATGGTGGAGTCGTCGCTGGGGGAGGTTCCGGAGGGGTGGGAGATAAAGAGAGCGCCCGATGCTATCGATTTCCGCCCGCGGACGACAGTGCCGAAGGGCGACTTGAAGCCCTTCGTTCCCATGAGCAGTCTCGCTGATGGTTCTATGCTCATTAGCAACGTTGAGACTCGAGAGGGTAACAGTGGTTCAAAGTTCAGAAATTGCGACACACTCTTCGCTCGAATCACCCCTTGTCTTGAAAACGGAAAGACAGGATTTGTCCAGTTCCTGCCCGCTCCCGAGAGCGTGGCCCTGGGATCAACTGAGTTTATTGTACTCCGGTCCAAATCGCTGTGCCCCGAACTGGTCTACCTGATGGCACGGTCAAGCGAATTTCGCGACAACGCAATCAAGAGCATGACAGGAGCGTCGGGGAGGCAGCGCGTCCAAGACGGCTGTTTCGATAAGTTCATTTTCGCTCACCCGGACAAAGGGACCATTGCGGCTTTCTCAGGTGTCGCCAAGCCTATGTTTCGCCGAATTCAATCCCTGGCAGATGCAAACACGAATCTTCGGAAAACTCGCGACCTCCTCCTCCCCAAGCTCATCTCCGGCGACCTCGACGTCTCCGACCTCGACATCCCCATCCCCGAGGAAGCCGCATGACCCCACCCGTGTCCGGCGGCTACTCGGAAGACGCGCTCGTCGAGCAACCGGCGATCGAGCTCCTGAGTCAGCTCGGCTGGGAGACCTTCAACGCCTTCGCCGAATTCGAGCGAGCCGGCGGCAGCCCGCTGGGCCGCGAGACCAAGGCCGAGGTGGTGCTCACCGCGCGCCTGCGCCCCGCCCTCGAGAGACTGAACCCCGACGTCCCCAAGGAAGCGATTGACGAGACCATCCAGGAGCTCGTCCGCGACCGCTCGCGCATGAGCCTCGCGGCGGCGAACCGCGACGTCTACGACCTGCTCAAGAAGGGCCTGCGCGTTTCGGTGCCCGACGAGGACGGCGGCGAGAAGGTCGAGCGCATCCGCGTGATCGATTGGGACGAACCGTCCAACAACGACTTCCTGCTCTGTTCCCAGCTCTGGATCGGCGGCGAGATGTACACCCGCCGCGCCGACCTCGTGGGCTTCGTCAACGGCCTGCCCCTGGTCTTCATCGAGCTCAAGGCCACCCACCGTCACATCGAGACCGCTTTCCGCAACAACCTCAGCGACTACAAGGACACCATCCCCCATCTCTTCTGGTACAATGCCATCATCATCCTTTCCAACGGCAGCCAGAGCCGGGTGGGCAGCGTCACCGCCGGCTGGGAGCACTTCGCCGAATGGAAGAAAGTTGGCAGCGAGGACGAGGAGGGACGCGTGTCCCTGGAGACAATGCTCCGCGGCACCTGCCAGCCGTCGCGGCTGCTCGACCTGGTCGAGAGCTTCACGCTCTTCATGGAGGCTCGGGGCGGCCTGATCAAGCTGGTGGCGAAGAACCATCAGTACCTCGGCGTCAACAACGCGCTCGCGGCGTTGCTCAGGATACGGGGAACCCTCACCCCCGGCCCCTCTCCCAGGGGGAGAGGGGAGACCGGAACCCTCACCCCCGGCCCCTCTCCCAGAGGGAGAGGGGAGA
>Ga0299906_10000307_pt1 | contig 47775 bp, 36 predicted proteins | sample RVTome_14_FD_200259 | JGI IMG/M metagenome (GOLD analysis project Ga0299906, IMG submission 200259) | Soil microbial communities from uranium-contaminated site in the Upper Colorado River Basin, Wyoming, United States - RVT145D125 (version 2) ... | reverse complement strand
CCAACCGCGAACAGGATACCATCCGCGGCGAGACAGCCTTTCATGAGATTACATTCGACGGCCCCTTCGGGGCATAGGCTTGGCAAGTCGATGCGGGTTTTGAACAACCCGGTACCCATTCCTGATCGCAGTCAAACAAGGGCCGAAGACAATCTTCTCATTGCAACAACATTCTGCGGGTTAGTAGCGCAGTGGGGGCGAGCAAGGATTCTCGCTCCAGCGTTTAATACCACCAGCGTTGAACACCAGCATGGGCTGTTTACCCCGGCAGGGTTGCGTGGATTCTCGGAAGGTAATGCGCGACCGACTCGGCCCCGGCGGTCCAGGTGCCGAGCAGGAATCGGCCCTTGGGCTCGGTGATCATCGTCTCGGCCGACGCGGCGTCCACGGCCTGATCGATGTGCTTGCGATAGCGTTGATACGCCTTGCGGGCGGCGGCGTTGGATTGGTAGCGAACCAGCCACAGCGTATTGGCCGACTTGCTTGCGGGCGTCGCGTACGCGGCCACCACCAGCAACGAATCGGGCGTCAGCCCGAGTAAATCGTCGGCGTGCTCGGGTACGGTGAGTGAGCGCGTCGACTCCAGGCCGACCAACGACACGGCACTGCGAACGACCCATCGCCGCGGCGTCACGTCGTCCCAGGCCGCGAAGAGTTCGGCCTCGGGCGGTCGTTCCGCATCGGGCAGGGCGAACAAAATGCGTGACAACAACTCCCGGCCGGCGTCGGACGCGTCGCCGTCGACACGCAGATACGTCCGTCCTTTCCAGGCGTGACGACGTTGCCCTTGTCCTTCGTCGGCACGCATCGCGCCGCCCGCGGCGGAATGCATCGCGTAAGGCGCCTCGACGGAAAAGACCCCGAACGCGTCCTCCGCGGTATGGGTCTGCACCATGACCACGTCGGCGGTCGTGTCCCCGTGCGTGTATCCGCACGTCGCCACCAGCTTGATCCGGTAGGGTTTCAACCGGCTGATGCGATCCGCGTCGGCGATCAGCACGTCGAGTTCATCGGCCAACGCGGTGCGCACGGGCCGCGTCTTGATCCAACCGGCCACTTCATCGGATCGCGGCAGTGCGGACGGACTGGCCGGATCGTCTTGCGCATCGACGCCCTCGGCCCGCGCGCGATCCGGCGAAACCACGACCCGGGCTCCCGTCTCGGATGACGTCTCGGACGTCGTCGCCCGCGCCGACTGCGGCCCGCGCGCCGAATCCGCGTCGTCACCACACCCTGAAAGGCCGATCATGAAAACTGGAAGCGACAGCCAACCCCAATGACGGCTCGTGATATGCATGGGTGTCCTCCATGAATCCTCGCACCGACCATTCTAAATTGAATGCGGGCCGGGTCAACGATTTTCCCGCAAACCCGTGCGCCGTCGACAATTGGACACATAGCATCAACAAGATGCCATGGCGCCGGGCGCACCGACGTTTGTGTCGGTGGTGTCGCATCTCTATAATCACGTGTGTGTTCTCGATAGGAAGCGTAAATGATCGTGACGATTGATGGCCCCGCAGGGTCCGGCAAATCGACGGCGGCACGTGAACTGGCGACGCGACTGGGGCTGGCCTACCTCGACACCGGTGCGATGTACCGCGCGGTAACGCTCAAGGCGCTCGAGACCGGTGTGGCTCTCGACGACGCCGATGCGTTGGGGCGATTGGCGCGTGACAGCGACTTGCGGGTCGACAGCGAACCGAGTCATCCGCGCGTCCTGCTCGACGGGCGGGATGTCTCCGACGCCGTGCGGTCGATGCGGGTCAACCGCGGCACGTCGCTGGTCGCCCGCGTGCCGGCGGTGCGCCGCGCGCTGGTCGACAAGCAGCGCCAGATCGGCCGGGATCTTGGTGGTCGAGGTGTGGGCGGGCTCGTCGCCGACGGTCGCGACCAGGGCAGCGTGGTCTTCCCCGACGCCGACTTCAAGTTTCTTATCCGCGCCGCCCTCGAGAAGCGGGCCGAACGCCGCTTCCAGGAAATGACCGCCGGCGCCGGCGACGACCCGATCGTCTTCGAGGAGATTCTCGCCAATCTCCGCGAGCGCGACGCGACCGACGCGGTCCAATGGGCCCCCCTCGAGGCAACCGGCGAGGCCGTCGAAATCGACACCACCGCCATGAGCGTCGACGACGTGGTCGAGCGGATGCTCGAATCGATCACCGCCCCCCAGGTCCCATAACCCGCGCCACCGCCCCGGTTTAGCCGCAACCCGATTTTTGCCGGTGACCCCCTTGACGCCGCGGGCGGGATCGGTACAATGCTCCCGTCGGTGACCTTACGTGCGGGGCAACACCTGATCCCATCCCGAACTCAGTAGTTAAGCCCGCAAGGCCGATGGTAGTCCTTCTGGGGCGAGAGTAGGTGATTGCCGACACTTTTGAAAAAGGCCCGGCCTAAAGCCGGGCTTTTTTCATGCGCGCTTCATTCCGACCAATCCTCGAGCCGGAAGCCGGGATACAACTCGCAAACGGCATCGCGGATTCGCTTCATCTTGTCGGACGTGACCAAGACGAGGTTGCGATCTACGGCCTGCGCAACGATCCACAGATCGTTCTCGTCGATGCCGAGTTCTCGCCCCGAGACGTGGTCGTACAACTGTTCGAGCCGACGCTTCTTTGTCCATCCACCGTGCGGGGGAAACTTCTCCGCGAGCTTCGCGCGGATGAGTCCGTAGGCTTCGACGGTGTGCCTCGATACCTCAAGGATCTGCGGCAGTTGTCGTTGTACGAACACGACGTATTCGTCCCGCATGGGGCCCGCGCCGCTCGGGTTGAATGCGTGCCCATACGCAATTTCACCGAGCGTAATCACGGAAACATACAGTCGTGAGTCGGCTGCACGTGCGTCTGCGTTGGCTTGAACCGCGGGGAACTTGCCGGCGTCTCCGTCAAACCAGTACCTGATCGTGTTCGTATCGAGAAGGTAATCGGGCACGCCTACTCCTCGGCGCAAGCCTCCGTCGCGGTACGAAGGGCTGCGAGCACAGCCGGTGACACGTCGCGAGACGCTTCGCGAAAGCGGCCCAGCGCAGAGCGTGCGTAGTCCTCGGAGATGAGTTCATGCAGAGGAACATAAGCGTCCAAGCCCGGAGGGTAATATCCGCGGAAGTCACAGCCGACGCCCTTCCGCTCTACGTCGGCGAAAATGTCGAGCAACCGGCGCTCGAGGCGAGGTGAGAGGTCGTAGGCGCGAAGCACTGCAGCGTCCATGTGCAGCAGCGCACGCTTGATGCCCTCGGGAGTCGAGTCGTCGCTATACAGCGGTCCGGGGGATGTGGCTAATTTGCGATAACGCAGTGCGGCCTGCTCGATCGTAGCTTCGTGAGCAGGCGAACGAGCGGGTACGGGGATCTTGCCAATGGTTCCGACGAGGTTGTCGCGCTTGGTCAAGTGGTCGTACGCGAAGGCGTTGGCCACAGGCGAATTCATGATCGCCCAGAGATACAATGCGCTCGGACCGTCGGGTTTGGGACGGATGGCCACAAAACGACTCTTCAGTGCGTGTCCTTTCTCGTCCAGCGTGGCTTTCAGCCTCCAAGATTTGCGGGTGACGGGCGCATAATTCAGAAGAACCTGTGGTTTACCTGTCGGTTTGCCACCTCGATAACTGAGTACTGCCCGAGGCTCGAGATTCAGCTTGACCAGCGTTGGTTCGCCGTAAATCGCGAGATCCTTATCCACGTTTGCATAGCCGAGGGTGCCGGTTCGTGCCGACTTATCACGGACCGTCCAGCAACCCGACGGGAGAGTCTTCCCTTTGTGATCGAGACCCTTCGATGAAGTTGCAAGCGTGTGAAGCGTAGGCCACTCAGATAGATATGCCCACACCTCGTCGAGTTCTGGAAGCCACAGGTCCGCGTCCACGTTATTCGAGAACCGGCTCTGCGGTGCTCGACGTTCCCATGAAAACTCCAGTCGATCCTTGAAAGCTTCCATGTCGCGCTCACGTACGCGACGGTAGCAGAGCATCCGCGACAGGCCTGTAAATATCTTTTTGCGGCCAATAAGCACCGCAGCCTCGTGATCACTGTGCTCGAACAGATTGTCCGCGAAAACGTTGATCTCGGTCAGCTCAAACTCACGGAGCAGAATATTGCGGACAAGTTGCGACTCCTTGTTGTGCAGCACGCCCTGCGGAACCACCACACCAAAAACGCTTCCCGACGGCAGCGCGGGCAATGCTCGCTTGAGCATCTCCACGGCTTTTGTCCGGGAGGTGATCTCCGATCCACATTTCCCGTATTTCGTTCGTTGCTCGTCGAAAAAGCGCTCGTAAGGCGGATTCGCCAACAGAATGCGCGCCTTCTCAACGTGCCGAGTGAGTACGTCCGACTTGAACATGTCGCCGTGTGTCAGGTCCCACCTATTGCCGTGCGGTTCGTCGGCGAGTGTGAGCGCCAGCCTGGCCAGTTCCCGCGCAAACGCATCGGCCTCCAAGCCATGCAAATGGGAGCGCAGGTACTGGTGCGAATGACCCGACGAACCAGCATCACCCCATTCACGAAGCCACCGCATTGATGCCGTGAGGAACGGCGCATGGCCGCATGCCGGTTCGAATATGTGCCGATCTTCGGGTCTGATGCACTCAATCAGCGGCCACATCTGCGCGAGCATGTGGTGGATGAGGACCGAGGGTGTGCTGTGAATGCCCAATTCCTTACGGATTTCGTAGCGATTTGACGACTTCTTGTGTATGCCTTTACCTGCCGTCTTGTCGATCAAGGTATTCTCATAGACGTGGGCAAGCGATTCGCTTGATACGTCCGCCAACGAACCGCACCTTGCGATTTGATCTGCCGCCGTGTTGATCGCCGCGCGCCCCGGCTTACCAAAAGGCGGGTACCGGTCGGTCACGCCGTGATGTTTGCCGATACGCTCAAAGACCTTGTCCACGTTTTTGAGGTCAATTTTGACGAATTTCGGGACGCACTTGTCGTGCAGGATCTTCGCCGCGAGCAGCCAGAAGACCGTACGGTACACGTCTTCCTCCGCTTGACGACTATTCAGCCTCGCACCTAGTTCGCCGCGAAGCCCCCCAATGACGTCCTCGACGAGCCGAGTTAACGCCTCACCACGCTGCTTCTCTACCGCAGGCATGAGCCCTGCATCGAAAAACCAGAGCTGCCGGCCGGGGTTACCAGGTTTGCGCAGCTTACTCGCGTAGATGCGGCTGGGTTGCAGGGATACTTTTTCGGCTCTCAAGGCCGGGCCGACCTTGGCCCACGCAATGAATTGTGGCTTACCAGTTGGACCGTCAGGTCCCATCCCCCACCAGTCCACACCCTCGGCATGGCACGCGAGTACTGTGGGCACCCCGAGAGTGCTCACCTGGGCTGCGGACAAGCGCGAATCGCCGTTCACATCTACGACAGCGATACATGCCGACCACGAGTCCCAAGGCTTGCCCGCGAAACCAACGACCGGAACAGTAAAGTTGTCGAACTTGAACAGCGTCGCCAGTTGATCGTCGCCATAGCCACACCGGCGAAGATGAGGTACGAGATCCCTCGCGGACTTGGACGTTGGCGGCACGTCGGCGGTTCCTCTCTCGATGAATAGGCGACCCAGGCGAGTTCATCCCGCGCTACGGGTGAATTGTACGGGTTGCATCAACGTTGTCACGCGCCGATCTGTCGTGGATGGGTGACAACCTCGCTATAGCTCTTAACCTCATGCCCCGCAAGGACCTGTAACTCCGGCTCGGCGTCGGTCCGAGAACCCGCGCCGGCGCCCTCGGCTGATCCGCCCCTTGTTGACAACCGCTTCGCGGCTCCCTAGAAGAACATAGAGAGGAGCACCCCGTCAGCCACATCATCTCCGCCTGACGGGCCTGGAGAGCGAAACCCACGGACGGGAAGGAGGCGGCAGATCATCATCCACTTGGATCAGCCGGCCTGGGTCAGAAGAAGCAAGCGTGATGTGGGGGGAGGAATCATGGCTGAAGCAACCCGCAACGGTGGGTCGTCAACCGCACCCAAGTTGAGCTACAAATACCAACGTCTGCGCGAACGTCTACGCACCGCGATCGACCGTGGTGAGCTGTCCGGTCGGTTGCCCGGTGAACGGGCCTTGGCCCGTCGCTACGGCGCCAACGCCAAGACCGTCAACAAGGCGCTGAACGATCTGGCCACCGAAGGCGTGCTCGTGCGCCATGTCGGCCGGGGCACCTGTGTCGCCCGGGACCTCGCCAGCGATCCGGTGCTCGGCCGGACCCGGTCTTATCGCTGGATCGTCGGTCGAGCCGGCAACCACGCGTTTCGCAGTCGCGCCTTCGACCGCGCCCTGGCCGCGGCGCAATCCAACGGCCACGAACTCATTCTGCTCGAATTGGACCTCGACGAAACCGGAGCGCTACCCGACGGCGCGTTGTCGCCCGGCCAACTCCGCGAGATCGACGGCCTGGTCGTCTACGCGACCCGAACCTCGACGCCGTTCCTGGCCGATCTGATTCGCCGACACATTCCATTCGTGTTGGCCAACACGCTCTCCGATGAGGCCACCACCAACACCGTCAACCCCGACTACGCCCGCGGCGCGTTCGAACTCGCCGAGCACCTGATCGGTCTGGGCCATCAGCACATTCGTCTGGTCATGTGCCGCGACGAAACGCCGGCAATGATGCTGGCCGAGTTGGGCTATGAGACGGCGATGCGGCGTCACCACTACGAGCCGGCCGACACGTTGATGTTGCCATGTGATCATGGTGCGACCGAGCATCAGCTCCTGCGCGACGCCCTCGGGGAGGGCTCGGCCGTCACCGCCGCCATCTGCATCGGCGCCCACGCGGTCGAGGTCCTCGGACCACGCATCGGCGCCGATCTGCCCCGCACCTTGTCCGTCGCCGCGATCGTCGAACCGGGACAGTCGTTCGAGCCGGGTACCCTGATGACCGCCTACGAGGTCGATATCAACCGGATCGCCGATTGGTCGGTCCGCCTGCTCCTCGATACCGCACCGGCCCAGCGACCGAGACAGGTCATCGTCCCGGGCAGCATCGTCCAGCGCGATTCGACCGCCGCCCCCGCCGATGGGAACGGGGTGCTTTCCCATCCCGGTGAGGCGGTGATCTAAGACGTAAATAGCACGGTGAGCTCGTCGTTTCCGCGGCAACATCCGAGCCGCGAGCGCGAGCGAGCGGGTTCTACATTCAGCCAGCGTATCCGAGTCGAGAACCCCCCGCGCTTGCGCTTGGGGCTCGGATTCGAGTCACACGCTTTTGCAGGTGACGCGGAAAATCTCACCGAACCCGTGCAGTCGGCACCGTTCGATGGTACACTGTCGGGTGATGGGCCGATCCCATCAGGGCACCCGACAGTTACGCCTTTGATAGCCCCTCGTGCCGCATCCATTCGGGCAATCACCGAATACCGAATCACGGGCTATGGCGCCGGCCTGGTGTCGGTCCAGACCTTCGGCAGGGCGGCTACTTTCCACGTTCAACCCCAGGCGACGGAACCAGACCTCATGGCGGAAAATTCAAACATCGCGACCGGCGTGCTGGAAATGAGCAACGACCGGGTCGGCTACCTGCGACAGGCCAACGGCAACTATCCAGCCAAGAAGAGCGACCCGATGGTGTCACGCGACATGATCGGGCGGTTCCAGCTCCGTCCGGGTTTGCTGCTCACCGGGTCGGTCGGCCGGGGAAAACGGAATCGCGATCGCACCCAACTGGTCGACATCACCGAAATCAACCGCCGACCCGTCAACGATTTCATCGATTGCCCCTCCGTCGACACGCTGACCGTGATCGATCCTCAAGAACGATTTCGCCTCGAATACGAGGGTGGACCGTTGAGCATGCGCGTGCTCGACATCGTCACCCCGGTGGGCAAGGGCCAACGGGCCCTGATCGTCGCCCCGCCGCGCTCGGGCAAGACGGTGCTGCTCCAAGACATCGCCAACGCCCTGACCACCAACCATCCCGAGATCACGCTCATCGTGCTCCTGGTCGACGAGCGCCCGGAAGAAGCCACCGACATGCGACGGACGATTCAGGGTGAGGTCGTCGCCTCGAACGCCGACCAATCCACCGAAGACCACGTCCGGTTGGTGCGCTTGATGATCGAGGTGGCCAAGCGCCGCGTCGAGATGGGCGAGGACGTGGTGGTGCTGCTCGATTCGCTGACCCGACTGGGTCGTGCGTTCAACAAGCACGTGGGCACCACCGGCCGCACCATGTCCGGCGGTCTCGACATCCGCGCCCTTGAAGAGCCCAAACGAATCTTCGGCGCCGCCCGCAACATCGAGAACGGCGGCAGCCTGACCATCATCGCGACCGCCCTGATCGAGACCAACAGCCGCATGGACGACGTGATCTTCGAGGAGTTCAAAGGCACCGGCAACATGGAACTCATGTTGTCGCGCGACATGGCCAACTACCGCATCTATCCCGCCGTCGACATCCCACGCTCGGGAACCCGCAAGGAAGAACGCTTCTACGACGCGGACACCATGAACAAGATCAACCGCGTCCGCCGCGATTTAATGCAACACAAACCGCGGGAAGCGATGGAGTCCCTCATCCAACGCCTCAGCCACCACAAGACCAACGCCGACTTCTTCGCCGCCATGGCGAAGTAATTCGACTTCCATTCCCAGGCGATTATGAGCGCGCCCGGTCGTAGTCCTCGGGTGTGTCCACATCGAAGACGACCCCGTCGGCGCATTCGACCGGCAGCACACGCTCCGCATGCGTACGGGGTAGTTGATTCAATCCCATCGACGGCGGATAGCCGCGAACCTCATCTGCGAGTGACCACGGAAAGATGATCGGATGCCCGCGGCGACCGTGACGTGACGCGATGACGATCCGTTCCGGCGACGCGCGAAATGCGTCGACACCGCAGCGCACCGCAGCCGCGGCGACCGTCGGCTGATCCACCGGCAACACAAGACAGCCGTCGCCCGCGCGCGGCACGGCGGCTTCGGCCAGCTCGGCCAGGCCCGTCTGAATCGACTCGATCATCTCGGAGTCTGGCCGGTGATTGATCGCCAGACCGGCCGCGTCGCCGAGCAGCGTCGTGACCGCCTCGGCGATGTCCGGGTTGGCCACCACCACGATCCCGTCGACCCCGCCGTCGCGCAGCGTAGCCACCACGGTTTGCACCATCGTCGAGGCGCCGAACGGCAGCAGCGCCTTGGGTCCGCCGATGCGCTTGCCCTGCCCGGCGGCGGGCACCACCGCCCACACGCGAGCCGGTTCGTTCGACGGCTTGTCGGTCATTGAATCGTTCATGTTGCCTGGCTCCAGCGCTCAGTATATGACGTCACCGATGGCGACGCGTGTGGACTTTCTGATCGGCTGTACCGCCTCGGGCAAGGGAGCGGTCGGGCTCGAGGTGGCCCGGCGGCTCGGGGCGGAGATCCTGAGCCTCGATTCGATGAAGGTCTACCGGCGGATGGACATCGGCACCGCCAAGCCGTCGCCCGAACGTCGCGCGGCCGTGCCGCACCACCTGCTCGACGTGGTCGAGCCGTCCGAATCGTTCAGCGTCGCCCGGTTCGTCGCCTTGGCCGGCGCCGCCATCGACGACATCACCGGCCGGCGTAAACGGGTGCTCGCGGTCGGCGGGACCGCGCTGTACCTCAAGGGACTGATCGAGGGGCTCTTCGAGGGGCCGTCGGCGGACCAGGAGATTCGCCGCGAGCTTCGCGCCCGCGCCGATCGCGAGGGCAACGAAGCCTTGCACGCCGAACTCGCCGCGGTCGACCCCGAGTCGGCGGCGCGGATCCATCGCAACGACCTGCGGCGACTCGAACGAGCCCTCGAGGTGTATCGCCTCACCGGTACGCCGATCAGCGCCCTGCAAACGCAATGGGATCGCGAGCGCACGAAGTACGATTGTCACGTCGTCGGCCTGCGTCGCGACAAGGACGACCAGAACCGCCGGAGCAACGCCCGGGTCCAGCGGATGATCGAAGCCGGGTTCGTCGACGAGGTCCGCAACCTGCTCGCCGAGCCGGTCCCGATGGGCGATCAAGCCCGTCAAGCCCTGGGCTACGCCGAAATCATCGACCACCTGCAAAGTAACGTGCCGCTCGACGACGCGATCGAGGCGATCAAGATTCACACCCGCCAGTTCGCCAAGCACCAACGCACCTGGTTCCGGCGGTTCCGGCAAACGCGCTGGATCGACCTGACCGAGCATGACGCCATCGAGTCCACCGCTCAGCGGGTCTGCGAAGTCTTGGCATGATGGCCTTGCAGGTGTCACCATTCAGGTGCGCGACGTCGATGCTTTCGCCGCATTGCGATCGCGCTCGCGGCGAACAGCAGTAACAGGACGATCAAAGCGGGAGGCGTCAGGGCCGGTACCGGTACCACCGCACAGTCACCTCCGCCCGAGCCGCAACCGGCGGGGAAACCGTTACCCGACCAGGTATTGCCGCATAAGTAGACGTTGCCCGATCCGCCGTTATGGTCTTCGCACGTCGCGTAACCGGTGATCGTGGAATTCCGGATCTCGTTGCCGTAATCACCGGCCTGGATGTACACCGTGTCGCCGGCGGTAGCCTGCGCAGCAGCGAAGGCGACGGTCGCCCAGGCGATGGCCTCGGACGTCCCGCTCAAACCGTTGTCACCCTGCGTCGTCACAATGTACGTAGCCCCCGCCACCGTCTCGGTGAACACCCCCAACGTGATCAGCACATCGCGGCCTGCACTCAATGCTTATCGGACCTCCGCATCCGTGGTACCCCTACGACTTTCTCGAACCAATTGTACCGCACGTGACGTGCTACGGGTTACGCATTCGCGATGACCGCTAAGGTTTCCGGTCGGTCTGGACGACAATGAGGATGCGGATGGCTCCGCATGGGAGTGCACGCGCGATGTCTCCGATCTCCGCCTATTCCGGTACGCCGGCGAACTCGCTGACCCGTCTGTTGTTGGCGGGTATCAGCGGACGATCGGCCGTATTGGCCGGGGCGCATGCCGAGAACAGCGCGAGGCTTGATCGGGTCAACGGGGTCGCGCCGGATCAACCCGACGAGTCCCACGATCCGCAGCACCACGATGACCGACGCCAAGCGTCCGACGACGGCTCGTCGCACGGACCGGCGGCCATTTACGAACCGTCCGAGCACGCACGCGCCACGGTGCTCAGGCCGAAGCGGAAAGATCAGCAGGCAGAAGCCAACCCAACTGCATCAAGTGAAACGACCGACGACACCGAAAGCGGTCTCGGCAAACCGACATTGAGCGCCGAAGAGCAGCAGCAGCAGGTCGACGAGCTGAAGAAGCGCGACCAGGAAGTGCGTCGTCACGAACAAGCCCACAAGGCCGCGGCCGGCAGTCACGCCGCCGGCGGTCCGAGCTTCGAATACCAGACCGGTCCCGACGGCAAACGCTACGCCGTCGGCGGCGAAGTGCCCATCGACACTTCACCGGTTCAGGGCAATCCGCGGGCGACGATCACCAAGATGCAGCAGCTCCGCCGCGCTGCCCTGGCTCCGGCCAATCCCTCCGGAACGGATCGTCAGGTCGCAGCCCGGGCGTCCCAGGCGGAACGCGAGGCCCGCGCCGAACTGGCGGAACAGAAGAGCACTGAACAAGCCGACGCCAACAAAAACCGAAGCCATCCCGACACCCCCTTCGCCGCCTTCGCGAACACGACCGCGAACAACCGGTCCGGACAACGTCTCGACGTAGTCGGCTGATTCCACCAACCGGACCGCGCAACCATCCTCGATCACAGACCGAATCGTCCACCAACAATGGGGCAAACGCCCATGAACACGTCAACTCAATGTGTCACGTATACGAGACACCCAACCCACTCGGCCGGATCATCACCGTCCGCTCAACACCGCCAGCCGCATCTTTCCGAGAACCGTTCCCCCCTTCACCAGGGGTAAGCGCATGCTGCGCGAGGTAGGACCGGCCCGGATGCCGACGTCGCCAAACGAGCAAAAATCGAGCAATCGGGATGCCGTACAGGCCCCCTCTGGAAAAACGGACCTTAGCCGATGGCGCGCTAGGCTGCGGTAAAACCCTACCTGAACAGGTTTTATGAAATTGTTCCTTGACCTGACCCCTGTCTGCCGATATTATATAGGTACCTACGCAATCGCCTTCCACCCAGGTTGAGCGGTCGCATTTCTCTCTCGAAATGTGCACCTCTCAAACCTGCCCCGGGCTAGCCTGACCCTCCTTAATCCAGACACGTGGGCTAGCCCTTCGCCCATTAATAAGACAAAGTAATTCAGAATGAGCCGTTACCGGCGGCGGCGGATATCGTCTAGAATGTATCCTTCGTGAAGCGTCGGACCGGACCGTTTGGACACATGAAACATCAATATGACATTATCGTGATCGGCGGCGGACACGCCGGGGCCGAGGCGGCATGGGCGGCGGCGGGGTGTGGTGCGCACGCTGCGCTGGTGACCACCCAACGCGACGCTGTCGGTCGCATGTCGTGCAACCCGGCCATCGGCGGCCTGGGCAAGGGCCAGATGGTGCGCGAGATCGACGCCCTCGGCGGACTGATGGGCGAGGTGATCGACGCGACGGGCATTCAGTTTCGCATGCTCAACCGCCGCAAGGGACCGGCCGTTTGGGCGCCGCGGGCCCAGGCCGACCAGCGCCTCTATGCCGCCGAACTACGTCGCCGTCTCGAAACCGCCGCGTCGCTCGACATCGTCGAAGGGATGGTCGAGGATCTGCTCGTGGCCGATCGACGAATCACGGGCGTGCGCTTGGGCGACGGCCGCTCCCTCTCCGCCGGGGCGGTCATCATCACCACCGGCACGTTTCTCCGCGGGCTCATGCATTGCGGCCAACGTCAGACCGCCGGCGGACGGGTGGGCGAGCCGGCCGCGACGGGACTCTCGGGTTCGTTGCGTCAACTCGGCTTCGCGCTCGGCCGGCTCAAGACCGGCACCCCGCCGCGCCTCGATCGCGCCACCGTCGACTTCGATCGCCTCGATACCCAGCCCGGCGACGACCCGCCCACGCCGTTCTCGTTCATGACCGATCGCATCACCCAACGCCAGGTGAACTGCTGGATCACCTACACGAATCACGACGCGCATCGGCTCATCCGCGACAACTTGCACCAGGCGCCGATGTACAGCGGGCAGATCGCCTCGCGCGGTCCGCGCTACTGCCCGTCGATCGAGGACAAGGTGGTGCGCTTCGCCGACAAGGACCGCCACCTGATCTTCCTCGAGCCGGAGGGGTATGACAGCGAGCGCATCTACTGCAACGGCATCTCGACCTCGCTGCCGGCCGAGGTGCAGGACGAACTCGTCAACAGGATCGTCGGCCTCGAACGAGCCCGGATTCTTCAGCACGGCTACGCGGTCGAATACGACTTCGTGCCGACCCACCAAATCGAGCCGTGGCTGGAGACTCGACACGTCGCGGGCCTCTACCTGGCCGGGCAAATCAACGGCACCAGCGGCTACGAAGAGGCGGCCGGTCAAGGTTTGATGGCGGGGATCAACGCGGTACGCCGACTCGGTGGCTCCGACCCGATCGTGCTGCGACGCGATCAGGCGTACATCGGCGTGATGATCGACGACCTGGTGACCCGCCCGCCCGACGAGCCCTATCGCATGTTCACCTCACGGGCCGAGTACCGCCTGCACCTGCGCGGCGACAACGCCGACGAACGACTCACCCCGATCGGCCACGAGATCGGCCTGGTCGACGATGCGCGATGGCGCCGGTTACAAACCAAGCAAGCCGACATCGCCGCCGTCGAGACCCTGCTGGCGACAACCCGCGCCGGAGAACTCACCCTGGCCGAGTGGCTCCAGCGCGACAAGATCACCATCGACACGCTGCCCGACCCCGGATCGGCATTGCTCAACGGCCACTACGACCGCATCGCGCTCGAGCAGGTCGACATCCGCGCCAAGTACGCCGGTTATCTCGTGCGGGAAAAGCAAGCCATCGCCCGTTTCGCCGAGCGCGAGACCAAGCCGATCCCCGCCCGCTTCGACTACGGCACCGTCACCGGCCTGCGCAACGAAGCCCGCGAAAAGCTCCGCCGCGTGACGCCGCGAAGCCTGGGCCAAGCCGGCCGAATCCCCGGCCTGACCCCCGCCGACCTGATGATCCTCATGACCCACCTCGAACGCGGACCGGGATGAGAGCCGGGAAACCTCAATGATCCAATTCCGCAACGTTTTCATTGTGCAATCACATTTCGCAACGGCGCATGACGCAGTGAGGTTTTGCCAATCGCGTGGTTGCCTCGGGCCGGTTCAGGCGGTATAGGATGCTCGTTCAGGAACTCGACGCAGGAAGCGACACAGGAAGCGACGTTGCCCCAGTCGAACAAGAACCTACTTCGCAATTCCGCCTTTGCAACCGGCGGGGACGCCCCGCGTTTGTGGACGTGGTGCGGTAACGGCGCGGTCAAGTGGCGATTCGCGGCTGCACCGGATCGCGACGGCTCGCGTGTGGTCGTGCTCGACGCCGGTGACGGCGCTTCGGCGGGCGGGTTTCGTCAGACCGTGCATGTCCGGGGGGCTACGTACTACCGGATCGAGGCCACGCTCCGCGCGGCTTGCACACGCACCGACCCGACCGGCGGGGCGGCGCTGGATCTTACGGCGCGGGACGGCGACGACAACATCCTCGACGACGCTCCCGGCTGCGGATGCGCGGCCGAGCGGCGTTCGTGGACGGTGTGGCGTCGTTACTATCGCACGCCGAAGGGCACGAAAAAACTCGACGTCACCATCGGCCTGCGCGGTGCGACCGGCCGGGCCGAGGTCGAATCGGTACGGGTCGTCCCGATCGAAGATCTGGAGACCACCGGTCACGCCCGAGCGATGCCGCCGCCGCCCTGGGGATATCCGCCCCCACGGAGAGCGAGATCGGTGCTCATCGGTGACGATTCCCCCGCCGCCCAGCGGTTGGCCGAGATCATCGCTCTGCGCTTGGGACATGAAGCGATCCAATGCCGACCTGCCGACACGTTCAAAAACGACCTGGACCGCGCAACCGCCGACGTGATCGTGATGCCGTCGGCGGACGCGTTGCCGAAGAAGCTATCGCTCAAAGGTCTCGACACGTTGGCGGAAGATCGGATCGTCGTCATCGGGCTCGACGCGTTCTGTGATCTGGTCAACCGCAAGCAGGACGAGCCGATCCTCAAAACGCGACGCCTGGTCGAAACCGCCGAGCCGCCGCATGCCGCGGTCCACTTCGCGAACTTCCTGACCCGCGGCTTCGCCCTGCTCGATGCGTTCCCGTACTGGTCGGACCCCAAGCAAACCGGCGTCTACCGACAGCGGGTTCTGCGCAAGACCTCGGCCTGCACGAAGTTCTGCAAGGCCAAGGGCTACGAGATCATCCTGCACAACGAAGGCTCGACGGACGCATCGAGTCGCCATCCGCTGTGCCTGTTCCATGCGACGACGGGCGGCGGCGTGGTGGTGATCGACCTCGAGCCGATGGTCGCGCATCCGACCGGTGAGGACGAGTCGAGCCTGGCGGTGCACATCCTGTTCAACATCCTCGGCCTGCCGCAGAACTCGCTCGGTCAGTTCATCGCCCCCGGGCCTGAACCGGCCGATATCGCCCGTGAGTTGGATGAATTCGCGTCGCGATTCCCGGCCTTTCAGGTGCGCAAGCTCGATGGTGAAGACGCCTCGTCGGCCGCGCGCCGGGTCGAGGTCGGCGCCCCGGGCGAGCAACTCGGTGTTCCGCTGATTCCGCCGCCGACCGTGTTGATCCGCACCGGAGCCGACAGTTGGGATTGGGACGGTGTCTACGGCGCGTTCTTCTGGCTCAAAAGTCTGTTTCTGCCGCCGCCGTTCGTGAACGGAACCGCCCGACCCTTGCTCGCCCGGCGCCGCATCGCCTGGTCACCGCTGATTCGGCCGGAGCGTTGGGGGCGATTCGATCGCGACACCGGCACCCCCGACACCATGGTGGCCAAGTTCGATCGCGGCAGCGTCGCCGCCGTCATCGACGTGGTCGCGACGCCGACGCCGCGAACGCGCCTGGTGACACCCTCGGATCAACCGCCTTACGATCGATACGCCTGCGCATTGCCGGCGTTGACCGCCGCGATGCTCGACCGCCGGCACGTGTTTTATGCCGCCGGCAATGCGCTCGCGCCGGCCGAACTGAACGGGGCCGGGTTCCTGCTCGAACCACGCGGATGCGATGTCGTCGCCGAGCCGGCCGCGTTCGCGACCGAGTTTCACCGTGGAGCGATCGACGCGGGCGCGGCGTGCTTGCGTCTCGAGCTGCCCGGCGAACCGCATGCCGGTTGTGCCCACTCCATCCGCCGAACCGATCGAGCGGCCCTGATGCTCGAATGGCTGGTCGGCCTGCAGCTCGGGCTGATCGTGCTGAACCGTGACGCCGAGCCGATCACACTCGAAATCCCGTTGGTATTACCCGACGGTGGAGACCTACACATCATCAACGACGCCGGCGACGTTAGCGAGCAACGCGCGTTGGACCGCAACGGAGCCGACCCGCTCTCGGTCTCGCTCGATCCCGGGTCGGCCGTCGTGCTGGTTCGCCGTAATGCGTAAGCACGGATGTCGTCGAACGACCACGCCCTTTACATTCCGTCGGTTTCTCATTGGCAAACGCGGTCGGTTTGACTGACGGCGCGCTTCACCCTGCTTCGTCGCGCGCATCGGCGACGGCGTCGAGGAAGGCCTTGGCGCGTGCGGTGAGGGTGGCGAAGTCGCCGGCTTGCACCGCGTCCTTGCCGATCAGGGCGGACCCGACGCCGACCGCGACCGCGCCGGCGCGGATGAACGCACCGGCGTTCTCGACGCTCACCCCGCCGGTCGGCGTGAGCTTGATCTGCGGCAGCGGACCGCGCATGTCCTTGAAGAACGACGGGCCGAGCTTGGTGGCGGGGAACACTTTGACCACGTCGGCGCCGGCTTGCCAGGCCCGCACGATCTCGGTCGGCGTGAACGCGCCGGGAATCGACGCCACGCTGTACCGCCGGCACAAACGGATCGTCGGTTCGTCGACGATCGGCGAAACGACGAAGGTCGCACCGGCCAGGATCGCCGCGCGGGCGGTTTCGGGATCGAGCACCGTGCCCACGCCGATCGCGCATCGACCGGCAAAACGTTGCGACGCCGCCGCAATCGCTTCGAGCGTTCCCGGCGTGGTCATGGTGATCTCGATGCAGGTCAGTCCGCCCGCTTGCAGCGCGTCGACGATCTCGATCAATGGGTCGGCCGAGTCCGACCGGACGATCGCCACGACCCCGGTACGCTCGATCTCGGCGACAATCTCCGTTCGATCCGTCATTGCTAACCCAGCTAACCCTCGCTCCCAATCCTTACGTCACGGAAAAACGCGCGCTCGCACTCCCCGTCAGTGTACAGGCCGACACCAGTGTACGGGCCGACACCTGAATTTGATATGTGGGTCAATCGGCCAACAAGCGCTTGAGCGCGCCGACGAGATAGAACGAACCGGTCACGCAGATCAGGTCTTCGCGGGTGACGGCCCGACGGGCGACCCCGAGGGCCTCGTCGAGCGTGTCGGTCACCTGGCACATCTTGCCGGTGCGTTCGGTGTAGGTGGCGGCCAGTTCCTTCGGCTCGGCCGAGCGGTGTAAGCCCGCCGAGGTGAAGATGACCTTGTCCGCCCCGAGCTGCACCAGATCGAGCATGCCCGGGATGTCCTTGTCGGACTGACACCCGAAGATCACCACCATCGAGTCGTAGGGAATGTTCTGCCCGATGGCCCGCATCAAAGCTTCGATGCTCGCGGCATTGTGGGCGCCGTCGGCCAGGATGCGCGGGTCCTCGGCGAGGATCTCCATCCGGCCGGAGAGTTTGACGTGCGTCAGCCCTTCGATGATCTTCTGATCGTCGATTACGAAGCCGCGACCCTTGAGGGCGTCGACGAGCCCGAGGGCCACGCCGCAGTTGATGGCCTGATGTTCACCGAGCAACGGCACGGGCAAGTGCTCGTACCGGCTATCGGCCGTGGTCAGACTCACGCGCGTATGCGGTCCGGCGGCGCGCGACGACTCGAACCGGTACGAGAACGACAACTCGTCACCGGCGAAGCGAATCGGCGAACCGGTCTTGGCTGCAACCTTCTGCAACCGCTTCTTCACCTCGGACGTCTGCGGAGCCGATACCACCGGTACACCCGCCTTGAGAATGCCGGCCTTCTCTTCGGCGATCTCGGTGAGCGTCGAGCCGAGCTGCGACATGTGGTCGTACGAGATGCTGGTCATCCCGCACACTTCGGGCTTGAGCACGTTCGTCGAATCGAGCCGGCCGCCCAGACCGGTTTCGACGATCGCGATATCGGTTTCCCGGTTGACGAAGTGGGCGAAGGCCACGCAGGTCATAATCTCGAAGAACGTCGGTCCGGGGGCCTTCAACTTCCGCACCACGGGGGCGATCTTCGCCACGATGTGGGTCAGCTCCATCTCGGTGATCATTTCACCGTCGACCGAGATCCGCTCGCGAACGTCGACCAAGTGCGGCGATGTGTACAAGCCGACCCGAAAACCGCAGTTCTCGAGCATGTGGGCCAGCATCGACGCCGTCGAGCCCTTGCCCTTGGTGCCGGCGATGTGCACACTACGGAGCTTCTTGTGCGGCTTGTCCAACGCAGCCAGCAGCTTCCCCACCCGGGTCAGGTTGAAATTGGTGTGGTTGTACCCTACCCGCGACATTTTCTCGTAATCCGTCACCGAGTTGAGGAACTTCAACGCGGAGCGGTAGGTGCGGATGGTACCGTTGGAAGTCTTCCGGCGAGTCCCGTTCGTGCTTCGTGCGGCGTTCGACCGTGCCATAGGGCGCCATGGTAGCGAAACCGCCGCTGAAGGTCAAGCTACACTGCTCCATAACTGTGGATTTCCGCGCGAGATGCGGTGCGGCAAAACAGAGCGTAAGATCATGATTAACAAGATATTGCATTCGATTCACTCAATCCGTTGGCGCAAAGATTGCTCATGCTGACAACTGATATTCCCGCGACCTGCGGGATATAATGCGTGTGCTGGTTATGGCTCGAGAGGTAAACCTGTAACCTATTGACTAACAATGACTTACGAAGTATTTCAAGCGTGGGCCCACCTTCGGCGGCGATGGTTGATGATCGTCGCCCTGGGGATGTTCTGCGGAATGTTACCACGTGCCCACCATACGCTGGCCCGGGATCTTCCGACACACGATCAAGGGTTAACCTCAACACCCAAACCCAGCATCCGCAAGGAGATACCGCCGAGCAAGCGGGAGCGCGCCATCCTCGGTGACGTGACCGATGGAACCCGCCACTTCGACGAGCCGGCCGTGTATCTACTCCTCGAATGGGTCGCCGCAGAAAGTATTGAAACTGCGGCAGTCCTGCCCGAGCTGGTCGAACGTCACACATTGATCGACGAGTCGACCCAGCGACGGGGTGCTCCGGTTTTGGTGCGGGCCGTTTTCGTTCGATCCGCGTCGATCCGACTGCGTAACCGAGTTCGTTTCAACGGACCGGTGTACGGCTCGATTCTGTCCAATCCGACCAACGGCGAACCACTCCAGGCCCTTACGCTTGACGCCCCGGAAGGACTCCGGATGGGCGATCGGGTCGAGGTTGCCGGCTACTACTTGAAATACCGCCGGGACTCACCGGCCAAGGGTGCGGGCGACGATGTGCTGGTGCCGATTGTCGTCGGGCGAAAGCTCGTACGGCAAGCACGCGCCAACCCGCCCGCCGGCGTCGGGAACACCGAACAACTCGTCGTGGTGGTTGTCGCGCTGGCCGTCATCTATTATCTGGTCCGCCGATGGGCGAATCGGAATCCCCGCAGCCCTCGTCAACGGAAGCGTGGTGTGACCGTCACCGAGTGCCACGACCCGCCGGTTGACTTGGACGCTTTAGGGCAATCGTCCGACCGTTCGGAGTAGCTGCTTTGACCACACGTACCGTCAACGTCGCGTTGGGATCACGCGGATATACGATTCATGCCGGGTCGGGACTGCTCGCCGGGGTGGGCGCGATGGCGCGCGAATTACGCCGCCCGGGGAAAGCCGCGCTGATCACCGATGAGATCGTGGCCGGGCTGTACGGCGAGACGGTGCACGCGTCGCTGGCCGAGGCCGGCTTTGACGTGTCGCGCCTGACCATCCGACCGGGCGAGCCGAGTAAGTCGCTGACGGTCGCATCACGCCTGTACGACGAGTTGGCCGAAGCCGGGCTGGACCGCTCGTCGCTCATCGTCGCCCTGGGCGGCGGCGTGGTCGGCGATCTGTCGGGGTTCGTGGCCGCGACCTGGATGCGCGGCCTGCCGTTCATCCAGGTGCCGACGACGCTCGAAGCCGACGTCGACGCGTCGGTCGGCGGCAAAACCGCCGTCAATCACCCCGCCGGCAAGAACATGATCGGCGCGTTCCATCAACCGCTGGCGGTGATCATCGACGTGGACTGCCTGAAGTCGCTGTCGGCGCGGGATTTTTTCGCGGGCATGGCCGAGTCGATCAAGCACGGCGTCATACGCGACCCGGCGTTCTTCGACTGGCAGGAGAAGCGGGTCGCGTCGATTCTAAGTCACGACCCCGCAACCCTGGCCGAGTTGATCGAACGCAACTGCGCGATCAAAGCCGCGGTCGTCGCCGAGGACGAGCGCGAAGAGACCGGCGTGCGCGCCATCCTGAATTTCGGCCACACGATCGGCCACGCGATTGAATCTCGGTTGGGCTATGACCTCCGGCACGGCGAGTGCGTCGCCATCGGCATGGTCGGCGCCGCCGAGATGGCCCGCCGACGCGGAACCTTCACCGATGAAGAGGCGACACGACTGAAGCAAGTGCTCGAAGCCTACAAGCTTCCCACCCATGTACCCGCCGACGCCGGCTTATCCGCCGACGATCTGTCGGCTATCGTCTACCACGACAAGAAGGTGCACGAGGGCAAGGTCCGCTTCACCCTCCCGACCGGCCTCGGCCGGTGCGACTTGGTCAACGTAACCGACGAAGAAATCCGCGCCGGCATCGCGGCGTGCGGGGTATAGCAGAATGTGATTTGCATGGGTTGCCTGGGTATTAAGCCTCTTATGCGACTGTTCGGATATGTTGCAGAATCGTATCTCGCCCGTCAAGAATACTGATACCCAAGTCGTTTGTTCTGGCGTTACGATGAATGACGATCCCGGGGACGTGCATTCAAAGCCAAGCTTGTTCGAGCGTAGGTACATGGGCTGAAATCGGTGACGTCGGATCGATCACAAGTCTCCGCAACAAAGTCTTGAATGGGTGAAAATGTTCAGCCAGCTTATCTCGACCACGCACACTTGCTCGGGAAGGGGCAAGTTCTCGATGATCGATTGGATATCGTGGTTGACGTAACGAATACGCGTTGATCAATCAATGCTCCACTGATGCTTCGGCCCGGCGTCGGGCGGACGATGGGTGTCGGACGGCTTGTTCGGGTTTTCCATGCCGTTTCTCCGTAGGGATGGATGGAAGTGTACCGCGACTCCTGCGTTTCTGCATGCGGTGGCCTGTGCCCTATGATGATACAATCGTCGGCCATCGCGGTCTCACACCTTGCGAAAAAGAGGCGCCGTAAGGGCTCGCGCATGAACAACGTACACGGATTAAGCCCACGAATCAAACAAAGCTTGGTTATTTTGGAACGATTTGTATACCTTATTCATGCGAACGGACTAAACCGTGCTCAGATTCGCTGCCCACACGTCATGAGAACGTCAATCTGAATGGCACACAAATCCTCTCGAACCGAGTTCGGTGCATGAGTCCCTCCACGATGGGCGAACGATCCTCTCCGGAAGTGTCGTAAGTGTAGTGTCTCACGCAGATGGTATTTTATCCGAGCCGCGAGCGCAAGCGAGCGGGTTCTATGCCCCGCGCTGGCAATTGGAGTTCGGATTCCTGGAAGCCACGCTATTATTGAGACATTACATTAGCATGCCAGTAACATCCGATATGTGCAAGTCCCGATGCAAGATCTGGCTTGCCGCCGGTGCGTTCGTTCGCGTATCGTGTCGGCTCGAACATGGCGAAGAAGACGCATACGTATGCCGAGTCGGGGGTGGATGTCGATGCGAACGCCGCGATGGTGGGGCGGATTCGTTCGGCGGTGCGGCGGACGTACGGGCCGCGGGTGATCGACGCCTACGGCGGGTTCGCCGGGCTGTTTCGGCTGGACTACGACGAGCGGCTGTTTCAGCGGAACTATCGCGAGCCGGTGCTGGTGGTGTGCACCGACGGGGTGGGCACGAAGATCCTCGTCGCGATTGCGTCGCGCAACCTGCGCACGGTGGGCATCGACCTGGTGGCGATGAGCGTCAACGACCTGCTGACGGTCGGGGCCGAGCCGCTGCTTTTCTGCGACTACATCGCCATCGACAAGCTCGAGCCCGAGCGCGTGGCCGAATTGGTCGAGGGCGTGGCCGACGGGTGCACCGAATCGGGCGCCTACCTGGCCGGGGGCGAGACGGCCGAGATGCCCGACCTCTACCGCAAAGGCGACTTCGACTTGGCCGGCTTCGCGGTCGGGGTGGCCGAGCGTCGCCGGATCATCAACGGACGGCGGCTGATCCGGCCGGGCGACGTGGTGGTCGGCATGGCATCGTCGGGGCTGCACTCGAACGGCTACTCGCTGGTACGCAAGCTGGTGTTCGACGTGGCCGGACTGAAAATCACCGACCACGTCGACGCGCTCGGCTGCACGGTCGGTCAGGAGCTACTCCGGCCGACGCGGATCTACGCCCGGGCGGTCGTCGGGTTGCTGGCGAAGTATCCGGTCAAGCGGGTGGTGCGGGGCATGGCGAACATCACCGGCGGCGGGTTGCCGGAGAACTTGCCGCGCATCTTGCCGGACGATTGCGCGATGGTGCTCAAGCGTGACACCTGGCCGGTGCCGGCGGTGTTCGATTTTCTGCAGGAGATCGGCGTCGCCGACGACGAGATGTTCCGCGTGTTCAACATGGGCATCGGCTACGCGTTCGTGGTCCGGCCCACCTTCGCCCACGCCGTCGTCCGCCATCTCGCCAAGCTCGGCGAACGCGCTTACATCATCGGGCACGTCAAGCGCGGTAAGGGGACGGTCGAGATCCGTTGAAGCGCGTCCCCCCCCCTGCGGCAATGTCGAATGACGAAATACCCAATGACGAGAGAATGACGAAGTCCGAATGACGAATCGCAACGGGTAACGCCGATGTTCGTCATTAGGAATTCGTCATTCAACGCCGTCGGCGCGTCGCCGTCTTCATCCCCACCAATCCCATGATCGTGAGCATCAACATGCCGGGGGTGACTGGTGCACAGAGTCCGCCGACAGCGCCGGTCGTATCGCACGCATCCCCCGCGCCGTCTCCGTCACTGTCGGTCTGATCGGCGTTGCCATCGTTCGGACAGTTGTCGAGTGCGTCAGCGACGCCGTCACCGTCGGCGTCGGTGATCGTCGGGGCGAGTTCGGAAGTCCGGGCCGCGACGGGCACGAACACCGGGCTGTTGAGGGCGACGCTGTTGGTGACCTCGATCAGCGCAACGGTCGTGTCCGGCGCGGCGGCAATTCCGCTTACGTCGAAGCCGACGCTGATGTCGGCGCCCGCGCCGCCGGAGTCCGTGGCGAGCGTGACCGCGGCTTGATCGCTGCTCGCGTTCCAGGACAACGGCGCGGCGCTGCGGGACTCGAAGACCGCTATGTCGACATCGCTCGGGGAGGTTGACGGGTTGATCAGTTGCGCGATGCCGGTCGGGTCGGTCGCGAGGAAGGTTGCGTCCAGGGCCGAACAATCGATGTCGATGGTTCGGCAGGTCTCGGGATCGACGGTAAAGCCGATCATCGGATCTTCAAGAAAGGCGCTGTAGGTGAACTCGTATACGTTACTCGGGTTGTTCAGGTCGGTGATGACGATGGTGTCGTTGGCCAGGTCGATCTGCACGTCGAGGTTGGAAGAAGCACCCGTCATGGTGATCATCGGGATGACCGCCTGCGCTACGGATTCCAGCCCGGTGACGGACACCGCCATTTGCTGGGAAATGAAGTTGAGGGCCAGATCGAAGGCTTCGACCGAAAAAGCGAGGCTGCTCGGCGACGCATCGTGGCGGAGGTAGCTGACGTCTTGGGTGGCCCAGGGCGAGTTGAGTTCAGCGCCGGCGGTCACCGTACCGGGGCCGCCTTCGTCGGCGAACAGGTTGCCGCCGAAATGGGTGCTGAGCACCTCCGAGCCGTCGAACACGCCCGCCGACCAGCGCGCGTCGATCGCCGGTCCCGCCTTGATCGTGTCGGTGATCTCGCAGAGCGGCGACTTGGCGGCGACATCGTCGACGAGCACGGCGGTACCCGCGCAGGCCAGGGCGGGCGTGCCGTCGGCGAACTCGCCCGAGACCTTGGCGAGCACCTCGCTGCACGAGCCGTCGGCGCACATGCCGTGGCTGCGGGCGGCGACCGCGATGACGGTCAGACCATGGGCGTCCAGTACGATCGATCTCGAGATCATCCGGTCGCTCACCTCGTTGGGGTCGGGCAGCGCCAGCAGTTCGCCGTCGGCGAGTTCGTCGGCGAAGGCCTGCGGGAAGTTGTCGGTGCCGGCGGCGGGGTTCGAGATGGCGTAGAGCGTGGCTTCGCTGTGATCGGCGGTGGGCGTGCGGGCGACCTGGTTGGTGGTCGACTCGAAGGTGAGCGAGACGCTGTTATCGGGATCGTTGTTCTCGATGAGGTAGTAGTTGAGTACCTGATCGCCCCGCCGACAGGCGTTGAACCCGCCGTCGCCGAGGTCGATGCGCTCCATGTTCAGCCGGGGCAAGCTCGCATCTTCCGGCGCGGCCTCGACGATGCAGACTTCGGTGTCGCCGGTCCCGGTGATCGTGCCCGCCCCGGTGACGCCGCCGACGGTACCGCCGGCGAAGGTGACCGAGTAGGTCCCGACGACGGTGCAGAGATAGGGCACGCCGGTGGCGGGTAGCGTACCCGCGGGAATGGTGAAGAGAAACGGCCCGCCGCCGACGGGTGCGACTTGCGCCCCGGGGGTGGTCGGCACGCCGACGGTGACTGTGGTGGGCCCGACGGTGATCGGCGCGCCGCCGCCGGCCGGTATGCACGTGAGCGTGAGCGACAGGGACGCGGCGGTCGGCTGGGCGCAGGCGGGGTTGGTGTTCCACGACACGTACGGGATCAACCCGATCGGCACGGAGATCGCGGTCGAAGGACCGGGATAGACGACGGTGCTCGGCGCGAACTTGGCCAGCCAAATCGTCTGGAAACAGTTCGGCTTGACCGTGCTGCCACAGGCCCAGACGGTCAAGGCGGTTCCCCCGAGAACCAGTCCGATCGAAACGAGAATCGCGATGACGTGACGTCGATGCATGGCGCCGCTCCGTGGCCCGTATTGCGATTTGACCCGCATCACGCCGGCCTGATCGTCATGCGGGGGGTGCCGCGCGCATCCTACGCCCGGCGGGAACCACCCGTTCCATCCGTCGCGGGTGGCGGGTACGGTAACATGCGTAGGGCGGCGCGCCTACAAAAAAACGGGGCATGCCGCGGCTTTGCGGTGTGCGTGTCGATAGGAGATCCACATGAGTCGCAGACTCATCATTATCGTCGTACCATGGTTGCTCTGTGCATGCAACACATCCCACGTCGACACGTCCCGGGCGCCGCAACGTGTGCGCTTGGGCCCCGACGAATTGGGGAACGGCGACTTCGCGACCTGGGAGGGCTACACCGGCCAAGGTGTCATCACGACCAGCGTCGGGGTGCCGCCGAAATCGATTCCCGAGCACTGGTACGGCGGACCCGGGGTGGGGGCGACGGCGACCTACGACGTGGTGAACTTCCCGCCGGGACAAGCGGAGGTGCCGGGGAATCCGAAACGACATCTGCGGGTCACCTGGAGCACGCCGCCGTCGGAATCGTGGCAGAGCGAGGCCCATCATCAATCCGCGTTCCGCTTCACCTTCCTCGAGAATTTCAGCATCAACGACGTCAGACGGTTCGCCGGCCAAACCGTGGTGGTCAGTTTTTATGCCCGCGTCGGATCGGGAACGCTTCGCGTCATTCCGATCCTGTGGCACAGCTACGATCCCAGCACGCCGGGCATCGCCGGCGTCAAGGGTAAAGGTTACGAACTGTTCGAAGCTTCGGGACATTCCGGCGTCGTCGCCGTCGCCCAAGGCGCACCCAATCCGGCCGCCGTGTGCGAGGTCACCACGGATTGGCGACGCTATGAAAAACGAATCACCCTGCCGGACGTGGCCGGCAAGTCGATCACCGCCGGTCATTACACCGGTGTGGGATTCGATCTCAACGACCGCGCGGCGCCGGTGATCGACCTGGCGAACATCGAGGTGCGCCGCATAGTAGCCTCCGACCACGCCCGAGCCCAATCGCCGGAGAGGGGGTTTGAACACGCTCGCTTGCGCTCGCGACTCGGATAGAATTTCATCAGCGTGAATCAATACACGAGCGGGAGTACGCATGTCCAAGCAGAACGACTCGACCTTTGACGCCGTCATCCTCGGCGGAGGCGTGGCGGGACTGAGCACGGCGATGCAGCTTTCGTTGCGCGGGCGGCGGGTGCTGGTGCTCGAACGGGCCGAGCTCGGATCGGGGTCGACCGGGCGGGCGGCGGGGTTGCTCGGTCAGCTTCGCTCGACCCGTGCGGCCACCACGATGCTGATCGACGGACTGGCGATCGTCAAGGATCTCGAAGCGCGGACTCGCGCGCGGATCTTTCATCAGACCGGATCACTGCGCCTCGCCCAGACCCCCGAGCGTGCAGCCGAGATTCGCGATCACGTCGCGATGGGTAAGGCGATCGGCTTCGACGTGGACCACCTCTCTCGCGATGAAGTACAAACGCTGCTGCCCTACATGCGGGTCGACGATCTACTCGACGCCTGCTATTGCCCGACCGACGGCCATCTTCAGCCGGCCGAACTGGCGGCGGCGTTTACGCGGGTCGGGCGCGAGCATGGCGTGGTCTTGGCGACCCACACACCCGCCGAGCGCGTCGTCATCGCGGGTGGTAGGGTTACCGGGGTCCGTGCCGGCGGCGAGACGTTCTTCGCACCGGTGGTGGTCAACGCGACCGGACCGTGGTCCTATCTCGTGGCCGAACTGGCCGAAACGCGCCTGCCCACCGCCGCGATCGGTCATTACTACCTGACCACGCGCCCGACGCCCGACGTGATAATCGATCGCACCAGCCCGGCGGTGCGCGATCGCGAGAACCGGATCTATTCCCGGCCGGAATCCGACGGGCTGATCGTCGGCATCTACGAAGCGACGCCGGTCATCTACGACATGGAAAAACTGCCCGCCGACTTCGACATGTCGGCCATGCACGTCGCCCGCGACAACCTCAACGTCGCCATGCTGATCGACGCGGCCGGCAAGCGCTTCGGGTTCATCAACGAACGTACGCCGATGACCGTCACCACCGGCATCATGACCTTCACCCCCGACGGCAACCCCTTCTGCGGCCGCGTCCCCGACATCGAAGGCCTCTACCATTGCACCGGGTTTTGCGGCCACGGCATCGTGCAGAGTCCGACCATCGGCGTCATCATGGCGGAACTGATCCTCGACGGAAAAACACGCTACGACATCGAACAGATCGAAGCCGACCGCTACTTCGACACGCCCGCGTTCCAACAGCGCGCGAACGTCAAGCAAGCGTGCTACGAAACCTACGCGAACTATTACGGCAAGGTAGCGACGACGAAAGAATGAAGGTCGAGCGTGATCAGTTTACCTCTTCGCGCCGAACCGCACCCTCTCGGCGGCGAGTTGATCCAGATTGGGCGTGTGGATCACCGGGTTACCCATGCAGCCGAGGGTATCGACGCGTTGATCGTCGGTGAGCAGGAAGATGATGTTCGGGCGCGCTTTCGGCGCGCCGAACGCCGCGCTCTGCGCAACCACGGCCACGATCAACGCGCGGGGCGCCGATCTCATGTTCGTCGTTCCTCGTTCGCATCGCCGGTGAGCGCAATGACCTCGTCCAGAATGTGGCCGTTGGTGCCGATGCCCTCGCCGGCGTAGATCGTGCGGTTGCCCCGCCAGTCGGTGAACGACCCGCCGGCTTCCTCCAGGATCGGCTTGACCGCCGCCACGTCCCACGGACTGACGACCGGGTCGACCATGACATCCGCCCGACCGGTCGCGACGAGCAGATACCCGTAACAATCGCCCCAATACCGGTCGACCCGTACCGCCGCACTCAAGCGCTCGAACGGTTCGCGCTTGCCGGTCTCCTCGAAGAGTTTGAACGAGGTAGTGACCAGCATCGCTTCGGAAACCTTCTCGACCGCCGACACCGCGGCTCGACGGGGACTGTCGTTCTCGCGCACATACCACGCACCCTGCCCGACCGCGGCATAGACGTATTCATCGAGCGCGGGCATGACGATGACGCCGATGACGCACTGCCCCTCGTGTTCGACCCCGACCAGCGTGCCGTACAAAGGTACGGCGTGAATGAACGATTGCGTACCGTCGATCGGGTCGACGATCCACCGATAGCCTGACGTACCCTGCGTTTCGGGGAACTCCTCGCCGAAGATACCGTCGTCGGGAAACGCGGCGGTGATTCGGGCGCGCAGGTACTCTTCGGCCCGGCGATCGGCGACGGTCACCGGCGATGCGTCGCTTTTACGCTCGACCTGGAGATCCGCTCTGCCGAAATGCTCCAGCGTCGTCCGGCCCGCCTCGCATCCGGCGTCGACCGCGAGTTCCAGTCGGTCCTGCACTGAACGTTCATTCACTTCGGAGGTTTCCTCTGGTACGTCACGGGACGATTGTAGCGTCCGATCGACGAGAATTCACTATAATCGGCCCGCACCATCCGAGCCCCAAGCGCCAGCGCGGGGGTTCCATGTTTTTCGGGACCGTGCAACGTGTATGAACCACAGGCATGATCGACTACATCGCAACATTCGAGAACCCGCTCGCTTGCGCTCGCGACTCGGATGGTTTGTTGGGAGCTCACCATGATCGCGTTCGTTCCGGAGGATCGCCGAGGTCGCCGGGTGCTGTTCACGCCGGGGCCGTTGACCACGACCCGCACCGTGCGCGACGCCCTCCGCGACGACATCGGCTCGTGGGACAATGATTGCATCGCGCTGGTCTCGCGCATTCGGACCTCGCTGGTCGACATCGCCGGTGGACGCGACGACCTGACCTGCACGCCGTTTCAGGGCAGCGGTTCGTACGCCGTCGAGGCGGTGCTCGGTTCGGCGGTGCCCCGCGACGGCGGGCTGTTGATCCTGGTCAACGGCGCGTACGGTCAGCGCATGGTCTACATCGCCGAGGCGCTCGGGTTACCGCACCGGGTGATGCGCGATCCGGAGTACCGCCCGCACGACCCCGCCGCGCTGGACAAGACATTGGCCGAGGATCCGGAGATCACGCACGTCGCCTGCGTGCACTGCGAAACCACGACCGGGCTGCTCAATCCGATTCGTGAACTCGGGCTGGTGGTCGACAAGCATCGCCGCCGCTATATCATCGACACCATCTCGTCGTTCGGCGCGTACCCGATCGCCGAAGCCGATCACATCACCGGCACGGCCAACAAATGCATCGAGGGTGTGCCGGGATTCGCCTTCGTAATTTCCCGCCGGGCGGCGGTTGAAGCGGCGGCGGGCAACGCACGGTCACTCAGTCTCGATTTGCATGGACAATGGGCCCACCTGGAGAAGACCGGGCAATTCCGTTTCACCCCGCCGACGCACGTGCTGCTGGCGTTCGAGCAGGCGCTCGTGGAGTTTCAGGCCGAAGGCGGCGTCGAAGCCCGGGCGGCGCGCTATCGTGACAACCACCGCGTGCTCAACGACGGCATGACCCGGCTGGGGTTCAGCCCGTTCATCGCCCCCGAGCACCAGAGTCACATCATTACCGCGTACCGTTTCCCCACCGACGAATTCGACTTTCGCTCGTTCTACGATCGGCTTCGCGGGCAGGGATTCATCATCTATCCCGGCAAGGTCACCGACGCCGACACCTTCCGCATCGGGAACATCGGCAGCATCGACCGGCGGGAAATCGAAGCGTTGCTGGCGGCGATTGAACGCGTGATGTAGCGCGCCGTTACGCGGTCGACGCCCTTACGACGTCGATGCCTTGAGTAATTTGATGTACTCGCGCATGAAGGGTGTGTTGTCGTGCCAGGTGCGGGCACAGACCAAGTTGCCGTCGACGACCACCGGCTGATCGAGGAACTCGGCTCCGGAGAACGTGCAATCGAGCGCGCACTTGGGCACGGTGGTGACCCTGCGTCCGCGGATCACGTCGGCGGCGGCGATGATCTCGATCCCGTGGCACACCGACGCGACCGGCTTGTTCGCCTCGAACATCGCCCGGGTGATGCGCATCAGGTCCTGGTCGTAGCGCAGGTATTCAGGGGCTCGTCCGCCCGAGATGACCATGCCCGCATACTCGGTCGGGTCCACGTCACGGAACGCGATGTCCGATTGCAGGTGGTAGCCGGGCGTCTCCTGGGTCAGGTCCCACCCCGGCGGGATCTCGTGCTGCACCATGTGATACAGACGCACCTCGGGCGCGGCGACGACGATCTCGTACCCCTCCTCGGGAATGCGAAAGTAGGGGTACATCGTGTCGATGACTTCGGTGGCGTCGCCGATGATGAGTAAGACCTTGCTCATTTCACTTCCTTCGGTACTTCGGTGGTCGTATCAACCGCACGGGACCCAGCGGTCCCACGGGACGCCGCCCGTGGGCTTGGGGTCTCTTCTACCCCGCGGCAGCGGCAGCTCCGCCCCCACGTTGAGCGTCGGTGAGCAGATTGTCCAGTCGGTCTTTCAGTTCGTCGAACAGTTCGCGAATCGGTGAGAGCATGTCTTCGCGATCGGAGACGAACGAAGCGCGGCGATCCTTGTCGTCGGCTTTGCGGATCAGCTCGTCGAGTCGGGCCAGCGCATCGGCGCGCCCCTCGCGCATCTGGCCGGCCCGGTCGCGGAGCTGGTCGAGTATGCCCAGGGCCGTGGTCGACTGGCTGTTGTCGAGCTTGTAGCGTTGAATGAACTCCCGCACGTACTTCTCCCATGCGGTCTCGTCCTGGGCCACGGCGAAGAGCGGATCACGCGGTGCGGGCTTCTCCGCTTGCGGGGGTTGGGGAGGTTGATTCGGCTTGGCCGGCTGCGGTTGGGCCGGCTGCGGTTGCGGCGGGGTCGGTCGTGCCCGGGCGTCGTTGGCCGCCAAACCCGCGTGAATCGGGTCCGCCTTGTCCAACCCCCAGTCGGCCGGTGACCATTCGCCCTGTTCCCAGTGCTCCATCATGCCCGACAATTCCTGCACCCGGCCGTCCCACGCTTCGAGGTCCTGGCGGGCGATCTCGATCTGATCGGGACGCAGGTGGGGCAACATCTTTTCCGAGATGTTGTTCAGCCGCTCTTGCCATTCCAGCAGCATCGGTCGGCCGTTCTTCGCCCACTTGGCCACCTGCTCGGGCGAAAAGGGGTTGCCCCGACCGCGGGTGTCCAAGACCTCGCGACTCTGTTCGATCATCTCCGGCGCATGCTTCATGAAGAACGAGACCGACTCCCATGCGATGTGCGACCGCAGCCGATCCGACTGCGCCTTGTCGAGCTTGTACCGCTTGCCCATCGTCTCGATGAACTTGTTGAACCTCGCCTGGTTTTCCCACGGGGGGATCCTCGATACTTCGAGCGTCAGCTCCTTGGCGAACTGGTCGGTCTCGCTGTTCCAGCCGTTGCGCTGGTACATCACGTTGGTGGCCCCGTTGATGACGGCGAACTGGTCTTCCCATTTACCGAGCTTCTTGGCCCGGCTGTGTATGTCCTGGATTGCGGCGGCCGCTTCCTTCCGAGCCTGAGCCGCATCCGGCGGCACCTGGGACCGACGCGCCTGGGACCGACGCGCCTGAGCCGACCGGCGATTTCCCGTCACGCGCGACGCACGCCGATTCCGAAGCCGATCGGGAACCGGCGGACCCTCGAACCCGTCATCCCCGACGGTTTGTTGCCCCATCACCGGGCACGCCGTCACGAACACCACCAAACAGATCACCTTACGCATCGTACTGATTCCTCCCAGAGCCCGACGGCCTTGAACCCTTGATGTCCTGAAAACTTTCGCGGCCATCCTATCATCGGCGGATTGTAACGGTGTCCGTCCGGGACGCCAACGTCCCGGACCGCGCACCACCCCCGCTGATTGGTACCCTCAGCCAAGCCGGCGGGTGCACCCGGCTCGCCTATAATTCCTATCGGACCGAAGCCTGATCCGCCGAAAACGCGATTGAAGGGCGCCGTGTCCCGGCAACGTTTGCATCGGTTTGGATTTAGGCTGTAATCATGCTGTGAACCCACGGGACGTGTAGCCGAGCCACAGTGATGCATATCCTACCCGGACCATCAACACCGGTATCCACATTCATCCGCAGGACCCGGCTCCTGCCCGTGGTCCTGGGAGCACTACTCGGACCTGGACCGGCCGCGTCCGCCCAACATAACAGTCGGCCGGCGGTCACGTCCCCAGCCGCGGCGAAAACGCAGCCTGCTCGCCGGACCGAGGCGATTCTCGACCTGAGCCGGTTGGTCATCGAGCCCCGGCAAGGCCGACCTCGCTTGCTCAGCCCCGGCGATACCTTCTACTTCATCCTTCAACTCCCCCCGAACCTGGGCAAAACCATCTACGTCTCGCTCGTCCATACCCAGCTCGACACCGTGCGTCACGAGCTCGAACCGAATGGACCGATCGTGCGGGTCCAGGAGCGGTACGGTCAACTCGTCTTCGGCATACCCGCTTCGGCCCGCGACGGACTCTATGATCTCGAGGTCCGCGGCGACGACTGGACCCATCGCATTCGGCACTGCATCGGCGTTGTCACCCGATTCGCATCGCGTTTCCGCTTCGTCCACCTTTCGGACATGAACGTCGACGATCCGTCGGCCCCGGCGTTCGATGCCCGGCTCGCCGACGAAATCAACCTATTGGCCCCCGCGTTCATCGTCGCCACCGGTGACTTCACCGAGTGGGCCCGCATGCTCGACCAGCCGGGCGACTGGACGCGGGTACTCGCGTTTTTCGCGCGGTTCGACGCCCCGGCGTTTCTGATCTGCGGCGACCATGACCATCAGGCCGGCTTCAGCGGACAGGTCGTCAACAGTCCGGTCGGCTCGTTCGATTACGGCAACCACCACGGCATCCTGCTGCTCGATCATTCCGCCCAGCGCTTGGGCGACGACGTGGTCCGCTGGCTCCGCGATGACCTCGCCGATCATCGCGACAGCATCTTCAACTTCATCGTGACCCACAACGACGCGCTCGACGTGCTCGACGTGCTGGCTCCCGACGGCAACCTGCCGCAGTTCGTGCGCGACCACAGACTCGCCATGATCATCACCGGCGGGCACACCGACTGGGACTACCACGAGTTCGCGGGCAAACTCGCCGGGCTCGAGGATCTGCACTACATCCGCACCCATCAGGCCAGCACCGCCCTGCGCGATCGGGCCACAGGCGTCAGTCATTATCGTGTCATCGAGGTCGATGGTGAGCGGATCGACTACGTGTATCCCGACGACATGGCCCGGGTCGACGCCCAACATTCGATCCCGGTGGGCCGGCTGCGCGTGTTCCATGAAGACCCCAACGACGGCACCCGGACCCGCGTGCGGGCGGTGGTGCAGAACGCGCTGAATCAGCCGTTCGACAACTGCCGGCTCTGGCTGCGGGTCGCCAAAGCCGCCGACGCCACGGTCCGTCCCCGCATTGCCGGCGGTCGCCTTCGCGCGGTCTTCGACGGCGGAAGTTTTTGGCTGTGTGATGTCGGCTATGACCTGCCCGACAAGGGCGGCGCCCGGGTCATGGTCGCCACGGAAGGTACGTTGCCCAAGCCGGCGCCGCTGTCGATCGCCCTGGGCGGGCCGCGCGAGTTGACCTTCGCGCCGCAACGTTCGCCCGACGGCATTGCTTACTATGCCTGCCGGGACACGCTCCTGTTGCGTCTGACCAACCACGACGGCGAACCGGTCCGCACCTGGCCGGTGGTTCGCCTCAACGGCAACGTCGTGCCCGTCGACGACGAGCACGGTCAAAGCCGACCGGTCACCATCGCCCCCGGCGAGACCCTCGAGATTCCGCTACGACTGGCCCTGGGCCGGGTCTCGCCCGGTCGGCATCTGATGCAGGTGTTCTTCCTCGACGATCCGCTCAAGCGCGCCACCACCTTCGGCGTCACCCTCAATGTCGACAACGCCGCCACCTACAACACGCCGGTACCACCAGCAAAATGACGCGCCACCATCAATGTTTAGCGGCGACCCGAAGGGGAGCGCGTTTTTTTCGCGACCCATATCGTACATATCGAGTTAGCGTGTGTACGATCCGAAATATGTAGCCGCCGAACTTGCTCGGCGATCCCGCAAGTTCGAGAAAAAGCGCCGAGCAAGCTCGGCGGCTAAATAATGGAGAATTGCGACTTCAACATTCACACGCGTTCGAACGGCTCGAACAGGCGCTTGTATTCATCCTGGCAGAATCGGTCGGTCATACCGGCGAGGTAATCGCAGATCACACGCTCGCGGCCGACGCCGTCCATCCGGCGAACGTAACGGGCGGGGAGCAGACGCGGCTCGGCGCGATACGCTTCGAACATGCGTTCGATGAACCCGCGGGCCTTGGTGTCCATGCGGACCAGTCGTGGATGGCCATACACCGCCTCGCGCAGCACCGTTTCGAGTTGCTCGACCGATCGCTCGATCCCGACCGAGAAGCCGGCCAAACAGACGTCGTGTCGACGCACGGCATCGACGCTGCTCACGCCGGCATCGGCCATCACCCCGGCGGTGGTGGCGACCGCGTCATCCAGCAGCGCGTTCTGGATCGCGTCGAGGATCGGTCTACGCAGCGCCGGCAACCGCACCGACGCGTGGGCTGCGACGATCGGTTCGGCATGCCGCCGCCAGAGTTCGGCTTTTCCCAGGACGTCGGCGTTCAACAGGCCCGCTTCGAGTCCGTCCTCGAGGTCATGGCCGTCATAGGCGATGCGATCGGCCAGCGCGACGAGCTGCGCTTCGACCGGCGGGTGCGGACCGACCGCGTAGAACCGTGCGATCACCCCATCTTCGAGCCCGGCCGGTCGCGGATGGTCATGCACGGTGCGATGCTTGAGCAGCGATTCACGCACTTCGAACGACAGGTTCAGCCCGCGAAAGTCCGGAAACGGTCGCTCCAACTCGGTCACGACCCGAAACGCCTGCGCGTTGTGCTCGAAGCCGCCGTGCTCGGCCATCAGCGCATCGAGCACCGTCTCGCCCGCATGTCCGAACGGCGGATGCCCCAGGTCGTGCGCCAGGGCGATCACCTCGGCCAGGTGAGTATCGAGCCCCAGTGCCTCGGCCAAGCGTCGCGCGAGGTGGGCGACCTCGAGGGTGTGCGTCAGCCGGGTGCGAAAGTGATCGCTCTCATGGTTGACGAAGACCTGTGTCTTGTACTCGAGTCGCCGGAACGCCGAACAATGCACGACGCGCTCGCGATCGAGCACGAACGGCGAAGCCGCGCGCGACATGAACGGATCGTCGTGTAATCGGCCCCGCGACCGATCCGGCGTCATTGCGCAAGACGAGCGTGCTTGATCCGCGGTCATGGTAGCGTGCCCTGGAATCCCCTGGTTGAGGATCGCATCACGTCGGCAGCGCGGGCAGCCCGAGTCGTCCGACCGCGTCGGCCATTTTCTCGTAGAGCGCGTCGGGGTCCTGGGGCATGACCCGGGCGTCGGCGAGCACCGACATGAAGTTGGTATCGCCGCGCCATCGCGGCACCGCATGGATGTGCAGGTGATCGGGCACGCCGGCGCCGGCGCAACGTCCGAAGTTCATCCCCACGTTGAGTCCCTCGGCCCGGACCACCTCGGCAAGCAGCCGCTGCGCGTCGCGCACCTGTTCCATCAATTCGGTCATGAGCTCCGAGGAGAGCGCATCCAGTTCGGCGGTATGGGTCGCGGGCGCGATGAGCAGGTGACCGTTGGTATAGGGGTAGCGGTTGAAAAAAGTGAAACTGCCGGCGCGACGCCACACCACATGATGCTCGGCGTCTTGGCCGGGATCGGACCAATACGCGCACAGAAAGCAACCGGTGTCGGGCTTCTCGTCGCCGAACGTCTCGATATAGTCCATGCGCCACGGCGCCCAGATGTTCCGATTTCGTTCACCCATGGGACCCTGCGCGAGTCTACCCCGCGCCCGATCCAGCCGCAACGGGTGCAAGGTGCACCAGAGTCCGGTATTCTTACGTCGGTTGAGCGTCGGGCGGAATTACATTGACGTACCGATTCCACCAATCGTATAGTGAGGGCAATCTGGGAAAGATGGAGATACTGGGAGACAATATACAACGGACGTTGCAGCAACCATCCAGGACGGGCAGGGGTTAGCGGAAGGCGGCCACGATGAAGATGTTCTACACCACGGGCGAGGTGGCACAAATCTGTAACGTCTCGCAGCAGACGATCATCCGTTGCTTTGACTCCGGACGGCTCAAGGGTTTTCGCGTACCCGGCTCGCGCTTTCGGCGCATCCCGCGCGAGAACCTGATCCAGTTCATGAAGGAAAACGAGATCCCGCTCGACAAGCTCGAGACGGGCAAGAAGCGGGTGCTCGTGGTCGACGACGATGAAGCCATCGTCTCGATGCTGCGCGAGCTGCTCCAGCGGGACGGTCGGTTCGAGGTCAAGACCGCGTCCACAGGGTATGACGCCGGGATCATCACGCATGAGTTCAGGCCGGATGTCATGTTGCTCGATTACATGTTGCCGGACGTCAACGGCAACGTCGTGTGCAAGACGATCCGCTCGAACCCGGCGTTCGAGCACATGAAGATCATCGTGATCTCCGGTGTGGTCAATCGCGAAGAGGTCGACGAGTTGCTCAAACAGGGGGCCGACGAGTTCATCCAGAAGCCGTTCGAGATCGACCAGGTCATCCAAAAAATGGCGGAGCTGTTGAACGTCTGACACCGGGGGTGAATCCGAGCCGCGAGCGCAAGCAAGCGGGTTCTCCAACCCCGCGTCGGCGCAAGGCGTAACGCATGGCTGAAAGCCACGATTGGGGAAAGGAAATGAGCACGACAGTCCAAGCCCAATCGGCAAGACCCGACGCGACCGATCCGGAACGGGCTGACTCGCATCACCGGTCCGGACGAATCGAAATGGTGCTGGATCAGATCGACAGCCTGCCCACCCTGCCCGCGGTCGCGACCCGCCTGCTCAACCTCGCGAGCCGGTCCGACACCGGCGCCCGCGAGGTCATCGAGGTCCTGAGCGCCGACCCGTCGCTGACCACCAAGCTGATCGCCCTCGCCCAGCGCGCGGTGCACGGCATCCCGGCCCGCGCCAACACCATCGAGAAGGTCGTGGTGCTGATGGGTCTGGATGCGATCCGTAACCTCGCCCTGTCGATCAAGATCTTTGAAACGTTCGGCCCGCGGGAACGGCCCGACGATCATGCGTTCGACCTGACCGAGTTCTGGAAGCACAGTCTGGCCGTCGCTTGTGGTGCGCAACTGCTGGCCCGCGAGATGGGCGGCGAGGTCGATCCCGAGGAGGCGTTTGTCTGCGGTCTGGTCCATGACATCGGCAAGGTGGCCCTGGAGAGCTGTCTGCCCAAGAGTGTCAGCCGGGTCGTGCAGGCCGCCGAGGCCAACCGGGCGTCCATCGCCGATATCGAGCAGCAGATTCTGGGTATCGATCACACCCGTGCCGGTCGTCGGCTGGCCAAGCGCTGGGGCCTGCCCGACTCGCTCGTCCAAAGCATCTGGCTGCACCACCATCGCAGCGGAACCCTCCCGCCGTCGCTCACGGCGCGCCGCTACGTCGAAGTGGTCCACGCCGCCGATTTGATCGCCCGCGAGCAGCGTATCGGATACTCGGGGAGCCGATCGTACGGCGAGCGCGCGTCCGATGCCGCCGCCGCGCTGGGACTCGGCACGAAGGTCCTCGACCGCGTCGTCGCCCAGTTGGCCGATAGCATCGAAAAGCGTTCCTGCATCATCGGGCTCGACGTGCTCACCAGCGAGCGTATGTACCTCAACGCCCTGTCGGCCGCGAACGAGGAACTGGCTCAGCTCAATGACGCACTGACCCGAAGCAACGATCAACTTCAAGTACGGGCTCGGTTCTTCGACGCCCTGCGTCAACTCGAGGGCACGATCTGTTCGACCTCGCAGGTGCGTGAGATCTGCGCCGCGGCCGCCGGCGCGGTGGCGATGGCGACCGATACGGCGGGGGCGATGGTGTTCTTCGAAGCGCGCGACGACGGCGTGTGTTATGCCGGCATCCAGGACACCGACGGAACGGTGAACAGCGAAATGATGCTGCAGGACTCGGTCCGGCACGACGCATGGCAACTGCCGTGCGGCCCGAACGCCGCGCCGTTGATTCCCGCCGACGCCCACGCCCGACACGTGGTCGACGCGTTCGCCCACCGACTCGGCGAACCGCCGCTGTGGCTGTTGCCGCTCTCGCACGAGGGGCGGCTACTGGGCGGCGCGGTCTTCGCCGCATCGCACGAGCAGGCGAGCCGGCTGTCGCGTTCCGCCGACGAATTGCACGCCCTCGAGACCGCCATCGGCCTGGCCCTGGCCAACGCTGAAGCCCGCGCCGCGGCGGACCGCTTCAACGAAGAACTGGTGACCATCAATCGCCGGATGCATGAAGCCGAAGTCGAGCTACTCAGCGCCCGTTCCCTCGCATCCATTGCCGAGATGGCTTCGGGCGCCGCCCACGAGCTCAACAACCCGCTCGCCGTCATTTCCGGCCGGGCCCAGCTCCTGAGCGAACAGGTCGCAGACCCCGAAACCCAAGACGCGCTCCGACTCGTGCAGGAACACGCCCGTCGATGCAGCATGATCGTGACCGAGCTGATGGAATTCGCCCGGCCGAGGCCCGCCCAACCCGAGGCGATCGAGGCGACCGACTTGTTCAGCGATATTCGGACGTTCATCGAGGGCGACCGCGAGCTGTCTGATAGTCGACTCGAGATCCACGTCGCACCCGACACGCCGCCGGTCTGGGCCGATCGCGAACAGGTCCGCACGATTATCGGCGAGTTGATCCGCAACGGCGTCGAGGCCGGCACGAAACCGCCGGCCCAACTGGTGATCAACTGCCGAAGGGATGTGACCGATGAGATGATCGTGGTGGAAGTCCGAGACCACGGCAGGGGCATGACGCAGGCGGTACTCGATCACGCGTTTGACCCCTTTTATTCACAACGCCCCGCGGGAAGGGGAAGAGGGCTCGGTCTTTCACGGGCCTGTCGGCTCGCCGATCTGAACGGTGGGCGGCTGTGGCTCGAGAGTACCGAAGGGAAAGGAACGACGGCCTGTCTGCGGCTGCCGGCCCGGGTGAGCGGCAGCGAACGCCCGTCGGCCGGGTGAGCGATCCGGCAGGCTGGAGGGAGAAGAAGTTTCCGGTTAACGAATCGACAAGGAAGCGGGAGGAAGCAGCCCAGGCCCTTGTGCGGCGCTGCGCGAATCCCGCCGGATAAAATCCGGGCCGGGCGGGTCGTGTAGGTCTTTATCTCCCTCCTCCCCCTCGCTCTCGCGGCCTAGACGCCCGCCGGCCTTTTTTTGATTTCTTCGGGAATGGTTCCCGAGTTGCGGACGTGTGATGCCCACAGTACCGACCAAAATCCTGATCGCCGACGCCGACGTCGAGAACGCGGAGATGGTCGCCGACCACCTGTCGCGCGCGCTCGCCGCTTGCGTCACCCGTGTCACCACCGCCACCGAAGCGCTCAAACGCGACATCGCCGAGGAGTTCGACCTCGTGCTCGCCGACCTGCGCCTGCCCGACGGCGACGGACTCGGGCTCACCCGACAACTGCAAAGCTACCGGCAACGTCCGATCATCCTGATGAGCGACCAGCCCACCCTCGGCCGGGCCGTCGAAGCGATGCGGCTGGGCGTCAAGGACCTGCTCACCAAACCCTTCGACCTGGCCACGCTGGCGACCACCCTGCGCAACGCCGTCGAGCAACACCATCGCGACCTCCGCAAGCAGCTCCGCATGGAACGCCTCCGCTCGACCTGCCGTCAGCTCGGCCAGGAACGGCGCGAGCTGAATCGACGGGTCGAGCTGGTCTGCTGCGATCTCGTCGGCGCCTACGGCAACCTCGCCAAGAAGGTCGTCGAGATGCAGTCGGATGCGTCCTAACTCTCGACTCCATGACCCGCCCCCGGCGGACGACGCGCTATCCTCCGCACCGAGACCGACATGAATGTCGCCGCGTATCGCGAAAGTGGCACGGAACCGTACCTGACGCTAGGGTACGGCGTTCTTCGTCGAAGCCGCCGAGCGGATCGAACCGTCGAAGTTCACCGATGTTCAATACGTGTGTGATCCGAGATTCATCAACCGAGAAGACGCCCGACGATGACCACGGAAACCCTTGCCTACGCGTTGCGTGAGCAACCGGCCGATACAGAGACCGGAGCGCTGACCGAACGGGTCCGGTTCGGTGCGGTCGCGTTTCAGTTCGCGGTTCTCGTGGCCTGCATTCGCGGACTGGACATCGGCAATGTCGCGCTGGGGCACGTGTCCACCCTCGCCCTGGCCGGCTTCGTCGTACATCACCTCCTGCCCCTGCGCTTTCGGTTACCGCTGTTCGTCATGCTTTCGTTGGCCGGCATCGCTACGGTGTTCGGGCTGCGCGACGGGGCTATGCTCGTCGGCGTGGGGCTGGTCCTGATCGGCATCTGTCATCTGCCTTGTGCCTACGCGATCCGGGTCGGGCTGCTTCTCGCGGCCGGCGGACTCCTCGCCGTCCTACGCGTCGATTGGCTTGCCGCGCCGGTCTCCGTCGCGGTCTGGCCCATACTCGGGTCGATGTTCATGTTCCGGCTGATCAACTACATGTACGACCTCAAGCACCGGACCGCTCCGTTCAGCCTCGGTCGCGCGCTGGCCTACTTCTTCATGCTGCCCAACGTCTGCTTCGTGCTGTTCCCCGTCGTCGACTACAAGACGATGTGGACCACCTACCACAACGACAACCGCATCGGAATCTACCAGGTCGGCCTGCGCTGGATGCTCCGCGGTATCATTCAGTTGGTCCTCTACCGCGTGCTGTACCATTACCTGTTGATCGAACCTGCGTCGATTCGAGACGCCGGCGACGTCTTCCGGTTCATGGTCACGACGTATCTTTTGTACCTGCGCGTCTCCGGCGACTTTCACCTCATCATCGGGCTCATGCACCTGTTCGGGTTCAACCTGTCCGAATCGCACCACATGTACCTGCTGTCTTCGAGCTTCAACGACTTCTGGCGGCGCATCAACATTTACTGGAAGGACTTCCTGCTCAAGGTTTTCTACCGCCCGACGTACTTTCGCCTCAAGCATCTGGGTACCGGCCGGGCGATGGTATTCGCGACGGTATTCTCGTTCGTGGTGACCTGGTTGTTGCACTCCTACCAATGGTTTTGGTTGCGCGGGCAGTTCCCCATCACCGGGCAGGACGCGGTGTTCTGGACGATCCTCTGCATCTTGGTCGCGGTCAATTCACTGTACGAAGCGCGGTACGGCCGGCGGCGCAGCCTGGCGAAACAAACGCGATCGTTCCGGGCCGGCGTCGGGATCGCCCTGCGCACCATCGGCACCTTCGTCGTGATCTGCACACTCTGGTCGGTTTGGACGTACGACTCGTTTTCCGGCTGGTTTGCGGTGATGGCACAAGCCCGTCACGTTTCGCTCGCCGACGCGGGCCTGATCCTGGGCTCGCTGGTCGTCATCGGCGTCTCCGGCGCGGTGCTCGGCCATTCGACCAGCGAACGCACCGAAGCCGGCGCCGCTTCAATCTCCGGACGACCGCCGCTGCGGTTTTGGCGTTCGGCGATCACGGTCACCTGTGTGGGCGCCGCGATGTACGCGCTCAGCCGGCACGAGGTGCACAAGCGGTTGCCGACCCACACCGCGGGCGTCGTCCAACGGCTCACCCGGAACACGCTCAACGTTCTCGACGAGATCAAACTCACCCGCGGGTACTACGAAGACCTCACCGGGGTGACGCACGCGAACTTCGAGCTCTGGTCGCTCCTGGCGAAACAGCAAGACGTGCACCAGCCCATCTATCACACCGCGTTGGCGCGACGCACCGGAGACTTTTTCGGCAGCGAACTGATCGCATCGAGCCGGGACGTCTACAAGGGTGCTACGGTGACCATCAACCACTGGGGCATGCGCGATCGCGATTACACACGGGCGAAACCGCCCGGCACCTACCGCATCATGCTCGTGGGCGCGTCGACGGCGATGGGGTGGGGCGTCGGTCTCGAAGAAACCTTCGAGAACCTCGTCGAAGATCGGCTCAATGCCGACCCGCCCGACCCCGGGTTCACGTCCTATGAAATCCTGAATCTGTCCGTACCTTCCTACTTCGCGCTGCAGAAACTCCGGCTGGCGGAAGAACGCGCCTTTCAGTTCGAGCCCGATGCGCTGTACATCGTCATGACCACCCACGACGTCGGCATGGTCAACTACCATCTCTATACCGTGGTGAAAAACGACATCGAGATCCCGTACGAGCCGGTACGCGACATTCTCCGACGGGCCGGAGCCTCGAAACACATGACGGACCAGGAGTTCTGGCGGCGCGTCGAGCCCCATGTGCCGGAACTGATCGGTTTCGCGTATCGTCGACTCGCGGACGTGTGCCGTTCGCACGAGGTCGACCCGGTCATGTTGTTGATTCCGTTTCTTAAATCGAAACCGAAGCCGGGCGCCCCCGCGCTGGATGTGCTGGCGCGCGAGAACGGTCTCGACGTGTTCGATCTGTCCGACGTGTTCCAAGGCGTGCCCGAAGACAGCCTGCTCATTGACCCATGGGACCGACATCCGAACCCGCAAGGCCATCGGATGATTGCCGAACGCCTCGAAGAACATGTAAGATCGCACATCCGGTCCGACCGATCCGGTCCCCGGTCTGGAGGAAAAACCCCATGAGTGACGCGTCCAATACCTCGACCGCCGACGTTGTGAAGGACTACATCCTGCGAGAGTTTCTCCCCGGCGAAGACCGCGACGCCCTGACCGACGCGACGGCGCTGATCACCACCGGCATCCTCGACTCGGTGGCTACGCTCAAGCTCGTCTCGTTCCTCGAAGAGGAGTTCACCATCACGCTCGAAGCCCATGAGGCCGACGTGGAGTTCCTCAACACGATCGCCGACATCGTGCAACTCATCGAACGCAAGCAGCGCGCGAAATAGTCATGAGTCGCGTAACCGGCCTGCACGAACTCCTGGACGATGCGGCCAAGCGCCGGGCCGGCCATGTGGCCGTCGAAAGCGCCGACGGCGCGACGATCTCGTACGGTGAACTGGCCGCACTGAGCGATCGCCTTCGAGACCATCTCGCCACCCTGAACGTGGGGCCGGGCGATCGCGTGGCGGTGTACCTGACCAAGTCGATCGACGCGGTGGCCGCCATCCTCGGCACCCTCAAAGCGGGGGCCGCCTACGTCCCGCTCGATCCGAACGCACCGGCTTCACGCAACGCCTACATCGTCGCCGATTGCCGGGTCAGCGCGATCGTCGTCGAAGCACGGTTCGCCGAATCGTTGTATGACGAATTGCGTGACGCACCGCCGATGCTGGTCGTCGACGGCGCCGGCGACGGCAAGCCGCTCGACGCGGCACTGTCCACGGCGAACGCACCAACGACAAGCGAGCCGGTGCGGGTCGAGTCCGACGATCTCGCCTACGTGCTCTACACGTCCGGCTCGACGGGTCGACCCAAAGGGGTCATGCTGTCCCACCGCAACGCGCTGAGCTTCGTCGACTGGTGCAGCGAAACGTTCAGCCCCACCCCGGACGATCGCTTCAGTTCGCATGCACCGTTGCACTTCGACCTGTCGATCCTCGATTTGTATGTGCCGCTCAAACACGGTGCGACCCTCTGCCTGTTCGGCTTCGAGGTCGGCAAGGATCCGGCCCGGCTGGCGCCGCAAATCGCCGAACGCCGCATCTCCGTCTGGTATTCAGCCCCGTCGATCCTGGGTCTGCTCGCCCAATACGGCAAGTCGGCCGACCACGACTTCTCCGCACTGCGCATGATTCTCTTTGCGGGCGAAGTGTTTCCGATCAAGCACCTGCGCATGCTCATGCGACTGCTCCCGCAGCCGCGCTATTTCAATCTCTACGGTCCCACCGAAACGAATGTCTGTACCTGGCATGAAGTCGTCGGCCCGATTCCCGACGACCAAACCGAGCCGGTGCCCATCGGCAAGACCTGCTCCCACTCGCACGCGTGGGTGACCTCTCCCGACGGAACGACTGTGAACCCCGGTGATGAAGGTGAGCTGTGCATTTGCGGTCCCGGCGTCACCGAGGGGTACTGGAACCTGCCCGAGCAAACCGCCGACGCGTTCATCATCGACGACCGACGGCGACGCTGGTATCGCACCGGCGACCTCGTGATCGAAAACCGCGACGGCGATTTCGTCTTCCGCGGCCGCCGCGACCGCATGGTGAAGAAGCGCGGTTACCGCATCGAACTGGGCGAGATTGAAGCCTGCCTCTACCGCCATCCCAACGTCCGCCAGGCCGCCGTCGTCGCGTTGCCGGTCGAGGACGGCCTGCGCATCAAAGCGTTCGTCTGCCCGCGAACCGAACAACGACTCTCGATCATCGCCCTCAAGCAGTTCTGCAGCGAACACCTGCCCGTCTATATGGTGCCCGACCTCTTTGCCTTCCCCGAGTCGCTCCCCACGACCTCGACGGACAAGATCGACTATCAGGCCCTGGCGAGACAAGACTAATGGATTTCAACCGGTTCGATGATCATCGTAACCCGTGCATGCTGGGACGAGATTCCCGTCTTGTCCCCACGGTTCGCAGGAATCCTTTCCTGCATGTTCTTCGCGGGAAGGGATTCCCGCGTCGGAGGAAGCGAGAAAGGATTCTCGCACCAGCAGCAGGCCGGCGCTTCCTCAAGCACAGGAATCGATAATGGATTTCAGTTGGTCCGATGATCAGCGCAAACTGTTCGACGCGGTCGTACGATTCGCCGGCGGTGCGCTCAACGACAACCTCGTCGACAACGACCGCGACGGTGTCTTCAACCTCGACGGATGGCGCCGGTGCGGCGAATTCGGCATCCCGGGCCTGGCCGTGCCCAACGAGTTCGGCGGACTCGGGCTCGACGCCCTCACCGTCGTCGGCGCCCTCGAGAAACTCGGCTACGCCTGTCGCGACAACGGGTTGATCTTCTCGATCAACGCCCACATGTGGACCGCCTGCATGCCCTTGCTCGCGTACGGAACCGACGCGCAAAAGCAGCGCTGGCTCCCGAAACTGTGTCGCGGTGAACTGATCGGCGGCAACGCCATGACCGAGCCCGGTTCCGGCTCGGACGCTTACAGTCTGACCACCACGGCCACGAAGCAAGGCGACCGGTACCGGCTCGACGGCAGCAAGACCTTCGTCACCAACGGGCCGATCGCCGATGTGCTGGTCGTCTTCGCGACCGTCGACAAGTCGAAGGGCCCGTCCGGAATCACCGCGTTCCTGGTCGAGAAGGACGCGCCCGGACTCACCGTCGGCACGCCGTTCAAGAAGATGGGCCTGCGCACGTCGCCCATGGCCGAGGTATTCCTCGAGGACTGCGAGGTGCCTGAAGCAAACCGGCTCGGCAAAGAGAGCAAGGGCGCCGGCCTGTTCACGCACAGCATGACGTGGGAGCGCGGCTGCATTCTCGCCAGTGCGGTCGGGTCGATGCAGCGCGTGCTGGAGACGTCCATCGAGTATGCCAAGCAGCGTAAGCAGTTCGGTCAGCCGATCGGCAAGTTCCAGCTCGTCGCCTCGAAGATCGTCGACATGAAGCTCCGGCTCGAAGCGGCGCGACACGCGCTCTACCATGCCGCCTGGCTGCGGAGTCAGGGCAAAACGCCGGTCGCCGAAGCGGCGATGGCCAAGCTGTGCATCAGCGAAGCGTGGGTCCGCTGCTGCGAGGACGCGATGCAGATTCACGGCGGTTACGGCTACATGGCCGAGTACGAACTCGAACGCGAGCTGCGCGACGCCATGGGCAGCCGCATCTATTCCGGCACGAACGAAATCCAACGCACCCTGATCGCCGCCATGCTCGGCCTCTGACCCGCGTACGCCGTGACCATGAACGAATTCATCCCCGTCATCGAATTGACCCGTTGTCGCGAGAACGACGGCACGTTCGTGCAGGTCGATGGCCGGGAGTTGGCCGTGTTTCGCTTCGGCGATCCCGAACGCGTCGTCGTCACCGACAACGCCTGCCCGCACGCCAACGGCAACCTCTCGGCCGGCGCGATCACCGACGGCGTCGTCACCTGCCCCTGGCACGCCTGGGAGTTCGACCTGACCACCGGCCAATGCACCCGCTCGGCCGACGCCTGCATCCATGTCTATCCCATCGAAGTGCGCGACGGCACGATCTACGCGCAACTCGACGAATCGCACCGCTTCGGCTAGGCTGACGCAGCGCGATCCGAATCATTTAGCCGCCGAGCTTGCTCGGCGCCGGGAGGTCGCGCAACACGCGCCGAGCAAGCTCGGCGGCTACATAATCGAAGCGGAGATGGAGATGAAGATGACAACCGCATCGCGACTGGCATTCCTCGTCCTGTTCACGGCATGCGTGACCCCCACGGTTTCTGCGAAGCCGCCCAACATCATCATCATTTTCGCCGACGATCTGGGTTACGGCGACCTGTCGTGCTTCGGCCATCCCACGATTCGCACGCCGCATCTCGATCGCATGGCCGTCGAAGGGATGCGGCTCACGCAGTTCTATTCGGCCGCGTCGGTCTGCACCCCGAGCCGCGCCGCGTTGATGACCGGTCGTCTGCCCATCCGTAGCGGCATGTGCAGCAACAAGCGGCGGGTCCTGTTCCCCAACTCCCCCGGCGGACTGCCGCCCGAGGAAATCACCCTCGCCGAAGCCCTGAAAACCAAGGGTTACGCCACCGCCTGTGTCGGCAAGTGGCACCTCGGCCATCTCCCCCAACACCTGCCCACCCGGCACGGGTTCGATGATTACTACGGCATCCCCTACAGCAACGACATGAAGCCGTGCCCGGTGTTGCGGAACGAAACCCAACTCGAAGAACCCGCGGTCCAGGAAACCCTCACCCGCCGGTACACCGACGAGGCCATCGGCTTTATCAAGAAAAACCGCGACAAGCCGTTCTTCCTCTACATGCCGCACTCGTTCCCGCACGTGCCGTTGTTCGCGTCGAAGCAGTTCCTCGGCACGAGCCGGCGCGGACTCTACGGCGACGTGGTCGAGGAGTTGGATTGGAGCGTCGGCCGGATCACGCATACACTGCGCGAGCTCGGGTTGGCCGAGAATACGCTGGTGTTTTTCACGAGCGACAACGGGCCGTGGCTGCCGCGAAACCTGCGCGGCGGGTCGGCGGGCTTGCTCCGCGGGGGCAAGGGCAGCACGTGGGAAGGCGGCATGCGCGAGCCGTCGCTCGCCTGGTGGCCGGGAACGATCCCCGCGGGCTCGATCAGTTCAGAACTGGGCAGCACCATGGATTTGTTGCCGACCTGTCTGAAACTCGCCGGGGTCGACGTGCCGAGCGATCGTGTCATCGACGGCAAGGATTTCGGTCCCGTCCTGCGCGGCACCGGCAAGAGTGAGCGCGAGTTACTCTTTTATTATCGCGGCACCCGGCTCATGGCGGTCCGCAAGGGGCCGTGGAAGGCACACCTGATGACCTGGGCCGGCTACGGACAGCGCGAGCCGACGCGGCACGACCCCCCGCTGCTGTTTCACCTCGAGCACGATCCGTCCGAAGCCCATGACGCCGCCAAGGATCATCCCGAGGT
>Ga0299906_10000306_pt1 | contig 47849 bp, 17 predicted proteins | sample RVTome_14_FD_200259 | JGI IMG/M metagenome (GOLD analysis project Ga0299906, IMG submission 200259) | Soil microbial communities from uranium-contaminated site in the Upper Colorado River Basin, Wyoming, United States - RVT145D125 (version 2) ... | reverse complement strand
TGGCCGCGCAAGAATACCCCTACTCCTCCCGCAACGCCCGCATCGGGTCGATCAACGCCGCCCGCCGCGCGGGCAGCAGACACGCCACCAACGACACCGCCAACAGGACGACCGGCACCCCCACGAACGTCGCGACGTCGGTCGCGCTGACGCCGTAGAGGATGCCCCCGAGGAGCCGCGAGAGCAGGAACGTCAGCGCCCAGGCGAGGACGAGACCGAGACCGAGTCCGAGGACGGCGAGCTTCAGCCCCTGGCCGAGGATCAGCGTCAGCACTTCGCGGCGCCGCGCCCCCAGGGCGCAGCGCAGGCCGATCTCCGAGGTGCGCTGCGACACCGAGTACGACATCACGCCGTAGATCCCCACCGCGGCGAGCACCAGGGCGATCGCCGCGAAGAGCGCGAAGAGCACCAGGTTGAACCGCGGACCCGAAAGCGAGTCGGAGATCAGGTCCTCCATCAGCCGCGGTTGCACCACCGGCAGGCTGGGATCGAGGGCGCGCAAGGCATCGCGTACCGAGGCGGCGGCCGTCAGGGCGTCCATGGACGTGCGCAGCACGATGCCCACCTGCAGGACGGCGGCCTGCTGGAAGGGCACGTAGAGCTGCTCGGCGTCTTCGGCGAGGCTGTGATGCTTGATGCTACCGACGACGCCCACCACCTGGCGCCATTCGTCGCGCACCCAGCCGACCATCTTGACGCGCCGGCCGATCGGATCGCCGCCCTCGGGCCACAGACGGTTCGCCGTCGCCTCGTCGAGGATCGCCGCCCGCTGCGCCGCGTCGACGTGGTCGCGCTCGTCGAAGAGGCGGCCTTTGAGCAGCGGGATCCCCATCGTCTTGAAGAGCTCCGGGCTGATCATCCGCCAGCCGAGCAGCGGTCCCGAGTCCTCCGTGTCGCGGCCTTCGACCTCGATGGAGCCGGCCAGGCCGAAGATGGTGAACGGCAGGTGCGAGATGAGGCCGGCGCTCTCGATGCCGGGCAAGGCGTGGAGCGTCTCGCTGAAGCGCCGGTAGAAGTCCAGGCGGTCGGGGATCGGGCCGTAGGCGGGAAAGGGCAGGTCGAGCTGCATGGTGACGAGGCCATCGGCGCGGAAGCCCGGGTCGACCTCCTGGAGACGCAGGAAGCTGCGCATCATCAGGCCGGCGCCGATCAGCACCACCACGGCGAAGGTGACCTCGACGACCACCAGGGCGCTGCGCAACGGGTGGCGCCGGCTCGCGGCCGAGGTCTTGCCGCCTTCCTTGAGCGCCGCGTGCAGCCGCGGCACCGAGGCCGTGAGCGCCGGGGCCAGCCCGAAGCCGATGCCCACCAGGAGCGAGGCGGCGAGGGTGAAGCCGAGGACCCCGAGGTCGATGCCGACCTCTTCCAGGCGCGGGATGTTGCCGAGCTGCAAGCGCACCACCAGCTCGATGCCGAGGTAGGCGAGCCCCAGCCCCAGGAGGCCGCCGAGGGCCGCCAGGGTGACGCTCTCGGTGAGGAATTGACGGACCAGGGCGCCGCGGCCGGCCCCGACCGCCACCCGCAACGCCACCTCCTTTTCGCGCGCCGTGGCCTGCGTCATGAGCAGGCTGGCGACGTTGATGCAGGCGATCAGGAGCACCAGGGCCACGGCGCCGAGGAAGGCCGTGAGCCGCCCGCGCACCTCTCCCACCTCGGACTCGAGCAGCGGCACCAGCCGCATGCCCCAGCCGCTCGAGTAGAGGTCCGGATAGTCCGCGGCGAAACGGCTCTCTATCTCGTCGAGGTCGGCCTGCGCCCGCTCCGGGCCGACGCCGTCGGCGAAGCGGGCCAGCACCCTGATCCGGCGCATGTCGCGGCGGCCGGCCCGCTGAGGCGTCAGCGGCACCCACACCTCGACGCCGTCGAGGACCGGGCGGAAGTCGGGGGCCATCACGCCGACCACGTCGTGGGGCACGTCCGAGAGCGTGATGCGGCGGCCGAGGACGTCGGGGTCGCCGCCGAAAGCGCGTTGCCACAGGGCGTGGCTGATCACCGCCACGCTGTCGCCGCGCTCCTCCTCCGCGGCGGTGAAGGTCCGGCCCTGGGCGGGCCGTGCGCCGAGCAGGCCCCAGACCTCGGCGGAGACGCGGGCCGCGTTCAAACGCTGCGGCGGCACGGTGTCCGTGAGGTTGAACGACCACGGCGTCAGGGCGCCGAGCTCGCCGAAGGCGTGGGCCGCCTGTTCCCGCAGGTCGAGGAATTCGTGGGTGGAAAGCGGCGAGGTGGGGACCCCCTCGCTGGGGAAGTGCAGCCACAGGGTGGAGATCCCCTCGGGATCGCGGTAGGGCAGGGGACGCAGCAGCACGGCGTCGACGAGGCTGTAGACCACCGTGGTGGCGCCGATGCCGATGCCCAGGCAGAGGACCGCCGCGGCGGTGATCATCGGGCGGCGTAGGAGGCTCTTGAAGGCGAAACGCAGATCGCGCAGCAGGGTGTCCATGGGTCCTCGGTCCTGTGTGGGTTGAAAGGTCAGACCGCTTGAGGCGCCGGCCGCGGCGCGCGCAAAAGCTCGGCGACCCGCGCCGCCACGACCTCGACGTGCGGGCGCGAGACCATGGCCCGATGGGGCCCCGGCACTGCGTGGACGCGCAGCTCGCCGGTCACGTGGCGGCGCCAGCCCAGGGTCTCGTCGGCCGGCTCGGGCTCGCTGGCGCGCAGGAAGGTCACGGCGCCGGAATAGGCCGGCGGCTCGTAGGCGGCGTAGGCCTCGTGGCCGGCGTCGAAGACCTCCAGGTAGCGCCGGGCGTCGGTCAGGCCCACGGTGGACGGCAGCACGCCGCGCTCCGCGGCCCTCTTCAAGACCAGCTCGAGCTGCTCGTCGGCGTCGAGCCCCGCCAGGTCCTCGGCCGTCACCAGCTCGGCGACGCCGAGCGAGGCGGTCAGCCGCTCGACCTGGCCGCGCCGGCGCACCTGCTCGGGGGCGCGGGCGAAGGTGTCGAGCATCACCAGGAAGACCTCGTGACCCTCCGCCCCGAGGCGGCACGCCATCTCGTAGGCCACGACGCCGCCCAACGACCAGCCGAGCAGCGCGTAGGGCCCCTCGGGCCGCAGCCCGCGGACGGCTCGCAGGTAGTGATCGGCCATCTCCCCGACTCGCCGCTGGGGCGTCTCGCTGGCGTGGAGGCCGCGGGCCTGCAGCCCGTAGACCGGCTGCTCGGGGCCGAGGGCGCGGGCGAGCTCGGAATAGCAATGCACGTTGCCGCCGGCGGGGTGGACGCAGAAGAGCGGCACGGCGTCGTCGGCGCCGCGCCGGAGGGTCACCAGCGGCCCCGCGGCCGGCCCTTCGCGGTAGCCGAGCCGGCGTGCCAGCTCCCACGTCGGTTCGCCCAGGAAATCCTCGCGGTAGATCTGCCGCCAGCTTTCCGCGGCGCCGGCGTCGATCTTGCGGTGCTGGTGGAACTTGACGTCGCCCAGCATCCGGGACTCGGCGTGGACGCCGTCGGTCATGCGCGAGGAGCGCTGCTCGTAGGGCTCCACCATGCGCGGATCGAAGCCCAGGCCGAGGTGCTCGCAGAGCCGTTCCATGACCTGGCGCGGCCGGCGCACCAGCTCCTCGAAGGACAGCTCGAAGCGCCTGCGCTCCGGGATCCCGGCGAGGAAGCCCAGGACGTTCCTGTGGCTCGCCAGCCAGATCAGCTCGGCAAGCTCGCGGCGCTCGAAGGGGTGCTCCCGGCGGAAGAAGATCTGGTCGAGCTTGGCCTCCTCGAACGAGCGGATCATGCCGTAGGGGTGGCGCACGAGGTGGACGTAGACGGCGTCGTCGAAGTAGGCCTCGGCGCGCCGCAGGACCTCCGGGTCGAGGGTGTACGACGGCGTCTTGTCGACCAGCAGGCGCGGGCCGAGCCATTCCTGGAGCACGCCGTAGAAGGCCTGGGTGGGCGCGCCCGCGGCCTCGTGCTCGGCGATCAGGCGCCGGGCCTCGCCGGCGTCGCACCCGCGGATCTCCATGACCGCGCGGATCAGTCCCTCGAGCCAGAAGGCGTCGCGTCCCGAGAACGCCGCAGCCCGCTCCGCCATGGTGTTGAACGAGAGCAGCTCGAGCTCCGGCGGCGCGAAGAGCCGCGGGTGGCCGCCGAGCATGACCCGCAGCAGCGTCGTGCCCGAGCGCGGCGGCGCCAGCACGAAGATCGCGGGGCCGTTCCTGGGCCCCGCCTCGCGCGGGGCCAGGGGACTCACGAGGCCGCGGAACCGCGCCAGCCGGGCGGCGTCGACGCGGTCGCGGGCACGGACGGCCCGCTCGCCCACGGCCTCCTCGCCGAAGAGCCGCGCCACCGCCCGCGGGTGCTCGGCCACCAGGTAGTCGCCATAGGCGGCGAGGGTCGAATGGTCGAAGATGGTCACCACCTGGACGACCTCGCCGAGCTCCTGCTGCAGCCGGCCGACCAGCACGGCGCCGCGGATGGAGCTGCCGCCGAGCTCGAAGAAGTCGTCGTGGAGGCCGAGGGGGACGTCCTCTCCGAGTCCGAGCATTTCTTTCCACAGAGCGGCGAGAAAGCGCTCGAGGTCGTTGCGCGGCGCCACGAAGTCCAGCCCCGGCTCGGCCTGGAACGTCGGCTCCGGCAGGGCGCGCCGGTCGACCTTGCCGTGCGCCGTCAGCGGCAGCTCGTCGAGCGTCACCAGGGCCGAGGGCAGCATGTAGTCGGGCAGGCTGCGCGCGAGGAAGGCGCGCAGCTCCCCGAGCGCCGGCTCGGCGCCGACGGCGCGGACCGCGTAGGCCACCAGCATGGCGTCGTCCGAGCCCTCGCCGCGCGCCAGCACCACGGCCTCCCGCACCGCCGGGTGGCGCGCCAGGGCCTCCTCGACCTCGCCGAGCTCGACGCGGAAGCCGCGGAGCTGCACCTGGTGGTCGACGCGGCCGAGGTATTCGAGGTCGTGGCCGCGCCGGCGCGCCAGGTCGCCCGAGCGGTAGAGCCGCGCGCCCGGCCGCTGCGAGTAGGGGTCGGGAAGGAAGCGCCGGGCGGTCAGCGGCGGCCGGTTCAGATAGCCGCGGGCGACGCCGGCGCCGCCGACGAAAATCTCGCCCGGCACGCCGGCGGGCGACGGCCGCAAGGCGCCGTCGAGCACGTAGAGGTCGAGGTCGGGGAGGGCGCGGCCGATGACGCTGCCCTGAGCCGCCGCCACGTCGGCGCGGTCCAGCGGCCGCCAGGTGACGTGGACCGTGGTCTCGGTGATGCCGTACATGTTGACCAGCCGCGGCCGCGCGTCGCCGTAGCGCTCGAACCAGGGGGCGAGGCTCTGCAGGTCGAGGGCCTCGCCGCCGAAGACCACCCAGCGCAGGGCGAGCGGGCGGCCGGCGGCGAGCGCGGCGCGGGCGAATTGCCGGAAGGCCGACGGGGTCTGGTTGAGCACGGTGACGCCGGCGTCCGCCGTCAGCTCGACGAAGTTCTCCGGCGAGCGGCTCACCCAGTACGGCACCACCACGAGCCGGCCGCCGTAGGCGAGGGCGCCCCAGGTCTCCCACACCGAGAAGTCGAAGGCGTAGGAGTGGAAGAGCGTCCAGACGTCCGCGGAGCCGAAGCCGTACCAGGGCTCGGTGGCCGCGAGCAGGCGCACGACGTGGCCGTGGGTCACGCCGACGCCCTTGGGCTTGCCCGTGGAGCCCGAGGTGTAGATCACGTAGGCCAGGTCGCCGGGCTCGGCCGCGGCCGCGGGCTCGCTCGCCGGCGCGCTTGCGATCCGTTCCCACTCGCGGTCGAGGGCGATGGCGCGCACGCTGGCGCCGAGGGCGGGCAGCCGCGGCCGCAGCCGCTCCTGGGTGAGCAGCAGGGGCGCCGCGGTGTCGGCGAGCACGAAGGCGACCCTTTCCTCGGGATAGACGGGATCGAGCGGCACGTAGGCGCCGCCGGCTCTGAGCACGCCGAGGATCGCCGTGACCAGGTCGGTCGAGCGGTCGAGGTAGAGGGCCACCAGCGTCTCCCGGCCCACGCCCAGGCCGCGCAGGTAACGGGCGAGCAGGCTGGAGCGCCGGTCGAGCTCGCCGTAGGTGAGCCGCTCGCCGTCGCAGATCACGGCCGTGGCCTCCGGCCGCTCGGCGGCGCGCGCCGCGAAGAGCGCGTGGAGCGTCGAGCGCGGCGCGGGGACGGCGGGGGAGGGTGGACGCTCGAGCAGGAGCTGGTGCCGCTCGGCCGCGGTGATCGCCCGGAGGTGCGACAGCGGCCGCGACGGGTCGTCGACCGCGGACTCCGCCAGGGCGGCGAAGTGGCGCGACATGCGGCGCACGGTGGTGGCGTCGAAGAGGTCGGCGCTGTAGAGCCACATGCCGCGCAACCCGTCCGGCGTCTCGAGCACGTTGACGACCAGGTCGAACTTGGCGGCGCGCCCGCGCACGTCGAGCGGCCGGATCGTCAGGCCCCCGGTCTCGACGTGGACCGCCGGGGCCTGGAGCTGCTGGAAGACCACCTGCACCAGCGGCGCGTGGCTCAGGCTGCGCTCCGGCTGCAGCTCCTCGACCAGCTTCTCGAACGGCAGGTCCTGGTGGGCGTAGGCGCCGAGGCTCGCCGTGCGCACCCGCGCCAGCGCCTCGGCGAAGGTCGGATCGCCTATGAGGTCGGCGCGCAGCACCAGGGTGTTGATGAAGAAACCGATCAGGCCCTCGAGCTCGCTGCGGTTGCGGCCGGCGATAGGGGAGCCCACCACCACGTCGGACCTGCCGGTGTAGGTCTTGAGCAGGATGGCGAAGACCGCCAGGAGCGTCATGTAGACGGTGGCGCCGGAGCGCCGCGCCAGCTCGGCGAGGCGGCTCGAGACGCCGGCCGGCAGGCGCAGCGGGCAATGGCCCCCACGGCCGCTCTGGACCGCCGGACGCGGCCGGTCGGTGGGCAGCTCGAGCACGGTGGGCACGCCGGCGAGCTGCCGGCGCCACCAGGCGAGCTGACCCTCGAGCACCTCGCCGGCGAGCCATTCGCGCTGCCACACGGCGTAGTCGGCGTACTGGATCGCGAGCTCCGGGAGCCGCGCCGCGCGGCCCTCGGCGCCGGCGCCGTAGAGCGCCGCCAGCTCGCGGACCAGGAGCCGCATCGACCACTCGTCGGAGACGATGTGGTGCATCGTCAGCAGGGCCGCGTGCTCGGCGCCGGCGGCGAGGCGCACCAGGACCATCCGCAGCAACGGGCCGCGCTCGAGGTCGAAGGGCCGGCGCGCTTCCGCGGCGGCACGGCGGCGCAGCTCGCGCTCGCGCACCTCCGCGGGCAGGGCCGTGAGGTCGATCACCGGCAGCGGCGCCTCGGCGCGCGGCGCGATCGCCTGCACGGGGCCGCGGGCGCCGCGGCAAAAGCTCGTGCGCAGCACCTCGTGGCGCCGGACCAGCTCGGCGTAGCCCGCCGCCAGGGCCGCGACGTCGAGCGCGCCTTCGAGGACCACCGCGGTGCCGACGTTGTAGGTCGCCCGCCCCGGCTCGAGCCGGTCGAGGAACCACAGCCGCTCCTGGGCGAACGACAGCGGCAGCTCCCGCCCGCGGTCCGCGCGGCGGATCGGCGGCGCCGCCACGGCGTGGCCGGCGGCGAGGGCCGCGTCGACCTCGGCGGCCAGCAGGCCCAGCGTGGACGCCTCGAAGAAGCGGCGCAGCTCGAGCTCGACGGCGAAGACGTCGCGCACCCTCGAGACCAGTTGGGTGGCGAGGAGCGAATGGCCGCCGAGCGCGAAGAAGTCGTCGCCCGTGCCCACGCGCTCCACGCGCAGGAGCTGCGTCCAGATCCCGGCCAGCACCTCCTCGGTTGGGGTCCGCGGCGCGGCGTAGTCGGCCGTCTCCCAGGTCGGCTCCGGCAGCGCCCGCCGGTCCACCTTGCCGGTGGGGGTGAGGGGGAGGGCGTCGAGGGTCACGAAGGCCGCCGGCACCATGTGCTCCGGCAGCTTCTCGGCGAGGGCCTGGCGCAGCTCCGCCGCCAGCTCGCGGGGGTCGGCGCCGGAGACCACGTAGGCCGCCAGGGCCCGCTCGCCGGGCCGGTCCTCGCGCAGCACGACCACGTTCTCGCGCACCGCCGGATGGGCCGCCAGGGCGGCCTCGATCTCGCCGAGCTCGACGCGGAAGCCGCGGATCTTGACCTGCTGGTCGACGCGGCCGAGGAACTCGAGGGCCCCGTCGGCGCGCCAGCGGCCGAGGTCGCCGCTGGCGTAGAGCCGGCCGCCCGGCGCCGCGGCGAGCAGGTGGGGCACGAAGCTCTCGGCGGTGCGCGCCGGCCGCCGCAGGTAGCCGCGGGCCACGCCCGGGCCGCCGAGGCAGATCTCGCCCGGCACGCCCATCGGCGCCAGGCGCCTCCGGCGGTCGAGGAGCAGGACCTCGGCGTTGCCGATCGGACGGCCGATGGGCAGCGAGCGCTCGCGCGCGCCGCGCCGACAGCGGTGCTCGGAGACCGAGATCGTCGCCTCGGTGGGGCCGTAGCGGTTGACCACCTCGCCGCTCGCCATGGCGGCGTGGAAGGCGGCCGGCAGCTCCGGCGGCACCGTCTCGCCGCCGGTGATGACCTTGCGCAGCCGGGTGCTGGCGGTGAAGCCTTCCTCGCCGAGCATCAGGGTGAGGATGGTGGGCGGGAAGGAGGTGTCGGTGACGCCCTCGTCGGCGATGAGCCGCCCCAGGTAGGCCACGTCGCGCTGTCCGCCCGGCCGCGCGATCACCACCCGGCCGCCGGCGATCAGCGGCGAGAAGACCTCCGCCACCGAGACGTCGAAGCTGATGTTGGTCTTGTGCAGGAAGCGGCTGCCGGCGTCGAGGTCGGCGCGCGCCGCCCACAGCAGCCGCCGGGCCGCCGAGCGGTGGCTGACCACCACGCCCTTGGGGCGTCCCGTCGAGCCCGAGGTGTAGATGACGTAGGCGGGGCTCTCGGGCGCCACGTCCGCCGCGACTCTGGCCGCGCTCTCTTCCGCGGGCTCGAGGCGGCCCACGTCGAGGACCGTCAGGGCGCGTTCCGGCAGCAGCGGCAGGAGGCCGGAGCGGGTGAGGATCACCCTCGGCGCGGCGTCGTCGATCATGAATTCGAGGCGCTCGCGGGGGTTCTTGGGATCGAGGGGCAGGTAGGCGCCGCCGGCCTTGAGGATCGCCAGCAGGCTGGTCACCAGCTCGAAGGAGCGCTCGAGGCAGACGCCCACCAGCGTCTCCGCGGCCACGCCCATCTCGCGGAGCCGGCGCGCCAGGCGGCCGGCCCGCGCGTCGAGCTCGCCGTAGGTCAGCGACTCGCCCTCGAAGCGCAGCGCCACCGCGGTGGGCGTGCGGCGGACCTGGGCCTCGATCAGCTCGTGGAGCAGCCCGGCCGCCGGCCACGGTCCCGGTCCGCCGCTGAATTCCACCGCGAGCTGGTGGCGCTCGGCCGGCGCCAGCAGCGGCAGGCCGGCCAGCGGCCGGTCGGGGTCGGCCAGCGCGCCGGCGAGCAGCGTCTCGAAGTGCGAGGCCAGGCGCGCCACCGTACCGGCGTCGAAGAGATCCTTCTTGTAGGCGAGCCAGCCGCCGAGGCCGCCGGGGACGGCGCGCACCAGGAGGGTGAGGTCGAACTTCGAAGTCTCGGGGCTCACCCCCTCGATGGGCTCGACCGTCAGCTCGGGCATGGCGAACGGCTGCATGGGGCGGCCGCTGCCCTCGGTCACCAGCATGACGCGGAAGAACGGCATCGCGTCCGGGCCGCGCTCGGGGTCGAGCTCCTCGACCAGCTTCTGCAGCGGCACGTCCTGGTGGGCGTAGGCGCTGACGGTGGTCTCGCGGGCACGCGCCAGCAGCTCGCGGAAGCTCGGGTCGCCGCCGAGGCCGGTGCGCAGCACCAGGGTGTTGACGAAGAAGCCGATCAGCTCCTCGATCTCCGGCCGGTTGCGGTTGGCGGTCACCGAGCCCACCGCGAAGTCCCGCTGGCCGGAGTAGCGTGCCAGCAGCGCGCTGAACGCCGCCAGCAGCGCCATGAACGGCGTCGTGCGGCCCAAGCGGCCGAGCTCGTCGAGCTCCGCGGCCAGCTTCGCCGGCAGGGCGATGGGATGGGTGGTGCCGCCGCGCTCGCCGCCGTAGCGCGGGCGCGGCCGGTCGGTGGGCAGCTCGAGGGCCGGCACCCCCGCCAGCCGCCGGCGCCAGTAGCCGACCTGGCGCTCGAGCTCGTCGCCGTCGAGCCATCGCCGTTGCCAGTGGGCGAAATCGGCGTATTGCACCGGCAGCTCCGGGAGCCCGGCGGCGTCCTCGCCCATGGCGAAGGCCCTGAAGAAGACCGCCAGGTCGCGCACCAGGACGCCCAGGGACCAGCCGTCGGCGACGACATGGTGGAGCGTCAGCAGCAGCACGTGCTCTTCCGCGTCCAGGCGCAGCAGCGTCGCCCGGAGCAGGGGTCCGCGCCGCAGGTCGAACGGCCGCTGCTCCTCCTCGGCCACCAGGCGAAGCACGCTCTCCCGGCGCGCCGCGGCCGGCAGGCCGCCGAGGTCGGCGACGCCGAGCCGCGGCGTCTGCCGGCGGGCGACGACCTGCACGGGACGGCCGCCGCGGTTCTCGAAGGTCGTGCGCAGGGCCTCGTGGCGCTCCACCACGGCGGCCAGGGCCGCTTGGAGGACGCCGGGCTCCAACCGGCCGCGCAAACGCACGGAAAGCGCCAGGTTGTAGAGCGACGACTCGGGCTCGAGCTGGTCGAGGAACCACAGGCGTTCCTGCGCGTAGGAGAGCGGCAGGTCCCCGTCGCGCGGGACCGGCTCGAGCGGCGGCACCGCCACGGGGCGAGGGTAGCCGAGCTCGGCCGCGAGGTCCCAGGTCACGTCGCCGAGGAAGTCCTCGCCCACCTTCGCGCGCCAGCTCTCGGCGACGCCGGGGTCGATCGCGCGGTGCTGGTGGAACTTGACGTCGCCCAGCATGCGCGACTCGGCGTGGAGGCCGTCGGTCATGCGCGCCGAGCGCTGGTCGTAGGGCCGCGTCATGCGCTCGTCGAAGTCGACGCCGAGGAAGCGGCACAGCTCCTTCGTCGTCCGCCGCGGGGCGCGCACCAGCTCCTCGAAGGAGAGCCGGAAGCGGCGCCGTTCCGGGATGCCGTCGAGGAACCCGAGGACGTTCTGGTGGCTCACCGTCCACAGCAGCTCCGCCAGCTCCCGGCGCTCGAAGGGATGGCCGCGGCGGAAGAAGATCTGGTCGAGCTTGGCCTCCTCGAAGGAGAAGACCATGCCGTAGGGATGGCGCAGCAGGTGGACGTAGAGGGGCTCCTCGAAGCAGGCCTCGGCGCGCTCGAGGATCTCCCGGTCGAAGGCGTACGACGGCGTCTTGTCGACCAGGACGCGCTCGCCCAGCCACTCCTGGAGACGGCCGTAGAAGGCCTGGGTGGTCAGGTCCTCCTCCTCGCACGCCTCCACCAGGCGTCGCGCCTCGTCGACTTCGCAGCCGCGGGCCTCCATGACCGCGCGGATCGCGCCTTCGAGCCAGAAGCTCTCGCGGCCGGAGAACTCGGCCCGGCGCTCGCCCATGGTGGTGAAGGAGAGCAGCTCGAGCTCCGGCGGCGCGAAGAGCCCGGGGTGGCCCGCGAGCATCACCCGCAAGAGCGTGGTGCCGGAGCGCGGCGGCGCCAGCACGAAGACCGCCCGCCGGTTCCTGGGGCCCGGCGTCAGCGGCGCCAGCGGCCGCACCAGGGAGCGCAGCTCGGCCACGCGGGCGGCGTCGACGCGGCGGCGGGGCGCGGCCGCCGCCGCGTCGCCCACCGCTTCCTCGCCGAGAAGCTTCGCCACCGCCGGCCGGTGCTGGGTCGCCAGGTAGTCGGCGAAGGCGGCGAGGGTGGGGTGGTCGAAGATCGTCACCACCTGGATGACCTCGCCGAGCTCCCGCTGCAGGCGGTTGATCAGCACGGCGCCGCGGATCGAGTTGCCGCCGAGCTCGAAGAAATCGTCGTGGACGCTGATCGCGGCGTCGGGCGCCAGGCCGAGAAGCTCGCGCCAGCGCTCGGCGAGGAAGACTTCCACCGGCGTGCGCGGCGCCACCGCTTCGCCCTCGGCCCGCGCCGGCGCCGCCGTGGGTTTGAGCCCGGCGAGAGCGGCGCGGTCGACCTTGCCGTTGGCGGTCAGGGGCATCGTCGCGAGCGTCACCAGGCCGGAGGGGAGCATGTAGTCGGGCAGGGAGCGTGCCAGGAAGGAGCGCAGCTCGGCGAGGGCCGGCTCCGGGCCGGCGGCGACGACGAAGGCCACCAGCACCACGTCCTTGGAGGGCTCGCCGAGCGCCAGGACCACTGCCTCGCGCACCGCCTCGTGGCGCGCCAGGCCCTCCTCGATCTCCCCCAGCTCGATGCGAAAGCCGCGCACCTTGACCTGGAAGTCCAGGCGCCCGAGGTATTCCACGTCGCCGCTCGGCAGCCAGCGCGTGAGGTCGCCGGTCTTGTAGAGACGGCTGCCTCCCCGCGCCGCGTAGGGATCCGGGACGAACCTCTCGGCGGTCAAACCCGGACGCCCGAGGTAGCCGCGGGCGAGCTGCACGCCGCCGAGGCAGAGCTCGCCGGCGACGCCGACCGGCACCGCGCGCATGGTCTTGTCGAGCACGTGGGTCGTGGCGTTGGCGATCGGTTTGCCGATCGGCACCTTGCGCGGCCCGTCGGGCGGGCAGCGCCACCAGGTGACGTCGACGGCCGCCTCGGTGGGGCCGTAGAGGTTGTGGAGCTCGGCGCCGCCGGCGCCGAGCCGCTCGTGGAAGCGCTCGACGAGGTCGACGGGCAGGGCCTCGCCGCTGGCGATCACCCGCCCGAGCGAGACCAGCGACTCGGCTCCCGGCTCTTCCACGAAGAGCTGCAGCATCGACGGCACGAAGTGCAGGGTGGTAACGCCCGCGTCGCGGATGAGCCGCACCAGGTAGGCGGCGTCGCGGTGCCCCTCGGGGCGCGCCACCACCAGCCGGGCCCCGGTCATGAGCGGCCAGAAGAATTCCCAGACCGAGACGTCGAACGAAAAGGGCGTCTTCTGCAGCACCGCGTCGTCCGCCCCGAGGCCGAAGGCCTCCTGCATCCACACCAGGCGGTTCGAGATGCCGCGGTGCGAGTTGACGGTGCCCTTGGGGCGCCCCGTCGAGCCCGAGGTGTAGATCGCGTAGGCGGCCTGGTCGAGGTCGGCGGGCACCGCCGGCCGGCCGGCGTCCAGCCCGGCGATTGCCTCGCGCTCGGCGTCGACGTCGAGCACCCGGACGCCGGCCTCGTCGGCGAGCCGCCGCAGCCGCTCGCGCACCGCCGCGTGGGTCAGCAGCACCGGCGCGGCGAGGCCCCGGCGGTAGTCGTCCATCATGTACCCCAGCCGGTCCTCGGGATACGAGGGGTCGAGCGGCACGTAGGCGGCGCCGGCCTTGAGCACGGCCAGCAGGGCGATGACGAGCTCTGACGAGCGCTCCATCATCACGCCCACCCGGTCCTCGCGCTGGACGCCGAGCGCCAGGAGACGGCGGGCGAGGCGGTTGGCGGCCTCGTCGAGCTCTCGGTAGGTCAGCGTCCGCTCCTCGAAGGTCACCGCCGGAGCCCGCGGCGTGCGGTCGACCTGGGCCTCCACGTGGTGGTGGAGGCAGGCTTCCGGGTAGGGCCTGGCGGTGGCGTTCCACGTCTCGAAGAGGAGCTCGCGCTCCGCCGCCGTGAGGATCGGCAGCTCCGAGAGGCGGCGCGAGGCGGCGCCGTCGACCAGCCCGGCGAGCAGCGTCGCGTAGCACGCCGCCATGCGGTCGACGGTCGCGGCGTCGAAGAGGTCGGTGTTGTAGCGCCACACGCCGCGCAGGCCGTCGGGCGTCTCGAGCAGGTTGACGGCCAGGTCGTACTTCGCCATCAGGCTCTCGAATTCCACGGCGTGGAGGCGCAGCCCGGGCGTCTCGATGCTCGCCGGCCGCGCCTGGAACTGCTGGAAGAGCACCTGGACGATGGGCGCGTGGCTGAGGTTGCGCTCCGGCCGCAGCTCGTCGACGAGCTTCTCGAAGGGGAGGTCCTGGTGGGAGTAGGCGCCGAGGGCCGCCGAGCGGATCCGTTCGAGGAGCGCGGCGACGTCGGGATCGCCCGCCAGGTCGACGCGGATCGCCACGGTGTTGAGGAAGAGCCCGATCAACCCCTCGAGCTCGGCGCGGTCGCGGCCGGCGATCGCCGAGGCGGCGAGCACGTCGCGGCGGCCGGTGAAGCGCGCGAGCAGCGCCATGAAGGCCGCCAGCAGGGTCATGTAGCGCGTCGTGCCGTGGCGCTGGGAGAGCGCCGCCACACGCTCCATGAGCTCCGCCGGCAGGAGCTGCGGGCGCACGTCGCCGCGGCCCGACTGGACCGGCGGACGCGGCCGGTCGGCGCCCAGCTCGAGCAGGGCCGGCGCGCCCGCCAGCCGCTCCTTCCAGTAGGCGAGCTGGCGCTCGAGCACCTCGCCCTGCAGCCAGCCGCGCTGCCAGACGGCGAAGTCGGCGTACTGGATCGGCAGCGCGGGCAGCGGCGACGGCCGGTCCTCGCGGCAGGCCGCGTAGAGCGTCGCCAGCTCGCGGATCAGGATCCCCATCGACCAGTCGTCGGAGACGATGTGATGGGTGCCGATAAGCGCCGCGTGATCGTCGTCGCCGGCCAGGCGCAGCAGCGTCACCCGCAGCAGCGGCCCGCGCTCGAGGTCGAAGGGACGACGCGCCTCGGCGTTGGCGCGGCGCCGCAGCTCGGCCTCGCGCGCCGCCGCCGGCAGGGCCCCGAGGTCCACGAGCGGCAGGCGAGCCTCGCCGGGCGGATCGATCACCTGCACCGGCCAGCTCCCGCTGGCGGCGAAGCGGGTGCGCAGCGTCTCGTGGCGCCGCGTCAGCTCGTCGAGGCTCGCCGCGAGCGCCGGCACGTCGAGGCGGCCCTCGAGGCGAACCGCGGTGGGGACGTTGTAGGTCGACGACCCCGGCTCCAGGCGGTCCAGGAACCACAGCCTCTCCTGGGCGAAGGAGAGGGGAAAGCCCTCGCGTTCCTCGACCGGCGTGATCGGCGGCGCGGCCACGCCGTGGCCGGCGGCGCTCGCCGCCGCGATCTCCGCCGCCAGGGCAGCGACCGTCGGCGCCTCGAACAGCCGCCGCAGCTCGAGCTCCACGCCGAAGGCCCGGCGCACCCGCGAGACCACCTGGGTGGCGAGCAGCGAATGGCCGCCGAGGCGGAAGAAGTTGTCGTGGACGCCGACGCGCTCGACGCCGAGGAGCTGCGAGAAGAGACCGGCGAGGATCTCCTCGCCGGCGTTTCGCGGCGCCACGTGCGCCGCCTCCTCGCCGCCCCAGGAGGGAGCGGGCAGGGCCTTGCGGCCTAACGCGGCCCGGTCGAGCTTGCCGTTCGGGGAAAGCGGCAAGGCGTCGAGCACCACGAACGCCGCCGGCACCATGTGCTCGGGCAGGCTCTTGCCGAGGTGGGCGGCAAGCTCCCCGGCCGCGGGCGCCGAGCCGCCGTGGGCCGTCAGGTAGGCCACCAGCCGCAGGTCGCCGGAAGCGTCGTCCCTTGCCAGAACCGCCGCCTCGCGGACCGCCGGATGCGTCAGGAGCGCCGTCTCGATCTCGCCGAGCTCGATGCGGAAGCCGCGCAGCTTCACCTGGAAGTCGGTGCGGCCGAGGTACTCGATCTCGCCGTCGGCCAGCCAGCGCGTGAGGTCGCCGGTCTTGTAGAGGCGACGCCCGCGCGCCTCGGCGTACGGGTCGGGAACGAACTTCTCGGCGGTGAGGCCCGGGCGGCCGAGGTAGCCGCGGGCGAGCTGCACGCCGCCGAGGCAGAGCTCGCCGGCGACGCCGGCCGCCACCGGCCGCAGCCGGCGGTCGAGCACGTAGGTCGTGGTATTGGCGATCGGCCGGCCGATCGGCACCCGGCGCGCCTCGCCGGCCGCCGGACAAGCCCACCAGGTGACGTCGACGGCCGCTTCCGTCGGCCCGTAGAGGTTGTGGAGCTCGGCCCCGGTCGCCCCCAGGCGGTCGTGGAAACGCTCCACGAGGTCGTGGGGGAGGGCCTCGCCGCTGGCGATGACCCGGCGCAGCGAGCCCAGGGCCGCCGCCTCCGGCTCCTCGACGAAGACCTGCAGCATCGAGGGCACGAAGTGCAGAGTGGTCACGCCGGCCTCGCGGATCAGCCGCGCGAGGTAGGCCGCGTCCTGGTGGCCGCCGGGTCGCGCCACGACCAGCCGGGCGCCGGTCAGGAGGGGCCAGAAGAACTCCCACACCGAGACGTCGAAGCTGAACGGCGTCTTTTGCAGCACGCGGTCGTCGGCCCCGAGACCGAACGCCGCCTGCATCCACAGCAGCCGGTTCGAGATGCCGCGGTACGAGTTGACCGTGCCCTTGGGACGGCCGGTGGAGCCCGAGGTGTAGATCACGTAGGCGGCGCCGTCGAGGTCCACGGCGACGCGCGGACGCCCGGCGCCGGCCGCGGCGAGCGCCTCCCGCTCGGCGTCGACCGCGACGGCGCGGACGCGGCCGGCGCAGCGCCCGGCGAGGGCCGCCTGGGTGAGCACCACCGGCGTCGCCAGGCCGCTCGCGAAGTCCTCGAGCATGAAGGCGATGCGCTCCTCGGGGTAGGAAGGGTCGATCGGCACGTAGGCGCCCCCGGCCTTGACCACGGCCAGCAGCGCCGTCACCATCTCCGGGGAGCGCTCCATCATCACGCCCACCCGGTCCTCGGGCGCCACGCCGAGCGCGATGAGCCGGTGGGCGAGGCGGTTGGCCGCCTCGTCGAGCTCGCGGTAGGTGAGCTCGGCGCCCTCGAAGACCAGGGCCACGGCCCCGGGGGCGCGGTCGACCTGGGCCTCGAAGGCGTGGTGGAGGCACGCCGGCCGATACTCGGCGACGGCGGTGTCGTTCCATTCGCGCAGCAGGAGCTGGCGCGCCGCCGCGTCGAGCGGATCGAGCCGCCCGAGAGCGTCCTCGGCCTCCGCGAAGCCGGCGAGCAGCGTCACGAAGCCCCGCAGCAGCCGGGCGACGGCGGTGGCGTCGAAACGGCCGGCGTCGTAGGCGATCTCGAAGAACAAGGTCTCGTCTCCGGGATGGACGTGGACCGCCAGCGGGTAGTCCGTGCGTTGGAACCAGCGGTGCTCGCCCGGCCCGCCGCTCGCCGATCCGGTGGCCTCGGCGGCCTCGAAGACGAGGATGGTCTCGAAGAGCGGCTGATCGCCGGGGAGCCCGCTCCATTTGCGGATCTCGACCAGCGGGCTGTGCTCGTATTGGCTCTGCGCCTGGAGCCGGCTCTGGAGCCGCCGCAGCCAGGGGACCCGGCCTTCCGCCGGCACGACGCGTGCGCGAACCGGCAAGGTGTTGATGAAACAGCCCACCATCGCGTCGACGCCCCGCAGCGCCGCCGGCCGGCCGGAGACGGTGAGGCCGTAGACCACGTCGTCCTGTCCGCTGAAATGGGCGAGGGCCAGGGTCCATGCCCCTTGCACCACCGTCGGCAAGGTCAGGCGATGCCGCTTGAGGAAGTCGCGCAGCGCCGCGGTGGCCGGAGGTGGAAGCGTGCTCTGCGCCCACCGGAGCTCTCCCGGCACGGTCGCCTTCGCGGCCCTGTCGATGCCCAGGGGCGTGGGCGAGCCCATCCCCGCCAGGGCCTCGCGCCAGTAGGCCTCGGCCTTGCCGAGATCCTGCTGGTGGAGCCAGCGGACGTAGTCGCGAAACGGCCGCGCCGGCGCCAGCGGCGCCTTCACGCCCTGGGAGGCCGCCTGGTAGAGCAGCGGCAGCTCGCGCAAGATCACGCCGATCGACCAGCCGTCGAGCAGCAGGTGGTGGAAGCTCCACATCAGCCAGGCCGGCGCCCCGCCGCGGCGCACCAGCGTCACCCGCGTCAGCGGCGCCCGGGTGAGGTCGAAGCCCTGCCGCCGGTCGCCGGCTCGGAGCTCCTCGAGCCGAGCCCGCTGCGCCGCGGCGTCGAGGTCGGAGAAGTCATCCACCCGGATCGGCAGCTCGACGCGGCGGTGCACCACCTGCACCGGCTCGTCCAGGTCTTCCCACAGGAAGGAGGTGCGCAGCACCGGATGGCGGTCGACGAGCCGCTGCAGGGCGGCGCGCAGCGCCGGCTCCTGCATGTCCGCGGGCACCACGAGCTGGTGGAAGTAGGCCCCGGACTCCGGCGCGTACAGGGTGGAAAAGAGCATGCCCTGCTGCACCGGCGACAGCTTGTAGATGTCCTCGACGTTCTCGAGCGCCATGAGAGGGTTCCTCGGTGAGGCGAAAGCCGGGGCGGCTCCGAAACGGCGACGAGCACCGGCGCGGGGCGCCGGCGCTCGTCGACGGTCGAGGGCCAGACCGCGGGCCGGGGCCGGCCCGCGGCCGCGGCTCGGCTAGGGGCAGGTCGCGAAGGCCGACGTGTCGAGGATCGCCGGCGCCAGGTCGCCTGCCGGGTTGGTGTACGTCTTCGTCAGACCGTGCAGCGTGTCGGTCACGGTCAGGGTGTGACCGAGGTTCGTGGTGGCGGACGTGAACACCCAGTAGTGTTGATTGATCCCGCACCCCTTGAGCAGGTTGAAGTGCGACTCGATGATCTTGGGCTCGTAGAAGTAGAACGTGCCCGACGTCGCGCCCTCCACCGTGCGGACCTTGCCGGGCTGGGTGATGCCGGTGGCGGGGTCGGTCCAGATCACCGAGACCTGGAAGCGGGCGCTGCCCTTGGCGGAGCCGTCGCCCAGGCACATCACTTCGTCGCCGGGCAGGCAGCTCAAGGCGCCGCGCAGGAAGCGGTCGCGGTCGGCCGCGGCGATCAGGCCGGCGTCCTCGAGGTCGTCGAGCGCCCCCTCCACGCACGCCCGGTAGCCCTGGAGGTCCTGGTCGCGGGTGGCGACGTCGCAGGGGATCTCCGGCACCAGCAGGCGCTCGCCGGTACGCACGTCGACGATCCGGTTGCGCACGCCGCCCGACCACAGGACGTCGGCCGTGCCGTAGGTCGCCTGGCCGAGGCCGAAGTTGGCCGCCAGGGCGTCCTGCGAGGCGTAGCTCGAGCCGCCGGCGATCGGGCGGATCGACGTCTTGCCGCCGGCGGGCGTGAACGAGATCACCGCGCCGATGCCGTCGCGGTTCGTGCGGCTGCCCGGCAGCAGGCCGAAGGTGCCGCGCGCCGTCAGCTCCACCCAGTTGTTGCCGTTGTCGGCGCTCGAGATCTCCACCCCGAGGTTGCCGGGCCGGAACGTGTGCGGGACGTAGGTCTGGAAGCCAGGGTTGATCGTGCCCGTGAAGAACAGCTCGATGACCGAGATGATGTCGAAGGGCGAGCGGGTGGGGCCGGTCAGCAACGGCGTCGGGATGGTGAAGTCGCCGGTGAAATCCACCTCGGAGCTGGAGACGGAGACAATATCCTCGAAGCCGTCGAGGTTGAGGTCGCCGACCGCCACGCCCTCGACGACCCGGTTGCGGTGGTCGAAGGGGATCGCGCCGCTGTCCCAGCGGAATCTCGCCTCGCAGTCGCCGGTGTTCTGCAGCATGGAGCCGGGGTTGTGGTTGAAGGCGAACTGCACCACCTCGAAGCCGCCGAAGTAGATGATGTCGGAGTCGCCGTCGTTGTCGTAGTCGAAGACCGAGGTGCCCCAGCCGAACGGCGTGCGCACCAAGTCGCCGGCGCGCGAGTCGACGAAGACGCCGCCGGGCTGCTGGAGGAACCAGCGCGACGGCGCGTTGGCGACCATGCCCAGGTCGGTGGCCATGAAGTCGAGCAACCCGTCGCAGTTGAAGTCGCCGAAGTCCAGACCCATCCAGCCGCCTGGGATGTCGAGGGCGGCGTGGTAGGTGACCTCGATGAAGTTGCCGGTGCCGTCGTTGTCGTAGAGGCGCAGGTAGCCCCGTTCTTGAAACTCGTCGAGGGGCGGGAAGCCCTGGTTGTCGGCGAAGAGGATGTCGACGTCGCCGTCCTGGTCGTAGTCGGCGGACGTCAGCGCCCAGGTGAAAGCGGCGCCGGAGAGGCCCTCGCCGGCCATGTTCGAGACGATCTCGATCCCGGACGCGGCGCTGGCGTCGGTGAACACGTTGTCGCCGCTGTTGAGGAAGAGGTAGTTGTGCTCCATTTCCGGGTAGTGCGGCAGCGGGGCGGGGTTGGCGAAGATCGGACGCCGGTGGCTCCAGTCGTTGAACGTGTTGCCGACCACCACGTCGAGCAGGCCGTCGCCGTTGAAGTCGGCGAACGAGCAGGCTATCGCGTGGCGGCCCTCGCCGCCCACGCCGGCGGAGGCGGTGACGTCGGTGAAGGTGCCGTCGCCCTGGTTCTCGAACAGGATGTTCGGCACGCCCGTGCCGAGCACGTAGAGGTCCGGGTCGCCGTCGTTGTCGACGTCGCCGAAGCACACGCCGGAGCTGTCCTGCTCCGTGGCGCCGACGCCGGCGGCCACCGCCACGTCGACGAACGTCAGCCCGCCGCCCTCGACCGACTGGTTCGAGTAGAGGCTGTTGGCGGCGCCCGGGCCGTTGGTCACGTAGATGTCGAGGTCGCCGTCGCCGTCATAGTCGAGCAGCGCTACGCCGGGCGCGCCGTTGGGCTTCTGCGGCTGCTCCGGACGGGCCACGCCGAAGAACTCGGCCGTCGGCAGCGGCGGTCCGTTGCGGAGGTCCTCGACCTCCTGAGCCCTCGGCGACGGAACGCGCGCGTACGCGATGCCCGCGCCGCCGTCCTGGGAGATGTGCGTGAAGCTCACGCCCCCATCAGCCCAGGCGGTGCTGGTCATGACGAGCAAAATGGCTGGAACACACAGGGTTCGCTTCATGGTCTTTCCTCTCTTCTCTTCTGCCTTGGAGACCTACGTCTGCCTTGGGAGACCTACGGTTGGATGGTGCCGGCGGGAAGCGGAGGCCCGGCCCGCAGCCCACTCGTGAACGCTGACGCGCGCGATGAGCAGAGTCCTTGTCGGTCCCGGATCGAGACGGCGATGCGTATCGGCCGAGGCCTTCAGTCCCCCTTCGGGCCATGGGTGTCGACCCTTCGTCGACGGTCCGCCTCAGACAGCGGTCATCAGGCAGGAGACTTCGCGTGTCTCTCGATGCCCCCTTCCCCTCAGCTCATCCGGAACTCGAACAAGGTGCTCGGTACGTCACCGATCATAGATCTCCCGAAGAGCGTCGTCAAGTCGGCCGGCCCACAGTCAAGAGTGACGGGCCGGGCCGCGAGACCGGGCTTGGGCCGGCGGGCCCGCGCGGCCGCTGTCATGCCCGTCGGTCGACGTCGACGACAACGGCGGGTGCCGTCATGGTCGAGCTGATCCGCTGACTGAGGTAGGCTGCACCTTTCACAAGGGAGGTGAAAGATGCCGTCCACGAACGGTCTCCAGTGGCCACCGCCCGACAACTGGCAGGACTTCGAGTCCTTGTGCTGCGACCTGTGGCGCCGGATCTGGGACGATCCCGACACCTTGAAGCACGGCCGTGAAGGCCAGAGCCAGCACGGCGTCGACGTCTTCGGCCGTCCGGGCCGGGGGAGCGAGTGGGCCGGCGTGCAGTGCAAGCTCAGGAGCGAGCTCACCGGCGGCCGGCTGACCCGGGCCGAGATCGAGAAGGAGGTCGCCAAGGCGCGGGGCTTCAACCCCCGCATCGCCAGCCTGACGATCGCCACCACCGCGCCGCGGGACGCCGCCATCCAGGAGGCGGCCCGCCAGATCACGGAGGCCCTGAGGAAGGAAGGGCTCTTCTCGGTCAGCGTCGAGTCCTGGGAGGACGTCCGGCAGCGGCTGGCCGAGTACCCGGACCTCCTGGCCAAGCACTATCCCGGCGTCGTCTCCGACGAGCACGGCGCGGTCGAGGCCGCCCGCCGCCACTACCTGAGCGCGGTGTGGGGCCGCCTCTTCCCGTTGCCCCTGGTCGGCGTCGCCGGCAGCGCGAGCGGCGAACGCGACGTCCCCCTCGTGGACGTCTACACCGCGCTCGACGTGACCGCCGAGGTTCGCGTCGGCGGCAAGGGCCACGGCGGTCCGGAAGGAAAGGCGATTGAGGAGCTGTCCGGAATGGGCCTCAGAGGCGATCCCGAGTATCTGACGCGCATGCGGACCCGGGTGGAGCGCGAGGCGGCGGAGGAGCGGAAGAAGTCTCGTCGAGCGGAGGAGACCTACAGCCGGCGATGGACGGCCCTCGAAGCCGCTGCGGCCGTGCCGCGGCTGGTCCTGCTCGGCCCGGCGGGCAGCGGCAAGAGCACCTTCGCGCGCTACCTCGCCCTGAGCCTGGCCGGCGAGACGCTGGGCCGTGCCGAAGCCAATCTCGACCGACTGAACCGCGTGAGCGACGACGCGAAGGAAACCGACCGCGCCATGCCGGCCTGGCCGCACGGAGCGCCTTTACCGCTCTTCGTGGAGCTTCTCAAGCTCGTGTCCGGCGAGGCGTTCCCGGGAGAAGGGAAGCGGGGAGAAGCCGACCATCTCCTTGCTTTCCTGGAGGCCCAGGCGCCAAGGCCGCCGAGCCCGAGCTTCGGGCGGCTGCTCGAGGACGCGCTCTCGGAGGGAGGTGCCCTGCTCATCCTGGACGGGCTCGACGAAACCCCGGCCGCGGAGAAGGTCCGCGAGCGGCTGCGGCAGATCGTCGCGTCGTTCGGCCGGCGCTATCCGCGCTGCCGGATGCTCGTGACCTGTCGGCCGTACGCCTACGAGAAGGAGAGCCCCTGGCGGCTCGACCACGAGGGTTTCGAGGAGGCCCACCTGGCGCCGTTCGACGAGCCGAAAGTCAGCGCCTTCGTCCAGGGCTGGTACCGGCAACTGGCGGCGCGCGGCCAAGTCGATGAAAAGCTGGCCGCCGAGCGCAGCCGGAGCCTCTGCCGCGAGATCGAGGCGACGAGCTATCTGCAGCCGCTCGCCGAGCGTCCCCTGATGCTGACCATGATGGCCGACCTCCACGCCTCGAGCGGCGGCCGGCTCCCGGGCGGCCGGGCGGGTCTCTACGAGCGCAGCGTCGAGCTGCTGCTCGACCGCTGGAACGAAAAGCGCGGCGTCCTCGGAAACCAGACCGTGGCCGAGCACCTGGGGATGGGAGTCAGGGATCTCCGCTTCGCCCTCGAAGACCTGGCCTACCAGGTCCATCGGAGCCGTGGCACGCAGACGAGCGGCGAATCTCCCGAGATCGAGGCGACGGAGCTCTGGCAGGCACTCGACGCGCGGCGCAAGCCGCCCTCCGAAAGCCGGGTCGACGAGCGGCTGGTGATGGATTACCTCCACCAGCGCTCGGGTATTCTGATCGCCGAGAGCCCGACCGTCTACCGCTTCCCCCATCGCAGCTACCAGGAGTACCTGGCCGCCTGCCACCTGGCCCGCACCGGCTTTCCCGGCCTTCTCATCCGGCAGGTCAAAGCGGATCCGGCGCTGTGGAGGGAGGTGCTGCTGCTGGCCGCGGGGAAGGTGGCGGAATCGCCGTTCACGGTGTGGGCCCTGCTCGACGCTCTGGTGCCGGAGCCGCCCACCGTGGAGACGGCGGCTGACGACCTGCGTTTCCCTCCGGCCCTCCTTGCCGCTTTGGCCATAGCGGAGAGCGAGCTGTGGCGGGACGTCCAGGAGCAGGACGGCGGCAAGCTCGAGAGGATCCGCCAATGGCTCGAGCGCTCGCTCGAGCTCGGAGCGCTGAGCCCCGTCGATCGGGCCGCCGGCGGTCGGGTGCTGGCCGTGCTGGGAGATCGGCGCAAGGGCGTGGGATTGCGCCGGGACGGTCTCCCCGATGTTGACTGGTTGAAGGTCCCGGCCGGGCCGTTCACCATGGGACCGGATGTGGGATTCTTTTCGAAGGCGGAACGGATCGAGATCGAGCTCCCTGCGTTCAGGATCGCCCGCTACCCGGTGACGAACGCGCAGTATCGGGCTTTCGTGGAAGCGGGCGGTTATACGTCGGAGTGGCGGCGTTGCTGGACGGACGCCGGATGGGCCTGGAAGGGAGAGCGAGAAGGACCGGACGAAGATATGGCCGACGTGTTCCTTCTCAGCAACCACCCGCGCGTCAACGTGACGTGGTACGAGGCGCATGCCTTCGGCGTTTGGCTGAGCGAGAGGCTCGGGCTCCGAATCGGGCTCCCGTCCGAAGCGCAGTGGGAGAAGGCGGCGCGCGGCACCGATGAGAGGGCCTACCCCTGGGGTGACGATTTCGATCCGATGCGTTGCAACACCCTCGAAACGGGGATCCGAGCGACGAGCCCTGTAGGGGCTTTCCCCGGCGACAAGAGCCCCTTCGGGGTGCTCGACATGGCCGGCAACGTCTGGGAGTGGTGTGCCACGCGGTGGCGGGAGAGCTACGAGGAACCGGCGACGGAGGATCCGGAAGGTACAGCCTCGCGTGTGGCGCGCGGCGGCTCGTTCGGCAGTGATCGGGACTACGCGCGTTGCGCCTTTCGCAACCACAACACTCCGGCCGCCGCCTATGCAGACCTCGGTTTTCGGGTGTCTGCCCCCATTCTCTGACAATCTGAGCTCTGGCTCTCTGCACTCTGAAGACGACGCCTGGCTCTGAAAGAGCCCGTTGAGGTATATTCCGCCAGCCGGAGGCTCGCTGCCGCCGGCAGGGGCGGCCGACAGCAGCCTCGCGTGTGGCGCGCGGCGGCTCGTTCGACAATGATCCAAGGTCGCCGACAATGCCGACGCTCGCCAGCATGGAAATCCCGCCCCCGCGGAACTGGGAAGACTTCGAGGACCTGTGCTGCGATCTCTGGCAACGCATCTGGCAGGACCCGACCGCCCAGAGGCACGGACGGCAAGGCCAGCCGCAAGCGGGCGTCGACGTCTATGGCCGGCCCCATCGGGACGGTGTCTGGGCTGGCGAGTGGGCCGGCGTCCAGTGCAAGGGCAGGAGCCGGTACGCGGGGAGCAAGCTGACCAGGACGGAAATCGAGGCGGAGGTCGACAAGGCGACGCACTTCAATCCGCGGTTGTCGAGCTTCACCATCGCGACCACTGCTCAACGCGACGTCCGGGCGCAAGAGGCCGCGCGCAAGATCACCGAAGCGCAGAGGAAGAAAGGCTCGTTCGACGTCCAGGTCGTCTTCTGGGAGGACATCGCCCTCTACCTGGCCGAGCATCCGGACATCGTGAAGAAGCACTACCCGCAGCTCGGGATCGAAGACCGTTCGTCGCGGACTGCGCTGCGAGAGGATTACCTCCGGGGCGAGTGGGCGCGGTTAATCCCCGTGCCGCTCCTCGGCCTCGTTGGTTCAGGCCGCCGCCAGGAGGAGATACCCCTGTCGGCCGTCTACACGGCGCTCGACGTCACGGCCGCGATCCGAGTAGGAGAGAAGGCCGCGAACGAGCTCCACGAGGGCCTCGGCTAGATCGGCGGCATCGGGCTGCGCGGCGACGAAAAGTACCTGAAACGCCTCCGGGCAAGGGTCAGGAAGGAGGCGAGCGAGAAGCTCCGGGAGGAGCCCTGGCGCGGCCCCGAGGAGGGCTACGGCCGTCGCTTCACCGCGGTGGAAGCCACCGCGGCCGCATCTCGCCTGGTCCTGCTCGGTCCGGGCGGTAGCGGAAAGAGCACGTTCGCGCGTTACCTCTCGCTGTGCCTGGCCGGAGAGGCGCTCGGCCGCCCGCAGGCCGACCTGGCGCGGCTGAACGGCCAGCCCAAGCCCGGAGCAGGAGCGGTCGATCCGGCGTCCCTTCCCTGGCCGCACGGAGCCTTGCTGCCGGTTTTCGTCGAGCTGCGCAAGCTGGTCGTCAGCGACGCCTTCCCCGGTGAGTCCGACGCCGGCGACGCCCGCCATCTCCTGGCCTACCTCGACGCGCAAGGCGACGCGAAGCTCGGTGAGCTTCTCCGCCAGGCCTTCGCGGAGCCCGCCGGCGCCTTGCTCGTCCTCGACGGGCTGGACGAGACGCCGGCCGCCGAGCTCTGCCGCGAGCGCATCAAGCAGGTGATCTTGTCCTTTACCCGCCGCTACCCCGAGACGCGCGTGCTGGTCACCAGCCGTCCCTACGCCTACCAGGAAGCAAGCCCGTGGCGGCTCGACGAGGCGGGCTTCGCAGAAGCGACTCTCGCTCCCTTCGACGATCACAAGACCCACGCCTACGTCGAGGGCTGGTACCGCCACCTGGCCGCTCGCGGTCAGCTCGACGCCGATTCGGCGGACGCCAGGATCGAGGACCTGGTGCGCGAAATCCGATCGACGCCTTACCTTCAGCCGTTGGCCGAGCGTCCGCTGATGCTGACCATGATGGCCGACCTCCACGCCAGCGCCGGCGGCCGACTGCGGGGCGGCCGGGCCGGCCTTTACGAGCGCAGCGTCGAGCTCCTGCTGGACCGTTGGAACCAGCTCCGCGACGTGGGCGAAGACCGGACCATCGCCGAGGTCCTGGGGATGGACCTCGAGCAGATCCGCCAGGCCCTGGAGGAATTCGCCTACGAGGTCCACCGACTGCGCGGCCGGGCAAGTCGATCCGAGCCGGCGGACGTCACGGACGCGGAGCTGTGGAAAGCGTTGGACCGCGAGCGGTCGCGGGACCGTGTGGTCGACGAGCGCCGGGTGATGGACTATCTCCATCAGCGCTCCGGGATCCTGCTGGCCGACAGCCCGTCGCTATTCCGCTTCCCGCACCGCAGCTATCAGGAATACCTGGCCGCCTGCCACCTGACCCGGGTCCGCTTTCCGGAGCTTCTGCTCAGCGAAGTGAAGGCCGATCCGGCCCTGTGGCGGGAAGTGACGCTCTTGGCGGCGGGCAAGGTAGCCGCGACGCCCTTCGCCGCGTGGGCACTGCTCGAAGGGCTGGTGCCCAGGGAGCCGGATGCGGAGGTGACGCGAGAGGCTCCGGAGTTTTTGCGCGCCCTCTACGCCGCGCTTGCGGTCGGAGAGACCGAGCTGTGGCGCAAGGTCCAGGACCAGGACGCCGGCAAGCTCGAGCGCATCCGGCTATGGCTCGAGCGGTCCCTGGAGCTCGGTGCGCTGGCGCCCGTCGACCGCGCCGCCGGCGGCCGGGTGCTGGCTCATCTCGGTGACCGGAGAAAGGGCGTGGGACTGCGGAAGGATGGCCTTCCCGAAATAGATTGGGAGGTGATCCCGGCAGGCCCGTTCGTCATGGGCCCGGATCGATTTTCCAAGACAGAGGAAATCGAGGTGGACGTCGGCGCGTTTCGAATAGCCCGCTGGCCGGTGACGAACGTTCAGTATGAGGTCTTCGTCAGCGATGGCGGGTACACGTCGAAGTGGCGTCGGTGCTGGACGCAGGCGGGGTGGAAGTGGAAAGGCGAGCGCCGGAGACCGAAGGATGAAGGGGCGTCCGAGGCGCTTCTCCTTCCAAACCATCCGCGCGTCGTGGTGACCTGGTACGAAGCCTGGGCTTTCAGCAGGTGGCTGGCGGAGAAGCTGGGATTCGAGGTGCGCCTGCCCAGCGAGGCGGAATGGGAGAAGGCCGCGCGGGGCTGCGATGGCAGGGTCTATCCCTGGGGCGAAGACTTCGACGCCACGCGCTGCAACGTTCTTGACACCGGCATCGGAACGACCAGTGCGGTCGGCGCCTTTCCGAGCGGCTCGAGCCCTTACGGCGTGCTCGATATGAGCGGCAACGTGTGGGAGTGGTGCGCCACCACGTGGCGCAAGACTTACGAGGAACCAGCGGTAGAGGATCCGGAAGGTACAGCCTCGCGTGTGGCGCGCGGCGGCTCGTTCGGCATTGGTCAAGTCTTCGCGCGTTGCGCCTTTCGCCACTACAACCTTCCGGACGACGCCGATGCACTCCTCGGTTTTCGGGTGTCTGCCCCCATTCTCTGATCCTCTGAGCTCTGAACCTCTGAGCTCTGAGAACGAGCTCAACACCGGAAGGGACGCTGTCGCGTCCCTGGGCAAGCACGGGGGCTTGCCCCTACGCCGTCCGCCGAGGACACGAACAGCCGCGCCAAGGCGTTCGCCGAGCGTGAGGTTGCGGATACAATCCCGCACGGGCTCGGCGCGCGAGCGCCGCGGCTCCGAACGGAGGACTCATGATGCGACCACGCCTTCCTGGGGCGCTCTCGCTGGCGCTGGCGGCCGCTTTGCTCTCGGCGGCTGCGGTGCCGGCAGGCCCCCCGCCCACCGAGACGCGGCCCGCCACGGACGACCTGCACGGAGTCAAGCTCATGGACCCCTATCGTTGGCTCGAGGGCAGCGACGCGCCCGAGATCGCCGCGCCCGATCCCGCGCTCGACGCCCGCGTCGCCGCGTGGACCGACGCGCAGAACGCCTACTCGCGCCGGATCCTCGACGGCCTGCCGGGCCGCGACGTCCTCGCCGAGCGGCTGGCCGAGCTCGAAGAGGTCGGCACGATCGAGGCCCCGACAGTGCGGGGAGGCGGGGCCGGCGGCGACCTCTACTTCTACCGCGAGCGCCGCGGCGAGCAGGCACAGGCCGTGCTCTACGTGCGCCGGGGCCTCGAAGGCGAGAGTCGGGTGCTGGTCGATCCCGTGGCGGTCGACGCCAGCGGCCTGACCACCCTCGCCTGGTACGAGCCCAGCCGCGACGGCAAGCTCCTGGCCTTCGGCCTCTACCGCGGCGGCGACGAGCTGGCCACGCTCTACGTCCTGCGGGTGGCCGACGGCGAGTGGCTCGCCGAGGAGATCTCCGGCAAGGTGCGCGGCGTCTTCTGGCTGCCCGACGGCTCCGCCTTCTTCTACCGGCGCCTCGCCGAGGTGGAGAATCCGTATTCGGCGCAGATCAGGTTCCACCGCGTCGGACGCCACCACCGCCAGGACCCGGTCGTCTTCGAGCAGTACAAGGAAGGGCCGCTCGCCACCACCTGGGGACCGGTCGCCCTGACCGACCACGAAGCCCGCTGGCTGGCTCTGATGTACCACACCGGCACCGATTCGAACGACCTCTGGGTCTACGACGTCGAGCGCTTCGTGGCGACGGGGGAGCTCGAGGAGATCGAGATCGTGCGCGGCGAGAATGCCACCTTCACGCCGCTGGTGATCGGCGACGCGCTCTACCTGCACACCACCCTCGACGCGCCCAACGGCCGCGTGGTGGCCGTCGATCCCGCCAGACCGGCCCGCGAGCACTGGCGCGAGATTCTGCCGGAGCGCGACCAGGCGGTGCTCGAGGGCGTCTCCCACGCCCGCGGCCGGCTGGCGGCGCACTACCTCGTGGACGCCGCCACCCGCATCGAGCTCTTCGACCTCGAGGGCCGCCCGCTGGGCGCCGTGGACCTGCCCGGCCTCGGCTCCGCCAGGCTCACCACGGAGCCCGAGCGCGACGAGGCCTTTCTCACCTTCCAGAGCTTCCACCAACCCGCGAGCATCTATCGCGTCGACCTCGGGAGCGGCGAGAGGACCCTGTGGGCGCGTCCCGAGGTGCCCGTCGATCCCACGCTCTTCACCGTCCGCCAGGTCTTCTACGCCTCCAAGGACGGCACCCAGGTGCCCATGTTCCTGGTCCACCGGAAAGACCTCGAGCTCGACGGCGAGAACCCCACCATCCTGAGCGGCTACGGCGGCTTCAGCGTCTCCCAGACGCCGCGCTTCTCCTCGCGCAACGTCCCCTGGCTCGAGGCCGGAGGCGTGATCGCGGTGGCCAACCTGCGCGGCGGCGGCGAGTACGGCGAGGCCTGGCACCGCTCCGGCATGCTCGAGCGCAAGCAGAACGTCTTCGACGACTTCATCGCCGCCGCCGAATGGCTGGTCGCCAGCCGCTACACCGACGTCGCCCACCTCGGCGTCGCCGGCGGCTCGAACGGCGGGCTGCTGACCGGCGCCGCCCTGGTGCAGCGTCCCGACCTCTTCTCGGCGGTCTACTGCGCCGTGCCGCTGCTCGACATGCTGCGCTACCAGTACTTCCTGATGGCGCGCTTCTGGGTGCCGGAGTACGGGTCGGCGGAGGACCCGGAGCACCTGAAGTTCCTGCTCGAATACTCGCCGTACCAGAACGTGAAGGAAGGCGTGAAGTATCCGGCCGTCTTCCTGACCGCGGGCGAGAACGACGTCCGCGTCCATCCCCTGCACGCCCGCAAGATGGCGGCCCGCCTGCAGGCGGCGAGCGCCAACGACCCCGACCGGGAGCCCATCCTGTTGTGGGTGGAGCGCGAGTCGGGCCACGGCGGCGGCCGTCCCCTGGCGCTGCGCCTGCGCGACGCCGTCGACCAGCTCGCCTTCATGGCCTGGCAGCTCGGCCTGGAGCTCGTGCCGGCGGTGTCGATGGCGGAGACGGCGGAAGGAAGCTGACGCCGGCTCCCGCCGCCTCCGCCTCATGCGTCCGACTCGAAAAATCGGCCCGAGACGGAGCCGCTCGGACGCCGCGGCATAACGGACTTGCTAACTTGACCTGTTATTTCGTCGCGAATCGTAACGGCCTACGGCGCGAGCCCGTTATTCTCGAGGTTCCGCATAACGGCTTACCGCGGTAAGTCGTTATTCCACGAGGCTGATTCTACGGCTTACCGCGGTAAGCCGCGTCGAGCCGGGAAGCGCGTAACGACCTACCGCGGTTGCCCGTTATGACCTGATCTCGAATAACGGACACCAGCGGTAAGCCGTTATGATCGCCGCCAGAACAACGGATTTAACCATGACGTCCGTTACGCGCGAACTGGGAATAACGAGCAGCCGCCGTAGGCCGTTATGCGGCGACGCCGGGACTCATGGAAGCTGGTACGCTCGGTCCGTGCCACGAGCGAAGACCAGGAAGCTCGGAAAACGACGGCCGGGCGGCCGCCGGACGGGGGATACCGCGGGAGCGGCGGCCCCGGCGCCGGGCGAGCTCGAGCTCGTCCAGGCTTTCGTCAACACCGCGACGCCCAGGGCCACGGCCGAGGAGCTGCGCGGCCCGCGGGACCTGGCGCGCTGGCTCTCGCGCCGCGGCTTGACGAGCGCCGCGGCCGAGCTGACGGACGACGACCTGCGCCGCGCCTTGGCTACGCGTGAGGCCCTGCGCTCGCTGCTGTGGGCCAATAACGAGGGCGAGCTCGACGCCGGGGCCTACGACCGCCTCGACCGCGCGGTCGGCGACGCCCGTTTCCGGTTGCGCTTCGACCGCGACGGCACCGTGCGCTTCGAGCCCGTGGCCGAGGGCCTCGACGCGGCCCTCGGGACCCTGCTCGAGATCGTGGCCGCGTCCCGTCTGGAGGGGCGGTGGCCGCGGCTGAAGGCCTGCGCCGACGCCGAGTGCCGCGGCGTCTACTACGACTCGTCGCGCAACGGCAAGAACAAGTGGTGTACGCAGCGCTGCGGCAGCCGGATTCGGGGGCGGGAATACCGGCGCGGCGAGAGGCACCGCGCCAAGCGCCGCTGACGCCGGGAAGCATCTCTGAGTGGCGGCCGGCCTCCCGTCTTCGCCCTGGCGTGGGCGTCACGGCGCCGACGCAAGACGCGCCGTTAGCTGCTATAGTCTCCGCTCTCGGGAGCTCCCCGGCGTGACGTGCCTCTTGCCGCGCGGTTTCGATATGGGAACGACGAGGATCTACGTTTCATCCACCTTCGCGGACCTCAAGATCTATCGCGAGGCGGTTTACCGTGCCTTGCGCCAGATGCAGAAGGAGGTCATCGCCATGGAGGATTACGTCGCGCAGGACGAGCGGCCCCTCGCGGTCTGTCTCGCCGATGTGGAGAGATCGGACCTCTACGTCGGGATCTTCGCTTGGCGCTATGGCTTCGTTCCAGATACAGAGAATCCCGAAAGACGCTCGATTACCGAGCTCGAATACCGACATGCAGTCGACAAGGGTATCCCTTGTCTCATCTTTCTGCTCGAGGAAGGCGTGCCCTGGCAGCTCGAATTCGCCGACAGCCACACCAAGGAAGGAAATGCCGGAGAGCGGATCTCAGCCCTCCGGCGAGAGCTGCAGCAAGACAAGCACACCGTCAGCTTCTTCAAGAACCCCGACCATCTCGCCTCGCTGGTGCAGAGCGCGGTGAGCGTGAGCCTTGACAAGGTCCAGAAGGCGCGGAATGAATCGGCTCCGCGACGGGACCGCCTCGTTCTCCATCGGCGAGAAATCACCCATCCCCTGCTCCTCGCCTACGCCGAAGCCGATCTGGGCTGGGTCGAACGGCTGGTGGACGCGCGGCCCCAGGGCGGTATTTTGCTGGTTCCCGAGGCCCTTCTCTTTGCAACCGACTCAGCGGAGCTCGAGCGTCTCGAAGAGAACGCGAGCCGCGTCGAAAGGTCGGCCGTGTTGCTCTCGCAGCGGACGCTCAACCGTCTCTCCGAGCGCTCCGACGACAGTCGCCGGGTCCTCACGCTGATGCGCATGCGGGCGGGCCGGATGGACGCGTTCTGCTGCGATCCTCCGAGCGTCGACCGTGCCCGCGGTATTTTCTCCTTCGATCAGGCGCACGACCTGAGCGCTTTGCAGGGCGACGCCATCGCGCGGCTCGTGGCCGACGATCCCGCCGTCGTGGTGGGGCGTAGGATCGGTCTGCCCTATCTCGTGGTGGCGATGACGCGAGGAGAGGCCGAGCAATTGGAACGGCATCCCGAGCTGATCGAGATGGCGGTGGATCGCCGCGCGCGCGAGCAGTTCGAGCACTTGCAGGGGTACTTGACCGAGTATGGTCATGCCTCGCTGGCGGACCACTACGGTGACGACCGCGAGAGCTGGAGGCCCTTCGCGGTCGGCGCCGGCAACGCCCAAGGCCTCGATGCCTTGCTCCACGAGGTGGTCGAACGGCTGGGGAAGATCCATCAACCGCAGCTCCGCGGCCGTCGGCTCAAGCCGCAGCTCTATCCTTTCGACGCCCTGGCCGACGAAGACGCCGTGCTGCGACCGATCTACGGCAAGGTCGTGGAGAGCGGCTGTCTCGTGATCGTCGACGAGCTCTCGCTGTGCCATCCCCGCATCTCCCGCGCCGCGGCCCAGCTCTTCGGCAATCGGCACCTCGCGATCGTCACCATCTCCCCCCTCGACCATCGACAGCTTCCGCCCTACCGTCTGCTCGAGCAGGAGCTCAGCCGTTCCCTCGGCTTTGCCTTCGATCGCTTCGACCGCGATCTCGATCCCCAGTGCGAGGTCGGCGTCGGCAATCCTCGAAGGCTCAAGCGCTGGCTCTTCAACAGTCTTCCGACCACCGTGACTCGGCTCTTCGAGCCCGAGCCCGACCGGGGCAGCCTGCGCAACTTCGCCCGCGAGCTGGACCTCGAGGACGACCGCAGCCTGGCGTCCGACCTCTACTCGGAGGGTGGCGGCCTGTGATCTTCACTTTCTATTCCTACAAGGGAGGCGTCGGACGCTCGATGGCCCTGGCCAACGTCGGCGAGCTGCTGTGCCGGAAGGGTTTGCGGGTGCTGATGGTCGATTTCGACCTCGAGGCGCCGGGGCTCGAGAAGTTCTTTCCCGTTGACCATGGCAAGGTCCGGCGCCAGCTCGGCCTTCTCGACCTGCTGGCGAGCTACAAGCAGGCGATGGCCCGCGACCCTTTGAGCGGCGTCGAGGGCTCCGCCGAGACTCCGGCCTTCAAGCGTCTGCGCGAGAGCTTCACCGTCCCGATCTATCCCGATTTGCCCAACCGCGGGCGTCTGGATCTGCTCCCGGCGGGACGCCGCGACGATCCCGACGACGAGCAGTTGGCTCGTTACGCTCACAACCTCCGCGTCTTCGACTGGCAAGAATTCTATTTCAAGTGGGGCGGTGAGCTCTTCTTCGAATGGTTGCGCCGCGAGATCGGTCGACTCTGGGACGTGGCCCTGGTCGACAGCCGCACCGGAGTCACCGAGATGGGCGGCATCTGCGCCTACCAGCTTGCCGACGCGCTGGTCATGCTCTGCGCCTCGAGCTTGCAGAACGTCGAAGGGGTTCAAAGCGTGGTACGCAACTTCGGCTCTCCACGAGTCGAGCGACTGCGCCGGGGACGACCGCCGCAGCACTTGATCGTCCCCGCCCGGGTGGAGCAGAGCGATCCGACGCTACTTCGCAGCTTCCGCGAACGCTTCGAGAAAGCCTTCGACCTCTACACCCCCGAGACCCTGGCCGCCGCCGGCAAGAGCTTCTGGGATCTCGGCATTCCCTACGAGCCACGTTACGCCTTCGAAGAGCGCGTAGCGCGCTTGGGAGACGAGGAGCAGCGGCCCGATGATGCTTTTCGGCGCCTGGTCGAAGCCATGGCGCTTCTCGCCCCGCCCGACAGCAAGTTGGGCCGGCTCCGCGCCGATTCCGCGGTGACCCGCGGCCATGGCACGCTCGAAGCTTTCTACGCCGCTCCCCAATACGACACGACGCGGAAGACAGCGCCTTACGACGTCTTCTTGAGCCACGCTTCAAGCGACAAGGCGGTTGTCGAAGGGCTGGCGAGACGGCTGACGGAAGTCGGACTGCGCCCGTTTCTCGATAAATGGCACCTCGTGCCAGGTCTCCCTTGGCAAGAAGCTCTGGAGGAGGCTCTTCATAGCAGCCGCACCTGCGCTGTCTTCATTGGCCGCGACTTGGGACCCTGGCTGAATGAAGAGACGCGCTCCGTGATCGACGAACGCGTCCGAGATCCCGACTTTCGTATCATACCTGTGTTGCTGCCGGGCGGCCGGGTCTCGAATTCGCAGCTCCCAGGGTTTCTGCGCCGACTAACCTGGGTCGACTTCCGTCCCGGTCTCGAGGACGACGAGGCTTTCGAGCGCTTGGTGGCGGGAATACGTGGAATAGCCCCGCGTCTTCAGGCTCCCGAAACCGTCAATGCCGATGTGCCACCTTACCGAGGACTCGCACCGTTCCGCGAAGAGGACGCGCAGTTCTTCTTCGGCCGCGAGGGGCTGATCGGTTCGTTGCTCGAGCGCCTCGAGAAAAGGCGTTATCTCTTTCTCGCCGGACCGTCCGGCTGCGGCAAGAGCAGTCTCGTCCTGGCCGGGCTGATTCCGGCGCTCCGTCGGGGGGCGCTCCCAAGCAGTGAAGGCTGGCGCTTTTTGATCCTGCGTCCTGGAACCAGGCCCTTGCGCCGGCTGGCCGAGGAGATAGTGAAGATCCTCGGCTCCTCCATCGCCCTCGCGGACCTCGAAGAAGCTCTCCGCCGGGCGCCCGATCGCGTCACCGCCCTGGTCGAGCAGGAGATGAAAGAGGCCGGCGACGTCGTTTTGATTATCGATCAACTCGAGGAGCTTTGGACGCAATGTCGAGACCCCGAGGAGCGCGATCTCTTCTCTTCGAGATTGCTTGCGGGACTGCTGTCGAGCCGCCTGATCCTGACCCTGCGCGCCGACTTCATCGCCTTCGCCCTGGGACAGCCGGATCTTTCCCGCCTCTTCCAGAATCACCAATTCCTTGTTCCTCCTTTGGGCCGAGCTGATCTCAAGAGAGCAATCGAAGAGCCCGCTAGACGCGCCGGACTGGCATTCGAGCCCGGGTTGGTCGATGCGATCATCAGCGATCTCGATGCGCAGCCTGGGGCCTTACCACTTCTGCAGACTTTGCTCTTCGAGCTTTGGGAAGCACGTCAAAGTGGCTTCCTGACGCACGAGTCCTACCAGCGATTGGGCGGCGTCCGGGACGTCTTGAGCCGCCAGGCCGAAGCCGTTTACCAAGGCCTTTCCGAGGACGGCGGTCGGCTGGCGAGGCGGGTGCTGCTACACCTCGTCCACGTTGACGAGGCCGTGACGACTCGCCGGCGTGCGCGTCTCGACGAGATCGCGTTCTCACCGAAAGAGCGCGACGAGGCCATTCTTGTGATCGATCAGCTTGCCACCGCGCGCATCGTGACAGTCGATCGCGGTGATGGCGGCGTAACCGTAGAGCTGACTCACGAGACGCTGATCCATCATTGGGCCCGGTTGCGACGATGGATCGAAGACGTGCTGGAGTCGCTGCGTTTCGAGCAGCGGCTCCTCACCGCGGCACACGAGTGGGAGCGTCACGGCGGTGGGTCCCAGCGCGTCCTCGAAGGGGAACCTCTTTCCGAGGCGGAAGCCTGGGCCAAACGTCATGCGGACCGAATCGGCGCGCTCGTGCGAAAATTTCTCGAGGCCAGCCGGATTGAGAGCTTGAGGCGCCGACGAAGGAGAAAGTGGCGGGATAGCCTCCTGGCGGCTGTCACGGCGGCTGTCACGGGGGCTATTTGCACAATCATCCTCATGTTGTTCGCCCCGCAGGACATCGCCAAGAATCGGTTGGCGCGGCTCAACCAGTCCTTCCTCGATATGTCTAAGGGCGAACGGGGCCACGTCGTGGTGACCAGCCCGGACAAGCGAGTCCGGGCTCTGGCGTTCGACGATTGGTTGTGGCTGGGCGCCGCCGACGGGAGTGCCGATCCCGCTCCCACGGTACTCAAGAGCCCGGCGGAGATCCGCGCCTTCACCTTCAGCCCGCACGGCGACGCTCTCGCCGTGGCGGCGGCCGACGGCAGCGCGTCCCTCTTCGATCCGCAGACGGCGGATCTCGTTCAGCGTTTCGAGGGTCATGAGGGAGCGATCAACGCTCTCGCCTTTCGCCCGTCAGACCAGGCTCTCGCCACGGCCAGCGAGGACGGTACATTGCGGCTCTGGGACCTCGATTCGGGAATGGAGATCTTTCGCGTTCAGAGTCCCGACGGCAGGCCCCTGCTCACCGTAGCATTTTCCGACGATGGCGAGCGAATTCGTACGACCGCCGAGGGTGGCGATGTGCTGGTCTGGGATGCGTTCTCAGGCGACCGCGTCGAGTGACGCTGCTCGGCGCCGCCCAGGTCGGACAACCGACAGTCAGGATTCCTCGACAGGAGGCTCATCCCCCCGGACAGCCCACAGAAAGGGTAGAGCCTTCACGACGCTGAAGCTCCTATACGACCCTGCGAGCTGGTCAAAGTGAGGATCGTAGGTGACCAGAAAGCCGGCCTTCCCAACGACGGCACAGGCGACGACATGGTCGTCGTCCGGATCGTCCATGATCACGGGACGCACGGCAGACGCGGGCACGTCCACCCACTCGGCCATCTGCAGGATGGACGTCGCCAGATCGGTGATCCGGTCCGTATCGATTGCCTTTTCCAACAGTTTGTCGACGAGCTCCTCGAGGAGGGCATCAGAGACAAGGAGAGTGAACTCGCCGGCTTTCCACCTTTCGATCAATTCTCTGGTGGGGCTCGTAGCACTGCGGCTCAGAACCGCCGAGACGAAGACGTTGGTATCGAGGACGGCACGGAGCCGGTCAGTCACCCGTCCAGTCTCCGTCGATCGCCGTACCTTTGGCGATCGCCTCCTGGCGGATCTCGTTAGCCAGCTCGGTGAATCGAGCTGCGACCAGCTCGCGCGGGACGTCGCGAAGCAGAGCGGCCCGCTTCTTGGCGGCCTCGCGGATCTCCGCCGCGGTTCGCGGCTTGCCGGCCGTCTCGTCGGGCTCGAGCTGATCCACGATCTCAAGGAGCCCGGACACCTCTTCGGCCGAGAGCCGCGTGAGCTTCAACGCGATCTGGCCGATCTTGGCGGGACTGGGTGGATTCAACGGCGTCATCACGATTTACCTCTGGGTGCGGATTCTACAGCACTCGGCTGGGAGCCCGCCATAAGGCCTCGCGCCCGATCTCCGCCACCGACGCCAGCCCCGACAGCCCCAGCGTCCGGTCGAGCTCGGCGACGACGTTCTCGATCACCTCGCGCACGCCGCGCTCGCCCGCCAGGGCCAGCCCGTACACGTAGGGACGCCCCAGGCACACCGCCGTGGCCCCGAGCGCCAGCGCCTTGAAGGCGTCGGCGCCGCCGCGCACGCCGCTAGGCTAGGCGGCGATGACGGGTGAGGGGCGAGAGGCACCGCACCAGCCGCTCTGAGAGTCGCGGGCAGTCGCCGTCGTCCCTCGATGACCATCCAGTGCTCCTTGGTCAATCGCGCTGCCGGCGGACCAGGGGTGCAACCGGCCTGCTTCGCCAGGCGTACAGCAAACAGCTTTGGGCTCGTCGGTTCCTCAGGACGACCGCTCGACGATCTTGGAGGATCTCGTGCGATGTTGGCTGGAGAAGGCCCCGATCCTGATCGCGTACGTGGTAGGGCTCGCCGCGGTGGCGGGGGTGTCGCGCGCGCAGACCGTGACGCTCGAAGCGGAGGCAGACTCCTACCTGGTGAACGGCGGCGCCAATCAGAACCAGGGCGGCGAAAGCTTCCTCCGCGTCCGTTCGTCGGGCAAGAACCGCGCCCTGGTGCGCTTCGATCAGGGCGAGATCGCGGGCGCGGTGGGCTCGGGGACCCTGGTGACGGCGCGGCTCGAGCTCTTCATCGAGGACAACGGCGACAACTGGGGCTCGAGCGGACGCACGGTGAGCGTCCACCGCCTCGAGACGGCGTGGACCGAGAGTGGGGTGACCTGGAACTGCCCCGACGACGCCAGCCCGCAAAACAGCAGCGCCGATTGTCCCGCGCAGTGGTTCGGGGGCACTTTAGCGCCGGCAGAGACCGGCGCGGCGCTCCACACCAACGGCCTCGCCGGCCGGGTGGCTTTCGACGTCACCGCCGACGTCGCGGCCTTTCTCGCGGGCACCGCGAATTCCGGCTGGCTCGTCAAGCTGACCAACGAGGGGCAAAACGGCAACGTCTCCTACACCTCGCGCGACGGCGCCGCGGGCCAGACGCCACGGCTCGTGCTGGAGATTGAGAGCGCCGCGGCCGACGCGACGCCGCCCACGCTCGCCGTGCGCTCGCCCGAGTCGATCGTGGTGGGCGACGACACGCCGGAGATCGCCGTGGAGTACGCCGACGGCGGCTCGGGCGTCGACCTCGGCAGCCTGCTCGTCCGCGTCGACGGCGGCGACGTCACCGACGGCTGCGCGGTCGCCGCGTCCTCCGCCGTGTGCGAGCCGCCGCCGCTGGCGGCGGGCGTCCACCTCGTCACCGCGGAGGTCGGCGACCTCGCCGGCAACCTGGCGAGCGCCGAGCTGAGCTTCGAGCTGCTGCTGGGCGAGGGTCCTCACACGGTGAGCTTCCCGGCGGTCGCCGACACCTACTTGCGCCAGGGCAGCCCCAACCAGAGCCAGGGCGACGAGGCGCTGCTGCGCATCCAGTCGAGCGGCCACAACCGTGCGCTGGTGCGTTTCGACGCGGCGGAGGTCGCGGCGGTGGTGGGCGAGGCCGCGATGGTCGGCGCCACGCTCGAGCTTTTCGTCGAGGTCAACGCAGGCAACTGGGGGACCGAGGGCCGCACGATCGACGCCCACCGTCTGCTGAGCGGCTGGAGCGAGAGCGGAGCGACCTGGAACTGCGCGGACGACGCCGAGCCCACGAACCAGCAGCCCGACTGCGATCCGCGGTGGGACGGCGGCGCCTATGAGGCCGAGCCGACGTCGACCGTCCTGCAGACCAGCGAGCTCACCGGCCCGGTGACGTTCGACGTGACCGCCGACGTGGCCGCGCTTTTCACCAGCGGCGCCGTCCATCACGGCTGGCTCGTCAGGAAGAGCGAAGAGGGCCAGAACGGCCACGTGGAGTACACCTCGCGCGAAGGCACGGCGGGGCAGGGTCCGCGATTGACTGTGGCGTTCGAGCCGGTGGAGGGTCCGACGGACACGACAGCGCCGGTTCTGGTTATCACTTCGCCTCCGGCCGACGCCGAGATCGAGGAACCCGGTGTGGTGATCTCGTTGGCCTATTCCGACGCCGGTTCCGGGCTCGACCTCGGCAGCCTGCGGGTGGCGGTCGACGGTTTTTACCTCGCCGCCACCTGCTCCGTCGAACCGGGCTCCGCGACCTGCCCGACGCCGTCGCTGACCGCCGATCGCCACGTCATCGCCGCCACGATCCGGGATTTGGCCGGCAACGCGGCCGTCGCCGAGATCGGTTTCGACGTTCTTACTCAGACTGCCGACAAGACTGCGCCCACGATCGCCATCACCTCGCCCCCAGGACCGGAGATCGTCGACGATCCCACGCCCGAGTTCGTCGTCGAGTACGGCGACGTCGGCAGCGGCATCTCGTTGGTCGACTTCGAGTTTCTGATCGACGGCGTCGACGTTACCGCCGGCTGCGTCGTCGACGTAGCCTCGGCGGTCTGCGAGCCGCCGCCGCTGGCCCTCGGCGAGCACGTGGTTCTCGTCCGCGTCGCTGATCTGGCCTTCAACCTCGCGGAGGTGAGCGTCCAGGTGACGATCTCTTCGAGCCAGCCGGAACGCGAGTTGCCGACACTCGCGATCACGTCGCCGGCCAGCGGAGCCGTTCTTGATGAGCCGGCGATCGAGATTTCGCTGAGCTACTCCGACCCCGGCTCGGGGATCGACCTCCGCAGCCTGCGGGTCGGGGTCGACGCCTTCGAGCTGAGCGAGACCTGCTCGGTTGGACCGACCTCGGCGACGTGCGCGACAGGGCCGCTCGCGGCGGGAGCGCACCGCGTCTGGGCGGAAGTCGGCGATCTCCACGGGAACAGGTTGCTGGCGCGATCCGCTTTCGAGATCGGCCTCACCGCGGCCGACACGGAGGCTCCCGCGATCGTGGTGGCCTCACCGGCGGCCGGAGCGGTCGTCGAGGATCCCCAAGCCGACGTCCGCGTCCAATTCGCCGACTCGGGCTCCGGCGTCGACGTCTCGACCTTGGAGGTCCTTGTGGACGGCGGGGATCTGACGCTCGATTGCGAGGTGACTGCTTCTTCCGCGGCCTGCACGTCGCCGTCACTGGAACAAGGCTCGCACGCGCTCGAAATCCGAATCAGGGACCTGGCGGGCAACCTGGCCGAGGAGAGTGTCGTATTCGAGGTCGACCTGCTCGCTTTCGACACGGTTGCGCCCCGGCTCGCGATCCGGACGCCGGAGGCGGCCGCCGGCGTCGCCGCGCAGCTTTTGACGGCGGTGGTGGTCGACTATTCCGACGGGGAGACGGGCATCGATCTCTCGACGGTGCGAGTCCGCCTCGACGGCGCCGACCTCACGAGCTGCTCGGTCGGCGCCGTCTCCGCTGCCTGCCCGGTGCCGACGCTCGCGCTCGGCGCCCACGACGTGGCGGCGGAGGTACGCGACCGCAACGGCAACGCGGCGACGGCGAGCCTGACCTTCATCGTGATCGGCGAACAGGTCCCGCCGGTCGTGACCGTGCTCTCGCCGGCGAGCGAACGGATCGTAGGAGCCGCGGCGCAGGACATCGTCGTGGGTTACCAGGACGCGTCGTCGGGAATCGACCTCACGTCGTTGCGCGTGACCCTCGACGGGGCGGACCTGACCGGCGACTGCACGGCCGAGCCGCAGCAAGCTACCTGTCCAACGCCGCCATTGACCGCGGGCTTCCACGTCCTGACCGCCGAGATCCTGGATCAACTGGGCAACCGTGGCAACGTGACCTTCCTGTTCGAGGTGCTCTTCGACCTGGACGTCGCCGTCACCTCCCCGGAGTCGGGTCTGTTGATCCGCGAAGCGACCGTCGAAGTCAGCGGTTCTGTGTCGCCGGAAACCGAATCGGTCGAGGTTTCCGGGGTGACGGCGGAGCTCGACGGCGGAGCCTTCACGGCACGCGACGTGCCGGTGGACGAGGGCAACAACACGCTGTCCGTGATCGCTCGTACGGCTTCCGGCGGGATCGGCACGGCGAGCGTCGACGTGATCCGCGACACGGACGCGCCGCGGGTCGTCGTGCGGTCGCCGCGAGACGGCACCGTCACCGGGTCGGCGCAGGTCACGGTCACCGGCGAGCTGATCGACCCGTCCATCAGCACCGGCCGAGTTCCGCCGCCGGCGGTGACGGTCAACGGCATCGCGGCGCGGCTGGAGCAGCGAAACTTCATCCTGACAGGGCTGCTCCTGGTACCGGGCGAGAACGTGCTGCGGGTGACGGCGGCCGACGCCGCGGGCAATACCCGCACCGAGGAGGTGCGCGTCGTCTTCGACGCCGGCGCCAACCCTAGGCTCGAAGAGGTCCTGGGCAGCGGCCAGGAAGGAAGGGTCGGAGAGACGCTTGATCGGCCGCTGGTCGTGCGCGTGAGCAACGCCTTCGGCCAGCCGTTGCCCGGCCGCCGGGTCAGCTTCGAGGTGACCCGCGGCAACGGCGAGGTCAGCGCTTTCCCTCAGGCTGGCCGCCGGCTCACGGTCCGCAGCGACGAGCAGGGGCTGGCCGAGGTCGCCTTCCAGCTCGGTGGCCGCTCCGGCGCCGGCTTGCACGAGGTCACCGCGACCACTCCCGGGTTCCCGGTGTCGGTGGTGTTCTGCGCCTCGGCTCGGGCCGGCGAGCCGCAACGAATCGTGCGCATTGTCGGCGGCAATCAGCTCGGCGCCTGGAGCGCGGCCGTCGGAGCCGAGGCGCCTTTCCCGCTGCTCGCGCAGGTGTTCGACGCCCGCGGCAACCCGGTCGCAGGCGTCGACGTGACCTATCAGGTGGAGGAGGGCAGCGGCAGCTTCTCCGGCGGCTCCCTGGTCGTCGCCACCGACTCCGAGGGCAAGGCTGCGGCACGCTTCCGCCTCGGGCCCGAGCCGGGAATCAACAACAACGTCGTCTCGGCGAGCTTCGAGGGGCTGGCCGAGGCCCCCGCGACGTTCGTGATCAGCGGCCTCGAGCCAGGCCCGGAAGAAGCGACGGAGGTGCGCGGCTTGGTGCTCGACAACGAGGATAATCCCGTACCCGGCGTCACCCTCCACATCACCGACACGACGGCGACGACGTGGAGCAACGTGGATGGGCGGTTCATCCTGACCGGCGTCCCGGTGGGCAACGTCCACCTCGAGGTCTTCGGCGCGTCCACCAGTCGTCCCGGAACTTGGCCGCAATTGGCGTTCGTCTTCAACACCGTCAGCGGTCAGACCAACGAGCTGGGAATGCCGATCCGCTTGCTTCCGCTCGACGACGATTCTGCCCGCGTCGTCGGCGGGCCGGAGGACGTCACCATTCCGGTGTCGGGCGTAGCCGGGGCCGAGCTCACGGTCTTCGCCGATTCCGTGACCTTTCCCGACGGCTCGAGGACCGGAACGGTGACGGTCACCCAGGTCCACGGCGACAAGGTTCCGATGCAGGCGCCTATGGGATCGAGCTTTATGCTCGCCTGGACCGTCCAGCCGGCGGGCGTGCGCTTCGATCCACCGGCGCGCATCTCCATCCCCAACACCGGCGGCGATCCGCCGGGGACGGTGGTGGACGTGTTCAGCTTCGACCACGACGTCGGAGAGTTCGTCGCCATCGGCACCGCCTCGGTGACGCCGGACGGCGCCCGGGTTCTGTCGAATCCCGGCTCCGGCGTCGTCAAGTCCGGTTGGCACGGCTGCGTGCCGCCGCCGTCACCTCCGGCCGACGCCTGCAACCCTGGGGCCTGCACGTTCTGCCTGCTCAAGGGCACCGGGTCGCGATGTGATCCGGTGTGCGAGATCTGCACCGGCGGCGGCTGCGAGGACCGCAAGCTCACCAAAGTGACGATCAAGGCCAACGGCAAGAGCGAAGACGACAAGCTCATCGTCGGCCTCGAGCAGGAAGTCACGTTCAGGGCCACCGGGCTCACCGGCAACTTGAAGGAAACGTGCACGGACCTCAGCTACGAGTGGGATTTCGACGACATGGAGATGGGCACCAATCAGGAGGAGAAGCACGAGTACAAGGAGGCCAAGTCCTATATGGTCAAGCTCACCGTCACGTGCGGCGCCTGTCCCGGCGCCATGGTGGAGGACACGATCAAGGTCAAAGTGATCGATTTCACTCCCGAAGGGCACTTCCAGCGCCTCGACACGAGCTCCGAGGAAATGCTGGACGAGGTCAAGGAGGATCTCGACGGCGACGGCAAGGACGACAGGTTCTTCCGCGTGCTCGGCGGCGTGCGGCAGCGCCTCGAGGCGCTGGAGCACCCTGACCTCGCCGGCAGGGTCAAAGAATACAAGTGGTCGGCGGCCGGCGGGTCGTTCTTCGACGGCTTCAAGACCACCGCCATGGGCCTGGCGGGCGCGGACCTCGAGGGAGCGTCCAAGAAGGAGATCTTCTGGGAAGGCGAGTGGCTGATCAACCAGGACTTCACAGTCGAGATCGAGGCCACCCTCGACGACGACGTCGTCGTCATCGGCAAGAAGCGATTGCGAACCCGGCAGCTAAAGGAAGGCGAAGAGGGCGACGACGTGCGGATGCTGCAGCACTTGCTGCGGATGTTCGGTCTTTCCTCCAAGGGCAGTCCGGGTTACGCTGGGACCGCCGTTCCGGTGGCGTCCGGCGGTCCTTTCGGCCCGCAGACCAGCAAGGCGGTAAGGCGATTCAGGGTGCGCGACGACCTGCCCACCTGCACGCCGGCAAGCGGCGAGAAGCTCATCAATGCCTACAAGCGGTGCATCGGCGCCGCTTCTGAGATTGTCGACAATTCCGTTCTTGAGGCGCTGGAGAAACACTGGGAAGACTTCCAGAAGGCCGTTGAAGCGTACGACACTCACCCCAACGTCCTCCTCACCCATGCCAGCGTACCGTCATGGGCGAACACGACCGCGACTCTCTTGCAGAACAGCTATTCGTTGCCGATTCACGCCACCGTTGCGCCCGCGTCTCCGTACGTCGACTTGGTCATGGCGTGGGTGAGGAAGGAAGGCGGCCTGGGCCACTGGGGGCGCAGCATTCCTTTTCGAATCGTGCTCGGCGGTGCCGACGAGCTCGGCAGCATCGGGTTTACCCAAATCATCAATACTCACAAATACGGCACCAACAACATCGCGACCATCGAGGCCACTAATCTATACGACCCCGAAAAGAACATGAACGCCCTGGCGGTTTTCTCCAACGACTCGGCGGCTTTCAGCAGAGGTGGTGGCGGGATGTACAAGGCGTTCCTCGAGCCCAACGCCGCCCAGGATTATCAGGTGAGCACTACGTTCACGTCCTACCCACGAATCGGCGCAGACTACACCGACGACGCCAAGGATCGCCTATCGAAGGGCATTATGGCCTACAATCGCGGTCCGGGCTTGTCCGCTTTCTTCAACGACACCTGGCCCGAAATATTGAAGGAAAATATTCCACCGGATACATCGACTTCCTTCGGAACCCGTACAGCGATCAGGTATTCTCTGACGATCCAGTCCACCGGTGGAATCTCGCTGCGCTGTTGGGATTGGACGGACCTCGTGATCACCACGGGGGCCGACGAGATCTGTGATTCCGTGCCGTTCGTGGATCCCGCCGATCTGGCGGTCACGCCACAGCCGATCGGCCTACCGGGCAACAAGGTGTGCGTCATCCCGAATGTCGGCGATCCCATCCGCACGATTCCGTTCGGCAACGACGTCTATGGGGAGTTCACCTTCGAGTATTGCGAGACGGACTTCGTCGCCGGCCGCGCCTGGCACCAAGTGTGGGTCGCCAATCTACCCTTCAGGATTCCTTGACCCGCGGAGCATGGAGCCATCGACGTGAGGATAACCATCCTTCTGCTAGCCAGTGCGACCGGCGCGCTCTTTAGCACCGCGATGTGGTCGGCGCCTACCGCCAGGGATGTCTATCGCGCGCCGAGCGGTCAGCGAATCTATGACGGCGCGGTGATCGGCGACATCGCCGATGCGCAGGCCCCTGAGGGGTCTCTAACCACCGTACGAATCGACGCAGAAAGGACCCTTCACGTTTCCTATGACGGCGGTTACTCGTTCGTCCTGGCGTCGGGGGCAAAAAGGCCGCTGGTTCGATTAACGAGCATTCCACCCGTTGGCCCCGACGGTGGTCTCGAGCCCTCTCTGGCGGTGAAGTGGTTCGAGATCGACAGCGGCGAAGGGCTCGTCGCGGTCGTCTTCGAATACGCCTATGGCTCGGGTGGGCAAAAGGTCGCCGACGCGCGGCAGTTCATCGGCGTGTGCGTGCTCGTCGAGGACCGTCCGGCCGGCGCTTGCCAGCCATACTTCGTGGCAAGTTCGGACGTTTCGAGTTACGCGGATGAGTTCACGGGAAGAAAATGGCTTTACCCCGCTATCGACTCTGCATCCGCCCCGGCTCGCTATGGAGACGTCTGCCCACTGGTCCTGGATCACGACGGCGACGGTTTCGCCGATCTCGTCCTTTGGAAGAGGAACTGGCGCTCCGCCGCGGTTCGCGACGTCGACGCCGAGGACGAGAGCTCTCACGGTTTCGTTGTGGAGTCGCAGGAGCTTCTCGTGATGCGCTTTGATCCGGCGGAAAGGCGCTTCGTCGCGCCGCGTCTGGTCTCCGAATTCGAGCCACCACCGCCGGAGCTGTGCTTGCAGGAGGGCTCATGAGGCTATCTGCCGCACCGCACCGCCGGATCTCGCTTCCTGCGCTGCTGGCACTCGGCGCGGTGCTGGCGGTCGCCCCGGCTTGGACTCCTGCGGATTCGCGACTCGAAAGCCCGGCGTCCCGCGTCGTCGAGATTGAGCTGGCAAGGGAGGAAGGTAGCTTCCAAAGCCATCGTCTCGCGCCGCCTTTGGAACTCGCCGGACTCGACCTGGGAAGCGGCAATGCCGCCTATCTGCTGCCCGGCGTGGACGGCGTGAGGCTGGTCGTCTACACCGCCGGCGGTTACTTGGTGCCGTGGATCGGCCTGCGCGGCTCCCGCGTCTACGGCCTGCTCGAGCCACGCGTGGTGCTGAGCCGATTCGAGGTCAGCGAGGATCTGACGGCCGTCACGTTGGAGTACGGCTACGTCCTTCCCGGCGGAAAAGCGCGACCGGACCACCTCTGGGGCTTTGTGGGGATTTGCCGCGTCGCCTCGGGGATTCCGGCCAGCGATTGCCAGCAAGTGGAGGCATGGCAAGCTGAGGTGCCAGAAGCGGAGCGCGAGGACGCCTACGCGGCGAGGCGATCGGTGGAGGATGCGGATCGTCCGGTCCGCTCCGCATCGACCTGCCTGCGTGTTCACGATCACGACGGCGACGGCTTTCGCGACCTGATCCTCGAGCGCCGATGGCGCCAGCCCTCGGGAACGATGGGCGAGGCGATCGTGCTACCAAAACGGGATTTGCTTTGGCTCCGATTCGATCCCGAGCCGCAGCGCTTTCGTGCCGGCCGTCCGGTCGCGGATACCGAGGGCTCGGAGGAACTCAGTTGCACCGGCCCGGATCCTGGCTCGGAATCTCAGACGGGATCCGAATCCGAATGAGCGAGATCAAACCGGATTCACGTGATGAGGAAGATCGCTCAGATGTCGTTACCGGGGAGCAGGAATGATGCGACCTGAAATGGACGAATCATGCCGGCTCGCTCAAGGCGGTAGGGCTCAGCGTACGATGATCAGAAAATGCGAGCCGAGGCGTTTGCGCCAATCGCGGTCGTTGGCCCACGAGCATTTGTGGGCGTCGATAGGGCTCGCGCTGATCTTTGAGTGTTATTCATTTCAGGCACAGGCTACCGCGAGCGCGATTGAGGGAGATAGCGTCGTCGAGGTTCTCCGCTTCTTATCTGCCACACCGTATCCGGCACCAGCCGATGGGCCTCGCCTGCTTACCTTGTGGCTGTACGAGCCGGAAAGGTCGGAGCCAACGGAGGATACGATGACGATCGTGATACCGGAGGGCTACCACTTCATTCTTGGCGATACTCTGCTAGCTTTGTTCGATGGGGCGCTAGACGAGCCGACTGCCGGCGAGAAGGTCGTCTGGTTTGGCGTCACCACGGCGATCAACATACACACCGGGCGCCGCGAAGCCTTCGACGCCGAGGTCGTGAGGACTCCCGGTGGACGCGTCTTCGTGATCGTGATGGTTGGGGATTGGTATTCCGTCGAGATCGAAGTCTACGAGGTGGCGACCGGCGGCGAGCCGCGGTCCTTCTCGAGGCGGCTCGAGCTTCACGAGCGGCTGTGGTATTCCGAGGAGCAGGCGAAGCCGCTGACGACGTACCAGATGAATATCGGAGGTCCGGAGAAGAACGTCTGCTTGAGGAATCGGCTCGAGGCGGTCGCCGAAGGGGGCGCCGTCACGGTTGCGGCCATGCGTGACGGTGCGCCGTGCCCCGCGCACTGGTCACGCCTCGACCTCGAATCCCTCGAGTGGTCGGACCTCAAGGTCGAGCCGATCTCGAAGCCCGAGGACGCCGGGAAACACCAGGATCAGCACAACGGAATGGACGAATTGCGATGAATGACGAGGCTGAGTTGGGACGTCCGAGCCGCAGTTCCAGAGGCCGCAGCTCCAGGCCGTGCGCGGCGGTGATCGTGGCCGCCGCGTGGATGACGCTCGCCGCCGCCGCCGGCGCGCAGCTCGGCCCGGCGTGTACCGCGAGCCTGCTCAACCGCAGCGTCCAGGTCAACGAGGACGGCTCTTTCTTCCTCGCCGACGTCCCCGCCGAGGTGGGACTGCACCGCG